>Ga0316628_100001049_pt1 | contig 18924 bp, 11 predicted proteins | sample OWC_Aug_M2_C1_D5_FD_207648 | JGI IMG/M metagenome (GOLD analysis project Ga0316628, IMG submission 207648) | Wetland soil microbial communities from Old Woman Creek delta, Ohio, United States - OWC_Aug_M2_C1_D5_C | ecosystem: Environmental > Terrestrial > Soil > Wetlands | place: USA: Ohio... | reverse complement strand
CGCGGATCGTCGTCGTTGCGACCAACGACCGGAAGAAGGGCGTTTCCGAGGTGATCCGCCTCCTCAAGGTGACGGTACCGAAGGGAAAGCCGGTCATCATCAAGCCGAACTTCAACACCGCGGATGCGACGCCCGGTTCCACGCACAACGACACGCTGCACCAGCTCATCACCGAACTGTGGAACAAGGACGTCCGCGCGGTCACCGTCGCCGAGAGCAGCGGCCCGCCGCCGACGAAGAAGGTGATGGAGGACAAGGGGATCTTCGACCTCGCCCGCGACCTGCGCGCCTCGGTCGTCAACTTCGAAGAGAACACCGACGCCGACTGGGTGCCGGTCGGCCAGCTGGCCACCCACTGGCCGAACGGCGTGTCCATCCCGAGGCTCATCGCCGAATCGCCGTGCACGGTCAGCACGTGCTGCCTCAAGACCCACGGCTCGGGCGGCGTCATCTCGATGTCGTTGAAGCTCGCAGTCGGACTGACGCCCAAACCGATCAGGCGCGAGATGCACATGGACCGCGCGGACATGCGGCGGCGTATTGCCGAGATCAATCTCGCCTACAAGCCGGCGTTCATCGTCATGGACGGCGTCGACGCCTTCGTGGACGGCGGGCCGTCCCGGGGCAAGCTGGTTCCCGGCAATGTGTTCATCGGAGGGACGGACCGGGTCGCCGTGGACGCGGTCGGCGTGGCGATTCTGAAGGAACTCGGCTCGAACGACGCGATCATGAGCCGGAAGATCTTCGAGCAGGAACAGATTCAGCGCGCGGTCGAGCTGGGACTGGGCATCACGGCGCCCGACCAGATCGAGTTCGTCACCGGCGACGCGGCCAGCCGCGCGTACGCCGACAAGATCAAGGCGCGCCTGGCGCTGGGCTGATTCACGGATTAAGCGGGATCTGGCGGAGAGATCGGGAGGGCGGGGTAACGGAGGCTGCGGGCTGCTCGCTTCGGGCTTCGGTCTCCCCGGAGCTTGGAGACGCGAGCTGTTCTTCGTGGCGCGTGTCGGCTGATTCGGTAGCGCATCCGAAGTGCTTCGAGGCCGGCGTCGCGGGGCGCGACAACGGAGCGCGCCGCCGCTGATTCAGGCGTTACAGTCCACTACGCGGCCCGCCCGACCCGACGCCGCACGTCGAAGAGTTCCTGCTCCAGCCGCCACAGTTCCTGCTCGATTTCGAACTGGACGTCTCCCCAGCCGCCTTCCTCGATCTCGTCGACGGTCATCTGGCGGTAGACGGCCAGCATCGCCCGCAGCTCGTTCACTCGCGCCTCGTCGCGCTCGACCTTCTTCATGGCGATTGCCTCCAATCGCAACGGCCTGCACGGCCTCTACTCCTTTTGACGCTCGCGGCGCGGCAGAGGTTCGGTTAAATCACGCGTGGGCCGAAAGATAGAGCCGACGGCTTATCCAGGACCTGTCTGGTCCGGTATACTCGTTCGATGGCCCCCAACAACTCAGAAGGCGGCGTGCCGGCCGCGCTGTCGTTTCGCGACGTGCTCGGCATCGCGGTGATGCGCCGTGTCTGGTACGCCCAGATCGTCAGCCTGCTCGGTGATTTCCTCGCGCTCTTCGCGGTCATCAGCGTTGCCACCTTCAAGATGCACGCGACCCCGGCGCAGGTGACCGGCGTCCAGATCGCCTACCTGCTGCCGTTCGCCTTCCTTGGGCCGCTGTCGGGCGTGTTCGTCGATCGGTGGCGACTCAAGCCGACGCTCGTCGCAAGCGACCTGGTCCGGGCCGGGCTCGTCGTGTTCCTCTTCCTCTCCACCAGCCTCTGGCAAGTCTATGCCGTCCTGGTGGCGTTGAGCGCCGTCTCCAGCGTCTTCCTGCCGGCCCAGTCGGTCACGATTCGGACCTACGTGCCGCCGCATGGCCTGCTGTCGGCCAACGCCCTGATGCAGATCGCAATGATGGGCGTGCGCATCGTCGGGCCACTTTCGGCGGGAGTGCTGGTCGCGATGCTCGGAGCGAACGTGTGTTACGCGCTCGACGCCGCGAGCTTCGTCGCGTCGGCGTGCCTGATCGGCACCGTCGCCATCGTTCGGCCGCCGATGCCCGGACCCAGCGGGCCGTCTTCGAAGGGCAAGGTGGCCGCGCTGGCGCACGAGATGGCCGAAGGCACACGCTTCATCCTGCGTCACGCTGCCGTGCTGTTCGTCGTCGCAGCCATGGCGGCGGGCCTGTTCACGATCGGCTGCTTCGGCCCGCTCGTCGCGGTGTTCGTGCGGGAGTCGCTCCACCAGAAGGCGGGAGTGTTCGGCGTGGTGAGCGCGATGGTCGGCGTCGGGCTGCTCGCGGGCACCGTGGCGATCCGCCGGATCGCGAAACGGGCTTCGCACGATGCGATGGTGTTCGGCGGGCTGGCCGGAATCGGCGGCGCACTGCTGCTGCTGGCGGGGCTTCCCGACATCGCCGCCACCCTGACCGCCACCTTCGCCATGGGATTCGGGTTTGCCGCCATCATGGTGCCCGCCCAAACGCTGCTGCAGCGCGAGACGCCGCAGGAAATCTACGGCCGCATCTCGAGCACGGTGATGTCGGTCGTGATGTTCGCGCAGCTTCTCGGGCTGGTCGTGTCGGGCATCGCCTCGCAGGTGCTGAGCGTGCGCGGGGTCTTTCTCATGAGCGCCGTGCTGTGCGCCTTGCTGGCGGCGGGCGGCCGAATGCTCCTGACAACAGGTGCGCCGGCAGCCGAGTCGCAGCCGGCGACGTGACACTCCGGGCTTCGGGCTCCCGCCTTCGCGCCGACGTTGTTGTTCGGCGCTACGGCGAGGCCTCGCCGTAGCTCCCGGCGCATTCGAGGGGAGCGGAGGCGGGTCACGCCTCGGGCTCCACCCCTCCCGCAAGAGTCCGCACAAAAAAAGCCTCGCGGATCACGATGATCCGCGAGGCAACTGGGTTACCCGTCGACATCAGGATTCGCGAATCAGGACTCAGGAGCCTCGCTGCGAACCGACGCTGCGAGGTGGCACTCCCGATTCCTGACGCCTGATTCCCGATTCGTGTCTAGAACCGCAGTCCGAACGCCACGCGGAACGTGCGGCCGCCCGGCTGGCCCTGGAACGCAACCGGGTAGTTGTTCACGCTCGTCGCCTGCCCGAACTGCGATCCCTTGACGTAACCGGTCGGAATCCCCATGGAATCGAGCGGCGAGCCCCCGTCGGGCCGGACCGTCGTGTTCCACGAGATCAGCTTCTGGTTGTTGAGCAGGTTGTAAACGTCGAACTTCAGCCACGGCCGAAGGGCCTTGAACACCGGGATCTCGTAGTTGACCGACGTGTCGAACAACCCGTAGCCCTTGAAGAACTGCGAACCGCGATCGCCGAAGTAAACGGTCTGCGTCATGCCGGTCGGATCCTCCGGGTAACCGACCGCCTGGAACGCCGCGATCTGCGCGTCCGAGAGGCCCACGCGGGTGGCCGCCAGGCTGTAGGTCAGACCCGAGTCGGCGCGGACCATGCCCGAGAGGGACACGCGGCCGTACCGGTTCAGGTTCAGCATGTAGATGGTCCACAGGCGCAGCTTCGACCGCTGGAAGTCGTAAAGATGACCGCTCGGCATACCGCGCGTGTAGACGCTGTTCAGACCATCCACCGGGAAGTCCCCGTAAACCGAGGAGGTGCCAGGCGTGTTCTGGCCTTCACCGGCAAAGTTGCCGTCGTTCTTCAACTGCAACGTGTAATTGCCGGCCACCTGCCAGTTCGGCGTGATCCGGCAATCAGCCTGGAACACGATGCCCTGATAGTCGCGTTTCGGCACGTTCGTGTTGCGGTAGACGACGTTCGTGTAGGTGCCGAAATCGACCCCGTTCTGCACGACGTCGGTGACGCCGTTGTCGAGGTTGATGAAGTCCTCGATGAAGTTGCTCATGGCGCGCCAGACGTAGCTGACCTGCATCGAGCCCCTGCCACCGAGAGCCGTGCCGCCTGACACCGTGAATTCCTTGGTGATCGGCGAAGACAACCCGGGCGCGATCGAGATGTTGGCGGTCGGGAACCCGCCGAGGTAGATGGAGTAATTGGCGGGGTCGAGGCCGGGCGCGAAATCGCGGCCCTGACCATCAGGTCCGTTGTACACCGCGTCGGTGTAGGCCGGGTTGCCCACGGCGCTGTTCGCGCCGATCTGCGCGTCGTTGTAACGGCCCGAGTAGTGTGCGTAGGTGACGTGGAACACCGTCTTCCCGTCGCCCTTCGGGTCGATGGCCGCCGCGAGGCGAGGCACCAGGGTGCTGGTATCAACACCGATGATGCCGCCGGTCGCCTTGCTCTTCACCTTCTCGTAGCGGACGCCCAGGTCGAACGACAGCGTCCGGGTGGGCACCCAGTGGTCCTGGATGAAGAACGAGTGGGTGTCGGTGTTGAGCGCGGCGCCGCGCGTCGGGATCCAGTGCTCCTGGATGGTGGCGCCGTTCTCGAAGACCGGGATCAGGTGATGATCGGCGTCGAACACCGGGTCGCCGGTGGCGGGATCGGTGAGGAAGTCGGCGTAGTAGACGTAGCCGGTCGCCGACTGCGAGTTGCCGCCGGTCCGCGTGCTGCGATACCACTCCCAGCCGCCCTTGAAGTCGTGGCGTCCGGCTTTCGAGGCGCTGTAGGAGAGGTTCGCGGTGAACTGACGGTTGTTGCGGTCCTCGGGGTCGGTCGCGTCGAAGTACGGCGCGTTGTACGCCCAGTTCCCGCTGTTCTGCGTCAGCGTGAAGTAGGGCGAGTCCACCATCGCGGTGCTGGTGCCGCCCGCGTTGATGAACGCGAAGTGGCGCTGCGAGTACGCGGCCTCGGCGAACACGCTCGAGCTGAGGACGCCCCGCCAGTTGGCGCCGAAGATGTTGTTCGGCGTGTCGCGGGTGATGAGCGTCGCCGGGTCGATCTCGTAGCCGCCAAGCGCCGGCCGCGGGCCGTCCGTGGTGGGGTTGGTGATGTAGTTCACCTGGAACGTCTGGTTCAGGCCCGGGGTGGCGGTGAACTTCAATTCGCCGCGCTTGTTGTCGTTCACGCGGTCGTAGGACAGCCCCGTCTCCTGGAACGTGTTGCTCGTCGTCGTCTTCGCGTAGCGGCCTGCGCTGAAGAACCAGATCCTGTCACGCAGGACCGGGCCGCCGAAGGTCGCTTCGTAGGTCTTGTTGGTGACGTCGGTGAAGGTGGTCTTCTTGGTCACGTCGTACGGTGTCGGCGTGCTCCAGGTCGGGTTGGCGAGGTTCAGGCGGAAGCTCCCCGAGAAGAGGTTGCTGCCGCTCTTGGTGATGGCGTTGACGACGCCGCCCGAGAAGCGGCCGTACTCGGCGGAGATGCCGGAGGTCAGAACCTGCGTCTCCTGGATGGCGTCTTCGATGAAGACCGCCTGGGGCGATCCGAACAGGTTGTCGTTCACGTCCACGCCGTTGATCATGAACATGTTGTCGTAGGCGAACGCGCCGTTGATGTTCAACTGCCCGGCGTTCGGCGTCGTGCCCTCGGTGACGGCCGGCGCCATGTTCGCGATGCCCTGCAGGTCGCGCCGGCTGGCCAGCGCTTCCACTTCGTCGTGCCGCAGGTTCGCGCCGACGGTCGGCGTCGTCAGGACGGTTGGCGCTTCGGCGGTGACCTGCACCGTCTCCTGCACCTTCGCGATGTCCATCACGACGTCCACGACCGACACGTTGCCGAGCAGGACGTCGGCCGTCTTCTGGACGGTGCCCATGCCGCTCATCTCGAAACTGATGGTATAGAGACCGGGCGGGATGCCGCGAAATAAGAACGTGCCGTCCGATTCGGTGACTGCCGTCCGCTCGCCCTGCAGAGCAGTCGACTTGATCGTCACGGTGGCGCCCGGCAGCGACAACTTGTCGGCGGTGGTCACCGTGCCTCGGAGAATGCCCGTCTGGGTCCCCTGTGCGAACAGCGGCGCTGCGCACAGCAGGAACACCAGTGCGACCGACGTAAGGACTTTGAACCGCATTTGGAACCTTCCTCCATCAACACACACGCGATGCTGTCCCGGCGGTCGACGCGCGCTGTGACGGGCCGGGACGTGCCGGTGGCACACTGCCGACGCCTGGCCACCGCGCCGACGCGGCTGCCAGGCTACTGCCCGGACGCGCATGCGCCGGGCACCGGCAACTGTGAAGAACGAAGGGAAACGTGCGGGGGAGGAGAAGGCCGTTGGGGGTGGGCCGCCTTCCCTGGCGAGCGCGAGTGACCGTCAGGCGTAGGAACGGACTGACGAACGACGGACGCCGAGACTCCGACTACGGGGTTCCCTTAGGGGCGGCACTAGTGTAACACGGAGGGAAGCGGTGTCTGCGATCGCGAGCGCGTATTGATGAGACTCGGCGCTCGTGACGTTCCGCCCGCGCTGGTCCGAGGTCCGATGTCCGCGCTTCGACGCCGCTCAGGGGGTGCCGAGCAATGTCGAGGCACGAAGGTCGGACTCTCGGACTCTCGGACTGTCCGCGCGAGCGCGTCAGGACTTCGCGAGCGCCGCCTTGACCCGCTCCGGCGACATGGACATGCGGTACAGCCGCGCGCCGGTCGCATCGAAGATCGCGTTGGCAATTGCGGCGCCCAAGCCGCAGATTGCCGGTTCGCCGCCGCCCTGCGGGGCCAGGTCCGAATTGGGAAGGATCTCGGCCTCGATGCGCGGCAGCCAGGAGAACAGCGGGAGCTGATAGCTGTCGAAGTTGCGATCGAGGATGTCGCCGCCCTTGAAGTGCACTTCCTCAGACAGCGCGTAGCCGAGGCCCATCGTGAGGCAGCCTTCCATCTGCTGCAGCGCGCCTTCGGGATTGACCACCAGGCCCATCTCCTGCATGCAGACGACGCGCTTCACCTGCACGCGGCCGGTCGCCTTGTCCACCGCGATCTCGACCATCGTGCAGTTGTAGCTGCCTGCGTCGACGCTGCACGCGGCCCCTACGCCCCGGCCGCTCGGCGCGGTCTTCGGCGTCCAGCCGAATCGCTTCGCCGCCGCCTCGAGCACGCGAATCATGCGCGGGTCGACCATGTTCTTCCGGCGGAATTCCACGGGATCCATCCCGGCCTTCACCGCCATGATGTCGATGTGCGACTCGCGCGCGAAGGTGTTCGTGGGGTTGCCCGGCGCGCGCCATGCACCGGTGGCGAGGTGCACTCCACCGCCGAACCCGCTGCCCACCGACGAGGTCCGGTGGTGCGGGATGTTGTAGAACATGTCCGTCCCGCGCGTGCCGGTCCAGTAGACCGTGTAGTCCCACAGGCCGATCGTCTTCGCCGGCGTGATACCGGATCGGATGGTGACGACTGCCGCCGGCCGGAAGGTATCGTAGAAAAACTCCTCCTCGCGGCTCCACACGACGCGTACCGGTTTCTTCGTCAGCATCGCCAGCCGCGCCGCCTCGACGCCCTGCCCCGAACCCGACTTGCCGCCGAAGCCGCCGCCCACGTACGGCGTGATCACCCGCACCTGGTCGGCCGTGAGCCGCAGCGCGCTCATCACCTGGTTCTTCAACGGGTACGGCGTCTGGGTTCCGGCCCAGACCGTCATCTTGCCGTTCTCGAGTGCCGCGACCGCGGAGTGCGTCTCCATGGGCGCATGCGCGTCGTAGTTGTCTTCGTAGCGGTGCTCGATGATCTCCGATACGAGCTTCTCGCCGTCAGCGAGGTTCCCGCCCTGCGCACCCGCTCGCGGGGCTGGCGCGTTCTTCACCAGGTAGTCGAAGATCGTCTTGTCGTCGACCGCCGGATCGTTGCGCGTCCACTGCGCTTTGACGAGCGCGAGCGCCTTGTTTGCTTCGTCCCAATGCGGGTGCAGCACGGCGACCATGTCGCCGTCCTTGATCACCTGGACGCCCGGAACCTTCTCGGCGGCCGACGTGTCCACCTGCGTCATCTTCGCGCCGTGCGCCGGCGGACGCAGGATGCGCGCGTGGAGGGCGCCGGGCGGCACGATGTCGCCCGCGTACTTCGCCTTGCCGGTCACCTTCGCGGCTGCGTCGCGTCGGGCGAGCGACGTGCCTACCACGGTGTAGCTCTTGACCGGCTTCGGCGTCGCCTTCCCTTCGAGATGACGCTCGATGCGCTTCCCCCCGGTCAGCTGCGCGTAGGTCGCCGATTTCTTGGCATCGGCGCTGTCGGCAACCACGCCGCCCTTGACGTTCAGACGCTCGACCGGGACCTGCAGGCGCTCGGAGGCCATCTGCAACAGCACGGCGCGCGCCTCGGCGCCGGCCATCCGGACTTGGTTCCACGCGTACAAGCGCATGCTCATCGAGCCGTACGTTCCGCCGTCCCACGGGCACAGGTCCGTGTCGCCCATGACGACGTTCACCGACGCGACGGGGACGTCCAGTTCCTCGGCCAGTACCTGGGCGAAGGACGTCTCCGGCCCCTGCCCGAGCTCGACCTTGCCGACCAGGCAGGTGACCTTGCCGTCCGCGCCGACGTGCAGGTAGGCGTTGAAGTCGGTTGCGTACTGGCCGCCTCGTCCCTGGGCTTCCAACTCCTCGGGAGTCAGGGCGCGCGTCGAGAACAACAGGAGCAGGCCGGTCGCGGTCAGCTTGATGAAGTCGCGCCGATCGACCGGGAATGTCGTCGGTCCGGTCACGACCGATTCGTCGTACGGGTCGGCCTCGGGCGCGGCCGCTGCGTGGCGGGCCTTGTCGTCGTGACCTCTGTCATCGCGGGTCATCGCGCGCCCCCTTTCACGGTGCCGGACGCCACCGTCTCGATCGCCTGGACGATGCGCACGTGGGCGCCGCAGCGGCACAGGTGCTGGTCCATGGCCTTGATGATCGCGGCGCGCGTGGCCTTCGGGTTCTTCAACAGGAACGCGTAGGCCTCCATGATCATGCCCGGCGTGCAGTAGCCGCACTGGAACGCGGCGTACTTCACGAACGCCTGCTGAATCGGGTGCAGCTGCCCGTTGCGTTCGAGGCCCTCGATCGTGAGCACCTGCTTGCCCTCGACGTCGCCGATCGCTGTGACGCACGACCGGACTGCCTGGTTGTTGACGACGACGGTACACGAACCGCACGACGCCTGGCCGCAGCCGAACTTCGTGCCGGTGAGGCCGAGGTCGTCGCGCAGCACCCACAGGAGCGGGCGCGTCTCGTCGACGGTCACCCGCGTGGGCTTGCCGTTGAGCGTGAATGACACTGGGCGCATGGTCGATCTCCCAAAAGTGCTGAGTGCAAGGTGCAGAGTGCGCAGTGGCGTTGGAACCGACGCGGCGCGCGTCATTTCAACAGGTGCTGCGCTGAGGCGAAGCGTCGCGCCACCTCGCACGCAGCACCTTGCACCGTGCACCTTGCACGTCTCCGTGAGGTCTACTTCCCGTCCGCCGGCTCGTACGGAAGTTCCAGGCGCAGCGCGCAGCCGCCTTCAGAGAGGGCCGACACGTCGGCCTTGCCTGCGTGCAGCTCGGCAATGCGCCGGGCAGCCAGGACGCCGACCGCCGACAGGTGGCCGCCCGGCCGCTCGGTCCACCCGATGTCGAAGAACCGCGCGAGGCGCGAGGCGGGCAGCGTGACCGCCGACTGCGCGATGTCGACGAACACCGCGCCTCGTTCGCGCTCGGTACGAACGCTGCACGTGACGGCGGCTCCGGGGACGCGCTCGGCGATGACCTGCATGGCCACCAGCGCGCCGCCCAGCGCGACCGACAGCAGGTGCGCGTCGCCCTGCACCGGGCCGACCGGCCCCTCGACGTCCACCGCCACGAGCAGCGTGGCGAGTGTGTGTTCCGGCTGCATCGCGTCGACGACGCGGCGAAGAAGCGAGACCAGGTCGACGGGTCCGCGGGTGACGAGGGGGTCTTCGGCCAGCACTGACAGGCCCTGGGCCAGCCAGGCCGCGCGCTGCACTTCGGACCGCATCAACATCATCGCGACGCGCTCGCGCAGCGGGCGATCGCGATCCGGCAGCAGGTTCAGGCACGAACCGATGGCATCGAGGTGCGTCGTCACCTCGGCGAGCGCCGCCGCCGGAATCGTGGCGCGCGACAGCGGGCGGGCCGGCGGCTCGTCCTCGCGCGGAATCTGCGTATTCGACGCTTCGCCGAGCGCGCGCGCCTGCAGGTCGTCCGCCTCGTGCACGAGGCATGGTACCTCGGAAAAGCCCGCGGCAACCGCGGCCGCCAAGCGCCGGCCGCCGGCGATCAGGCTGTAGCGGCCGTTGTGACGGCGCACGAGCAACGGCTGGAGCAGGCCGAACCGGGTGATGGAGCTGACGAGCGGGGCCAGGTCGCGGGCAGCGGCCGCGGCGTTCGGCCGCGCACCGTCGATGTCCTTCACGCGAATCAGCTGGACCTGCGCGACGGCCGGTTCCGACAGGCGGTCGACGTAGTGCGCGTCGTGCCGCATCCGGTAGCCGGGGGGCAACCCTTCACGAGCGGCCGGCGCCTCCGGCACCAGCCGATCGAACATCTCCTCGTCGAACGCCTCGGACAACTCTCAGACCTCCGGCGGAAACGCCTGCTGTGGGGGTGACGACCGGCGCAAGGAGAGACCCTGAAGACGGCACATTATCGCGGAAGCCGAGGGCGGTGACAAGGGTCGGGCTCAATTATCTCCGCGGCCAGGATCGATGCGGCAGTCCGCCGCTCGTGGCCGGTGGCCAGCGATCGGGGCAGACCGCCCCACCGACCACCGATCACAGGCCACGACGCCCGAGCTCGCCGGTGTCGATCGTGACTCCAATCAAGCGAGCTCCGGGTTGCCTCACTGCATCCAGGCGGGGCGCGGTCGCGGCGTGTGCGGCAGCAGCTCGGGCAGGCTGGCCAGCCCGTAGGCCAGCACGCTCACCACGGCCGCGTTCTCGCGCAGCTCCGCGGGATCGACCTTGTCGAGCGTGTCGGCCGGCGTGTGATGGTAGTCGAAATAGCGGCGGCTGTCCTGCACGGGCGCGAACGTCGGGACGCCGGCGATGCCGAGCGCGATGATGTCCGAACCGGCCAGTTCCACCGTGCGCGTCAGGCCGGCGCCCGAACGCTGCAGAACCGCGGAAACGGGGGCGAGGACTTCCGCGATGGACGGCGCGCCGCCGATCTCGAAACCGACCGGGTGGGCGACGCCGAGGTCGGCCTCGATCGCCCCGGCATGCCGCGCGAGGTCCGCGCTGTACTCGCTGGCGTAGCGGCGCGCGCCGAGCAGGCCCGGTTCCTCCGCAGCCCATGCCACCACGCGGATGGTGCGTTTCGGCTGCAGGCCGAGCTGGCGCACGAGGTGTGCGGCTTCCATCGCCAGCGCCACTCCGCCCGCATCGTCGATCGCGCCCGTCGCGAGATCCCACGAATCGAGGTGGCCCGACACGACGACCACCTCATCGGGGCGCTCGCTGCCCTTCAGGTCGCCAATCACGTTGTGACCGACGACGTCGGGCAGCGTCTGTGGCGTCAGGACCAGGTGGAGACGCACCGCGCCCCGTTTCGAAAGGCGCTCGACGAGAGCCGCGTCCTCCGCGGTCAGGGCACCGGCCGGAATCGCGGGTACGCCCTTCTCGTACGACGTGCCGCCGGTGTGCGGCAGGCGGTACACGGCACCGCCGACCGAGCGGATCAGGCAGGCCGTGGCGCCGAGGCGGGCTGCGGCGATCGGCCCGCCGTGTCGATACTCGACTGCCGCACCGTAGGCGTCCTCGGCGTGCCCCGCCTGGGCCATCTTCTCGTCGAACGGCTCGTTGAACACGACGATCTTGCCGGCCACCCGTTCTCGACCCAGTTTCTCCAGTTGGTCGAAATCGCGAACCGCGACGACCTCGCCCGTGATTCCGGTCGGCGGTGTCGCCACGCTGCCGCCAAGCGCCGTCACCACGAGATGCTGAATGGCGTCGCCCGCCTGGCCAGGATAGGCCACGAGTTCGGCGCGTTCCTCGCCGCGCACCCAGTGCGGGACCATCACTTCTTCCAGGCGTACCTCGAGACCCAGCTTGCGCAACTCCGCGGCCACGTATGCGACGGCTGCCGCGTTTTGCGGCGAGCCCGACAGGCGCGGGCCGATGCTGTCGGTCAGGTACGTCAACTGGGTGAGCGCGTAGTCACTCTGGAGTGCGGCCGCCTGGAGGTTCCGGAGGGCGGCAAGCGACTGCTCCGACAGCTTGTTCGGCGCCTGCAGGCCGGCGAGCAGCGCCGAGGCGCACATGACCAGCGCAAAGGACATGAGGGCGCGCATGCGGTTTCCGCCTTTCTCACAACCGACTGGATTGAAGGGATTTTAGCACCGCGACGGGAAGATGTCGGCGGCCCGGGTTCCTGCGCGTTGCAGTATCGGACACCGCCTGCCTGGGCGGCGGCGGATCATTGGCTGGCGAGGGGGCTTGCTCGCTGCCTGTGCCCGTTGGAGGGTGGCGTCACGGCTCGCCCGGCAGCGGAACGCGTGCGCGTCAGGCGCGCGCCTTGCGCCGATGACCGGCGAGGATCGCGACCGGGGCCAGCATCGCAAGCGTGGACCAACCGGCGACGGGATGCACGCGATAAACCAGGAGAAGCGTGCACATGATGACGGCGATGAGGATTTCGCGTGTCAGACTCACCTCGGGCCTCCTTTGGACCGCCCACTCCTATCGCAAATCTCCGGCCATCGCGAATTGCCCGGTATTCGCCACAAATCAGCGGATGCGGTCGCTCGAGTGAGCCGCGCCGGCACATCGCGTGTGCCAGAACGAGACGTGCGGGGAGACCGGCACGTTGCACCTAGCACCCTGCACCCAGCACATCTCTCGTTTCGTTCCAGCTGACGCTCTCCGCGCTGTAGCGCGCGATGAGGCCGGTGCGCACGCCGTAGCGGTAGATGCGGGCGTCGAACCACGAACGCGCCGCCACGCGCTGCTTTCTACGCGGCTTTGGACTTGATCCGGACCAGGGCGAGCGCCACACGTGCCGCGAGGGCCTCGAGCAGGCGTCCGTGTCGGTCGCTGAACGGTGAGGTCTTGGTCGAGTAGAGCGTCAGCGTACCCAGCGTGCAGCCGTCCGCGACCACCGGGCTGCTCAGGCAACTGTGAAGGAGCGGACTCAGCGATGGTGCGAGGCCGGCCAGATCGAGCAGGGCGTCGGCGTTCACCATGCTGGACCGATTTGCGGCGACCCACCCGCTCAACCCGTGACCCAGGGGGATGTTCAGGTCCGCCATCTCTCGTGCGTGTGCGCCCCCCGCGAAGGCCACTCCCAGGGTGTCGCCGCCCCCGTCCACCAGGTAAAGCACGCACGACGAGGCTGGCGTCATCCACCTCGCGCAGGTCCACACCGCCCGGCCAACCTCGTCCACGTTGTGAGCCGTCGCCAGCGCGGCTCCGGCGTCGAAGAACGCCGGCGCCGTTTCGTCGTAGACGGCCGCCGGCCGCGGGTCCGCCGCGGCCGGCGCTGCGTGGAACGTCCGGGCAATCGCGTCGACAGTGCCCGCGGGCAGCACCGGGACGGCTTCGTGCACGGCGACCTCGCGGAACACCCTGATGAACGCGTCGACGACGACCGGGTCGTAGCTCTCGCCGCGGTCGTCCAGGAGAACGGCAACCGCCGCATCGTCGGAGAGTGCCGGCCTGTAGGGCCGGTCGGTGGTGAGCGCGTCGAAACAGTCCGCCACAGCCAGGATCCGCGCGCCCAGCGGGATGTTCGTGCCCGCCAGACCGTCCGGGTAGCCGCGGCCGTCCCACCGCTCGTGATGGTGCCGGACGATCGGGACGACCGGGTAGGGGAACTTAATCGACGACAGGATGTCGGCCCCCAGCGCGGCGTGCACCTTGACCTTCTCGTACTCGGCGGCCGTCAGCTTGCCCGGCTTGTTGAGAATGTACTCCGGCACGCCGATCTTTCCCATGTCGTGCAGCAGCGCGGCCGCCTCGATGGCCTTGATCTCCGCGTCTGCGTTCACGCCGACCTCGCGCGCGAGGCGGACCGCGTACATCTGCACCCGGCGGATGTGACCGTGGGTGAAGTGGTCCTTCGCGTCGATGGCTTGTGCGAGGGCTTCGATGGTGGACAGGTAGAGCGTGTTGAGGTCGGCCAGATGCCGCAACTGATCGTCCAGCCGGCCCATCGCGTGCTTGAACGCATAGTACACGAGCGGGATCGGCACCAGCACGGCGACGAGTGCGACGAAGGGGTTCGCGGTCTTGATCGTGAGGAGAAACACCAATCCCGCGGCAACGCCCCCGCCGAAGTAGGTCATCCAGAGGCCGAGGAAGTGCGTGCGCCACACCGCAAACGGGGAAAGCCGCTTCTCGAGCGCGATCGCGAGCGCGATCGCCCCGGTGTTCAGTGCGAAGTAGCTCGCGGTGAACACCGCGAGCAGGCCAAAGGGCAGCAGTGGAATCGGCGCGGCGGGGTCCGGGTCCACGGGTGGCAGCACGTGCAGCACGTGGGCCGTGACCCACATCGCAAAGGCCGGCGCCGTCGCGTTGAACAGCACCTGGCGCATCGGCAGCCGCGCACGCCACAACCGCGACGAGATGACCAGGCAATCGAGCGCGACGAGGATCGTGCCCTGGGCGGGCCCGAAGAGAACCGCTGCCGTGATCGTGAACGTGTCCGAGATGGTGAAGTTCGCGGGGACGCCGGGGATCTTGAGGACGGCGGCGCCGCTCCCGAGCGTCAGCACCAGCAGAATCCACCAGCGCGCGTCGACGCCGTCGACCGACAACGCGTACAACGACTGCAGTGTCGCAGCGGTCCCAGCGATCACGACGAGCGAAACGTAGGTGGCCAGCGGGTGTCGCGGCAGCCGGATTGCCATGATCCCTTCGCAAACGGTCCCGATCAATCGGCTTATCGGCCGTTTCCCGCAGTCACTTAGGGGCCACGGGCCCGCTGTGCCGAAACAGGACAGCGAAAGGCGGCAACCTCGGCGCGTTTTTTCGCTCGCGTTCCGACATGTCTCACTTCGAGCCGCCCATCGTGCCAGCACCGCACACGGCGCACGCGCGTCCGACATCGGCATCGATTCGACAGGTCCCAAACGTGTCGCGCATTCAAGCAGTTGTGAGCGGGTGACCCAGTACGGCCAATCCGGAACGCGCTTTGCTCTTGCGTCGGAGCGGTGTCCTGTCCCCGGTGCGACATCGCTCAAGCGAGGTTCGTCATGCAACGCGAACACATTGGCAGGCAGATGCCAGAGAGCATGTTGAAACGTTGTGCGCGACTTGCGCTGGCGGGACTGGTTTCGCTCGCGGTGTTTTCCCTCGGCGCGGCGACGAACAGCGCGCTGCAGCGTCCCGCGCACAGGGCGAAACTCGATCGCGCGGTGCAGCAAGGACTGAAGGACAGGAAGAAGTCGCTGCGCGTCATCATCCGTACGCAGGCCGGAAAAGGGGAGAGCCTCGCCGACAACCTCGTCAAACACGGCAAGAAGGTCACCCACCACCACGCAGCCATCAGCGCCGTGACCGCCGAGCTCGCCGCGGAGGACGTGGAAGACCTGGCACAGGACCCGGAGGTCATCGGCGTGTCCACCGACGCCGTCGTGACCACCGACGGTGCTCCCTGGGAGGCCCCCGGGGATCTCCTCCCGCGCAATGCGATCGTCGAGACGCTCGGCCTCGACGACGTGCATTACAGCGGCAAGGGCGTCGGCATTGCCGTCATCGATTCCGGAATCGAGAAGGGAGACGACATCGACGCGGCGCGCGCCGACCGGTTCTGGGATTTCACTGATGGGGGCAGGCGCGTGCACCCGTCCGACGCGTACGGGCACGGCACCCACGTGGCGGGCCTCATTGCCGGTTTGGGCAGGGCGTCTCAGGTGAAGGTCACCGAGGTCGACAGCCACGGCAAGCGCGTGCTGCATGACAAGAAGCTGTACGAAGGGGTCGCGCCGGACGCTCACCTGGTCAATCTCAAAGTTCTCGGTGCGGACGGTTCCGGGTACACGAGCGCCGTTCTCGACGCTATCGAGTTCGCCATCGAGAACAGGGAGCGGCTGGACATCGACGTCATCAACCTGTCGCTCGGGCATCCAATCTACGAGCCCGCAGGAGACGACCCGCTGGTGCTGGCCGTCGAGCAGGCCGTTCGGGCCGGCATCGTCGTCGTGGTCTCGGCGGGGAACTACGGCAGGAACCTGGCGACGGGCGAACCCGGGTACGCTGGAGTCACCTCGCCAGGCAACGCACCTTCAGCGATTACGGTGGGCGCCTTCGACGCGGCAGGGACGGTGACACGCACCGACGACGTCGTCCCGGCGTACAGCTCGCGCGGCCCGTCCTGGTACGACGGGTTCGCCAAGCCCGACATCGTCGCTCCCGGGCACGACTTGATCGCCGCTGCCGCCCAGGGGAGTCAGCTCTACCTTCGTCACCCGGAACGTCAGGTGTTCGTGAACGGCCGTGCCGCGGACTACCTGCGCTTGAGCGGAACCAGCATGGCGACGGCTGTGACGAGCGGAGTGGTGGCCGTGGTGCTGCAGGCGAACCAGGAGGCCCACCACCGCGAAGCACTCACGCCGAACACCGTCAAGGCCATCCTGGAGTACTCGGCGTTGCCGATGCCCGGCTGCGATTATCTCACCCAGGGAACTGGCGGCTTGAACGGTGCGGGAGCGATCGCGCTGGCAGAGGCGATTGACCCGAGAATCGCCGAAGGCCTGCGCTGGTTGTCCAACCCGGTCGCAACGTCGACAACCATCGACGGTCAGGACCTGCAGTGGGCGCAGACGGTGGTGTGGGGCAACACCGTCGTCTGGGGCAACCTGATCGAATTCAACCAGCCCCTCTGGTCGCTGACCGTCGTTTGGGGCAACACGGTCGTCTGGGGCAACACGGTCGTGTGGGGCAACACGGTCGTGTGGGGTGACACCGTCGTGTGGGGCGAGACCATTGTCCTGGGCAACACGGTCGTGTGGGGCAACACGGTCTGGGACCACCCGGAGGTGTGGGGCAACACCGTCGTGTGGGGCAATTCGTCATTGACTCTGGGCGGTGCCGGCGCTCTCGGCCCCGAAACGGTCGTGTGGGGCAACCTGGCCGTTCTCTTCGACGGGATTGACTAGACGGCAGGTGAACTCGAGCAGGCTGCAGGTTAATATCCTCGCTGTCCAGGAGGACCTGCATGACCTGCTCGCGTAGAGACTTCCTCGCTCGCTCGGCGCTCGTCGTCGGAGCGGCGGGCGCCGCAGCGTGCAAAGCCGGCGTCGACAAGACCGGACAGCCGGCACCCGCGCCGACCGCTCAGCCTCCCGGCACGCCGCCCGCCTTCGGCACCGCGCCGCCCGTGGGCCCCGACGTCAGCCCCGGCACGATCGCCGAAGCCGAAAAGCTGGTCCAGGTGCGATACAGCGGCGCGGAACGGGCCCAGGCGGCCGGAAACTGGCAGCGCGCGATGGCGCCCCTGTACGAACGGCGCACCGGGCCACGGAAGGTCACGATCGACGAGCAGGTCGCGCCGGCGACGGTGTGGGATCCGACGCTGCCGGGTCTCGCCGCCCGGCCAGCGACCGATCGGTTCGTTCGCACGGCATCGTCAACGGTGCCCCGGTTGCCTGCGCGGGACGAAGACATCGCCTTCGCGCCCGTGGCGTGGCTCTCGCGATGGATCGAATCCCGGGCGCTGACCTCGGAACGGCTGACGCGCATCTACCTCGCGCGCCTCGACCGGTTCGATCCGAAGCTGCGCTGCGCCATCACCATCACGCGCGACCTGGCGTTCGCCCAGGCGCGGCAGGCCGACAAGGAAATCGCCGCCGGCAAGTACCGCGGGCCGCTGCACGGCATCCCGTGGGGTGCAAAGGACCTGGTCGACACCGCGGGGATCCCGACCACCTACGGCGCGGAACCGTTCCGCAACCGCGTGCCCGTTGCGGACGCCGTCGTGGTCCGTCGTCTGCACGAGGCGGGAGCGGTGCTGGTCGCGAAGTTGAGCATGGGCGCGCTCGCGCTGAACGACATCTGGTTCGGCGGCCAGACGATGAATCCCTGGCTGCTGGAAGAAGGCTCGTCGGGCAGCAGCGCCGGGCCCGGCGCCGCGACGGCGGCCGCGTGCGTGGCGTTCGCGATCGGCAGCGAGACGGGAGGCAGTATCATCGGGCCGTCGATGCGCTGCGGCGTGACGGGCCTGAGGCCGACCTTCGGCCGCGTGCCGCGCAGCGGCGCGATGACCTTGTGCTGGTCGCTCGACAAGCTGGGGCCGATGGCGCGCGGGGTCGAGGACACGCTGCTGGTGCTGGCGGCCACGACCGGGCCGGACGCGGGGGACGTGTCGTCGGTGCCGAGCCATCTCGACTTCGATGCCGGGAAGAGCGTCCAGGGGCTGCGGGTCGGCTACTTCCCCGCGTGGATGAAGGAGCCGCCGGCCACCGACGTGGACCGGGCGGCGCTCGAGACGGCGAAGCGGACAGGCCTGGTGCCCGTGGAGGTGTCGCTTCCCAACTGGCCCTACAGCTCGCTGAACGTCGTCCTCTTCGCCGAAGCCGCCGCCGCGTTCGAAGAGCTGACGCTGTCGCACGGCGTGGATCAGCTGAAGGTGCAGGTGCCGGACGCCTGGCCCAATACCTTCCGCCAGTCGCGCTTCCTTTCGGCAGTGGATTACGTGCAGGCCGATCGGCTGCGCCGGAAGGTCGCTCGAGAGATGGCGCGCATCTTCGAGAAGGTCGACGTGTTGCTCGTGCCGTCGCTGAGGGATGAAATCCTGACGATCACGAACTTCACCGGGCACCCATCCCTGACGTTGCGCGCAGGGTTCGTGGAGGTGGACCGCGCGCGCAGCGACTGGGCGCCCGATCCCGCGCATCCGCTGCCGGCGTTTTCACCGAAGCGTCGCGTACCGCACGGCGTCACGCTGATCGGCCGGTTGTTCGACGAAGGGACGATCGGCTCCGCCGGCCTCGCGCTGGAACGTGCCTTCAACGTGGCCGGCGAACGGCCACCCGGCCTCGGCTCGTCGTCTTCCTGACCGTCGCCGGCGATCGAGGGGTTGGTGCGCTCGGCCTCTTTACCGCTTCAACGCCTCGAGGAACGCGCCCTCCAGCGAGTAGCCGGAGAAGATCGCCACG
>Ga0316628_100001048_pt1 | contig 18934 bp, 16 predicted proteins | sample OWC_Aug_M2_C1_D5_FD_207648 | JGI IMG/M metagenome (GOLD analysis project Ga0316628, IMG submission 207648) | Wetland soil microbial communities from Old Woman Creek delta, Ohio, United States - OWC_Aug_M2_C1_D5_C | ecosystem: Environmental > Terrestrial > Soil > Wetlands | place: USA: Ohio... | reverse complement strand
TCGAGCGCAGCAACCTGCAACTGCTCGAAGTCCACCACAAGAACAGCAACCACGACGACAACCCGCCGGACGGCAGCAATTGGGAACTGCTCTGCACCTATTGCCACGAGAACGAGCATGCCAAGCTGAAAGACCTGGCCGGCCGCAGCGATGCCGGCAACGCCGCCGCGGCTGCCACCTTCAATCCCTTCGCCGACCTGAAGGCGATGCTGGAATCGAAGAAGTAGGGCCGAGCCGGGTTGGCCCTGCGGGGCGCGAATCATTCGGGCCCGCCCTCTTCGATTTACTGGGCCTGGATCAGAACAGGCCGAACCGCGGTTTCTCGATGGCCAGCAGCTCGATCTCGAACATCAACACGCTGTCGGGCGGAATCACGCCCGGCACGCCGCGCGCGCCATAGGCGGCGGTCGCCGGGCAGGTGAGCTTGGCCTTGCCGCCCACGCGCATCCGCTGCACGCCCTGAGTCCAGCAGGGAATCACCTGGTTCAAGGCGAATGAGATCGGCGCATTGCGCCGGTAGGAACTGTCGAACTCCGTGCCGTTGGTCAGCGTGCCGCGGTAATGCACCTTCACCGTGCTCTTGGCCGTGGGCGCTTCGCCCTTGCCCTGTACAAGATGGGTCACCACCACGCCGGAGGGCAGGGCCTCGTAGCGGTCGGCCAGGGCGGGGGTGCAGAGGGTGAGGGTGGCCAGGGTAAGCAGGGTTCGATGGAGGTTCATGGCAGGGGGAACGAAAATAATGACGACGGATTTTAGCGTTGGCAGGTCAGGTTAGCGAAGCGTAAGCCGTCGAATGGAATCGCCGTCCATGCGGCGCAATGTGCTGCGCTATTGCGCCCTATGCAGGCTCCATGTAGGGCGCAGTCGCGCAGCACTGCGCCGTAGGTGTATGCATCCGGCGGCTTGCTGCGCGAAGCCGCCCTACGCGGGCTATTTGTCTTCAATTGCAGAGACTTCACCGTTTCGCATTTCGAGTAGATGTGAGCCAAATTCATTAATTAGCTGCTGGCGGTATGGTGCTACCTTTTTTTCTATCTGTTCGCAGATTTGCCCCGCCTTGATTTTCTCATTCGAATTGAGAGGGCGGACCTCATGTGCAAGATGGCATCCTAAGGAGATCGCGGTTAAGTACCTCCCATCATCAGATGATAGTTTCTTTACAATTTTTTCTGCTTCTGAAATTTCACCAGACTCTATAAGGCCAACCGCTAGCCAAAATAGAGATTTCTGTTCTTCATCACCTGATGAGGTGTCATCTTGGTTTACTGCCCAAGCGCATAACTCTTGCGAGTTCTGCTTAAGGTGGGAGAGTGCAACCGAGTCGCGTGAGTATAGGTAATAATGGAAAAACCTTGTCAATGGGTATTTGTCAGTGGGGTCAACTTTTTGCAAGCAATATTCCTGGCTAAGGCCGAGCGCTTGTACCACCCACTTCCATATCTCTATTTTCTCAGTGACTGGCGATAAATAGCATGCTTGCAACGCAAGGCCAACAGTAGTTGCAGCTTCAAGTAGTTTTTCAGGGTCAGATCCATTCGTGGAAAATGCGGAAGACTTGAGTAAGCCGATACCGTCAGGATGATCTCCGAAATAAAAAACCAGAGCTCGTTTCCACCAATCATCGCTAAGGACGGTATGAATAAACTCAGATGTGGTGATCCCCCTCCCCGCAAAAAATTCCTGTAATAAATGGTGCCTGAACTCGATTCGATCTCCAATTATTCGAAATAGGCCGGATCTCTCAAAAATTTCTTCGAGTAGTGCGTCAACGCCAGCATCGTGTCCACGTGTTAACAATTCACGGCGCGCAATTTCTTCTGCTTCATGTGAGGTAATCGCTACCATTTTATGGTTATGCATGTGGAATGCGATTTTGGTAAGCACAAAGTCTTTTACGCTGGCTTGATGCTGTAATTTGAAGCCTTTTCGTTCATCCCACCGTCCTAGCATTAGTTCGGTAAATTTTTTAAATAGCTCAGTTATATTGGCTGGGATGTCTTGCTTAGTGTAGTCGGTTGTTGCGGCAAAGACAGTTATTAGTAAGGGGTTGAGTTCGATGCCATGTATCGTTTCCAATCGACGCAAAAACTCTTGGGATTGCTCCCTGGAAAATTGCTTATGCGCATTTACGGTTGAAACGATCTTTTCTGCTTGTTTCCAGCTGATTGGGGAGACCCTATATTCTTCAAAGTTTTTCAAGCCTTCCATTTCGGCTAGGAATTTGTATGGCCTTGCTGTCATTATTATTTGGCACTTTGGGTATTCCTTTGAAAATGCATGAATCAGATTGATAACGAACATCCGATCTGCGTCGCTGCCAACCTCATCGAAGCCGTCAATGAGAATGCTAACGCGCCCATCTGATAAATCTTCAGATGTAAAGCAGGGCTTGTTGGAATTGCTTAGATTTCTCGCGGTGATGTCGCAATGTTCTACAAGTGTTGTTGGTTTCTGACGATTAATGTCAGTCGCCTTAAGAAGTATTGGTACACAATAGTTTCTTTCTAGCTCAAGCCCGCGTCTGGCAAGCTCTAGCGCTATACGCATTAGACCGGTACTTTTCCCCGAGCCGGCTTCTCCAACAATAAGGATGTGACGTGGTCTTTTGTTTGTAATTGATGTTAATGGGAATTCTTCAAATGAAGGCAATTCGATAATCTTGCCCCTTATTTTCTTTTTCTTTGTGATGGTGCGGTATAGGTTTATACCTACGAAAGTGCGGTCGTCTGCTGCACCTAATAGAACCCCGTCTTGTTCACTACCGTCGGTGGCCGTTGCGCTGTCACCTAAAACATATTTCTCGATTGCTTGGTAATACGGGAGTATGTCTGCTTCTATGCCAAGCCAGCATTCAGGCAGAATGCTATCAATTTTTGGTATTAGGTCGTCAGAATCCAGGAATTGAATATTTGGGCTTCTAACCTCATCCAAAATATGCTGGCGAGCGGAGTCGTTAATTTTTCCGCTTGAACAAAGAATTGCTCTGTTAGGTTTTATCTTTTTCTTGGATGCAGAAAGTACTAATGTCGTATCAAGTGCAGTTTTAAGCTGAGTAATGGCGTTTATGAGGTTGTTGCTTGCCTTTCCTGCAAGGTTCAGGTTTCCTTTCTTTGTTTGAACAGCTATAAATGAATCTAGTCCTAACTTATCGGTTTCCGCAAAGATGGCATCTTTTCCATGCTCAGATGGGCCGCAAAGGTCACGACCATCTGTGTACCCGCTTCTCAAAAATAGTGGGCGAATTACTCTATCTCTAAAATCGTCCTCTGAGAGGGAGAGTAAATAACGTTCCTTTTTGAAACGAGATATGTTTTCAGTCTTCATGCCTATCCTAGCGTGTGATGACGTCTTGTGCGAAATCTTATTTTAGGTCCCTTCATTTCTTTGCAGGCCATGCCGGCTTGAGGTGATTCAAGTTTCGTTCAATATACGCTAACCAAATTCACCCGCTCACCCTCCACCACCTCCTGTAGCGCTCAACCGAGGGGTCAGGTCGTGCATTAACGCACCCCATAAACAAAAAAGGCGCAGTCTCCTGCGCCTTTTTCTCTGCCGGTCAGTCCCAGCTCAGGGCACCGCCGGTCTGGTACTCGATCACCCGAGTCTCGAAGAAGTTTTTCTCCTTCTTGAGATCGATCATCTCCGCCATCCACGGGAAGGGGTTGGTCGCGCCGGGGAACAGTTCGTCCAGGCCGATCTGGCTGGCGCGGCGGTTGGCGATGAAGCGCAGGTATTCCTTGAACATCGGCGCGTTGAGGCCGAGCACGCCGCGCGGCATGGTGTCTTCGGCGTAGGCGTATTCCAGCTCGACCGCCTTCAGGAACATGCCCTTGAGTTCTTCGCGGAACTGGGGCGTCCACAGGTGGGGGTTTTCCATCTTGAGCTGGTTGATCATGTCGATGCCGAAGTTGCAGTGCATGGACTCGTCGCGCAGGATGTACTGGTACTGCTCGGCGGCGCCGGTCATCTTGTTCTGCCGGCCCATGGCCAGGATCTGCACGAAGCCGACGTAGAAGAACAGGCCCTCCATGATGCAGGCGAAGGCGATCAGGCTCTTCAGGAAGGCCTGGTCGGTCTCGGGCGTGCCGGTCTTGAAGTTGGGGTTGGACAGCACGTCGATGAAGGGCAGCAGGAACTCGTCCTTGGCGCGGATGCTGGGCACTTCGTGGTAGGCGTTGAAGATCTCGCCTTCGTCCAGGCCCAGGCTCTCGACGATGTACTGGTAGGCGTGGGTGTGGATGGCCTCTTCGAAGGCCTGGCGCAGCAGGTATTGCCGGCACTCGGGCGCGGTGATCTGGCGGTAGGTGCCGAGCACGATGTTGTTGGCGGCCAGGCTGTCGGCGGTGACGAAGAAGCCGAGGTTGCGCTTGATCACGCGGCGCTCGTCTTCGGTCAGGCCGTTGGGCGACTTCCAGGTGGCGATGTCGCGGTTCATGTTCACTTCCTGCGGCATCCAGTGGTTGGCGCAGGCGGCGATGTATTTTTCCCAGGCCCATTTGTATTTGAACGGGACGAGTTGGTTGACGTCGGCGGTGGCGTTGATGATGCGCTTGTCTTCCATGCGCACGCGGCGGAACTTTTCGGTGTCTTGCTCTTGCGCGCGCAGCAGGTTGACGGCGGCGGCAGGGATCTCGCCCGGCGCGGCGTCCAGGTCCAGCGTGCGCAGTTGCGGCTGCAGGGCGGGGTTGGGTTTGCTCGGGGTGCTCAGGTCTTCTTCGAAGTTCAGCATGTCACTTACTCCTTCGTGTTGTTGTTCATGCGGTGGGCGGGGCCCACTCTAACTCTTGGTTCCCTCTCCCTCTGGGATTTATGCCCTTAGGGTAGAGGGCTAGGGTGAGGGCCGGCATTGGTGATCGCCATGCCGCCATTCCCTCATCCCCAGCCCTTCTCCCGGCGGGAGAAGGGGCAGGGTTACTGGCAGGCCTCGCACTCTTCGAAGCCGGGGTCGCCGGGGCGCAGGGTGCAGGCGCGGCCGACGATCTCGGGCTCGGGCAGGTTGGCCATGGCCGAGACGCCGCCATCGCTGCCGCCGGCCAGGCCCATGCCGCCGCTACCGGCGCCCACGCCACCGGCGCCGCCCAGGCCGCCGTCGCCGCTCATGCCGCCACTGGGCACGGCGTTGAGTTCGCCGCCCTTGCCGGTGGACTTCTCGGCGTGGGTGGCGCCCAGGGCGCGCAGGTAGTAGGTGGTCTTCAGGCCGCGTAGCCAGGCGAGCTTGTAGGTCTCGTCCAGCTTCTTGCCGGAGGCGCCGTGGAAGTAGAGGTTCAGGCTCTGGGCCTGGTCGATCCACTTCTGGCGGCGGGCGCCGGCCTCGATCAGCCAGACCGGGTCGATCTCGAAGGCGGTGGCATAGAGGCTGCGCAGCTCTTGCGGAATGCGGTCGATCTTGGCCAGGGAGCCGTCGAAATACTTGATGTCGCCGACCATGACCTCGTCCCACAGGTTGCGGGCCTTGAGGTCGCGCACCAGGTACTGGTTGACCACGGTGAACTCGCCGGACAGGTTCGATTTGACGAACAGGTTCTGGTAGGTCGGCTCGATGCTGGCCGACACGCCGACGATGTTGGCGATGGTGGCGGTGGGCGCGATGGCCAGGCAGTTGGAGTTGCGCATGCCCACGCTCTGGATGCGCTCGCGCAGCTTGGCCCAGTCCAGGGTCTCGGACAGATCGGCCTCGAGGTAGCCGCCGCGCTGTTCGGCCAGCGCTTTCAGCGAGTCTTGCGGCAGGATGCCCTTGCTCCAGAGCGAGCCGTTGAAGCTGCTGTAGCGGCCGCGCTCTTCGGCCAGGTCGGTCGAGGCCCAGTAGGCGTTGTAGGCCACGGCCTCCATGGCGCGGTCGGCGAACTCGACCGCCTCGGGGCTGGCGTAGGCGATGCGCATTTTATGCAGCGCGTCCTGGAAGCCCATGATGCCCAGGCCCACCGGACGGTGCTTGAGGTTGGAGTTGCGCGCCTTGCCGACCGAGTAGAAGTTGATGTCGATCACGTTGTCGAGCATGCGCATCGCGGTGCGGATGGTGCGCTGCAGCTTGGCCATGTCCAGCCGGCCCTCGGGCGTGAGGTGGTTGACCAGGTTGACCGAGCCTAGGTTGCACACCGCGATCTCGTTGTCGTTGGTGTGCAGGGTGATCTCGGTGCACAGGTTGGAGCTGTTGACCACGCCGACATGCTGGTTGGTGTAGCGCACGTTGCAGGCATCCTTGAAGGTGATCCAGGGATGGCCGGTTTCGAACAGCATGGACAGCATCTTGCGCCAGAGCGAGAGGGCGGCGATCTTCTTGAATACCTTGATCTCGCCGCGGGCGACCTTGTCTTCGTAGCGGGTGTAGGCCTCTTCGAACTCGCGGCCCCACTTGTCGTGCAGGTCGGGGGTGTCGGACGGCGAGAACAGGGTCCACTCGGCGTTTTCCATCACCCGCTTCATGAACAGGTCGGGCACCCAGTTGGCGGTGTTCATGTCGTGGGTGCGGCGGCGGTCGTCGCCGGTGTTCTTGCGCAGTTCGAGGAATTCCTCGATGTCCATGTGCCAGGTTTCCAGGTAGGCGCAGACCGCGCCCTTGCGCTTGCCGCCCTGGTTCACCGCGACGGCGGTGTCGTTGGCCACTTTCAGGAAGGGCACGATGCCCTGCGATTTGCCGTTGGTGCCCTTGATGTAGGCGCCCAGGCTGCGCACGCGGGTCCAGTCGTTGCCCAGGCCGCCGGCCCATTTCTGCAGCAGCGCGTTTTCCTTGATCGACTGGTAGATGCCGTCCAGGTCGTCCGGCACCGTGGTCAGGTAGCAGGACGAGAGCTGGCTGTGGCGGGTGCCGGCGTTGAACAGGGTGGGCGTGCTGCTCATGTAGTCGAAGCTGGACAGCACGGTGTAGAACTCGATCGCGCGCTCTTCGCGGTTGATCTCGTTCAGGGCCAGGCCCATGGCCACGCGCATGAAGAAGGCCTGCGGCAGTTCGATGCGGCGCTCCTGGATGTGCAGGAAGTAGCGGTCGTACAGGGTTTGCAGGCCGAGGTATTGGAATTGCAGGTCGCGCTCGGCCTTGAGCGCGGCGGCTAGGCGCGGCAGGTCGTACTGCATCAGGCGCTCGTCGAGCAGCTCGGCCTCGATGCCCTGCTTGATGTAGGCCGGGAAGTAATCGGCATAGCGGGTGGCCATGTCCGGCTGGCTGACTTCTTCGCCCAGCACCTCGCTGCGGATGCTGTGCAGCAGCAGGCGGGCGGTGACCAGGCTGTAGTCCGGGTCGTTCTCGATCTGCGAGCGGGCGGACAGGATGAGCGACTTGCGCACCTCGTCCATCGGCACGCCGTCGTAGAGGTCGCGCACGGTGGCGTTCAGGATCGGCTCGGGGCTGACCTCGGTCAGGCCTTCGCAGGCGGTCCGCACCAGCGTGGTCAACTGGTCGAGGTCGAGCGGTTTGCGCTCGCCGTTCTCGGTGCAGTACAGGGCATGGTCTTCGACCTGCTGCTGCTTCTGCTTGGCCCGCTCCTCGGACCGGCGCTCGCGGTAGAGCACGTAGGCGCGGGCGACCTCGTGTTCGCCCGAGCGCATCAGCGACAGTTCGACCTGGTCCTGGATGTCTTCGATATGGAAGGTGCCGCCGTGCGGCTGGCGGCGCACCAGGGCGCTGACCACGTTGTTGGTCAACTGGTCGACCATCTCGCGGATGCGGGCGGAGGCGGCGGCTTGGCTGCCGTGCACCGCGATGAAGGCCTTGGTCATGGCCACCGCGATCTTGGACGGCTCGAACGCCACCACCGCACCGTTACGGCGGATGATCTTGTGGTCGGCGTAGGGGGAGGACGAGGCGGTCGCTTCGGGGGTGGCGGGCAAGGAAACTTCGGGGCTGGCGGGCTGGAACTCGGTGGAAAGCTGCATCGGCTCGTCTCCTATTGTCTTGTTTACAGGCCTGGCGCGGGTTTCGGCGCCATATTAGAGAACACTAAATCTAGTGGTTCGCTTTCGTTGTTGGCGCTAATTCTAGTGTCCTGAGCTGCCGCGTCAATAGATTTTTCCGCTTTCTTTTTTGTCGGTTTTGGATTTTGTTGCTGGCGCGGAAAAAGGGCTTAGACATCAAACCCATGGGGTGGAGAAAACGGGTGTGTTTGTCCGTTTATGTGCCTGCTTATTAGGCAGGAGGGCGGTTGGCACGAGGCATACGATAGCGCCGACGGCTACATCGCGTTTTTCAGCTTGTGCCTGGCCGATACAACAACGCGATGTTTCGTTGGCACTGTTTCAAGCTCGAAGGCCTGTGCTGGCAAGGGTTGAAGGCAATTTGCGGTTATGATGCAGCCTGCATCGACAACTACCGCACTACCGAAAATGCGCAACACCGCCGTTCTTTTGATCGTCTGCCCCGACCGCAAAGGCTTGGTCGCGGCCATCGCCAATTTTCTCTATCAGCACAATGCCAACATCCTGCATGCCGACCAGCACCAGGATAAGGAGGCGGCGCTGTTCCTGATGCGGGTGGAGTGGGACTTGGACGGGTTCGACCTCGGGCTGCACAAGTTCGAAGAGGCCTTCGGCCCGATCGCGGCCGAGTACCGGATGCAATGGCGTCTGGCGCTGTCCTCGGTGAAGCCGCGCATGGCCATCTTCGTGTCGAAATACGATCATTGCCTGGCCGACCTGCTCTATCGCTGGCAGGCGGGCGAGCTCTATTGCGACATCCCGCTGATTGTCAGCAACCACCCGGACACCCACTGGCTGGCCGAGGCCTACAAGGTGCCGTTCCAGCATATCCCGGTGAACAAAGACAATAAGGCCGAGGCCGAGCGTCAGCAGCAGGCCCTGCTTGAGCACCACCGGGTCGACTTCGTCGTGCTCGCCCGTTACATGCAGGTGCTGTCGCCGGAGTTCATCCGCAGTTGGCAGCACCGCATCATCAACATCCACCATTCCTTCCTGCCCGCCTTCCACGGTGCCAAGCCCTACCAGCGCGCGTTCGAGCGCGGCGTGAAGCTGATCGGCGCGACCGGCCACTATGTGACCGAGGTGCTGGACGACGGCCCGATCATCGAGCAGGACGTGACCCGCATCTCGCATCGCGACGACCTGGACGACCTGGTGCGCAAGGGCGCCGACCTGGAGAAGGTGGTGTTTTCGCGCGCGGTGCGCTGGCATATCGACAACCGTATCCTGGTCTACGGCAACAAGACGGTGGTGTTCGACTGATGTTATTTGCCGAATTGATCGGCTATCCCGCTGCCATCCTGACCACCGCGGCCTTCGTGCCACAGGCCTGGCGGTCTTGGCGTACGCGCGATCTTTCGGGTATCTCGCTGCCGATGTATCTGCTGTTCACCTTGGGCGTGGCCTGCTGGCTGCTCTACGGCTTGGCCATCGGTAGTCCGCCAGTGGTGTTGGCCAACGGCATCACGCTGTGCCTGGCCGGTGTCGTGCTTTGGCTCAAGCTGCAGGCGCTGTGGAAGTAGGGTTTGCTTATATCGAGGTCAAAGGCCGCTGATGCGGCCTTTGTTATTTGGGGCGTCGCCCGCTCGGTTTTTTTGCCAAGGGTTTGCGGCCCGCCGGTTGCGCTGGACCGCGTTGCGGGCCACTCGGTTTTTGCACATGGCCCATACGGCGTGGGCCTTCGCTTTGGCGACCGGTGCCGGCCGGCTGGAAGCTCGGCACCAGGTGCTGCTTGCCATTGCCGATCAGGTCGGCGTGGCCCATCTCCTTCAGCGCCTCGCGCAGCAGCGGCCAGTTCTCCGGGTCGTGGTAGCGCAGGAAGGCCTTGTGCAGCTTGCGGCTGCGGCCGGCGCGGGTCACCGCGACCGCTTGGCCGCGGCCGCCCAGCACCTTCTTCAGCGGATTGAGTTCGGTGTGCCACATGGTGGTGGCCATGGCCATCGGCGTGGGCAGGAAGGTCTGCACCTGGTCCAGGCGGAAGCCGTTGCGCTTGAGCCAGATGGCGAGGTTGAGCATGTCCTCGTCGGTGGTGCCGGGGTGGGCGGCGATGAAGTAGGGGATGAGGTACTGCTCCTTGCCCGCCTCTTTTGAGAACTTCTCGAACAGTTGCTTGAACTTTTCGTAGCTGCCGATACCCGGCTTCATCATGTGATTGAGCGGGCCTGCCTCGGTGTGCTCGGGCGCGATCTTGAGATAACCGCCGACGTGGTGTTGCACCAGCTCCTTCACATATTCCGGCGACTTCACCGCCAGGTCGTAGCGCACGCCGGAGCCGATCAGCACCTTCTTGATGCCGGGCAGCGCGCGCGCCTTGCGATAGAGCTGGATCAGCGGGCCGTGATCGGTGCTCATGTTGTGGCAGACGTCGGGGAACACGCAGCTCAAGCGGCGGCAGGCCGATTCGATCTTGTCGTCCTTGCATTTGAGCCGGTACATATTGGCCGTGGGCCCGCCCAGGTCGGAGATGATGCCGGTGAAGCCCGGCGTCTTGTCGCGGATGGCCTCGATCTCGGCCAGGATGGATTGCTCCGACCGGCTCTGGATGATGCGGCCCTCGTGCTCGGTGATGGAGCAGAAGGTGCAGCCGCCGAAGCAGCCGCGCATGATGTTGACCGAGAAGCGGATCATCTCCCAGGCCGGGATGCGGGCGTCCCGGTAGCTGGGGTGCGGCGCACGGGCATAGGGCAGGTCATAGACCCGGTCCATCTCCTCGGTGGTGAGCGGGATCGGCGGCGGGTTGAGCCAGACATCGCGCTCGCCGTGGCCCTGGACCAGGGCCCGGGCGTTGCCGGGGTTGGACTCCAGGTGGAACACGCGCGAGGCGTGGGCGTAGAGCACGTTGTTCTTCTCGACCTGCTCGTAGGCAGGCAGGCGCACGGCGGTGTGCCGCCGCTGTTCTTGCCGCTGCGCGCGCAATTGCGCACGGTCTTGGAAGCTCACCACTTGCGCTGCATTGCTGGCCGACGATGCGGGGGCGACGTTTTCTGCGTACGGATCGGGATGGGCATCGACCCGGCCGGGGGTATCGATCAGAGTGGAATCGAGTTCGACCCATTCCTCGTTCGGCAACCAACCGCGCGGGGTCATGAAGGCGCTACCGCGCAGGTCGCGGATGTCGGCGATCTTTTCGCCGGCGGCGAGGCGGTGGGTCAACGCGACCAGGGCGCGTTCGGCATTGCCGAAGAGCAGCATGTCGGCCTTGGAGTCGGCCAGCACCGAGCGGCGCACCTTGTCCGACCAGTAGTCGTAATGGGCGATGCGGCGAAGCGAGGCCTCGATGCCGCCGACGATGACCGGCACCTCCTTGAACGCCTCGCGGCAACGCTGGGCGTAGACGGTAACCGCGCGGTCCGGCCGCTTGTTGGCTTCGGCGCCGGCGGTGTAGGCGTCGTCCGAGCGGATCTTCCGGTCCGAGGTGTAGCGGTTGACCATGGAATCCATGTTGCCCGCGGTGACGCCGAAATAGAGATTGGGCTTGCCCAGGGCACGGAAGGCGTCGGCCGATTTCCAGTCCGGCTGGCTGATGATGCCGACCCGGAAGCCTTGTGCCTCGAGCAGGCGGCCGACCAGGGCCATGCCGAAGCTGGGATGGTCGATGTAGGCGTCGCCGGTGACCAGGATGACGTCGCAGGCATCCCAGCCGAGCTTGTCCATTTCGGCGCGCGACATCGGCAGGAACGGCGCGGTGCCGAAACGCTTGGCCCAGTAGGGGCGGTAGGAGAACAGGGGCTTGGCGGTTTCCATGGAATCAGAGGCTCATTGCAATGAAAAAGGCCCGCAACGCGGGCCTTTTTGCGCAACGCATGAGGCGTATTTTAGCCGGCGAAGTTCGCGCTGGCGAAGTCCCAGTTGACCAGGTTGCCCAAGAAGGTCTCGACGAACTTGGGTCGCAGGTTGCGGTAGTCGATGTAGTAGGCGTGCTCCCAGACGTCGACGCACAGGATGGCCTTGTCGCCGGTGGTCAGCGGGGTGCCGGCGGCGCCCATGTTGACGATGTCGGCCGAGCCGTCGGCCTTCTTCACCAGCCAGGTCCAGCCGGAACCGAAGTTGCCCACGGCGCTGGCCTGGAAGGCCTTCTTGAACTCGTCGACCGAACCCCACTTGGCTTTGATCGCGTCGGCCAGGGCGCCGGTGGGCTCGCCGCCGCCGTTCGGCTTCATGCAGTTCCAGAAGAAGCTGTGGTTCCAGACCTGGGCGGCGTTGTTGTAGATGCCGCCGGCCGGGGCGGTCTTGACGATGTCTTCCAGCGACTTGTTCTCGAATTCGCCGCCCTTGATCAGGTTGTTCAGGTTGGTCACGTAGGCCTGATGGTGCTTGGCATAGTGGTACTCGAAGGTTTCCTTGGACATATGCGGCTGCAGGGCGTCCATGGCGTAGGGCAGGGCGGGCAGTTGGTGTTCCATCGATCTTCTCCTGAATTGGGGGCTACGAACGAGACCGATTCTAAGGATGGATCGTATCCAAAACAATACTTGACTAATATTCTTAACTACTAATGTTTCTCTTCGGGCGGCCGAATTTGGCGGAAGGCGGCCCAAAGCAGCCCGTCGTAGCTGATTTTCATAATCGCGCCGATGATGAGCGGGGTGCCGAGTGTCAAGGTCTGCATGAGTAAACCGGCAAAGGCCGGTGCCGCAGCCCAGCCGCCGAGTCGGACCAGATGGGTGAGGCTGGAGGCGAAGGTGCGCTCCTCCGGCCGGACCATGGCCATGACATAGGATTGCCGGGTCGGCACATCCATCTCGACCAGACCTTCGCGTAGTAAGAACAGGATGGCAGCAGTCGGGAAATCCGGTGCGAAGGCCACCGTCATCAGCAGCAGGCTGGACGGGATATGGGTGAACACCATGGTGTTGACCAAGCCGATGCGGCGGGCCAGCCAGGCCGCACCGAGATGGGAGATGGCATTGAGCATGCGGGCGCCGACGAACAGGGCGGCGATGGTCTGGGCATCGGCGCCGAAGCGGGCATGGAAGAAATAGGCGATCAGCGCGGCGCCGAGAAAGCCGCCGGCCAGCGCGTCGAGGGCGAACAGTGCGGAGATGCGGGTCAAGCGGCGGCGGCTGTCGGGATACAGCGGCACCGATTCGGTCGCATGGGATTGTTCGATGCGCTGGCCCAACCGGGAAAACAGCAGGGCTTGCACGGCGAACAACAGTACATAGAGGCCCAGTGCCAACTTGAAGGCCGCCAGATCGGGCACGCCGCCATAGGCTTGCAGCCAAGCGGGCAGCGCGGCCAGCCCGCTACCGAAGGCATGCCCGGCATCCTGCAAGACGTTGTACCAGGCGAAGGTGCGGGTCCTTTCGCTGTCGGTTGCGGTGGCGGGCAGGATGGCTTGCTCCAACACCAAGGCGGCGCCGCGGTCGCGCCCCTGGCCGTTGAGCATGCCGATGAAGGCTGCGATCAGGATGGCGGTGAGATCGGAGAAATACAGCGCACCCAGGCCGCCGGCTACTGCGAGCCATGACAGCCCGATCAGGCTGCGGCGGCGGCCCCAGCGGTCGGCGCGCTGGCCCACCAGGAGCACGGCGACGGTGGCGCCGGCCAAGCCGAAGCTGACCGTCAAGCCGATTTCGCTCGGCGAGAAGGCCAGCCTGGCCAGGTAGAGGCCTAGCAGCACGCCGATCAGGCCGGTGGCAACGGCGCGGAGGAAACTGGCGAGATAGATGAGGCGGCGCTCGTGCATCGGGTAAGCCTAGCACCCAAATCGTGCCGCCATAATAGTTGACAAACTAAGTCGGGTTTTATACGATGCCGACAACTGCAGCTCAAACAGGCTGGGTCAATTTCATAAAAGTGGTGAAGAGAGGAAGCAAGCGATGGAAATCGAAATCAACGGCAAAGTGGTCGAAACCGATCCCGAAGGCTATCTGGTCGATCTGGGCGACTGGTCCGAGGACGTGGCGAGCTATCTGGCGGCGCAAGACAAACTGGAACTCCAGGAAAACCACTGGAAGATCATTCATTACATGCGTGATTACTTCAACGAGTATGGCACCGCGCCCAACCTGCGCATTCTGCAGAAGGGCTTGAAGGAAGAGTTCGGTCCGGAGTGGGGCGAGAAGAAGTTCCTGTTCGACCTGTTCCCGTTCGGCCCGGCCAAGCAGGCCGGCCGCTATGCCGGCACACCGAAGCCGACCGGTTGCGTTTAAGCGAAATATCGCAGCTCATGCAAACCCGTTAGAATCATGCCCGCCTCGTGCGGGCATGTTTTTATTGGCAGCACAGCAAGACAAAAACTTAACTATGAGGAGATTTACCTGATGAATCCGTTGCAAACCCGAGGTGGTACCGTCATCGCCGGCATCGTGCTGGCCGTCATCCTGACTTTGATCGCACCGCTGCCCGAGGGCGCGGCCCGTGCGGTCAACCCGTTGGAGATCTCCGTCTGGTTCCATGCCGTGGTCGGCGTGGCCTGGATCGGCCTGCTCTATTACTTCAACGCCGTGCAGGTGCCGGCCGTGGCCGCCGCCACCGCCGACGGCAACCCTGGCCCGGCTGCGATCAATAAGTACGTCGCGCCGCGCGCGCTGTTCTGGTTCCGCTGGGCGGCCGTGCTGACCTGGCTGTCCGGTGCCGGCGCCCTGGGTCACATGGGCATCCTTAAAGACGCCTTCATGCTGGCCAACCCTTCGGTCTATGCCATCGGCATCGGTGCCTGGCTGGGCAGCATCATGCTGTTCAACGTCTGGGTCCTGATCTGGCCGAACCAGAAGAAGATCCTGGGCATCGTCCAGGCCAGCGACGAAGAGAAGGTCAAGGCGCGCAAGATCGCCTTCCTGGCCTCGCGCACCAATGCCATGTTGTCCATCCCGATGCTCTTGGGTATGACCGCACACGCGCACGGCCTGCCGTTCTAAACAGACCGCACGCCAAAACGGGGGCCGCGGCCCCCGTTTTTATTTGCGCTGAAGATTCATAGCTCACGCACCACGCGCAGGCCCAGGTTGACGTCGAGTTCGTTGTGAAAGCGCGGTTTGCGCGCGGCGGAGCGGGCGTCGAGCGCACCCTCGAACCAGGAGCCGCCCTTGGTCACCCGCCAGTCGCCCTGCGCCGGCTTGCGGCTCATGGCGTCGATCGGGCCGTGCCAGCGATCGCCGGTGAACTCCCAGACATTGCCGTGCACCTCGAACAGGCCCCAAAGATTGGCCGGATAACTGCCGACCTCGACCGCGCGGTTGAACGGCACGCAGAACGGCAGGAAGCGGCGCCAGCCGGAGACCGCCTTTTGCGGTGGCGCGAAGGAGCCGACATTGGCCTCGCTGCAGGTCAGATATTCGCCAAAGCAATAGGCGGTGCGGCTGCCGGCGCGCGCCGCGTATTCCCATTCCATTTCGCTCGGTAGGCGATAGCGCTGGCCGGTTTCCTCGGACAGCCAGGCCAGATAGGCCCCGAAGCCGGCCAAGTCGATGTTGATCGCCGGCTGGTGCGCCTCGCCCCGGACCAGGTGGTCTTGCCAGAGATAGCCGGTGGCCGCTTCGAAGCGGCCGAACTCCTCGGTGGTGACGGTGCAGCGGCCGATGGCGAAAGGCTTGTCCACGTGCATGTTGCGCGCGGGCAGGTCGCCGAAGCGGCGCGCCTCGTCGTCGGCCCCCATTTCGAACACGCCGGCCGGGATTACCGCCAGTTCGGGGCCGTCGCCGCCGTGGCGCATGGCATCGCGGAAAAATACGGCCAAGCCGTGGGCCCGCGCGGCCTCGGCCTGCATGGCGCGCAGCGCCTGGGCATCCAGGTCATGAACGTAGGCCGGGGCGGCGTTTGCGAGGCATTCGTTCATGGTCATGCCGCCCGCCAATGGCCGGACTTGCCACCGAGTTTTTCCAACAGACGCACCTGCTCGATGACCATGCCGCGGTCGACCGCCTTGCACATGTCGTAGATGGTGAGCAGCGCCGCGCTGGCGGCGGTGAGCGCCTCCATCTCGACCCCGGTGCGACCGACCGTCTCGGCCGTGGCCCGGCAGTCGATGGCGTTGCGGGCCGCGTCGAATTCGAAGTCGACCGTGACCCGGGTCAGCGCGATCGGGTGGCAGAGCGGGATCAGCTCACCCGTGCGTTTGGCGGCCATGATCCCGGCCAGCCGCGCCACGCCGAGCACGTCGCCCTTCTTGGTGCTGCCGTCGCGAATCATGGTCAGGGTCTCGGCCTGCATAACGATACGGCCGCCTGCGGTGGCCGAGCGGTGGGTTTCCGGTTTTTCGCCGACATCGACCATGTGGGCGCGGCCTTGGCCATCGAAATGGGTGAAATCTGTCATAAGGCTGGGAACTCCGATACAGGGCCATTATCATAGGCCCATGCGATCTCTTCGTGCCATTGCTGTATCACTGTTGTTGATTTATCCCGTCCAGGCGGCGGAGTTGCCGGATTTGGGCGAGATCGCGCGAACGAGCTTTACCGCCGCTCAAGAAACCAAGCTGGGGCGCGAAATCATGCGCCAGATTCGGGCCGAGAAAGACTATCTCGACGATGCCGAGTTGGCCGATTATCTCAATAGCTTGGGCGAGCGCTTGGTGGCAGCCAGCGAGGACCCCAGCCGGCACTTCGAGTTCTTCGTGGTGCGCGACGCCACGCTGAATGCCTTTGCCTTGCCGGGGGGCTATATCGGCGTGCACACCGGGCTGATCTCGGCGACCCGCAACGAATCGGAGTTGGCCGGGGTGCTCGCGCATGAAATCGCCCACGTCACGCAAAACCATCTGGCGCGCTTGGTCAAGGCGCAAGAAGGCTCGACCTTGGCGACGTTGGCGGCACTGGCGGTGGCGATTCTGGCGGCGCGGTCGAATAGTCAAGCCGGCCAGGCGGCGATTACCGCCGCCCAAGCCTTCAGTGTGCAGAACCAACTCGATTACACGCGCGACCACGAACGCGAGGCCGATCGCGTGGGATTCCAGACGCTTAAGCGAGCGGGTTTCGATGCCAGCGGCATGGCGAGCTTCTTCGAGCGACTGCAGGCCCAGGGGCGGCTGTATGAGGTCAATGCGCCGGCCTATCTGCGCACCCATCCGCTGACCTACGAACGCATCGCCGATATGCAGAATCGCCTGCAGGATATGCCTTATCACCAAGTTGCGGATTCGCTTGAATACCGGTTGATGCGGGCCAAGGTGCAAGCGCAGGAAGGCAATGCGGCCGATGCTGTGAAGCGTTTCTCCAGCCAGACCTATCAGGACGAAACCGAGGAAACGGCACGGCGCTACGGGCTGGCCGTGGCCTTGTTGCGCGCCAATCAGGCGGAGCGCGCGGCCACCGAGCTACAAGCGATCTCGCGCAAATATGGGCAGGTGCCGGTTATCGCCGACCTGATGGCCGAGGTGGCCTTTACTCGCGGGCGCGGCAGCGAGGCCTTGGCCCTGTTGCGGGCCGGCATGGCGGGGCATCCGGACTCCCGGCCGTTGTCTTATGCCTACGCCAAGGGTTTGCTGCGCCAAGGCCAAGCGAACACGGCTTTGGAATACCTGCGCAAGCAGTTGGCGCTGCATCCGGACGATGTGCATTTGTTCGAGTTCCAGGCTCAGGTCTACCAAGCGCTGAAGCGGGACATGGAGTCGCATATGGCCCAGGCCGAGGTCTATGCCCGGCTTTATCAGTACCGTGCGGCGATCGAGCAGTTGCAGTTGGCGCTCAAGAGCGGCGATAGAGACTTCTATAAGCTTTCTATGGCCGAGGCGCGGCTGCGACAGTTGCAGGACCTGGAAAAACAGAACCGACCGATAAATTCGTACTAGTTGCGCCAACAAGTCTTGGCCTGATGTCCGAACTCGTCTATTCTCGTGCCGTCGTGGGATTCGCGTGTAACGCAAATGCACGTCGGAAAATGGCCGTCAATAATGAAGGAGACATCGATATGAAGCGCACTCCGATCACGCTAGGGGCGACTTTGCTGGGCGCCTTGTTCCTGTATGCCACGCCGGTTCTGGCTGATGAAGCCAAGAAGGAAGAGACCGGTAAAGACATTGCTTTCAATAAATCCAAAGGTAATTGCCTGGCTTGCCACGCGATGCCCGGCGTCGCCGACGATCAGCAACCCGGCAACAGCGGCCCGCCCCTGATCGCGATGAAGGATCGTTTCCCCGACAAAAAGGTGCTGCGCGCCAAGATTTGGGATGCGACTGCCAGCAATCCGGGTTCTTACATGCCGCCGATGGGTAAGCATAAAATCCTGAGCGAGCAAGAGATCGACAAGGTCGTCGACTTTGTCTACGGCCTGTAATTTTTAGTGAGGAGTAGATAGATGAATCATCAGCGTAGAACTGTTCTCAAAGGTGTGGGCTCTGCCGCTGCCGTCGGCGTGGCCGTTGCCGCGGGTCTGTTGAAGCCGACCGCCGCGTTTGCCGGCGACCGTAGCGCCTTCGATGCCAAAGGTCTGGATGCCGCGATGAAGGCGATCAAGGCTACCGGCGCCGCCGAGAGCAAGGACATTATCGTCAAGGCCCCCGACATCGCCGAGAACGGCGCTGTGGTTCCGGTCGAGATCACCAGCAACATCGCGGGCACCGAAAGCATCGCCATCCTGGCCGAGAAGAACGCCAGCCCGATGGTCGGTGAGTTCAATCTGTCCAACGGTGCACAGGGCTTCATCTCTACCCGCATCAAGCTGGCCAATACTTCTAACGTGCGTGCTGTGGTCAAGGCCGGCAGCAAGATGTATACCGCGACCAAGGAAGTCAAGGTCACCATCGGCGGCTGCGGCGGCTAATCGCCCCACCGTTTGGCTTTCACACGAACTTGATACTGGATTGAAGGAAGGATACAAACATGGCTGAGCCGATGAAAATTCGTGCCACGATGGCTGGCGATGTCGCCGACATCAAGGTGCTGATGAACCACGTTATGGAAACCGGTACCCGCAAAGATGCCAAGACCGGCCAACTGGTTCCCGCCCACCACATCACCAACATTACCGCCACCGTCGGCGGCAAGACCGTGCTCGACGCCGAGATCGGCGGTGCCGTGTCCAAGAACCCCTACCTGGGTTTCAAGGTCAAGGGTGCCAAGGCTGGCGACAAGGAGACGGTCAACTG
>Ga0316628_100001047_pt1 | contig 18938 bp, 15 predicted proteins | sample OWC_Aug_M2_C1_D5_FD_207648 | JGI IMG/M metagenome (GOLD analysis project Ga0316628, IMG submission 207648) | Wetland soil microbial communities from Old Woman Creek delta, Ohio, United States - OWC_Aug_M2_C1_D5_C | ecosystem: Environmental > Terrestrial > Soil > Wetlands | place: USA: Ohio... | reverse complement strand
CCATCAGCGGAGAAACCCTATTCGGGTTTCTCCCCAAAAGGTCTGTCGATCGCCAGGGCTTCCATACCGCCCAGGTACCGCGCGCCGTCCTCGGTCACGACCATGCAATCCTCATGCCGGATGCCGAATTCCCCGTAAATATAGATCCCGGGCTCGTTGCTGAACGTCATCCCGGGTTCAAGCTTCAACTTGTTTCCCTTGACCAGGTAAGGATACTCGTGGCCCTCCAGCCCGATGCCATGGCCGAGCCGGTGGGCGAAGTGCTTGTAGCCGGGGCCGAAGCCGGCGTCCTCGATGACCTTGCGGGCGGCGATGTCCACATCCTCGCAAGCCGCCCCCGGCCGGCAGGCGCGGAGAGCCGCCGTCTGGGCTTTCTTCACGATGTCCCAAATCCGAATCATCTTCTCCGTCGGCTTTCCGAAAACGATGGTCCGGGTGACGTCGGAGCGATAGCCTTCGACGCTACAACCCCCGTCGACCATGATGACGGTCCCTTCGGCCAGCGTCCGGGGAATACGGGAGCCGTGCGGGAAAGACGTGCTCGGCCCGAATTGCGGGCCGCCGCTTCCCGTCGCCCCGAGCTCCGCATGGGCGGCGCTGATCAGGGCCGAGACGTCCCGGGGGATCATGCCTTCCTTGAGCTGCTTGAAAGCTTTCCGGTAGGCCAGCTTGGTGATTTTCGCCGCCAGGTCCATATAGGCGATTTCCTTGGCCGTCTTCGTCCCCCGGCAGCCGTCGGTGACCGGTCCGCCGTCGGCCGCCTCGATCCCGGGCGCGTCACGCTTCAAGCCGAACACTTGAAACGCACGCGTGTTCGGGGACAGGCCCAGGCGCCGGCCTCCGAGATCCTTCATAATCCCGCCGATCAGAGCATAGGGGCTCTCATGTTCCTCCCAGGTCCGGATATCCTGTCCGGCGGGAACGAGCTCCTTGGCCCGTTCCAGTTCGAAAGCCGGACAAACCCAGACGGGCGCTCCTTTTTTATTAAGGAGGACGCCGAAGGTCCGCTCGCTCGTCCACCAGTTCACGGCGGTGAAATACTGGAGGTTCACCTCGCCGGACACGAAAACCGCGTCGAGATTATGGGCGGCCATCAAGCGTCCGGCCCGCTCCCGCCGTTCCTCGAAGTCCGCGGGATCGAGCGGCTTCAACCCGGCCGTGAGATTTTTGACCTCCTCCTGGCCGGAACCGGGCCCGGCCGCAAGATTCCGGACAAACGCCGGAACCGTCAGCGCCCATCCGCCGATTTTCAGGAATTCGCGACGCGGGATCATGGGATCTCCTTATAAAAAGAGCGAAGATGATTATGAAAAGACATCTTCTCACCCGCGTTTCCTGATGTCAAACGGTCCCCTTCCCCGGCCCGGGACGGCCGGAAAATTGACATTTGCCCCCCTCTCGGGTACTTTCATAACCGGAAAGACCAAGGAGGTCACCATGTTTCTATTCGGCACGCTCGGACCGCAGGAGCTCCTGCTCATTCTGGTCATCGTGATCATCATTTTCGGAGGCAAAAAGCTCCCCGAGCTCGGCAAATCGCTCGGCGAAAGCATTCGAAACTTCAAAGGCTCCATTTCCGGCAAGGAGAAGGACGCCGAGAAGGAAGCGACGAAGGACAAGACCCCTCCCCCCGCCGCCTGACGCCTCCGTCCCGATGATAAGGACGATCGAAAAGCTCGCCCACGACCGTCGGACCGTCGAGGACGATCTCCGGCGCTCGATGGACGAACTGAAAAAGGCGGCGGAATCGCTCCGCCCCCTGATCGAGCGGTTGTCCGCGCCGTCCGCCCCGGCTTCCCGGAGGCTTTTCGGCGGCGCGGCGGGCAGCGACTCACAGGACCTTCGGGCCGGATTGGTCGAAATCGCGACGGCCGTGGAATCCCTGGCCATGACCGCGGCCCGGCAGGCCGAAATCCAGGCGGAATTGTCCGACATCCGGGACCGGCTCTGGGACGCCGAAGGCAACAATCATGTCGGGATGATCTTCAAGAGCATGGAATGGCGGGTAGACCGCCTCGCGGAGGCTTACGAGGACGCGTCCGCGGCCTTGAAGGCCTTCGCCCATCTCCGCGATCAACTCAGCCGGCTCCAAGCCGCGATCGAGGACAAACGCCTTTCGACGCCCCCCGAGGTCGGCCGGATTCTCGAGACCCTCGAGGATTGGAGCTATCTCCGTTTCGAGAACCGGTTCCGGGGTTCCCATGAGGAAATCCGGAAGCAGCAGATCGCCTTCCTGGACGATTTCCCCGCCGGCGGCCGTGTTCTCGACCTCGGCTGCGGGCGCGGCGAATTCCTCGAGCTCCTGGAAAGCAAGGGTTTCCAGGCCGAGGGCGTGGATCTCAACGCCGAGATGGTTTCCGCATGCCGGGAGAAGGGCCTGCAAGCCGAGCACGGGGACCTCATCGAGATTCTGGCCTCCAAGCCCGACGCGACCCTCGACGGCGTCTTTTCTTCTCAGGTCATCGAACACTTGTCCCCGGAGTCCCTCCGGAGGATGATCGAGCTGGCCTATGCCAAGCTCCGGCCCGGCGGCCGCCTTTTGCTGGAGACGGTCAATCCCCTGTCTGTCTTCGCCTTGGTTCATATCTATTTTCTCGATTTCACCCATCGTTTCCCGGTTCACCCCCTTGCTCTCCAGTTCCTGATGGAAGTCGCCGGATTCTCCCCGGTTGCGGTCCGCTGGGGCCGGGAGGCGGAAGGGGAAAAGCTCCAGGCCGTTCCCCCGGACGACGAAGCCGCGGCGATCCTCAACCGGGACATCGACCGGCTCAACAGCCTGCTCTTTGCTCCGCCCAATTACTCCGTTCTTGGCAGAAAAAGCTGAGACCGTTTCCCGGAAAAATCCTTCCCGCCTCCGCATCGAAACCGCCCTCCCGGAAGTATAAGAGACGGGGAAACGGAGTCCCGAACCCGGCTGATTTGCATTAAAGACGGATGTCCTTTAAAATCGACTCCTTGCCGCTTCAAGAAAGGTGATAACCGATGAAAAAGACGTTTCTGATATCGATTATTTTTTGGCTCCTGGCCGGAGCCGCCGGGATCGCGGCATCCCCCGTCATTGAATGGGGTACGATCTACGGCCGGGTCACCGACCTGGACGGTAATCCGCTCCCCGGGGCGTCCGTGACCTTGACGGGCTCCAACCTCATGGGCATGAACAGTCACGTCACCTCGGCCACGGGCCAATTTTTCTTTCCCCTTCTCGCTCCGGGATCCTACGAAATCCGCGTCGAAATGCCGGGCTTCAAGGTCCAGCTTCAACGGGGCCTGGCGGTTCCGGCCGGCCGGGCGGCTTTGATCCATGTCCGGCTGGAGGAAACCGCCGTCGACGAAGAAGTCGCGGTCGCGGCCGGCGACCGGATGATCGACACGCGAAACGCGAAAACCGTGATCGTGACCGGATCCGACATCCTGTCCCAAATCCCCCTGTTCCGCGACTTGTCGCGCCTCTGGGCGCTGGTTCCGGGAGCGGTCCCCGACCTGGCGGGGGACCAACGCCTCGTTTCCGTCGAGGGAAGCGCGCCCCGGAGCCAAGCCGTTTATCTCGAGGGGATGACGATGAACGATCCCGTCTCAGGCCTTGCCGTCCTCCATCCGATGGAGGATGCCGTCGACGAGGTCGTCGTCATCACGTCCGGGAAACAGGCCGCCCAGGCTTCGGCCGACGGATCGCAGATGCAGATCATCACCAAGCGAGGCAACAACACCCTCTCCGGAGGGCTTTCCTATTACGCGGCCGGAGGCTACCTGGCCCAGAAAATCGAGGCCGACCCGGCCCAGCCGTTTCGAACCCAGCCCGCCGACCGTTACGAAGCCCACCGGGATCTTTCATTCACCCTGGGCGGTTCGCTGATGGAGGACCGGGCTTGGATCTTCCTGGGCGGACGCTGGCTTTCCTCCTCGATCGCCAATCCCTACACGCCGGAAAAGCGGCTGGCCGTCCTCGGCTTCGCCGATGCGGCCGCCTTCGATCTCGACCAGAGGGATTTAACCGGATTCGCCCGGTTGACCGTGAAAGCCACGGAAACCATCCGGTATTCCGGCCTTTTTCAATTCACCAATACCCGCCAGCCGTACGACTTCGACGCGGTCGCGCCCGACGCCTCCGCGGACCGGATCCCCTTGCGGAGCCCTGAGAACATCCTGGCGACGACCCATAACTTCGAAATCACCATCGATCCGAACACCAAGGCCGATTTTCACGCTTTCCTCATTTCCCACCGGTATGTCCTGAACTCCCGGGCCGACGTAGCGGCGTCGGGGATCTATGACGCCGCCCGGCGCATCTGGTGGGGATCGCCGGATTACAACCTCGAGGCCAAAAATCAGAGCCTGGGGGCGTCGGGGGCCCTGGTCTACTTCAAGGAAGACCTGTTCGGCCTCGATCATGAGCTCCGGCTGGGGCTCGAATATGGGCAGTCCGATTCCCACCGCGATTGGTACCGGGCCAACCCGTTCAACAACTATTGGTACGACTACGCGGCCGGAAACCCGTACTTCTACGACGGGACCTCCGTCGGCCGATTGGAAATCATACCGGCGCCTGCCGAAGCCGGGGAATGGGATGTCGTCGAACAAACCCGCAAAATCGCCGCGTTCGTTCAAGACACCTTGACCCGGAAACGCCTGTCCCTCAATCTGGGGCTTCGGTTCGACTTCCAAGTCCTCGACATTCCTTCCGAACTCCGGACCTTGCCTTACACGACCTATGAGCCGGCCGTCCTCAGCCCCGATATCAGCGGAAGCCAGCTGTTGGGCAATCTGGACACGATCCTCACCAACGCCGGAATTCTCTCGCCCCTGAGTTCGATTTCGACCTCCTTCCGCCGGCCGGTGTCGTTCGTGACCCTCTCGCCGCGCGCCGGCCTGGTTTTCGACCTGCTGGGCGACGGACGGGCCGCCTTGAAGCTGTCCTATGCCCGCGCCTACGAGCCGCTCTGGATTTCCGCCTATGATGAAGGCCAGATCTTCGAGCCGGCCTCCCTCTCCTTCGCCTGGCACGACCTCAACGGCAACGGATACATGGACGTGCCGGGGACGGACGAATACACCCTGCTGTCCTACCGCTACCAGCTCGAAAGCCCCGATTATTACGCCAACGTGTCCCCGCCCAGGGCGGATGAGTTCTCCGCCGCTCTCGAGCTCGAAGCGGCCGCGAACCTTCAGCTCGGACTCCGCTTCACCTATCGGAAAACGACGCATATCGTCGATGACGTCGACGCCAGAAACGGGAACGATCCCCTGGCCACCGACGAGGTCGGACGGATCTGGCTGCCGATGACCGTCACCGATCCCGGATACGACGGCCTGTTCGGGACGCGGGACGATGCCCCGATCACGGTCTACGGCCTCCGGGCCGACCGGCCTTCGCCGAAGTGGATCGCGGCCAACGATCCGGACGGCTACCGGACCTACTGGGGCGTGACATTCACCCTGGATAAGCGCCTGGCCGACAATTGGCAGCTCCGCGGCTCCGTGACTCTCAGCTCGCTGCGGGGAACCGCGGATTTCGCCGCGCCCGGCCGGCTCAACCGGACCTATCTCTTCAACAGCCCCAATGCCCTGATCAACACCGAAGGGCCGCTGGCCTTCGACCGGCCCCTTCAGGCCAAGGTCCAGGCGCTCTATGTGTTTCCCTTCAACATCACCTTCGGAGCGTTTTTCCAATTCTATTCCGGCGCCCCATGGGCCCGGACGCTGTCCGTCTATTTCCCGGCCGGGTACATGGGATACGGAACCCAGGAGCCTTATGTCACGGTTTACGCCGAGCCCTGGGGAACGCGCAGGGCTCCGGCGATAGCCTGTCTCGACCTGCACCTGGAAAAAAGCTTCGCCTTGAAGAAGGGAGCCAAGCTGAGCGTGATGGCGGACCTGTTCAACGCCACCGGCCAGAATCCCCAGACGATTTCCGCGGACGCGGCCGGCATCCTCGACTGGCGCAATACGCCGGCGACTTACACGGTCGCGAATGAAACCGGGCGGATCGTCCGTCTCTTCGGCGCCCGCCAGTTCCGGCTCGGGATCAAGCTGGGATTTTAAAAAAGCTTATTTCCAGTCGATCGTTTTTTCGACGTTTTCCGATCCGGTCCGGTTCGTCACGCGAACGACGACCGTCGCCGGATCCGAGGCCAGCTTGGCCAAGATTTCAGCGCCCTCGATGAGGATCGGAATCTCGATCGCATGACGCGCGCCGCTTCCGCTGCGGATCTCGCCCTCGGAGTAGGCCGCTTCGGCGCTGGTGGTTTTTTCCCAGAGAACGGCTTTCTGCGGATTCCGGACCTTGACGACGATATCGAACGTCGTTTGGAAGCGGCCGGCCTCGGATTTGAACCAAATGAGGGGAAGAGGGATTTCCAGGCGCAGCAGGCCTTCGATCCGGTCGTCCCGCCGGACCGTCCCCCGGATCTCGGCGGAAAAATCGAGGGTCGGCTTGGCGGTTCCCAGAATCCGGCCGGCCATGAAAGCGGCTTTATCGCCGGGGGAGCCCGGCCGGCCGTAGCGGGCCAGGCTCAGGTTCTCGATCGGGCCGAGGTTGATCGTGACCAGCCGGTATGTCCCGCCGCCCGTCTCGTCCCGGAAGACGATCTCATATCCGTTGTAGTTCCAGATTTCGACGCGTTGGCCGGACATCCCCTGCAGGGCGATTTCGTTGTCGCTCCGGCGCTCCGCGGGCGGGCCGTACAGGACGTAGATCCGTCCCCGGTCCGAAAGCCATCCCTTGGGCGTATCGGACTTGAAGAGCTCGTTGGCCTGGGCGATCCGGGCGTAGTATTCGGTCCGCAACTCGTTTTCGGGCGTCGCGGGGTCCGGATCGCGCCGCCTCCAGAATTCCTCGATGTACTTGTCCTTGCCGCCGTCGGGCGTGGACAGAAACGCCTTCCGCTCGGATGTCGTGATGAGATACCGGATATCGTTGAGAAACGTGGCATAGACCGGGAGGAGGTCCCGCTCCATGCGATAAACGGCGCAGCCGGCGCCCGGACCGAGGACCGAGAGAATGACGGCGGGGAGGAGAAGCGTCGCTGAACGGAGACGAAAACGCGCGCACATGGGCGTCAGCTTTTCAGGACCGAGGCGGCCCGCTGGTAGTACTGGGAAATGAATTTTTCCTGGACGGAGAAGGACCAATGGACGTCGCGGACATGAGACGAGGCCGCCTCCTTGTTCCGGGCGGCGATGAGGCCGATCAGCGCGGCGTGTTCCCCGATGGAGGCCTGCTCCCATTCCTTGACGAAGCCCTGCTGCCGGGGGAAATCATAAAGCCGGCGCTTCATGTTGTTGACGATCTTGAGGAGATTCGCGTTCCCGCAGCGGGACAGGAAGACGTCGTGGAAGGCGAGGTTCTTTTCATAGTAGCGGTCGAAATCGTCCCCGTCGATCGACGCCTTCATCTCGGTGTTGAGCCGGCGCATGTGCTCGAGGTCGGCTTCGGTCAGGAGGTCGAGAGCCCGGAGAAGGGCCGTGCTTTCCAAGGCCCCGATGATTTCATAGTAATTCTTGATGTCCTCCAGGCTGAGGACGTTGACCACGACTTTCCGCCGCGGCAGGATGGCCACGAAACCCTCCATCTCCAGCTGGAGGAGGGCGTCCCGGAGGGGGGTTTTGCTTACCCCCAGGCGGGCGGAGGTTTCCTCCATGTCGATGACCGACCCGGGGAGGATCTCTCCCCGGCGCATGGCGTCCCGCAGATACTCATAGACCTGCTCTTTCAAGGATTTGATGTTGAGCAACGGTTTTGCCTTCACGGATCGGCTCCCTCGGTCGTCGGACGTTTCCTTGCCGGCCCTATTGTACCCGAATCCGGCCGGATTGGATATGTTAAAAACTCGTTGCATCGCGATGCGGTTAGGTTATCATAAGGCCCGGAGGATATCGATGATCGAATTGAGCCGTGTATCGAAAAGCTATAACAACGGCCGGGTCAAGGCCGTCGACGAGCTGACCCTGACCGTCCGGCCCGGAGAGATCTTCGGATTTCTCGGCCCCAACGGGGCGGGCAAGACGACGACCATCAAGCTGATCGTCGGGTTGCTCCGGCCCGACGCGGGGACGATCCTGGTCGACGGGATCGACAACCGGAAAAATCCGCTGGCGGCCAAGGCCGTGACGACCTACGTGCCGGATACGCCGGCGATCTACGAGCGGCTGACCGGCCTCGAATACCTGAACTTCATCGGCGACGTCTACGGCGTCCCCAAGGCCGACCGCCTCCGGCGGATCGAGAGGTGGCTGGAGTTCTTCGAGCTGGCCGAGGCCGTGGCGGCGCCGATTCAGAGCTATTCCCATGGCATGAGGCAGAAGATCGTCCTCATCGCCGCCCTCCTTCCCGCGCCCAAGGTCATGGTCCTGGACGAACCGATGGTCGGCCTGGACGCCCGCTCCGCCCATCACATGAAGGAGATGATGCGGTCCCATTGCGACGCCGGCGGCACGCTCTTTTTCTCGACCCACATCATGGAGGTGGCCGAGAAGCTCTGCGACCGCATCGGCATCATCCACAAGGGCCGCCTTATCGCCCACGGGACGCTGGAAGAGCTCCAAGCCCGCGACCGGGAGGATCAATCCCTGGAAAAGATTTTTCTGGAGCTCACCGAGCCGTGAGGAAATTTTTCCGCCTCGTCCGCGTCGGGCTTCGGGTCAATTTCGGGCTGTCGCTTCTGCGTCCGAAATATCTTCTTGAAAATAAAAGGGATATCTGGCTTATCCCCTTGATCGTCCTGGGGATCGCGGGATTGTCGCCCGTTCTCTTTTTCTACTTGAAGGGGATCCGCTTCCTGTACCGCGTCCTCACCCCGCTGGGCCAGCAAGGCGCCCTGCTGACCTTCGCCATCCTGGCTGGGCAATTCCTCATCCTCGTGTTCGGCTTTTATTACGTCCTTTCGGCTTTTTATTTTTCCCGCGACCTGGATTTGCTCGTTCCCCTTCCCGTGACCCCCGTCCAAGTGCTGCTTTCGAAATTCACGGTGGTGGTCGTCAACGAATACCTGACCGCCTCTCCGATCGTCGTCCCCATGCTGGTCGCCTACGGCGTGCACTCCAAAGCCGGCTTCCGGTATTGGATCACGGCCGCCTGCGTTTACCTGCTTCTTCCGGTCATCCCCCTGGCCCTCGTCTCCCTGCTTGTCGTCGCGATGATGCGCTTCGTCAACGTCAGCCGGAAAAAGGACGCCCTGATCATCGCCGGCAGCCTCATCCTGATGGGCGGCGCCTTCGCCCTGCAGTTCTGGCTGCAGCGGCTTCCCGAAGCCGGGCCCGGACGGCAGGCGATCGTCCAGCTTTTCACCGAAGGCGGCCTGGTCCAGAAAATCGGAGCAAAATTTCCCCCGAGCATCTGGGCGACGCGGTCGCTGGCCCCGGCCGCGGGCGGCGGCGGACTCGTCCCCTTCCTTCTTTATGCCGGCGTATCTGTTCTTCTGTTCGCGGCCCTCTTCTTCGCCGCCCGGGCCTTTTTCTATCGCGGCCTGCTCGGCCTCGGCGAGGTCACGGCCCGGAAGCGCCGCCTCTCCCGGGAGGGTCTCTCGGCCAGGATCACGTCCGGCCGGAAGCCCGTCCGGGCGATTTTTCTCCGGGAGCTCCGGATCATGAACCGGACCCCCATCTTCCTCCTCAACGGCGTGCTCTCGGTCGTCCTCATCCCGGTCATCTTCATCCTGATGGCCAAAGCCGGCGGCAGCCGGTCCGGGAGCGACGCGCTGCAAATCATCATGCTTCTCGGCTCGGCCGATCCCGCGGCCGTCATCCTCGGCTCGGCGCTGTTCATGACGATTTGCGGGTGCCTGAACGGGACGGCTTCGTCGGCTTTCTCCCGGGAAGGGGCCCAATTCTGGATGTCCCAGGTGATCCCCACGCCGCCATCGGTCCAGGTCAAGGCCAAGTTCCTTCACTCGTTCGCCATCGCCGTCCTGGGAATCGCGGCCGCGGCCGTGGCCGCGATCGTGGTCATCAAAGCCAGGACCATTCATGTCGTCGTGGCCCTGCCGATCGCGCTGGCCGCTGCGGCCGCCCTGACGGCGATCGGGATGATCGTCGACCTCCTCCGGCCCCTCTTGAAGTGGACGAACCCCCAAAAGGCCATCAAGCAGAATCTGAACGTCTTGATCGCCCTTTTCATCGGACTTGGACTCATGACCGGACTGACGGTCGGCACGGTCGCCGTCTTTAAAACGGGGATCCGTCACGAGCTCGTCATCGGCGGCGTCGGTTTGTTCCTCGTCTTCCTGGCCTCGGCCTGCTACGCCATCCTCGTGAAAATCGCCGCCCGGCGCTACGCCGGGATCGAAACATAAATTCGCGTTTTTATCTGAAGATGATGTAAAGAACGACGGTGATCACGATGACCAACGGCCCGAGGTATTTCAAGGCCGGGGCCGGGGTCAGGTCGAAATCCTTCTGAACCGGCAGCACCACCGGTTCCTTCAGAGGTTTGGCCAGGGTCAAGACCGCCAGGACCAGGATGATGACGGCGAAGGTGATTGCCATCCGGTTCAGGAAGGCGATGTTCCCCCCCTGCCACATCAACAGGGCGTAAACCGGAACGTTGAGGAGGAGGGCCACCAGGCCGGCCGACCGCGGCGTCTTCTTGATGAACAGGCCGAACAGGAACGCGGCCAGGATCCCCGGGGAAATGAATCCCTGGAACTCCTGGATATAATTGAAGATGCCCTTGAAGCGGGGATTGTCGAGCTGCGGCGCGATGAGGCAGACCACGGCCACGAAGATGAGCGTCGCCCAGCGGCCCAGGCGGATGAGCGATTTGCCGTCGGCATCCTTCTTGATATGACGCTTGTAGATGTCCATGGTCAGGAGGGTGGACACCGAATTGAGCAGGGATCCCAGGGTCGAAATGACCGCCCCGGAGATGGCCGCGAGGATGAAGCCCCGCAGGCCCGGGCCGACGAGATTCTTGATCAGGAGCGGATAGGCCTGGTCGGTCGTGGCCCCCGGCGCCGTCAGCTCCGCCTTGAACAGCTGCCAGGAGATGATCCCGGGCATGATAATGATGAAGGGGATCAGGAGCTTCAGAAAGGCGGCGAAGATAATGCCCATTTGGCCTTGTTTCAGGCTCTTGGCCGCCAAGGTCCTCTGGGTGATGAACTGGTTCAGGCCCCAGTAATAAAAGTTCGGAATCCACAGGCCGATGACGAGCGTCGTCCAGGGGACGACCGGATGATCGGCGGGCATGATAACGTGAAGCTTGTCGGCGTTGGCCGTGAGAAAACTCCCGACGCCCCCCACCGCCTTCAAGCCGATGATCAGGGTGAGGAGGCCCCCGAGGATCAGGGCCGAGCCCTGGAACAGGTCGGCCCAGGCCACGGCTTTGAGTCCGCCCCAGGTCGTGTATATCGCGGCGATGATCCCGATGACCCAGACGGCCTGAACCATATTGACGCCGAAGATGGTGTTGATGGCCAGGGCCCCGGTGTATACGACGGCCGCGATGCTGACCGCGACGTATATGATCAGAAGATAAGCGGCCATTAGGCCGCGGGCCGCAGGGGTGTATCGGTATTCCAGGTATTCCGGGATCGTGTAGATGCCGGCCTTAAGGAACTTCGGCAGAAAAAAAAGGGCGACGATGATCAGGGTGATCGCCGCCATCCACTCGTAGGAGGCGATGGAGAAGCCGGCGACGCCGGCCCCCTGGCCCGACATGCCGACGAAATGCTCGGTCGAGATATTGGCCGCGATGAGGGAGAAACCGATCAACGGCCAGACCAGGCCGCGGCCGGCCAGGAAAAAATCCTCGCCGGATTTTTCTTTCCGGCTCTTGAACATGCTGACGCCGACGACGACGACAAAAAAGACGACAAAAACGAGGACGTCCGCCCAATGCAGGTTCATGCGGCGCTCCTTTCCGGGAGGATGGGGAGGAAAACCCGGTTCATGAGCGCATTATATATACGACCGCGGGTCTTTCAAGCCCTTCGGGAAGAAGACGCTGATCCCGCTTACCGGATGATCTTGTAGATTTCCCGCCAGGAAACGACCCGGAGCAGGGAACTGACCGGTTGCTCCAGACGTTCAATGGTCGAGTCGTACTCCTGGATATAGACTTCCTTCTTGGACGAGGAGCCGCCGCCGGCCTGCAATTCCCCGACCGTAACGGCGCGGCGGGCCTTGCTGGCCAGCTGGAGGCTTTCGACGGCCGAGCCTCCCGCGGTCTTCAGGGCCGTGGCGCCCATGAGTCCTCCGGCCATCGTCTGGACGTAGCGGGCGTAGAGGCGCCCCGTCTGGCTCAAGTTCAGGCAGGGATTGACATTCTCGATATTTCCCATCAAGGAGCTGAAGTAAGCGATCTTGTCCGAAATGACCGGGTCGGACCAGACCTTTTCCCCGACGCCCATCGTCCCGGCGCTGAGGGAGGCGGCCAGCCCCAGCGCCGTCGAGTTCCCCAGGTACCACTCGACGTCGGCCTTCGAGCCCGTATCAGTCAGGGCGATGAGGGAATAATATCGGTCGGCCGGCGCCGCGTCATCTCCGCCCGTTCCGAAGATGACCTTCAGCGGGAGCCCTCCCGACGTGGGGTCGGGGAAGATCGCCGGCCTGGTGATGATCGGGTAATTCAATGGATCGGTGTAAATCGCGTCCAGTTTCCAATTGTTGATGTTGGTGCTGGTGAACGTCCCCCGGTAGACGCGGCCGTCCAAGTCCGTGGCATACACATAATCCGTTTTTCCGTCCCTGTTGACGTCGACGGCGGTCGGCGAGCCCGGCATGCAGGCTTGGATATTGGGGTAGGGATTGGAGCATTTGCTGCTCAAGCTCGTGTTGACGTCGGCGGAAATCGCGAATTTTTTCAGGATCGCCCCGGTATCCAATCGGATGATATAGAAGTAATTGCCGACGGTCCGGGCGGTGTCGTTGTCATAACCCGAGCCGACGAAGGCCACCCAGTAGGACGTCGTCCCGGAGACGACCTGGCCGAAGGCGGGGACCGACCAAGTCTCGCCCATCGTCGTCGAATCCTTCGCTTCCCACAAGACCAGGGGATTGGACGGATTGGTGACGTCGAGGGCGAAATAATAATTCAACCCGCCGGCCGTCGTGCTGCCTTTGCCCGCGCCCTGGCCGCACACCAGGACGGTGTGCCACGCGCCCCCGAAGTAGGCGTCGCCCACGAAGGGAACGCCGTCGACGAAATAGTCATGGTTGTAAAGCCGGGTCCCGCTCGGATCCAGCGTCGACATGTTCTTCAGTTTGGGAAGGAGGTTGTAGGGGATGAAGCCCCAGAGCTCGGCCCCCGTGGCCAAGTCGAAGCAGTGGAGCATCCCGTCATTGGCCCCGACAAAAATGACGGGGGTTCGGCCGGCGTTGGTGGTCATAAAGGAGGTATAGGACGCCCCCAGGGCCACGGCGTCGCCCGACGGGGGGCCGAGAAGGACCGGGCTGGAGTGGAGAACGTCTCCGAATTTCCAGGTCCGGTTCTCCCCGCGAACGAAACGGATCAGGCCGGCGTTGTCGCCGTTGGGATCGGCCAGGAGCGACTTGATGGCGTTGACGTTGGCTTCGGTGAAATCGGTCCGGATCAGTGTGCCCGAAGGTTTATAGGCCGTGTAGATTGTCCGGTCCGAATAGCTTCGAGACGCCAACAGCGAGCCGGCGTCCCAAAGGATGGATCCGCCGGTGACGACATTCCGGCCCGACGGGCTGAGCGGATCGGGGGTCGAGATCGTGCGGACGGTCGAGCCGCCGGTGGAGGCCAGGGCGATATCGGTGACGTCGTAGGCCCGGAGCTGGCCCTCAAACCCGGGGAAGATGAAAGACGCCGAGATGATCAGCTTCCGCCGCGTGCCCGAGATGATGGCCGCGGCCGCGGCCGACGACCGGGAATACTCCCGGCGTTCGACGTAGACGAATTCGATCCTCATATTGTCGATGACGGGCGTCTCGTAGGACGCCTCGTCGTATCCGGCGATCGAATCGTTTCCGGCGGAAAGGACGACTTTCCAGCGGAGCTGGGAGCCGAAGGTGTGGAAGTCGTGCCAGGGCTGGTTGGTGACATTGGCGATCCCGGTCCCCGAATACTGGGCGTAATACTCCCAGGACCTTCCATCGTCGGTGGACAGGTAGTAGGTGGCTGTCAGGCCGGTCGAGGATCCGCCCATGGTGGACTGGTCGATCTGGGTGAACCGGGCCTTGGTGATGGCGTACTGGGTGCTGGGCAGGGACGTCGTCAGGTTGACGGACATACCGGTGCCCTTGAGATTATAGACGTTGGCTATCGTGTTGAGAAACACGTAATAATTCTCGGAGTGGTTGCCGTCGGCGATGATGAAATCCGGCTCGCCGTCGTTGTTGTAGTCGAGGAGCATGCCGCAGTCGAAATCATAGACCGGAGACGAGAGGTCCTGGCCGTCGAAAACCTGGGTCACCGTGAAATTGGCGTTCCCGTCGTTCTTGAAATAATAGATTTTCCCCCCGTACCCGGCCCCGTATCCCCCGTAGCACCAGTTGTCCGTCGCGATGACGAAATCGTTGTCCCCGTCCTTGTCGAAATCGGAGCAGAGGCTGACCGTGGCCGCGCCGTCGTACATGTTGTCGTGGAGGCCGCCGTCCGGATCGGTGAACTCGGTCAGGTACTCGTAGGAGCCCATGTTGTCTCCCCGGTAGTACTTCAGGGCCGCGTAATCGCAGCTTCCGACGATGATGTCCAGGCCGGGCGTCTCGTCGAACTCGGCGATCGAAACGGTGCTGATTCCCACTCCGCTCCAGCCCGTTTCGATCATCGGAGTGTCCTCGATCTCGAAGGTCGAGGCATTGACATGGCCGGTGCCCAGGTTCGTCATTTTCAGGAGCTTTCCCTCGGTGTTGCCGTAGGCGATATCGATGTCGCCGTCCTTATCCAGGTCCATGGAGACCATTCCGGTCGACGACCAGCCCCAGGTCTTCAGCTTCGGCTGCCAAGCCGAATACATGTCATAGCGGACGAAGCTCACCGTGCCGGTATTGACGCCGCCGGTAATGAGCCGGTTTTCAAACAGCCAGACGTGGATGAGAGTGTAGGGGTAATCGAACACGGATGTGACATAGAAGAAATCGGCGTCGCCGTCGCCGTCGTAATCGCCGGCGGTCATCCCGCCGTGGTACCCGGCTTCGATGGCCGCCCCGCCGACGCCGTGCGTCGGCGTGCCGCCGGCGTCGCCGGTCGAGCCGTCGATCCATAAAAAGGTCGAGAACGTCCCGACGCTCCCGCTGGCGCCTTCGTTTTTGACCAGGAGCAGGGCGTTGGAATACGAGCTGCTGGACCCGATGTAGTCCACCCAGCCGTCCAGGTTGAAATCGGCCTCAGTCAGGACGCTGATCCAGGCCGGGACGTTGGTCGGGCTGGAGACAGTGAAGCTCGCCCCGCACTTGTTCAAGGTCATGGTATCGCGGGCGTCGTGGGTGTCCTTGTACCAGAACTTGGCCGAGGAATGGGCCTCGTCGATATAGGTTCCGTTGACAAGCGATTCGTAAAACGAGCCGGTATACTCGGAGCAGGTCTGTCCGTCGGCCGACGGGCTGCGCAGGAGAAAGACAAAGCAAAAAGCCGAAACGGCCGCAAACCAGGATAAGCGACGGTTGCGCATCGAAATTCCCCCTAGGATCCGGCGGTGTATTGCAGGACGATTTCCAGCCGGGCGGTCGCCAGCACGCGCGTCCCGGATTTGACCACGCCGATCACGACGAGGATGGCGTCGTAAGGGTCGGGCGCCCCGCCGATGGCCTCGTCGTTGATCAGAAAGGCCGTGTAGGACAGGCTGGTATCGGTCGCTCCGCTTTCCGTCGTGGCGAAGGTCTGGTTGAAGGCGAGAAGGGGCGCGAAATTGGCCGTTCCGTCCTTATCCGGATCCAAGGACGCAAGAATGTCCTCGTCCGGAACCCGCCGGAAATAATTGGGATTGACGGAGCCGGTGACCCAGGGCAGGTCGATGTTCGACGGCTGGGTTAGGTAATGCCCCGTGAAGCCCATCCAGGCGCCGCTGCCGTAATATCCCTTGATCGCGGCATAGATGGTGTTGAATCCGGCCTCGGCGGCATTGAAAGCCATTTCTTGAGTCCGCAGGCCGCCCGACATCTTGGGCCCCATGGACGTCAGCGTCAGCAGGGTCATGCCCAGGGCGGCCAGGCCGGCGACGATCAGGATCACGATGAACAGGCCGGAGCCGCGTTGCCGGTCTCTTTTTTTGAAGGCGCTCATCTCAGCCCCAAGTTGTGCAGATTGAGGGAGGCGTTGCGGACATTGGCCGTCGATTCCAGGAGAAACCTTTTGCGCCAATCGTTCGTCGAAGCCGCCGCCGTGTTGGCCACGGCCGGCCGCCGATAAAGCCCGGCCGACGTCCCGGCGTTATGCCCGACGGAGGCGAAGGGATTAAGCGTCCGGCCGACGATCAGGATCCGGATCTGGCGGATCCGCCCGACCTGGGCCCTGGTCCAGGACGTGTTCCAATCCTGGAATCCGTCCATGGTCCCCGAAGCGTCGGCGTCGAAATCGCCGTTATATTGGAACTGGATCGTCTCGATATTCTGGGCGATCGGGTAGTGGACGCTGTTTCGGGTCATGTAGAGGACGCCGCCCTGGCCGCCGCCGATGTACCCGTTCACGCCGGCCGTCTGTCCCGCCGCGCTCCCTGTGACGTCAAGCCAGTATTCGCGCAGATCGCAAAACATCATCGATCCGCCGATAAAATCCTCGGCCGCGCAAACGTCCGAGAGGCCGCCGGGCGGGTTGATGTTGGGAGCCGGACCCGGAGAAAAATTGACCCGCTCGTTGGACCCGTCGGCATTATGGGTGACGTGGGTGATTTGTCGCACGGCCGCGCCGACGCAGGTCGACCCGGGATTGGGGACGATCAAGGCGACCTTGCCGACATAGAAGCTGTCGGGATAGGGATATCTCTCGAGCGAATAATCGTCCATCGTGACATCGACTGAGGATCCATGGTAGGTTTGGATCGCTAAGACCAGCGGGTCCTCCATGTTCCCCAGAATCCTCAGGCGGTCGGGCGTTTCCGTCGTCCCGCTGATGATCTCGTTGTCCGTCCCGTCGACGGCGTAGCCCAACAGCGTTTCGGTCAGGCCGGTCCCGGCCATCCGGGCGTCCCGGGAAACGAAATACATCGCCGCCCGGACGTCGGTCTGGATCTCGATGAACTGCTGCTGGTCGGCCGAGACCTTGTTGCTCCGGGAATAGATCTGGAGGGCTCCGATGACGAGGATCAGCATGATCACGCTGCCGATCAACAGCTCGATCAGGGTGAACCCTCGAAGACGCCGGGACGGAAGGAGGCGCGTGTTCACGGAATTCCTCTCACCTGACGATGATGCTGCTGACGACCGCCCGAACCCGGTATTGGGACGGGGCGGCCAGGATGGTCGCGGCCGTCTTCCCGATGGCCGTCGCCGGAAAAACCAGAATTTTCACCGTAAATCCGGTCCCCCCCGTCGACACCTGGGTGATCCGGCGGAAATCGGAAGAACCGTCGCCGTTGGGATCAAGGCTCTGATCGGACGATTCGCCCCGCGCCGTCGACGGAAAAGTGCTCAGCTCGGCGGCGGTCAGCGTCCGCAGGTAATCCAGCTGCTGCTGGGCGAGGAACGAGGCGTGGGCGATCTCCCCGGCCCGGGTGTTGTTGTTGACGCTGAGGAGAAAAGCCTGGGCCAGGCCGAGCATGGCGACCCCGATGATCGTGATGCCGATGAGGACCTCGATGAGGGAGAATCCCCTCCCCGGCCGCCGGGTTCGAATCGATCGAAGGAGCGTCTTCATGCTCAGGTCACCGTCTGCTTGAGGAATTGGGTCGAGCCGCTGATATAGAAACGAACGAGGCGGACGTTCGGCTCCCCCAGCAGGGTCATGCGCGCCGAACGGATGGAAATCTGGTTTTTCGCGGAATCGAAATTGGAGACGAATCCGACCGTGTCGAACGCGACCGAGTTATCGGCCGGCAGGGTGAGGGTCAGCCCGAATTCCAGGGGAACCCGCTTGACCGATTGGCCGGCTTTCAACGTCCAGGTTCCGTAAGGCTTTTCCATTTCGATCCGGTACGTCCAGCCGGCCGCGTCCTGGGCGAAGCGGACCCGGTGGAAATACTTGGTGGTGATCGCCTGCCACTTGGCCATTTGCAGGCTGACGAGAATATCCCGGCTGGCCGTGTCGAAGCTCCGGATTTCCAGGGCGTTTTTAATGCTCGGATAGGCGGCGAACCCGATGATCCCGAAGATCGCCACGACGACCGTCGCTTCCAGCAAGGTGAATCCGAAACTCCGGCGGCGCCGGAAAATCGTTCCTTCGCCTCTGCAATCCATATCCGGTCCTTATGAAACCGCCTTTTCAGCAGTACTCCAACCCTCATCATAGACCAGGCGCTTCCTTTTAGGCAATCATCAGGCCCGATGAGCCCGGGGGTGAGATGGGAAGACGGCGCGACTAGCCGGACGGGGCGGCACGACACCCCGGAGCGTCCCATCTCGTCGGGGCTTTGCGATGACCACTCAAGAAATCGGATGTCCGTCCGCGTCCTCAGCGCTTTATCCCAGAAAACTTCCCCGCCGGTTTCCCGTAGGGAAAAGTATGAGATACGGGAGAAAACCGTCGGGGACGGGACTTATCGAACACGGCCGAGACCGCGAGGATGAAAGGCGAAATAGAGGAGAATCCGCATGATCCCATCTGAAGAACGGGAAGAAATCGTCCCTCTCTGCCCTCATTGCGGCGCGGAGGTGCACGTCATTCATTTCCGTGAAGTGAGCACCGTCTTCGGGAAGAGGTATGTTTATTTCTGCCCGCATTGCCGGAAAATTTTCGGAGTTTCCCATCGCAAAGGATTTTGGATGGGCTAAAGCCGCAATAAGAGTGTACGGGGCGCGGTTGTCAGCGGCCAAGAGGCCGTAATCAGCGTTGCCGCCCCTCACTCATTCAAGCGACGCTAAAGCCGCAATAAGAGTGTACGGGGCGC
>Ga0316628_100001046_pt1 | contig 18938 bp, 27 predicted proteins | sample OWC_Aug_M2_C1_D5_FD_207648 | JGI IMG/M metagenome (GOLD analysis project Ga0316628, IMG submission 207648) | Wetland soil microbial communities from Old Woman Creek delta, Ohio, United States - OWC_Aug_M2_C1_D5_C | ecosystem: Environmental > Terrestrial > Soil > Wetlands | place: USA: Ohio... | reverse complement strand
CGGCGTGCAGGCTTCTTGATACAATTGGTATAGCGTCCTGCCAGTCCACGTGCCGCTGGTGATGCGCGTCCATTGGTTGTCAACATCAATCGTCAGCGCACCGGGTGTTGGGAACGTCTGCAATTTGATTGCGTCCGCACCCGCATGCGCCGCCGCCACGACAATATCCCACGCCTTGTCGAAATTGCCGCCATGATTGCCGGACATTTCAGCCACAATGAAAACTTTTGACATCAAACCACTCCATAGACTAATTCAAACGCTTCTGCCGCTTCAATGCCGACGGATGAGCCGCGCAATTCGGCTAGAGATGATACGGCAACTTCCGACCTCGGATGAGGGAATTGACACAATTCGTCTTGATAGCATCTTAGCGCCGCCAACTTTTTATCAAGCGTTGTCGTGATGTCAATAAACAGATTTGGCACAAATGGCGATAGCTTCCCAAAGGCATAATCCGTTGAGGATGGAATCTCAAATGAGTAAAGTGCCTTGACGCATGACCCAGGCTTTGGCCGAGCCGCCGCCAAGACTGCTTCAAATGTGCGCCGATGGTCAATGTTCACATCCGCCTTGCTGTGTGTGAATATCATAACTGGCGCAATCTCATTGATTCGTTCTTCAATCCTGTATACAAGTTCAAGTAATGGATGTGCATCGAAACGATTATCATGCAATCCTTCAAACCATACATTTTTGATTCCAAGAATTTTAGCAACCTTGCGCGCTTGTTCCTTACGAGCTTCCATCTGTTTCAGTCCAGTATCAGGACGAGATGTAACACCATCTCCAAGAAATAGAACGCCGATAGTATTCCCCTCATCGGCGTATCGCGCGATTGAGCCGCCGCAACCAAGCACCTCATCGTCAGGATGCGCCGCCACCACAAGAATGTTGCTCATTGTGCCACCACATCTTTGTCGTGTGTATAGCGCCAGGGTGGCGAGAACAGAATCCCGCGCCGCCTGAACCAGTTACGCACTTCGTCAGATTCGCGCGTCTGCTTACCATAGATATGTAGCCGCGTCATGTCAAAGACTGGCGTAATATGTAAATCATCATCAAGTCCAAAGGTCTGCATTGCCACAATGATGCAATTTAGGGCGAAAAGATCACGATATAAAATACATTCCCGAAATATTACATTGGGCATATTCATCTGTTCAACTAATCGCTTGATAATCGCCTTGCGCTGCTCCGGTGTCGGCGGCTTGACCTCGCTAATCTTGACAGCGGGAATTCCCGACGCGATGACACGCGGCTCAATATCGTGTACTACAACGCTATGCGCCAGCACAACCGCGCCATGTCCAACCGTAACGCCAGCCGTTATCATCACGCCGCCAGTCAGATATACATCATTCTCTATCACGATGGGCGCATGTTGCGCCTTGTAGCCATCAAGGACACTTTGCCAGAATGAATGCGTATACATTTCAACGCCGCGACTCAACCCGACATGATTCCCAATCGTCAAACCTTCTCCGCAGTTCAATTGACAGTCGCTTGAGATCAGGCAGTCGTTCCCAATGCTAATATGTGCCTGCGGCTGCCATGCCCCGCCGCCGCCAACCATGATGTCATTCCCCGTATAACACCATGCGCCGATTCGGATACTGCGCGTCCTCGCGTCGAGCCGTTTGCCAATGATAGTATGCTCGCCTATTTCCAAATCATCTGCAACAAAGACTGACCCCTCGCCAATCTCAACACCTTCGCCAATGGTCGCGCCTGCTGCTCGATAGGCCCATACCCTTGTAGCAGAATCGAGCAAGGCAAATGCCTTGTCTTTCACGATTGCCCGCAAAAACGACTCATCGACTTTTGACATGACCCATCACCGTCCCGACTTTCACATCATCGCCAACCGCAACTTGCCATATCGGTAAGCCATCTGCCTCTGCCATGATGTCAAATACGGCTTTTGTCGTTTCCAGCATTGCAATAGATTCGCCCGCTTGACACACACCATTTCTCAGCCAAGTTACTTCGGCAAAGTCGTCATTGGTGCCCAAGTGCGGCACCTTTATTTCAAACATCGCTCAATCTCTGCGCGGATGTCGTCAACTTGAATCAGCGCCGCTTGCTCAAGTCGTGGAGCCGATGGGATGGGCGTCAATGGATAATCTATAAAGAAACAGTCTCTTACCGCCTTGCTTATGACAGGCTCGCCTATTTCAGACGGAATGACGAGTTGAACATTCTCGTAATTCTTGCATACCTCATAAGCCAATGACGCCATGTTTCCATATGCGATAATTGCGATTTTGGGCGATTCACTGCCAAGATATACTGTCTCCGTGCTATCTCCGTGCAACCGTTCAGGATATAGACTCTTGCCTTCGATGAATAGGGTAGGACACTCTGCCTCAACTGCCTTTTTGAGACATGCGCCTGGATCGTGCCATAGGCTAGGGGCGACAATTGAAATGCCCGGAATGTGGAAAAACATTGTCTCAAGCGATTGGCTATGCGTCGGGCCATATCCACGCCGACCGCCTGACGGTGTGCGAATCACCAGCGGAACCTTGACCTGCCCGTTATACATATACTCGAATTTGGCCGCACCGTTCACGAGTTGGTCAGCAATCAGTGTCAGGAAATCCGAGAACATGATTTCCACAATTGGACGCAATCCGCGCATCGCCATCCCGATTGCTATTCCCGTAAAGCCTGCTTCGCTGATGGGCATATTGAGAACGCGGTCAGGAAAATCCGTTGACAATCCGCGTGTTGCTTTGAATGCGCCGCCATACGGATCGCAAATATCCTCGCCAAGCAAGAATGTCCGCTCATCGGCAAGTAGGTCGCGCAACGCCGCATTGATGGAATCAACGTAGCGAGGACTCGACATCTGCAACCTCTCGCTTTGCTTGTTCGTCAAGTTCTGCCGCGCGTTCTATCCCTATATCTATGGCTGCAAGTCGCAACGGATCGCGTTGTTGTAACCAAGACATTTCCGAATTCTTTCGTAGGTCATCGCCCTTGCTATGAGCACATAGGCGTGGCACATCAAAGGCAATAACTTTTGGTAAAATTTCATGCCGGATATTTGGTACACAAAGTACATCTCCCCAATTTTGCAGGAAATTTACATCTCGCGTATGGCCCACCATATCAAATGATAAACCAAAAGCCTCTGCCCGCCTCGCAATTGTTCCTGCCATTGTATCGCGCGTTCTTGTGCTTTGCGCGATCCCATTGTGCTCAATGACAAACAGAATCGGCAAAGCATATAGTGCCGCCAGATTGAACGCCTCATAAACCACGCCCTGCCCAAGCGCACCATCGCCCAAGAATGCCACGACGCGAGCGCCGCTATTCTTGCGCTTCTCGGCAAATGCCATGCCGACTGCAACAGGTATCATGTTTCCAAGAACTCCGTTACTGTAAAAGTTATGCTCGGCATTGCATAGATGCTGCGAGCCGCCACGCCCGCCGCATATGCCATCAGGTCGGCCCATCAACTCAGCCATCAAGCCGCGCACGTCGCCCGTTTTGGCAATGTAGTGTCCATGCCCGCGATGATTGCTAACCACGATATCTTGCTTACTCAATTGTGAGCATACGCTAACTGCAACAATCTCTTGCCCAATGCAGCAATGCGTCGTGCCGTGCAAATTGCCCTGCCCGAATAGCTCAAGCACGCGCGTCTCAAATGCGCGTATCAGGGCCATCTTGTAGTAAAGTTCATTCGGCTCCATCGGCCCACTCTATATTGAGACGAATCGTAATGGCATATCCGTCCTTGAAGAAACGTACTCCATAGTTAGGGAATGATAATGCTCGTAGCAAGTCAATCGTTTTGCCTATGGGCTGCTCTGCCTTCAAGTCAATTACCCGAATCTTTGCCAAATCGCTTCTCTTATGAAATGAACCGCCCACCTCTTGCTTTTTGCGCGGCGCGTTTCCAGCTACAATCAGCGGCCATGCTTCCCTAAGCAGGTCAATGCTTGCATATTCCAATTTGCGGTACAGCGATTCGCCCGTATCGAATGGCTGTACATTCACTGGCTTTTGAACTATTACATCTCCCGTATCAATGCCTTCATCAATATAGTGAAGCGTCGTACCGCATGGCGTATGTTCAATGATTGACCACACGGCAGGATGCTCCCCGCGATTGAATGGCAGCAGCCCAGGGTGTAGATTGATGATGCCACATGGAAACATGGATAGAAGCGGCTCGTGCAAGATATAGCCAAAGTAAACCGATAGCCCAATGTCCGCATCAATCCATTCGACTGGTTCGGTTGCCTCATAGATGCGCTTGACATGCGGCAAGGCCGTGATGATTTCGCGCCTGTATCGTGCCCGCTTATCTGGATGTATAATTAGCGCGACAACTTCGGTATCGTCTCGCCGCGCCAAGAATTCGGCGGCTTCCCAACCGACTTTGTTGTTTGCGAATAGGGCTACTTTCATCTCGTCAATCTATATGTGTGCTGGCACACAGAAAAACCACGCGCCATTAATGCGTCTGCCAATATAGTGTTTGCCGGATTGACATTCGCTAACAATTCCTTGCGCGGAACGCTGAAAAGAATGTGGTCTAACACTCTGCCATTTACCTCAGCAGAATCATACTTTTGATGCAATCTAATGCCGATTTCGTTTTGCTTGGACAAATACCAATATCCGGCAAGCCAGCCATTAGCTATGATTACCTCGACAATCTTGTATGGCCCGCTCTCCCAGAACTTGCGATGATTGGCGCGTGATGGCATCTTGCGGTGGCTGATATTTATTTCTGGACGTTTCAATCTTTCAATCAAGAGCGCATAGAGCCATGTCATATCATCGTCGTTCATCGGGCGATACTCAAGCACGGGCGTACTCGCTACACACATCTGTCACAACCTTGATAACTCGCTCTACATCCTCGTCAGTCATGCCATACCACATCGGCAGACTGACCAACCGTTCATATTCTGCCTCTGCCACTGGACACAGGCCACGCTTATAGCCAAGTCGCTCGTAATATGGATGGTAATAGACCGGGCGATAATGAACCTGTGTCCCGATTCCGCGCTGCTTTAGCGTATCTCTGAATTGGTCGCGTGTGACAGTCAATTTATCCAGATGCAGGCGAATCGGGTACAAGTGCCACACTGATGCGCTGACAGGATATGGCATAATCTCAATTTGCGAAATGCCACCGAACACAGAATTATACGCGGTGGCAATCTCGCGCCGTCGTGCTATTCGTTCGTCAAGCGTGGCGAGTTGCGACAATCCAAGCGCCGCTTGCATGTCAGTCATGCGATAGTTGTAGCCCAAGTCAATCATATCGCCGGTTGAATCCATGCCGTGATTGCGAAAGCGACGAGCAAAGTCGGCAATCTCTTGACTATCTGTCGTCAGCATCCCGCCCTCGCCCGTTGTGATGTGCTTGACAGGATGAAATGAGTAGCATGAAATCAAACCACTGTGCAGATTACCGCATCCATGTGCCTTGTCGAAAATAGCGCCAACCTCTAGTTTATAACCTGCATACTCAACCGCGACATTAATGCCAGATGCGCCTATTGCAATGGTCAATGTATCGCGCCTAACATCTTCAAAGTATGGTCTTACACCAGCATATAGTACCGCATTGGCAGTTGCAGTAAACGTGATGGCAGGAACAAACACTCTCAATATTCCGCGTTGAAGATATAGCATCGCCGCATGAAGCGCCGCCGTGCAACTCGACATCGCAACTGCATATCGCGCGCCATGCCGTTCCGCAAACGCTGCCTCGAATCGTTCAATCGTCGGGCCGGTCGTCAACCAATCGCCGCGCAGGATATCGGATACTGCTTTGATGTCTTGCTCTGTGACAAGCTGATGGGCATAAGGGATAAACTTATTCATCATTAATCATTCCCCTCAACTGCTCAATCGTCAGCCATTCGTCATTTGTGTCGCTGCGATAACTAAAGCCGCTTGGCAATGACTCGCCGCGCCGCTTCGGCTTGTCGTGCCATAACGGGAACTCGGGCCAAATGATAAAGCCGCCGTCAATATGCGTCGTGCGCCTCGCCTCATCCTCATTGATTAGACATTCATGCAGTTTTTCGCCTGGTCGTATGCCCGTGAAATCAATGCGGCAAGTCGGTGCCATTGCACGCGCCAAGTCCATCAATCGCATGGATGGAATCTGCGGCACGAATATCTCGCCGCCTTGCATCTCATCAAGCGCACGCAGCACCAAGTCAACGCCTTGTTGCAGCGTAATCCAGAAGCGCGTCATCCTGATGTCGGTCAATGTGATATAGCCTCGCTCCGCTTGCAGCTTGAATAGCGGGACGACGGAACCGCGCGAGCCGACCACGTTACCATATCGCACGCAAGCGAACCGCGTCGGCTCACTTGCCGCGTATACATTGCCTTGCACCATCAGGCTTTCAAGTAGCGCCTTTGTCTTGCCGTATGTGTTAATGGGCGACACGGCCTTATCGCTGGACAAACCGATAACACGCTTGACGCCGCGCTCGATGGCACAAGACACGACATTCATTGTGCCCAGGACATTCGTCTTGATAGCCTCATCCGGGTCATATTCGCACGTCGGCACTTGTTTCATTGCCGCCGCGTGAATGACAATATCAATGCCGACCATCGCGCGCTTGACACGCTCTCTATCTCGCACGTCGCCGATGAAAAACCGCAGTCGTTCGTCAATGAATTCTTGCCGCATCTCGTGCTGTTTCAGCTCGTCACGCGAAAAGATGACGACTCGTTTGACAGGTAGGGCAAGAATGGCACGAGTGAACGCGCGCCCAAAGCTGCCCGTGCCGCCAGTCATTAGAATGCGAGCGCCGCGCAACGCATTCATTTCATCCACGGCGCATTCCCTTCCGTCCACAACTCATTCAAATATTCCAAGTCGCGCGATGTATCCATGCCCCAGAAAAATCCCTCATGCTTGAATGCGAATAATTTGCCATCTTTGGCAAGTCTCTCGCATGGGTCATGCTCCCACATTTCATCACCATGAATGTAATCAAGCGCGGCTTTGTCAATCACCATGAAACCGCCGTTGACCCACGTGTCGCGCAATTGCTCGCCCTTCTCTTTGAACGAGATAACGCGGGTTTGGTCTAACTTCAACGCGCCGAATCGTCCTGATGGATGGACGGCAGTCAGCGTGACAAGGCCATCATTGAGAGAATGGAATTTGGTTAGACTGAAGATGTCTATGTCGGCAAGACCATCGCCGTAAGTCATAATGACTTTATCTGCATCTCTGGCTTGCCATGCTTGGCGCAATCGCTCGCCAGTTTGTGTATTATCGCCAGTATAAATGCACTCAACAAAAGCATGCTGCCAATAAGACTGTCTAATGGGAATCCAATATCCTCGCCTAAAATCATAAAATTGTTTTTCTATCTCTTCGTGCTTGTATCCAGTCGCAAGAATGAAATCGGAAAAGCCGAATTTCAAAAAACGCTTGATGATATGAATAACAAGCGGCTCGTCTCCGATGCGAACCATTGGTTTCGGTATCGTGTCGGTGATTGAGCCGAGCCGCGTTCCTCTGCCGCCGCAGAGAATGATAACCGGATACATTTGTCGCCCCTCCGCTTTCTGCCTACCATCCCCGATTGAAGGCGTTTATCAACTTCTCGCCAACGTTGCCTTCTTGCGTTCCTTCTTCCGCCTGTTTACGCGCTTGTTCTTCCGGGTCGTAGCCGAGCCGCTCTTGACCCGTCGCCTTGCTGACCAATCCGCTGGCATATTGCGCGACAATAGCATTGCTGATATTCAAATCATCAGTCGGCAACGGGTCAGGCCATACAACTTTTCCACCATCCGCTTTCTCGTCTGCATAATCTGACACGACAAGCAGCCGATGATTCAATTCCTGCAAGGCATCGCCGTAAAGTTCTTGCTTGGTGCCAAGTTTGGCGAGCGCGTCCATGAACAGAACACGCAAGCCAAAGTTCGTCAGCGCCCCAAGCCGGTCAGCCAAACTCGTCACGTCTACTGTGCGGCTGATGTCAAACATGGCTTGGCGCAATGAGTTGGCAAATTGCATACTGCCGACCACGTCACCGCCTGAATTGAGTTGTTCAAGTGTTGCATCTTGGCCCGTCAAGTTGACCATCGAATCAGGCCCAACATCTATTCTGCCTGATGTAGTAAGGCCTCTACCAAAACGAAACGGATGAGCAAAATATCGAATCATTTTCGCCAAATTGCTACTAACAAAGTTGGTCTTGTCTTGAAGTATCAAAATATCTTGAATGTCTGAAACTCCATAAGGCGATTCGGATTCCGGCAAGTTCTGCCAGTGAATGATGGGCGGGAATTCGTAAGGCCATTGAATATCCTTGCCGACCTGCTGCCATTTGCCGCCCGTTTCCTGCGAGTTGACGAATTGGCGCACAACCCAATACCCCGTCTCCGCTGGCCGCTCGACCATGACGGGTTGGCCGTCGAGCGTCTGCTCCTCGACTTTGGTTATGCCAATCTCGCGCTCAACCGTCTCCATGCGTTGAACCGTCATGGCCTGGCCTTGACTATCCTTGCCCGTATACTCAAAACGCGTGATATACCGCGCCAGTTTCTCGGCGTCTTCCGGCACTGTCTCGACCGTCATCCAACGCGGGTTCAATGCGATGAGGCGGGCGATTTTCCTGCCTGGGAATTTGCGGCTTTCCATGCCTTCGGGAATGATTTTGATGTAGCATGTGCCATAGCGTGAGCCAAGTTGTGCGACTTTGTGGAGCAGGATTTGCTTTTTGTTCGTGTCCCAAATGTCATCGAGCACCTGCGCGGGTTCGCTCTTGATAATCTCTTTCTTGCCGTCCGCCATCTCTTGCGTTGTCGCTCCTGGCAAGTCGAACTCAACACCGCCGCCTAGCAAAAGCGATATGCTGCGCTCGACTACTAAGCCGGTGAAATTGAGAATGATGTTGTCGTCGGCCTGTCCCTCCCGGACGCGCAACTGTGGCATCTGCTTGCCAGTAGCGTAATCGTACAGTTTCTTGTATTGGGCCTGCTGATCGCGGTAGGCCGTGTCAAATTCTGGCGTCGTGATGAGCAGCCAGCGCCGTATTGCGTCTCTGATATTGTCGGAAATTGCCATTAAGCCGTCCTTATCCCTCACCAATTAGCAAATGGATCTGCCACTACCGTCGCCTCGCCGCCGCCAAGCATCAATTCGGTCAGCGCCCAAACACACCAATCAATTCTATCTGGCGATGGTTGTCCAGTATTGGGGACCCAATTACATTGCTGGTCTTCCAAGTCTTGAAACATACCAACATGATGCGCTCTGTTTTGTTCATAAAATGCAACGATTGGCTCGGCCCTTGCTTGCTTGTTTTTACTTGCGTGTACAGCCTTAAGCGGAACAGTCGGGTCAACACTATGTAATGTATGAGCAACCATATCGCCGCCTTGATTTGCCTCATATATAATCCGGTCGGCCCTAAGAATATGATATAAAGATACAGCTTGCTTTGCCCAAGTTAATGGACTGCCCTTAATTGTTTTATCCTCTAAAACATAACCATGCTTATCAATTCCTAATCCTGCCGCCCCGATACCTGTCTCTGCGCTGGTTTCTGTCGCTGTTGTTTCTGGGTCAACAGCTATGACAATCCGTGTCAATTGCGGCGTTTGGACGACTCGACACTTATCCAGCATATCGCGTGTCCATAATGCGCCCGGCATGTCGTCCAGAATCTCAGCATTGATTTCCTGTCGGCCCAGCCGCGTTCCCTCATATTGCGACACGATTTGCTCAAAGAATGCAGGCGCTAAATTGTCGCGGTTCTCGTATGTGTTTCCTCGTGTGACAAATGTTGTTTTCTTGGCCGCCAATTCCTTGACGATTCGCGTCGGGCGCGGCGTGGTCGCCACGGCGCAGCGCGGGTCAATGCCAAGTCGCAAGCCTAGCATCAACATATCCCACGCTTCGGGATAACGCCAAGCCGCCAATTCATCTGCGATGGCCCAATGGAATTGTGGCCCGCGCAAGCGGTCGGGTTCATCGGCAGAGAATAGCGATGCTTGTGCGCCATTCGGCCATGTTAGTCGCCGCTTGCTAGGCTCATAATTCAGGGATGGGTAAAGCGTGTGCAATCCGCTCTCGCCTTCAACCATCACATCCCGCACGTCTGCTGCCGTTGCAGCCACGATTGCGCCTCGTGTCCCTGGTTGTGCTTGTTTCATTGCCCATTCATTGATGGTTCTGGTCTTGCCCCATCCACGCCCAGCTAGAATCAGCCATGTGCGCCAGTCACCCGCCGGTGGTATCTGTGATGGGCGCGGTTGCCATCTTGGGTTATCCGCCGTCTCCGCCTGCCCGCTCAGGGTCAGCCCGCGCCGTTTGGCTTCCGCTATCGCCAGCGCCAGCGATTCCAATTGCGTCCGCGACAAAGTGTCTAAGTTGTTCATCAGTCATGTTACTGTAGGCAAGCGCGACAGATTGCGATGGCTTGCCCAGAACGCGGTCAAGCACTTCTTTAGCGCACTCAATGCGCAATCGGGCATCTGTGTCGTTGCTTTGCATGAACGCGACGAATAGACCAAAAGCATACTCGGCATCATCGCGCTTTTCCTCGGCAAGCTTGCGCTTGAGCACGGTGATTGCTTTCGGCTTGCGTCCCGCGCCTGAACGCTTTCCGCCCTTTGCTTGTTTGTTGCCATTCTTTAATAGCGCCATAATTCAATCTGTGAATTTTGGGAAATCAATCTTGCCCGTTTTGCCGCGAACATCCGCAACTTGCACAGCCAGGTGACGAAGCGTTGCCAGCACATCAGTCCGCCCCTTCATCGCTTTCCAGCTCGCACGCCTTGACCTTCGCCTCAAGCGCCGCGATTTGCGCGTTCGCCTTTTCCAGCAGGCCTGTCACATGGTCGCAACTCGCCTCAAGAGAAATGATATAGGCGCGAATCATATTCGCCGTATCCGTGCCCGCCTGTGCCTCAACGCCGACAATCGCATTCATCACATCATTGCGCCTGATTGTTGTAATTCTGGTGTTCATGTTCCCCTGTAGTTCAATGTGCTCACGGCATCGTCCAGTCCGCTTCTAACATGCAGTCCAGCGACTTCCCGTTTCCATGCGCGGCGTTGTTGGCGAGAATGAAGGCACTTTATCCAGCGAAGTCCAGCACTCCAAAAAGCGCCGTGATGTCCGCCAATCATCTTGCCGCTTTTCGCTATTCTGCGCGTGTCTCGCCGTCTATCAAAGTCGGTCATTCATGCCCTTCTTTGTTCTCGGCCCACCCACAGCGATACGGCCACCACGGCCAGCCAGAACAGCGCGCAAAGTGCGGTGCTCATGCTCCCGCCGCCGAATAAATCACTGCCCGCCACAGCGCGAATTTCAGAGTATTGCCGTAGCGCGGGCACAGCCGGATGAGATTGCCCTGCTCGGCAAGCGGCCACGGATCCATGATGTCGGCATTCTTGCCGTCCTCATCAATGGCGAGCAGGCGAACGTAATGCCGGTCTACTAGGCGCGTCGCCAAGTCAATGTCAACCTTGACAATGATGTAGTACCCGTTCTTCATAAATGAGCGCAAGAACGCAATCTCTTCGTCAGTTGGATGCCCGACAGAGTATTCAATGTCATTGACAACTTTCGCGCCCAGCTTTTCAATGCTGGCCCAGATGAATTCGTTGCCGCTGGCATAGCCGCCATTCTGTCTCAGCCAGTCATTGAACGCAGCGGGATTCGTTTCATAGCCAATGTCGCACAACATAGACGCAATAGACGTTATTAAGCAACCGGCTGCGCCAATGGTTTCTTTTGACGTTCCCAACCGCGCGGCGTACCAGCGCGGGTCACGCATAGAAAACGGCCTCGGCTTGATGGTCGGCGCGTCTCTGGCGAATCGCTCAATCGCCTGCACTTCGGCAAACATGCGACTCAGGTCGTTCGTCAGAGTCAATATGCGATTCTTGGTGATTTCTACTTCGTCTAGCAATGACATTACTACCTCAAGATGGAATCGGAATGGTCGCCGGTTCTTGAATAGGAACGGTAACGGGTTCTTTGACAGGGATTTCAATTGGCCGAATCATGGGTATTTCTATAGGTTCGGGCTTTTCTTTTCCGATTTCCATTTCAAATCTCCAACTGATTAGCAAAATATCGTTTCCATCCCTCAACAGCCTCAACGGCCCGCTCAAGCGTCCACATTTCCGCGCCGAAATAGTTGGCGGCATATTCGTTTTTGGCCTTGCGCACAAGGTCTGTTGGACTTACCTCAAGCACGGCAATAATGGCGCACTGTTGTGCTCTCCATCCGAACTGACCTAATCTGACCTTGCCCCGCCCCTCCACTAAAGCCAAGAAGGAATCTGGCGTCTCCATGTATTCTGTGATGATGACTCCGGCATGAAAAGACGCATGGATTCCACAATTGCAATTCTTTCCTGGCGAAGCCTCGCCACATTCTCTGCATCGTTCCATATGCACCACGGGCGCATACCACCGATAGGGCAAGGAGGCGGAATATACCGTCACTTCGCCTCTTGCGTCTAGGCTCCCTAAGCGCAATCCCTTGAAACCCAACGGAACAAAATCAAGGCCCATTTCATACTACTATCGGCATATTGCAAATGCTTTGAGCGAATCGCGGCAATTGCCCGACCACATTGACCGACCCGCCGCCAAAATCATAATCGCCCAATGTGAACCACGCCATGCCAAGCACATACGGATCGCTTGCCAATTGCGCCAGATACCATTCCATATCTGACCAGGGATTGCGGCCTCGATAGCCTTCCGGCCAATAGCATTCGGTAATTGCAATGTATGGCATCGGATAGCCGAGAGCGTCCATGCGTTGTTTGAACATCCGATAACGCAGCGCCGTCCCGTCCTGGTACGCCTCTTGGAACAGCCGCCTGTCGCTATTCACGCTTCCGTCATGCGTGGCAACGATGTGTCCATACTCAGCGGCAAACCTGAAAGCGGGCGCGAGAATGTCAACCTGCCATTCCTCTGGACAACCCGACGAAAAGCCGCCAATGGCGATTTTGAAACCGCAACTATTGGCATATTCCATACACTGAATGAAGAAGTCGCGCTGGTTCTCAAACTGAATGGGCAAAGCACCGTTCGGCTCATTGGTAATTTCCAAGAAATCGGTAACGCCTTTATCGTATTGCCAGCGAGAAACTAGGCGATCCATCCAATGCTTTGCGATATAGGCGGTATCGGCAGGATTCCATTGCCAATCTCCACTAGGATTGTCCTCATCCTCATCTAGCGGCCTGCCTCGCCAAATTGTGTATGTACTTGGACTAATTGATTTTGCCTCTCCTAGCACTCCTCCATCAAAAAAACCCTTGATAAGCCCGGCGGGCCTGCCACATTCATTGCAATTGCGCAGGAAATCGCCATAACCGTTGTGACTACCCACTACTTCAACGTGCAGGCCGGCCATGCTTTTCGGCCTCGGATAGATGATGGGCACTGGCGGCGGCGGCGGTGGAGGTGGCGGTGGGGGCGGCGGTTCTTCGCCTTCCAGAACAGTGATTCGTCCTTCATGATTTGCCACTTTTGTATCAAGTGCATCGAGCCGTGCAAGGATCTCGCCCAAGTCCGGCCCAGCTTGTTCGACAAATGGTCTGGACAAATAGGCGTTTGAAGTCTCAAAGCCGAACAGATTATCTGTCATCACGAAAAATGTGGTAGACTGACTCTGTGCGGTGAATTCCAGCATAGGCACATCATAAAACTCGTTGTAAACGTGCAGGCCGTAACCCCATTGAACGGCGGCGTCAAACGGGTCAAACCCGCCGTATGGGTCAACGCCGACACGGAAACGGTAATTCGCAATCTCATCGCCGACGCCCGTTCCCTCAAACGCACGGTAAAGTCCAACGCCAACCGGATAACTGTAATGTGGGTCAGTCGTGTCCTCAGAACGCCGCGCCCAAGCATGGGCGCGCGCTCCCGCGATATACGTCTTTCCGACCTGCGTCGGGATGGTTTGCATCAGCCACCAACACAATGTTCCCCATTGCTTGAAGCCCGTCACGGCCTGAGCAGGCGGCTCCGTGCGTGGCGGGTCAAGATAGGGAAGCACGGCGGCAATTTGCAGAATTTCGGGCTTTAGGCATTTCGCCATCCATGCCCGCGCTCGTGGTCCGCGCGGATTGTATGTGCCATAAACGGACGCGCCAGACGGATCGCAGCGCCACAGGCTGCCGTTGTCAATCCAGCCAGCTCGCCAGTTGTTCGGGAGGACGAGTGAGACTTGGCCCACTGGCTCGTATGTCCCGTCATTGAATAAGGGATTAGTCAGAAGATTTTCAGACATTTGTTTTCACAATTCAGAATGACAAAATGAGAATCATCAAGATTGTCAGTCGTTTCATTCCTGTCCTGTCAAGTCAAGTCGTGTCTAGTCAAGTCGAATCTTGTCACGTCTTGTCGAGACATGTCCAAACAAAAGAATCATCCATGCCATGCCTTGTCCCGCCGTACCATACCATGCCCCACCCCGCCGAGCCGCGCCTTTCCCTGCCATGCGAATCAAGAATGATTCAATCCATGCCATACCTTGCCCTGCCGCACCCGGCCCTACCTTGCCTAACCGCGCCTTACCACACCGGGCCAAGCCAAGCCAAGCCACGCGAAATAAGAATGATTCATAACCCATGCCTTGCCCAGCCTCACCGAACCGTGCCCTACCCGGCCCTGCCCAACCAAACCCTGCCGGGCCGCGCCGTGCAAATCAAGAATCATTCAGTACAACCCATGCCATGCCGCACCCTGCCACACCGTGCCGGGCCGAACCATGCCTAGCCGCGCCATGCCACGCCGCATTATTCAACAATAAATCGCCCGAATCGAGGTCGCCAATCACATAATCCAACGCTCTCGCCTGCCGTGACAAGAATCTCCCGAACGTCACTATCATTGAGAACACGCGGATCATACGAGATCGTGACTTGCGCTTCCCATTTATCAAACTTTGGTCTGGTTCTCATCACGCGATTTTGCTTGACTCGCACACTGGCGGTCAAGCGAAAATTCTCATCTGCCCATAACTTATCAATGTCGGTAGGGCCATCATAAATCAGTGGTGCGTCATCTTCGATGAACAGCCCCGCTAAAACCTGCTTTCCGCGCTTGCTCTTGCGGCCCGCCTCGACCATTGCAGCTTCGAGAATGAATCCAGGCAGACATGGCTTTTTGCCCTTCAGATACAGGCCACTAAGCCATTCGATATGTGCAAGCTCCTTGTAATCTTCTTCCGTCTTTGACCGTTTCCCAGAAACTTTTTTTATGGCTTGCGCGAACTGATTGAGTGGGTCTGATGTTTGCCCGTTGTGTTGCAGCATCGGTGCAATTCCGCGAATCTTGAAGCTCAATTTCTGATATGACATTTTGGTCTATCCTTTCGTTGTGAATGGGTGTTACTCGCTTTGTATCCATTGCGTGCTCTTCGGGCGCAAAGGCCATTAGCACATTGGATAAAGACTTGAGTTGTTTGCAATCTGTCGGATATACCGATCTATTTTTCTCTTGATTCGTCTCCTGTATTAGCTTTTCAATTTCGGTTGGGCTACGCAAATTCGAGCGCGTTATGTGATGAGTTGTAATCATTCAATAACCCATGCCTTGCCCCGCCCTGCCACGCCTCGCCACACCTTGCCCCACCCTGCCTCGCCGCGCCGCGTGAGCCAAAATGATTCCATCCATGCCATGCCAAACCTCGCCGGGCCACGCCGTGCCGAGCCTTACCGGGCCTTACCCTGCCTCGCCTTGCCGAGCCGTGCTCATATTGTGAGCAACATTGATTTTTGACTATTTGATTTCAAAATATGGGCTTGCCACGAAAATTTCTCTTTGCTCTCAACATTGAATTCTAATAGGCCAAAATCAACGCTTCCACTCATCCTGCGAGTTCCATATTTGCTACCATAACCCATAAGCGATGGACATGTAACGCCTAGCCATCCATACCCGCCACAGTAGCTATGGTAATGGACATGCGCCCTGACAATGACATCGGCGCGTGGATATTCAGAGAATTCATTCCATAGTACATTCCATACACGGTCACGCGCCAATGCCGTGAATCTTCCCATCGGGCTTTCTGACCTGCCGAGATGATGCTTGCAAGAAAAGATAAGCCCATTCACGTCAATGTAATCTTCACCACCTATCTTGATGGCTCCGACTTTTTCCGCGATCTTGACTTCCCAATCTTCCTCTCGACCACTATGGTAGCCCGTGCCGTAAGCCATCCAGATATTCTTGGCCTTGCACTCTTCGATTGCGGCGACCGCCATATTAACTTGCTCGTTTCGGTCAGTTGTTAAGAGTTCAGTTCCGCCGGACGCCTCACCCTTTCCATCAATTGCATCGCCGTTTACAAACAGAAAATCAATCGGCTGCAATGACGCGATGGTTTCAGCGTACCAGTTCCAGTATTTTGTCCGTTCTCTCATCAGTTCATAGAACGGTGAGCCAGGGCTGAATCTCGGATTGAAATCGGGATGCGTCAGCCCGACGACATGCCCGGCATGTAAATCTGCAATGATAACTCCTCGACGCACAGTTTTTCTCCTTCTATTTTTAATGGGCAAGTGATTCACCGTGATAGTTTATCCATGCCAAACCTCGCCGCGCCATGCCACGCCACACCCCGCCCTATCCGGCCATGCCTTAACCTGCCTTGTGAATCAAGAATGATTCAATCCTTGCCATGCCTTACCACGCCGCGCCCTACCTGATCCCGCCATGCCAGGCCAAACCGAACCCCGCCCCACCAGACCTTACGCATTATTTCATTGAAATTTTTGCATCATGTGCCTTGAAATCACTCAATAGATTGTTAATGATGTTCGTCAACTCAAAAAGACGCTGGGCCACGATGTCGTCAGCGTCGCTGGACTTGTCGGTCAATTCCTTCACGAAATTACGCCACAAATCGTTTTGCTGCGCGATGAATGTTTGCCATTGAGCATCGCGCGATTTGGTATCCTCTCTGAAATCGTGCGAAAGGCGCAATGTAAACCAAACGAAAACCCCCAAGAGTGGGACTTGAATCAGTAGGGAGATGATGTCGGGCGCTTGCATTGTAGTGCCGGGTTAGAGACCCGCCTTCCTCAACCGCTGATTCACATTCACGCCCAGCGCCGCAAGGATTGCCACGATGAGCGCATTGACTGCCAGAACGATTTCGGGTGGCAGATTAGGCAAGAAGTATTTGGCGAGAACATTGAGCAGAGCAATGAGGGCCGTCCAGACCGCACCAGACTGAAGCAACGTAACCAACCAACTAGGCATGTGTACCTCCGAGGTAAAAATATGCCGCGCCCCGCTGTCCTATGCCTAACGCGGCAAGCGTGCGGCGTTTGAGGTTTTGACCTGCGCGGCTTTGTTGACAAGGAGCAGGCAGGCAATGGTTTAGGTGGTTATCCATTGCTAGAACATCTTTGCGTCTGCCGACGTGATACAAACCATCATCTCATTTGTTTTGCCTCGGCTTGCGCCGCTGCCTGCTCGGCTTTATTGACGTGGCTCCGCAGGACAGCGGAGCCTATTCAATTGTTAGCTGACGGGCTGGCTTGCAAAAAACGCGCCGACAGCAAAGCAAGCCAGCCGTCGGCGCTAGACGATTACATTATAGCACGAAGTTCGTCAAAATGTCAAGCCACGTGATATACCAATAATAAACTTGTGATAAGTTTGGGATATTGCGAGGCAACGCCCCCGAAGGGCGTCCTGGGGACAAAAACCGCCTGGCTGCGGATGCGGCGTTGTATACAACGCGGCTAGGCGGGCGGTACGAAAGTATCAATCAGCGAATGTCTGTTACTCTGAGCGGTCGTCCGCGCCGCCATGCCTCGTCAATGAGTTCGCTTTGCCGCTGACGCAGCGCCTCAATCTCTTGGTCGAGCTGGTCCAGCTGCGCAACGTATCCGCTCGGAATGACGCAGACCCGCTCGGTGCTGCCATTCTTGAAATGAAACTCATCACTGTACAAATCCACGCTGTCAGGAACTTTGACAGTATGCGGTTTGCTAGGCGTCATAGTGTCAAGGTTGAGTGACGTTCTAGTTGCTGAACAGGCAGGAACGAATCGCGCAATGTGGAACGGCGATTTCTCGTTGTCGGCTGAATCGTCACTCGCCAATCGCGCCCGTCGCGGTTTTGAATCTGTGTGTCGTGCGTAGAGTAGACTTGTTTTCATTGCGTCCTCCATTCGGGCGGCGATACGAAAATATCACTATTCTCGCGGCCACAATGCTGAACGAATGTAGGCGCTCAGACCAAGACCCGCATTACGCGCCCGTTCCTCAATGTCGGCGCGTTCGGCCTCAGTGCAGCGCACGGCGGGCAGGTTGCTCGTCATGTCGTCATCGCCCACCGAATCAACAAACAGTGCCAGCAAGGCGCGATCCTCTGGTGTGAATGTCGCCTCGCCGTCATCCAGCGCCATTTCAATCGTTCGGTTGTAACGCGCCTGGAGAATGGGTGACTTGGCATGAATGGCCTGCATGGTCTTGATGGCCTCCATGCAGGCGGCGGGCGATTTGGCAATGATGGTCTTGAGCGCATCGGTCATGGTTTGGCGGGTCATAGTTCCTCCGATCCATTCTCAATTTTTTCGGCCTGTTTGATTGCGGCGAGTTTTTCATCAAGGCTTTTGAGTGATTTCACTGACGGTACGCCATGTTCGGCAAGCCACTTGTCATGTTTTTGTTCTTCCGTCAGCGGCTTGGTTGCGGCGGCGATTCGGCGATTCCGTTCAGCTTTGGCCGCCTCAAATGATTCAAATACATTTGGGCCGCTTTCATCATCTCGGGCCTTTTCAATTCCGCGCACCGTAATTTTGCATTTCATTTTGACCCTTCCTTTCATTTGGTTCTATATTCTGTGATACATTGTATCACAATGCACGGCAGATGTCAAGCGCAATGCACTTTGCGAAGCGCCCAAACGCTTGCAAACACTAGCGAAAAC
>Ga0316628_100001045_pt1 | contig 18939 bp, 14 predicted proteins | sample OWC_Aug_M2_C1_D5_FD_207648 | JGI IMG/M metagenome (GOLD analysis project Ga0316628, IMG submission 207648) | Wetland soil microbial communities from Old Woman Creek delta, Ohio, United States - OWC_Aug_M2_C1_D5_C | ecosystem: Environmental > Terrestrial > Soil > Wetlands | place: USA: Ohio... | reverse complement strand
GGGCCGACCTCTCCGGCTGGATCGATTTTCCCGTCCCGGCCAACTGGGAGTTCAAGGGCTTCGGGACGCCGATTTACCGCGACGAGTCCAACGCCTTCGGACCGTTTCCGGCCCGTCCGCCGCTCGTTCCCCTCGATCGGAATCCTGTCGGCTCCTACCGGCGGACGTTCCGGGTTCCCGAGCGCTGGGCCGGGCGGAAGGTCTTTCTCCATTTCGGCGGGGTCAATTCCGCGTTCTACGTCTGGGTCAACGGGCGCGAGGTCGGCTACAGCCAGGACAGCAAGTCGCCGGCCGAATTCGACGTCACGCCGTATCTCCGGCCCGGCGAAAACACCTTGGCTTTGCGGGTCCATCGCTTCACCGTCGGAAGCTATCTTGAAGCCCAGGACATGTGGCGCATTTCGGGAATCGAACGGGACATCTACCTTTTTGCCGTCCCCGAAATCCATATCCGCGACCTGGACGTCCAGGCCGGCCTGGATGAGCGGTACGTCGACGGGCGGATTCGGATCGAGGCCCGGATTAAAAACCTGTCCGCGGCGAATCCCGAGGGCCTCCGGTTGAAGACGGAGCTGCTGAATGCCGCGGGCAAGGCGGTTTTCCCAACCGAGGAGCGGGCCGTTACGGCGGGACCGGGCGCCGAGGAAGCGGTGGTGATCGCCCGGACCGTTTCCCTTCCTGATCGCTGGACGGCCGAGACGCCGCATCTTTATACGGTCCTCTTGACCCTGACCGACGGGACCGGGCGGCTGCTGGAAGCCGTGTCCTGCCGGACGGGATTCCGGACGGTCGAGATCAAGGGCGGGTTGCTCCGGGTCAACGGCGTTCCGATCACGATCCGCGGGGTCAACCGTCACGAGCATGATCCCGTCGGGATCAAGGTGGTGAGCGAGGAGCTGATGCGCCGCGACATCACCCTGATGAAACGGCTGAACATCAACGCCGTCCGGACGGCCCACTATCCCAACGTCCCGCGCTGGTATGAGCTGTGCGATGAATACGGGCTGTACGTCATCGACGAAGCCAACATCGAATCCCACGGGGTGAGCTTCGATCCCGACAAAACCCTGGCGAACAAACCGGAGTGGCTGCCGCTCCATCTGGACCGGACGAAGCGGCTCGTCGAGCGGGACAAGAACCATCCCTCGGTGATCATCTGGTCGCTGGGCAACGAGGCCGGGGCCGGGTCCAATTTCGAGGCGACATACCGCTGGATCAAGGAACGCGATCCGTCGCGCCCGGTCCAATATGAGCCGGCCAAGCTTGCGCCTTATACCGATATCTTCTGCCCGATGTACGCCCGGATCGAGCGGATCCTCGATTACGTGAAAACGCCCCAAACCCGGCCGCTGATTTTGTGCGAATACGAGCATGCCATGGGCAACAGCGAAGGCAACCTGGCGGACTACTGGGAAGCGATCGACGCCCATCCGCAGCTTCAGGGCGGACTCATCTGGGACTGGGTCGACCAGGGCGTCTGGAAGACGAACGAAAAGGGCGAGCGCTATTTCGGTTACGGCGGCGATTGGGGAACGGACGGGATGCCGACCGAGCTGAATTTCCTCTGCAACGGGCTGGTCGCCCCGGACCGTTCACCCCATCCCCACGCTTGGGAAGTCAAGAAAGTCTATCAACCGTTCCGGATCCGCCTTATGGATCCGGCGACCGGAGAGGTCGAGGTCAAAAACAAATATAATTTTCTTTCCCTGGAGCACCTGGAAATCGATTGGCGGGTCGAAACGGACGGGGAGATCATCGCCTCGGGCGTCCTCCCCAAGCTCGCTCTCGGTCCGGGCGAAAAGACGACCGTTCGCATCCCTCTCCCGGACCGGAATCCGAATCCCGCCCGGGAATCATTTCTCAATTTCAGCGTCCGTTCAATGCAGGACGCGCCCTTGATACCGAAGGGGTACGAGGTCGGAGGGGAGCAATGCGCGCTTCCCGCGGCTTCCGGGAAGGCCCCGGCCGCGGGCGCGAAAATCCCGGCCGAAGACATTCCGGCTCTTGATTTGAAAGATGACGGCGCGGCGGTCGTTCTCCGGGGCGGCGAATTCGAATGGCGGTTCGACCGGAACTCCGGGACGATCGGCTCGCTGACGTTCAAGGGGCGGTCGATCCTCCAAAGCGGCCCCGTCCCGGATTTCTGGAGAGGGCCGACCGATAACGACTACGGCAATGACATGCCCCGATTATCGGCCGTCTGGCGCGAGGCCGGCCGGAAGATGAAACCGACATCCGTTCGCGTCACCCGTCTCGGCCCGGGGAAGGTCCGGATCGCCGTCGAGGCGGCCCTGCCGACGGTCGGATCGAGTTGGCGGACGACGTACACCTTCTCCGGGGGCGGCGAAGTCTTGATCGAAGCGGTTTTCGCTCCGGGCCGGGCCGGGCTTCCGGAGCTTCCCCGGCTGGGGACGCGCATGGTCCTGCCGGCCGCGTTCGACACCATCACCTGGTTCGGCCGCGGGCCCCATGAGAATTATTCCGACCGGAAAGCGAGCGCTTTCGTCGGCCTGTATGACGGATCGGTCGCCGACCAGTTCCATCCCTACATCCGGCCCCAGGAAACGGGGTACAAGACCGACGTCCGCTGGGTCGCGCTGACCGACCCGGCCGGCGGGGCCGGGCTGCTGGCCGCGGGGGCGCCGCAGGTCTGCGTCGGGGCGAGCCGGTTTTTCGCCGATGATTTCGAATACGGATTTGAAAAGAGCGGGCGGCATACGATCGACATGAAACCACGCGATTTGGTCGTATTGAACGTCGATTTCGGCCAGAGAGGGCTGGGCGGCGACAACAGCTGGGGAGCGCTTCCGCATGACGCCTACCGGTTATTGGCGAAGCGGTACGCCTACGCCTTCCGCCTGCGGCCGTTTGATCCGGATATTGAATCGGCCTGGGATGTTTACCGGAAAATCGTTGAAGGGGCCAGGAGGGAAAAGCCATGAGAAAGCATCGCATCGGACGGATCATCCTGATCCTGCTTGTGCTGCTCGTCGCCGCGGGCGTCTATTTTGTCGTCAAAAACCAATACCTTCAACAGATGCCCATCGGGACGGGATCGAAGGCCAAGATCATGTGCTCGTCGGTGTTTCTCTCCGGCCGGGATCCCGCCGTTGTCGAGGCCGAGGACCTGGGCTTTCACCCGCTCTTCAAGATTTTCAAGACCAAGGTCGATTACGAGGCCAAAAGCGTGACCTGTTCGCTTCTGGGAACGGGGCTTTTTAAGTCGACGGCGGTCTATCGCGACGGGATCGGGGCGGTGCTTTTGAACGACGGCGTCACAGAGGACGATATCCGGAAATGGCCCGTTCCCGCCCGCGATCCGGAAATCGAGAAAACGGACCCCGAGGCCGTGAATTGGCCGACGGGGGACCGGATGGTCTTGTACCCCCCCTATACGAATATCGATGTCGAGCGGGTCAGGGCGGCGGCCGACCGGCTGTTCGTCGAAACGGACCCGAACCATGTGCTCCGGACGCGGGCTCTCCTTGTCGTGCACGACGGCGCCATCGTCTATGAGAAATATGCCCCCGGCTTCACGAAGAACACCCTCCTTTTGAGCTGGTCGACGGTGAAGAGCGTGACCAGCGCCCTGGTCGGAATCCTCGTCGGGCAGGGGAAGCTGGATATCCATCGGCCGGCGCCGGTTCCGGAATGGGCGGGCCCAAACGATCCTCGCCGGGCCATCACCCTTGACCAGCTGATGCGGATGAGCTCGGGCTTGGAGTGGTTTGAGGCTTATGCCGACCGTCCCGTTTCCGACGTCAACTCCATGCTTTTCCGGAAAGCCGATATGGCCGCGTATGCCGCGTCCAAGCCGCTGTCCGCCCCGGCCGATACGGTCTGGAACTATTCCTCGGGGACGGCCAACCTCGTCCAGCGGATCATCCGAAAGGCCTGCGGTTCGGACGAGGCGTACTGGGATTTTCCCCGCAGGGCTTTATTCGACAAGATCGGGATGCGGAGCGCGGTGATGGAGAGGGATGCATCCGGAACGTTCGTCGGCTCGTCCTATCTTTACGCCACGGCGCGGGATTTCGCCCGATTCGGCCTCCTGTGCGCCAACGACGGCGTCTGGCAGGGTGAACGGATCCTGCCGGAGGGCTGGATGGCTTATGCGACGACGCCCGCGCCCGCCGCATCCCGGGGGCAATACGGCGCGCTTTTCTGGCTGAACGCCGGCGACCCGGGAAAGCCGGAAACCCGGCCCTATTCCAAGCTTCCGGCGAACACCTATTTCGCCTTGGGATTTCAGGGCCAAACGATTGCCGTCCTGCCTTCTCTCAAGCTCGTGGTCGTCCGCCTCGGGATGACGTACGATGACGACTGGGGCGGGATGAACGTCTTCCTGCCCGAGATCCTGGCCGCAATAAAATAGCCGGGTTTTATTCCTGGGGGGCGCCGTCCTTGGATGCCGGCAGCGGGAAAATGCCGGCCAGATCGCCGATGACATTGATCAGCTGGGTATTGCTCGGAACGACGATTTTCGTGTTGTGGGCCAGGGCTTTTTCAACCGTCTCGAGGCGCCGGAGGATTTGAGCGTTCCCGACGAAGTACTTCTGGGCGGCTTCGTTGACCAGCTTGATGGCCTGGGCTTCACCGTCGGCCTCGAGGACTTTGGCCTGCTTGACCCCGTCGGCTTTCTTGATCTCGGCCCGGCGGGCGCCGTCGGCCATGGTTTCGGTCGCCGTGGCGAAGTCGACGGCCGCGATCTTCTCGTTCTCGGCCTTGACGACTTTGTTCATCGTTTCCTGAACGTCCTTGGGCGGGTCGATTTCCTTGAGCTCGGTCCGGACGATTTCGATCCCCCAGCTGCCGGTTTCCTCGCGGAGCGTTCTTTGGAGCTCGGAGTTGATCTTGCCCCGCTCGCTGTTGGCCGATTTGAGGGTCAAGGTGCCGATGATGTTGCGGAGGGTCGTCCGGGCCAGGTTGACGATCTGCCACTGGTAGTTGTTGACGTTATACTGGCTGTTCTTGACGCTGACCTCGTCGTTTTTCACTTTGAAGTAGACCTGGGCGTCGACCCGGGCGTTGAGGTTGTCGTTGGTGATGATTTCCTGGGGCTGGGCGTCGACCATGACCTCGGTCACGTTGATCTGAAACATCCGGTCGATGACCGGAATGACCCAGTTGAAGCCCGGATGGGCGAACCGTTTGTACTTGCCGAGACGCTCGACCAGGCCCCGGTGGGTCGGCCGGACGATGCGGATGCCGCAGAGGAAGATGAAGATGACGACCGCGGACACGAGGACGATGATTTCCGTTTGAGTCATGGGTCCCTCCTTCCCGATCGAACGGGACCCTTTCATTATAGTCCGCTTGCCGCAACAATCAAGCGCCCCGCTGCTTTTAAAATCCGTAGCTGAATCGGGCCCCGAAGATGTGGGAGATCTCCTTCGCGGTGTTTCCGAATTTGTTTTGATATACGTAAAACGCCGTCACGGTGGCCTTCTTGGAAGCGGCGATCTCCAGCCCCGTCCCGAGCCGGAGCATGTTCAAGGCGGAGCCGTTTTCGCCCAAGCCGAGGAAGATCTCGGCGTCCCCGTAGGGCCGGAGCGTCTTCTCCGGCCGGAGGGTCGCCCGGACGCGATCGCGGAAAACCGTCTCGGTCGCGGCTTCCGCCCCGGTCTCGGTGATGAATTCCTTCTGTAATCGGAACCGGTTGGATAGCGCGACCCCGGGCCGGCTCCAGCCGATGGTGATGTTGCCGTCGATCCGGTCCCGCTTCTCATCCTTCCCCTTGGAGATGAAACGGTAATCGAAACGGATATCGAGCCATTTCGCGAGCTCCCAGCGGAGACCGAGCTCGGTGATGTCGGAATCCATGTCGGTGAAGCTGTTTTCGTACCGGAGTTCCTTTTCCAGGAAGATTTTCAGCGGGGCGAACGGCGACCAATTGAGGCCGAGCTGCTCCCAGAACCGAATATCGCTTCCGGACGCCCGGCCCGCGCCGGCCGCGCAGACAAGGACCAGGCCGAGAACGGCGCCGGCTTTCCGGATTTTCATGTTTCCTTCTCCGATCCGTCGGGGTAATATATCATGCTTTTATTATTGTGGTATCATCCCGCTGATGACGTCCAAAGAACGGATGATGCTGGCCCTCAATCGGGAAAAGCCCGACCGGCTCCCGGCGACGGTGCATCAATGGCAGAAATACCATCTCGATGTCTTCATGAACGGGATGGACGATCTGGCCGCCCATAAGGCCGTGGGCCTCGACGCCCAGATCCAATATGGAGAACCGGCGGCGCCCTTCTGCGGAACGCAGGATGAATTGAATCGGCTGAACACGCCCGAATGGCGGGACGTCATGACCGTCATCGACGATTCCCCTGACCACCGGGTCGTCGATCATGTCGTCACGACGCCGAAGGGGTCGCTGACCTATCGGACCGAAGGCGATCGCAAGACGACCTGGATTTCGCAATATCTCATCAAGCGCGACGAGGATGTGCGGTTGATCGAGGACTTCATGCCGGTGCCGCATCTCGACCGCGACCGCGTTTCGGCCCGGTACGACGAGGTCGGGGATGCCGGAATTCTCCGCGGTTTCGTCTGGGGCGACCAGGGCGGCTGCTGGCAGCACGCCGCCTGCCTGATGAACGTCAACGACCTGATTCTTGCGGTTTTGGACCGGCCCGGCTGGGTCCACGCCCTTCTCCGGGTTCTCCTCGAGAAGAAGCTCCGGTTCGTCCGTTCCATGAAAGGGGCGAAATTCGACCTGGTCGAAACGGGCGGGGGAGCAGCCTCCTCGACGCTCATTTCGCCCAAGATGCATGCCGAGTTCTGCCTGCCCTACGACCGGGCGATCCACGACGCCCTCCACGATCACGGCTTCAAGGTCGTCTACCACACCTGCGGCGGAACGTTCGGGCTTGAAGATCTCCTGGTCCAAAACGGCGCAGGCGTCTCGGAGACATTGGCCCCGCTTTCGATCGGCGGCAACCAGGAGCCCTGGGAATTCAAAAGAAAAATCGCCGGCCGGTTGGCCCTCATCGGCGGGCTGGACCAATCGGGGACGCTCACGTCCGGCTCGGCCGACGACGTCCGTCTGGCGGTCCGGAAGCTGTTTATGAAGGTCGGCGAGGACGGCGGCTATATCTGCTCCGCCTCGGACCACTTCTTCGAGGCGCCGGTGGAGAACCTCAAGGCCATGGCCGACGAAGCCCGGTATTGTGTTTACTGAAAGGATCCTCCCATGAAGTCAAAGAAAACGGCGGCCGTGTCGTTTTTTCTGGTGATTGCGGCGGCCGTCCCGATCATGATTTTTTTGTTGGGCCGCGAACAGAAGGAATCCCGACCGGCTCCGACCCGGAACTATGCCCTGGTCGAGCCGGGAGAATCCCTCGAGGCCGTCGTGGCCAAGGCCGCCCGGATCGCGCCCTCTCCGCGACAATGGGCCTGGCAGACCCGAGAGTTCATCGCCTTCGCCCATTTCGGAATGAACACCTTCACCGACCGGGAATGGGGCCAAGGAACCGAAGACCCGAAAACATTCCTTCCGACCGATTTCGACGCCCGGCAGTGGGTTCGGGTCGTCAAGGCGGCCGGGATGAAGACGCTGATCGTGACGGCCAAACACCATGACGGATTCTGCCTTTGGCCGACCGCCCTGACCGCCCACAGCGTCAAAAGCAGTGTTTGGCGCGAAGGCAAGGGCGACGTCGTCGGAGAGATCGCCTCGGCCTGCCGCGAAGCGGGGATCGGATTCGGCGTCTATTTGTCCCCCTGGGACCGCCACGAGCCGTCCTTCGGCGATTCCTCAAAGTACAACGCGTTCTTCCTGGGGCAGCTCCGGGAGCTGCTGACCAATTACGGACCCATCCAGGAGGTTTGGTTCGACGGAGCCAACGGCGAAGGCCCTAACGGAAAACGCCAGGAATACGACTGGCCTTCGTTTTACCGCCTCATCCGCGAGCTCCAGCCGGAAGCCGCGATCGCCATCATGGGCCCCGATGCCCGCTGGGTCGGAACCGAATCCGGCTTCGGCCGCGAAACGGAATGGAGCGTGCTTCCGGTGGACGTCCCTGATCCGGCCGCGTTGGCGTCCCCGGCCGCCGCAAACCCCCTGGACGGCGCCTTCCGTCCCCGGGACCTGCAGGCCGCCGACCTCGGGAGCCGGGAGCGTCTTGCGGGGGCCCGGGTCTTGATCTGGTACCCGGCCGAAACCGACGTCTCCATCCGTCCGGGCTGGTTTTATCATGCGGCCCAGGACGGTGAAGTCAAAACGCCGGAAACCCTTCTCGAAATCTACGAGAGCTCCGTCGGCCGTAATGGCGTCCTTCTCCTCAACATCCCGCCCGACAGGCGCGGGCGCATCAACGAAAACGACGAACGCAGCCTGCTCGGCCTGCGGCGGCTTCTTGACGATACCTACGGAACGAATCTTGCGGCCGGGGCCGCGGCCCGGGCTTCGAGCGCGGCTGCCGGGCGGGGACCGGAATTCGTCCTTGACGCGAATCCCGACTCCTTTTGGACGGCGGCGGAGGGAACGACCTCCACGGACATCACTTTCGACCTCGCCGTCCCGGCGGAGTTCGATCGCCTCGTCCTGGGCGAATACATCCGGACGGGTCAGCGGATCGAGGCGTTTTCTCTCGAGATCGAAGAAGGGGGCGGCTGGAAAACCGTTGTCCGGGGGACGACGGTCGGTTATAAGCGAATCCTCCGTTTTCCGGCGGTCCGGGCCGGCCGGGTCCGCTTGACGATCGAAAAATCCCGCGCCGCTCCCGCCCTGGCCGCTTTCGGACTCCACCGCTTGCCCGTTCAAGGAGCGCCGCGATGAAAAATGTGGAAATCAAGGCCCGGATACGGGATCTCGACGATTTCGCTTCCCGGCTCAAAACGCTGAAACCCGAAAAACCCCAGGTCCTCGTCCAGGAGGATGTCTTTTTCCGCATCGCGCGCGGCCGGCTGAAGCTCCGCGTCCTCGGGCCGAGATCCGGGGAATTGATTTACTACGAGCGGCCGGACGCGGCCGGGCCGAAAGCTTCCGAGTATGAAATCGCCCGGACTTCCGAGCCGGGGAAGCTCCGGGCGGTTTTGACCGCGGCCTTGGGAGTGCGGGGGATCGTCAAGAAAGTCCGCCTCGTGGCCCTCGCCGGGCAGACGCGCATCCACCTGGACGAGGTCGGGGGATTGGGATTGTTTATGGAACTTGAAGTCGTCCTGAGGCCCGGCCAGAATATCTCTGAAGGGACGGCTATCGCCCGGGACTTGACGAAAAAGCTGGGGATTCGCAAATCCGATCTTGTTTCGGGCGCCTACCTGGACCTGTTGGAAAAGAAAGGGCGGCCTTGAGCCTTCCCCGCCGCGAATTCCTAAAAGCCGCGGGCCGGGCCGGGGCCGGCGCGGCCATGCTCTCTGTCGGCGGCCCCGTTTTCGGCAGGCTGCCGGCCGGCCGTAAACCTAATATCATCCTGATTCTGGCCGACGACCTGGGCTATTCGCAGCTGGGTTGTTACGGCGAAAAGCGGATCAAGACGCCGTCCGTCGACCGGCTGGCCAGGCAGGGCGTCCGCTTTACCGACGCCTATTCGGGAAGCCCGGTCTGCGCGCCTTCGCGCTGCGTCCTGATGACGGGCACGCATACCGGGCACGCCCAGATCCGGGACAACAAGGAGATCCAGCCCGAGGGACAAGGCCCGTTGGCCGAAGGGACGGCCACGCTTCCCGCGCTTCTCAAGGCCGAGGGCTACGCGACCGGAGCGGTGGGCAAATGGGGTTTGGGTTTTCCGGGTTCGTCCGGCGAGCCCGGAAAACAGGGGATTGATTATTTCTTCGGCTACAACTGCCAGCGCCACGCCCATAACCACTACCCGACGTATCTCTGGCGGAACGACGTGCGCGTCTCGATCGAAGGCAACGACGGCGGATCGACCGGGCGAACATACGCGGGAGACCTCTTCGAACAGGAGGCCTTGGCGTTCATCCGGCGGAACAAGGACATTCCGTTCTTCCTTTTTTATGCCTCGACCATCCCTCATTTGGCCCTCCAGGTTCCCGAGGATTCCTTGGCGGAGTACAGGGGGCTGTGGCCTGAGGCGCCGTATGATGGAAAAAACGGGTATCAGCCCCAATCTAATCCGCGGGCGGCCTACGCGGCGATGGTCACGCGGCTCGATCGCTCGGTCGGCCGGATCCTCGACCTCCTTCAAACGCTCCGTCTCGAAGACGAGACGATCGTGCTGTTCGCCAGCGACAACGGCGAAACGTTCCGGGTCGGCGGATACGACCCCGATTTTTTCCGCGGATCGGGTCCCTTCCGGGATAAAAAGGGTTCTGTCTACGAGGGAGGGATCCGGGTGCCGCTCATCGCGCGGTGGCCGGGGCGCATAAGGCCCGGCCGGACGACGGACCATGTCTGCGCCTTTCAGGACCTGCTTCCGACCCTGCTTGACGCGGCCGGGGCGGCCTCCCGCGTCCCATCGGATATCGACGGCCTCTCGTTCCTCCCGGCGCTGACGGAAAAGGGGACACCCCTCGAACATCCGCATCTTTATATGGAATTCCCGGGATACGGCGGCCAGCAAATGGTCCGTTTCGGGCGTTGGAAGGCGGTCCGCCGGAACCTTCTGAAGAATCCCGGCGCGGCGATCGAGCTCTATGATTTAACCGCGGACATCGGCGAAACGATGGACTGTTCCGCGGTCCATTCCGATCTCGTGGAAAAAGCCCGGACGATCATGCGGGCGGAGCACCGCCCTTCGAAGGATTTTCCTTTTCCCGCCCTGGACCGGTAATCAGTCCTTCTGCCAGGCCGGCTTGTGGTCGTAGACCCAGCGATAATAGTCCGCCCGTTTAAGCTCGGATGCGGCCTCGTCGTCAATGAGCACGATCGCGGCCGGATGCATCTGGAGAATCGAGGCCGGGACCATAGCCGTGACCGGACCTTCCACCGCCTGGGCGACGGCCGTCGCTTTTTTCCGGCCGAAGGCCATAAGGATGCAGACCCGGGCGTCCATGATCGTCCCCAAACCCATGGTGATCACGTGGCGGGGGACTTTATCCTCGCCGCCGAAGAAGGCGGCGTTGTCCTTACGCGTCCGGTCGGTCAAGGTTTTGATCCGGGTTCGGGAAGCGAGGGAGGAGGAAGGTTCATTGAATCCGAGGTGCCCGTCCGATCCGATTCCGAGGATCTGAATGTCGATCCCTCCGGCCGCCCGGATCCTGTCCTCGTATTCCCGGCAGGTTTTGGGCACGTCGGTCGATAGCCCATCCGGGAGATAATTCCGGCCGCGATCGAGGTTGATTTTGGAGAAGAGGACGCCCTCCATGTAGGCGTGGTAGGAGGCTGGATGTTTGGGATCCAGGCCGACATATTCGTCGAGGTTGAAGGTCGTAACCCGGCTGAAGTCGAGGCCCTCGGTCCGGCGAAGCTCGACCAGCCGCTCGTATGTTTCAACCGGCGTTCGCCCGGTCGCCAGCCCCAGCACCGCCCCTGGTTTTTCCCGGATCACGGCGGCGATTTTGCGGGCCGCCAAGCGGGCGGCCGCGTGGGTGTCGGGCTTTATGATGACTTCCATGGGACGCCTTCTCCTTGCCCTCGATTATATCCGTTTACGGCCCCGATCCGAAATAGAGCGATTATTCTAGGACAAGATTTCGTCCAACATCCGGCGGGCGGCGGTTCCGAGGAGAAGCCCGTCGGCGCCGGCGCAGATCAAGGTGAATCCCTCGGCCGCGAGAGCGCGGGCCGCGGCGGCGTCGCGGCAGAAAATGCCGGACGGGAGGCCGTGGCCGGCGCAGGCCGTCCTGATCCGGGCGATCGCCTTTTGAACGCGCGGATCGGCGGTCTGGCCCGGGATGCCCAGGCTGGCCGAAAGATCGAAGGGGCCGATGAAGACGGCGTCGAGACCGTCGACCGCGATGATTTCGTCGATGTTTTCGGCCGCCTCGATATGCTCCGCCTGGGCGATGAGGATGATCTCCTTATTGGCCCTGCTCAGGCAATCGGCGACCCGCATCCCATACCCTTGGGCCCGAGCCAGCCCGATGCTCCGGATTCCTTCGGGAGAATAGCGGGCGGCGGAAACGGCCGCCCGGGCCTCCTCGGCCCGGCTGATGTGGGGGAAGATCAAGCCGTCGGCCCCGAAATCGAGGGCTTTGGCAATCGCGTTCGGCTCGTTGGCCGGGACGCGGACGACGCAGGCGGACCTTCCGGCGACGGCCTGGATCATCCTCTGGACGGCGGCGGAATCGAGAAGGCCATGCTCCATGTCGATGAAGAGCCAATCGAATCCAGCCTCGGCGCAGATCTCGGCGATTTCGGGGGAGGGAAGGGACAGCAGGATTCCGGTCAGCCGGTCCCGTTTTCTCAGGCGGTCTTTGAAGATTTGGGCGCGCATGTTTGATCTCCGCCGGAATCTTACATTCTTTTTTGTCTTTTTCCTATCGCCGCCGAATTCGTTTTTGACTCATCCCAGAGGCTGTGCTATAAGCGAATCCGATAGGAAAGATAAGGCATCCCATGTCCGATATCGCCAAAGGCGTGCGCGCCTTCACTCTCGGCACCGGCCTCAGCCGTATCTCCGGGCTGGTCCGGGAGCAGGTCCTTGCCTTTTTCTTCGGCGCGGGAATCGAGGCCGACGCCTTCAACGCGGCCTTCCGGATCCCCAATATCTTTCGGGATCTATTCGCCGAAAACGCCCTCGGCAACGCCTTCGTTCCCGTCTTGACCTCGGCCCGCGCCCGCAGCAAGGAAGAGGAAAACCGTTTCGCCTCCAATATTTTCAACGCCCTCTTCCTGGTGGTCGGCCTGATCGTCGTCCTGGGGATGGTCTTCGCCCCGGCCCTGGCCCGGGTTATCGCCATCGGTTTTCGTTCCATACCCGAGAAAACGCCGCTGACGACGGAACTGGCGGTGATCCTCTTCCCGTTCCTCCTGTTCGTCGTCCTGGCGGCCTGGGCGATGAGCTACCTCAACGCCGAGAACGAGTTCTTCGTCCCCCAGGTCGCCTCCGTCGCTTTGAACTCCTTCGCCATCGCGGTCCCCATCGCCCTCTTCGGCTATTTCTTTGACAGGGGAAAAAACCCGATCCTGGGATTTGCCGTGGGAATGACCATCGGCGCGTTGGCCCAGTTTCTTGTTCAAATCCCCCGGCTTCTTCGCCACGGATTCGTCTACCGTCCCATTCTCAGTTTCCGGGACCCCGCTTTTCAAAAGTCCATGAAGCTGTACCTGCCTGTGGCCCTCGGCCTGTCGGCCTCGCGGCTCAACGCTTTCGTCAGCATGATGCTGATTTCGTCCATCCCCGGCGGGATCAGCTGGCTGAATTATTCCTACCGGATCTTTTTTCTGCCTCTAGGCATGCTGGGAATTTCGGTCGGACAGGTTTCCCTGACCTCCTTTTCCCGCCTGGTCAACGAGGGCCGTTTGGATGATTTGAGGACGGGATTATCGGATTCCCTCAAGATGGTGCTGTTCCTGACGATCCCGTCCTCGGCCGTCATCGCCGCCCTGGCCCATCCCATCATTTCCGCGATCTATGAACGCGGGGCTTTTGGGGCCGCCGACACGCAAAGAACGGCGGTCATGCTGATTCTTTTCATGATCGGAGTGCCGTTCGTTTCAGCCCTCCGCAACATCGCCTCCGTCTTCTACGCTTCCCACGACGCCCGCTGGCCGATGATCACCAGCTTCGTTTCCATGGGCATGAACATCCTCTTCATTATGGCCCTCAAGGGGATTCTCGGTCCGCTGGCGTTTCCCCTGGCCTCGTCGATCGCCGCCGTCGTCAACATCGGCGTGCTCTGTTTCTTCCTTCCGAAAAAGATCGGGTCTTTCAGCTTCCGCCCGCTGGCCCGGTTCGGCGGTCTCCTCCTTTTGGCCTCGGCCGCCGGCGCCGGCTCGGCCTGGGCGGGCTCGGCGGCGATCGCCCGATTCGTCGGCAACTCCCTGCTGATTAAAATCGGAAATGTCGCCGTCTGCGGGATCGCCGGCCTCCTGGTCTTTTATGTCGGCTGCTCCCTTCTCGGCCTGAAGGAAGCCCGCGATTTCATCCGGCGCTTCCTCCGGCGGCACTCCGGAGAAGAGACGCCGCCGCCCCCTCCGGCCGAAGCAATTTAGTGGGGTCGGACCGCAGAAAAATATTTATTTTCAGACAGATACCACTGAACTAGCCGGGAAAGAAAATTCGTAAAATTCAATACCCGCCCGTCTTCCCCAGCTCCGGGACAGGCCGCCGGCCGAGAAATGACGGAATAAGCTCGATGAGGATTTGCCGGGACATGCTCCGCCAGATGAAGCGCAAATCGAATCGTCCGGCGTGCCGGACGAGCGAGAGATCGACGTTGCCGATCCTGCTCCGGTAAAAATCGTAATTCAGGAGAGTTTGGAATTCCCAATTCCTGATCAGGCCGACCGCCAAGTCGGCGAAGCCTTGCTTCCACTCGGCCGATTTAGGGTCGTAGGACAGCATGACCCAGCCGTTGAGCCGCTCGGCGGGATTGATCCGGAGCATCGCGCTCAAGTCCTGGCCGGTCGTGCCTTCGATCAGCCAGCCGCGTGTCCGCCGTCTCGACTGGATACTGTAATATCCTTCGAGAGTGACCGCCGGCAGGAGGTCATAAACGGCCCGGAAAATCCCCCCTCCCGAAGTGAAGTTCCGTCCTTCTTTCTCCAGGAATTGCTCCAGGGAGACGGAGGCCTGAAGGCTGAGATCCGGCCGGATAAAAATCGGCCGGACGGACAGCTGGAAGGCCGTGTTGTCGCTGTAGGTCGAGGACCGGCCTTGCGGCGTCCAGAGATCATTGGCCAGGAGGGTGCTTTGGATCGACGCTTCCAGCCGTCCGCCGTACAGGGCGAACGGGCGGAGGCCGATCCGCAGCTGCGGCCGGCTCAGCCGCTGGTCGCCGACGAGGTCCCTGTTCAAATAATATTCAGCCGCGGCCGAGACGTGCCCGGCGTTGTAAGAAAGGGAAAAGTTTCCGGTGAAGATGTCCGATCGTCCCCCCGCCGAACCGAGGCGGAGCCGGGAATAGCGGGAATTCAGGGCGAAAAGGAACTTGTCTCCTAGAGGAAGGCTGTAATCGACGGCCGCCAGCCGCTGGCCGTGCATTTCGTTCCTTCCGGAAAGATTCAGCGACCCCGCGTTCGGAAAGCGGAGGCCTGTTTGGATCCCGACCCAGGCCTCGAACGGCCGCCCGAGCGGTTTATTGAAGGCCAGGTCCAGGAGGATATGTCCGCGGTCCTCCCGGAGCTTCCGGTCGGCCGAAAGCCGCGCGTTCCATAGCCCCGTCGTATTGTAATTGGCCGAAAGGCCCAGGTCGAACCGTTCTCCCGCCGTCCAAACCGTCTCCGTCTGAACGTCGAGCTGACGGGGCAACCCGGCGTAGCTTTTCAGGATGCTGTGCTCCTCGTACCGGGCCTGGGTCAGGCTGCGGACGGCCTTCTCCCTTTCATAGAGATATCCGACGTTGGCGAAAAGGCCCTGATCCCGGTTGAACCAGAGCCGATCGAGGGAAAATCCGCCGGCTCTCTGTTTTTCCCCCAGCGAAAGCTTGAACCGGGCGAACCCGACCGATTCGAATCCCTCGACGTACATCACCACGTCCCGCCCGATAACCTCAAAGGCCGGGGTGACGTCCATCACCCGGGCGGTGGATGAGATCAACGATTGCCGGACCCGGCTCACGGTCAGGTCGTCAAGCTGGGCCGCCCGGTCCCTGGCCGCGCGAACCTCGGATTCGGTCAGCGCTCTCCCGTCGGGGAAAGAAAGAGTCTCGATCGTCTCGCCGTAGCGGAAGGCCACGGCCGGCGGGCGTCCCGGCTCGAAAAGCAAGGCGTCAAACCGCAGGATTTCCCCGTTCTTGAGCAGTGTGACTCCGCCCAGGCCGAGGAACGTCCGGGAGGCGATGTCGGCCTTGAGCGTCCGGCAGGAAATCTCGTAGCCCAGGAGTTTGAACTTCGCGCCGCCGCCGATGATCCGGTTGAGGTCGAAGCTGTAACCCAGGTATTCTCCCTCGATCCTGAGGAGGATGTTCCTGTCTTCTTCGGTTTGGGCGGATTGCGGATCATCGCCGGCTGGAAACGCGTTCAAACCGGCCGTATCCAAAAGGACGGCCACGACGAGGATGGCCGCCCCGAAGGACGAAGGCGCGCGCATTCTCCCGCTTTTTCTCACCCCGGCAGCCTCAATTGGTAGACATGGAGATTGGAGTCCGCGTTCCATAGGAACCGGCCGTCGAAGGCCAGGCCCTGGGGCGAAGGCCCGGGCGAGAGGAATTTCCGGATGAGGCGGCCCATCGCGTCCAGCTCGTAGATCGAAATCGTCGCGGGGTCGGAGATCCAGAAATGAAGGCCGTCAAAAGCCAGCCCGGCCGCCCGGGTTCCGGGATTGTCGAAGGAGCCGATGACTTCGGCCGTTTCGGGATCCACCCGGAGGATCTTGTTGGTGAGGGCGTCGGCCAGCCAGAGCGTGCCCTGGGCGTATTCGCAGGCCGTGAACGAACCCCGTTGAAGGCTGAGGCGCTTTTGGACGTCGCCGTTGAAGGCGTTGATCCTGAAAACGTCGGTGCTCCCTTCGCCGCATATCCAAAGGTCGGGGCCGTCGGCGGCCGCGTCCGCCGCCGGCGACAGGGGAGGGGCCAGGGTGCGGATGAGGGCGCCGCTCGCGGGGTTGAGTCCGGCCAGGGTGTTGGAGGCGCCGTCGACCAGCCAGAGGAGCGACCCGTCCCAAGTCAACCCCCGGGGAGCCCCTCCCGGAGCGACCAGGGTTTGAACGACTTCGAAAACGACCTCGCCGATGTCGGGATCGAAGGGATTGTCGAACAGCCGGTCCCGGCAGGCGGGAAGGACCGCGAGGCTAAAAACGACAGCCGAAAGACAGGCGTATTTCGCGCGGCGCGGCATGGCTGATGTTCAGCGAGAGCGAGGGGGACTCGCCCGCCGTTTCCTTTTTGTGAATGATGGCGAACATGTCGAACAGGTTGACCGCCCAAACGGCGGCCGCGGCCAGGAGGAAGGCGTTCCGCCGTCCGTCATATCGCTCGACGAGCCGGCGGTAACGCGTCGCCGAAGCGGCGTCGGCCGCGGATTTGTAAAGATCGTAATTTTCGTTCCCCCATCCGTTCTGGACGACGGCTCCGGCCAGGCAGGCCAGCTCCGCGGCGATGAAGGCCGCGCCCTTGAAAACCCGGCCTTCGGAGATCTGTCCCCACCCCGGCAGGATCAGCGATTTTTCAAGCGCCCCGAATTTCGTGACGGCGGGGGGATCGTCGGCGGCCGGTCCGGGCGCGGAAAGGAGAAGGACGCCCAGAAGGACGGCCGCTCCAAAAAGGGTTTTCCGCATCGTTTCGAATCCACGAATATCATATCCCCTTTTCCTTGACAAGCCGTTGAGCATTCGCCTATGTTATTCCCGCGCTGAAGTTTTTAAGGAGGAGCATCATGTTCGACCTTCGCCGATGGACGATCTGCAAAGTTCTGGCGGTTTTCCTTTGCCTGATCTTCGTGATGGAGGCTCATGCCCTCGCCGCCCAGCAGGCCGCGGCGGCGGCCGAACAGCAGCGGGCCCAGTTCAACGCTTCCCGGGCCGCATACTTCGGCGGTAACTACCAGGAGGCCAAGGGGAGCCTCGAGAAGCTGATCGGAGAGCTGGAGAATCTCCAAGGCCTGGATACGTTCAAGGGGGAAACCTACCTTCTGGCCGGGGCGACCTACGAGAAGCTCGACCAGCTGGGGATGTCGGTCAAATATTATTGCCGGGCCAAGAAAATCCTCGGCGAGGGCAAGACCATCGAGGGCCTGGACCTAAAAAAGCTCAAGTATTACAAGGCCGATTGCGAGGCGATCGCGGCCATCCTCGATCTCGGTGTCAGCGGACAATCCGACGAACTCGTGGCCCGGTACAACCAGGCCAAGATCGGATATTTCGCCGGGGCTTATGAAGCATCCAAAGCCGTGCTGGAATCCCTGATCACGTCCCTGGGGGCGATCGACGGCCGGGACACGTTCAAGGGCCAGGTCTACCTCCTGGCCGGTGCGGTTTATGAGGTTCTGAATTTCCGGGAGCTTGCGATCAAGTATTATTGCCGGGCCAAGGCGATCCTCGGCGAGGGCATGACGATCGAAGGCCTCAAGCTCGAGAAGCTGAAATGGTATAAAGAGCCCTGCGGCGGCGCGGCCGTGGCCGGATCGGCGGCCCGGACGGTCGGCCGGAGGAAAAGCTGGTTCGGCAGCGTCTTCGGGGTGATCCTCGGCCTGGCCATCATCGGGGGCGTGGTCTGGTATCTCTTCTTCTCCAAAAACGCCCCGCTCGGCAAGAAGGGGACCTACACCAAGATCACCTTCCGCCTCGACGTCACCTACCGCGGTTTCAACTCCACCGGCCACCGGTCCTTCAAGATCGGGAACGAGGTCAAAAACGACGAGGATTTCATCTACACCCAGGGCATCTCCAGCGATGAGCCCTGCGCCTCGTCCACAAAGGTGGAAACCTATTCCTACACGTACACGGTCACGGGAACCAGCGTCCCCATGAGACAGGAATGGACCAACTGGGATTACCTGAATTTCGGCCCGGGCGAAAACTGGAAGAAGCTCTGCGGGGATTACACCATCAGCATCGAATCGTACGAGTATGAAGGCGGGAAAGACCCCGGTTCGCCCTCGGCCACGGGCTTGGAGCAGCTCCAGATGAATTCCTCGTCAGACTGCGTCGAGGTGACGCAACGGATCCATAACTGCGCGATGGACGCGACGGTCACCTTCAGCGCGCCGTCGGGGGTCCGGGGAGTTTCCGCGGCCTCCGTGTCAGTAGCCAAGAAACGTTGATTCCCGGTGGATCTCTTCCATTTTGTGTGGGGATAAATGAGAGAGAGGATGATGACCGGAGCGAACATTGTCCGGTTTAGGCCTTTCTCGATGTCTGGATTGGGAAGCCGGCTCGGAAGAAGCCGGCCGAACGATGATGTTTGAGCCCTCACTCAGACGGCCGTAAG
>Ga0316628_100001044_pt1 | contig 18939 bp, 18 predicted proteins | sample OWC_Aug_M2_C1_D5_FD_207648 | JGI IMG/M metagenome (GOLD analysis project Ga0316628, IMG submission 207648) | Wetland soil microbial communities from Old Woman Creek delta, Ohio, United States - OWC_Aug_M2_C1_D5_C | ecosystem: Environmental > Terrestrial > Soil > Wetlands | place: USA: Ohio... | reverse complement strand
GGCTGGCGATCTCGCTGATGGCGGGGGAGGTGGCGTCGCTGCTGCTGTCGCGGATGACGGTGCCGATCCTCTTCTTCATGAGCGAGAGCAGGAGGCACCGCCATATGGCGCGCTTTCCGGAGGGGTCGGCGGGGTAGGGGACCCTTGCGGCAGGATTCCGGAGGTTACTTCCCGGGGGGCATCTTCTTCAGCGTCTCGAGCTGCTTCGAGGCCGTCCGGAGCGAGCGGATCGCCTCCTCGTGCGAGGGGTCGTAGGAAAGGATCGTCTTCCAGTCGGCGATCGCCGCCGGGATCGCCCCCTTGCGATATTCCGTGAGCGCCTTCTCCATCAGCGTCGCGTTGAGTTGGTCAACCTTCGCCCTCACCTCGCTCCGCGTGAAGGGGTAACTGCGCCAGTTCGCCGCGGGATGGGTGATGAACCGCAGCGTCCCCATCCAGCGCTTTCCCGCGGCTTCCCATTTTCCCTGGGCGTACGCCGCGTCACCGTTCTTCTTGAGGGCGAGCAGCGCGCCGTCGAACTCCCGGGCGACCCCCGCGTGGCCGGGCTTCTCCTGCCATGCCGCCGAGAACAGCTCCAGGGCCCGCTCGTGCCCCCCGTCATGCAGTGCCGCCATCCCCTCGGCGAACAGCTTGTCGGCCATGGGGATCTCGGGCGGCTTTGCGGCGGGCGGAGCGGGAGCAACGGGCGGAGGGGCGGGCGGCTTCGAGATCGGCGGAGCGGCGGGCGGCTTCGCCGCCGGGGGTTTCCCGGCCGGAGCCCGGTGGAAGGGTTTCGAAAGCCACGCGCACCCCGGAAAAGAAGCCGCGGCGAGGACCGACAGGAGGAGGATCGTCGGGAGGATCTTTCGTCTCAAAGCACCATGCTCTTCAATGCGGTTTCGTCCTCCGGCGGCATCTCCCGAACCATCTTCGCGAAGGCTTCCGCCAATTCCGGGGAGAACTGCGTCCCGCGGAACTGCAGGATCTCCTCGATCGCTTCCCCCGTCGAAAGCGCTTGCCGGTACGGCCGGTCGGTGGTCATCGCGTCGAAGGCGTCGGCCAGGGCGATGAGCTGGGCGTGAAGCGGGATCTCGTCCCCCTTGATTCCGTCCGGGTACCCGTCTCCGTTGTACCACTCATGGTGGGCGCGCACCACAGGGATGTATCGGTGGAGGAACGGCGCCATCCGGAGGATCTCCGTGCCGTCGATGGGATGGCTTTTCATCTGCTCCGCCTCGGCGCGCGACAGGCGGTCCCCCTTGAGGAGGACGTCGTCGGGGGTCTGGATCTTCCCGAGGTCGTGGAAGATCGCGGCCCGCTCCAGGTTGGAAAGCTCCTCCTCGCCCATCCCGAGGCGGCGCCCCAGGGCGCAGGCCATGCGCGCCACACGGGTGGAGTGCCCCATCGTGTACGGATCCCTCGCGTCCAGCGAGGCCGCGATGACGCGGACCATGCTGACGTACGCTTCCTCGAGCTGAAGCGCATTCTTTTTCAGGGCGGTCTTCTGGGCAAGGATCGTCTCCGCCATCCGGTTGAAGTTCCGCGTGAGCGCGCCCAACTCGTCGGAGGAACGGGCCGGGACGGGATGGAACGTCTCGCTGCTCGCGAGGGAGAGAACTCCCTCGTGGAGCCGTTTCACCGGGGTGGTGATGAACGACGAGAGCAGCAGCGTTCCGAAGAAGGCGGCCACCAGGATGACCGCCGCCGCGGCGAAGATCAACTGCCGGATCGACCGCTGCGCGGTCGCCAGGCCCTCCATGGAGAGCCCGAGGGAGGCGATCCCGACGTGTCGTCCCGCGAAGGAGATCGGGGTGGAGTATTCGATGATGCGCCGTCCGTTGCGCACGACCTCGTCCGCCCGCGTGTCGCCGAACGTTCCCAGCGGAAGCAGCGGCGGCACGGGGCGGTACGGTTTCCCCCTCTCCGTCACCCGGTCGTGGGCCGCGATGTTGTCGGAGGCGTCCCGGATCGCGACGAAAACGATGTCGGGATCGCTCGCCTTCGTTTCCGATACAAGACGGTCCAGCCCGAGCGGATCGTTCGCCAGCAGGGAGTGACCCGCGGATAGCGCCACCACGCGGGAGATCGCGGCGCCGCGCTGGAGCAGGTCGCGGCGGAGGGTGGCCTGGGTAACCTCCGTGACCGTCCAGGTCACGGTTCCCACCAGGAGGAAGACGAGGGGGAGCAGGAACCCGAAAAGCTTCAGGCGAATCCCCACCCCGACCCGCCGTTCGATTTTCATCGACCCGGTCTCTTTTCCCACGGTATCCATTGCGATCCTATATTATATGAGACGCGGCCCGCGTCGGGGGATTCATATTGGGGGAATTGTCAAACTATCCTGATTGAATAAAAAGGAACGCCGGGCTGTCTTACACCCAAGACGACATGAATGGAGGTGCCGCATGACGAATTCGGGAAGAGTTTTCCGGTATCTGCTGGCGGGGGCGGCGATCGCCGCCGCAATCGGATTTTCGGGGCCCGCGCGGGCGGAGGTAAGCGTCAACATCAACCTCGGGCCGCCGCCCATCGTGGTCGCGGAGCCGCCGGCGCTTGTGATGATCCCTCAGACCCAGGTCTACTTCGTCCCGGACCCCCACATCGACGTCTTCTTCTACGGGGGGTACTGGTGGTCGCCGCGCGGCGAGCGGTGGTATCGGTCGAGGGCATACAACGGGCCGTGGGGCGCGATCGAGCGGGGCCGCGTGCCCCGGGCCGTGGTTTACATGCCGCGGGACTACAGGGCAAGGTATGAGCGGGAGCGGCATATCCCGTACGGCCAATGGAAGAAGGACCGCTCCCGTTGGGACCGGGAGAACCGGAAGTCGCAGAAGCGATGGGAGAAGGAGCGCGAGAAGGAGTGGAAGAGGGGCGAGAAGGAACGGAGGAAGGACGACAAGCACGGTGGCCGTGATGACGACCGCGGCGGTGACCGCGGCGGCGACCGCGGAGGGAATCACGGAAACCGCGGCCGATGACGGCGCAGCGGCCCATTCATGGAATGGGCCGCTCAGGCCAGCCGCTGAAGCACCTCGTTCGAGACGAACCAGTGCCGTTCCGGGAGCCGTAGCCGATCTCCCTCCCGGAGCAGCAAGCCGCTCCCGACCAGCTTTTCCACGGCCCCCCGTACCGGTTCGGGCGGGGGGCCGTTTCTTTCCTCGATGGATAACGGCGACACCCCTTCCTCCATCCGCAGCCCGAAGAGAAGCGACTCCTTCCACGCATCCTCGCGATCGCAGGCGCGGGTCGACCCCCACGGCAGCCGTCGATCGCCCAGCGCCCCGAGCCAGGCGGGCAGCGACGGCGGGTTCGCCGTCCGCAGGCCGAACGGGGCGGAATCCCCCGGGAACAGCAGCCCGTGCGCAGAGGGGCCGAGCCCAAGGTATCCGTCCCTGCGCCAATATTTCAGGTTGTGGAGGCACTCCTTCCCCGGACGGGAGAAGTTGGAGATCTCGTAGTGGCGGTATCCGGCGGACCGCAGGGTTTCCCTCGCCGCCGCGTACATCCGGGCGACGGCGTCGTCGTCGGGAAGGGCGAGCCTGCCGCCGTCGATCGCCGCATGGATCGGCGTGCCCGGCTCCGGCGTAAGCGCGTAGGCCGACACGTGGTCGGGCAGGAAGGTGACGGCGAGGTCGAGGTCCTCCTGCCATTCCGACTCGTCCTGGCCGGGATTCCCGAAGATGAGGTCGATACCCACCGAGGAAAACCCTGCCCTGCGCGCGTCCCGGTACGCCGCGCGGACGTCTTCCACGGAGTGGATCCGTCCGAGTGCGGTGAGGGTTTCCGGCCGGAACGACTGGACGCCGAGGCTCACGCGGGTGAAGCCGCCCTCCCGCAGACGGACGAAATCGGCGCCGGTCACCGTCCCCGGGTTCGCCTCCGTCGTGATCTCGGCGTTCTCCGCAACGGGAAAACGCGACCGGATCGCCGCGAGCAGCCCGTTGAGCCGGTCCGGCCCGAGGACCGTCGGCGTTCCTCCTCCGAAGTACACGGAGTCCGCCGGGACCTCCGCCTCCCCGGGGTACGCCCGCAGGATAATGTCCATCTCGCGCTCCACGAGCGCGGGAAACGCGTCGCGCTCTTCCTCCCCGCCGGCGACGGAGTAGAAGTCGCAATACCCGCACTTGCGTACGCAAAACGGAACGTGAACGTAGATCCCGCGCATCGCCCCATTCTCCCACACCTTGACACTTCCCCGACGGTTGCGCTATTGGTATCCTGTCGAATGAATCGCCGTTCACTTTTCCGTTCCGGCCGACACCGACCCGACAGGAGGTAGGAAGCGATGTTTCCGAAAATCCGCAAGGTGGCCGTGCTCGGGGCCGGCGTGATGGGCTCCGGGATCGCGGCGCACCTGGCCAATGCCGGGATCTCCTGCCTGATGCTCGACATCGTCCCGCCGAAACTTTCCGATGACGACAGGAAGAAGGGGGTGACGGAGAAGAGTCCCGCCTTCCGGAACCGCTTCGCCCTGAAAGGGCTGGAGGCGATCCGGAAGGGCCGCCCGTCCCTGATCTATTCGAAGAAGGACCTGGCTCGGATCGCGATCGGCAATTTCGACGACGACTTCCCGAAGATCGCGGAGTGCGACTGGATCGTCGAGGTGGTGGTCGAGAACCTGGAAATCAAGCGGGCGCTGTACGGGAAGATCGAGGCGCTCTGGAAGCCGGGGATCGTCGTCTCCTCGAACACCTCCGGCATCTCGATCGCGCAGATGATGGAGGGACGCGGGAAGGAATTCCGACGCCACTTCTTCGTCACGCACTTCTTCAACCCCGTCCGGTACATGAAGCTGCTCGAGATGGTCGCGGGGAAAGACACCGACCCCGCGATCTTCGCGGGGATGGCCGACTTCGGCGAACGGGTCCTCGGGAAGGGAATCGTCTACGGGAAGGACACCCCGAATTTCGTCGGGAACCGGGTCGGCGTCTTCGCGATGATGCACGCGATGCACGCGATGATCGAGGACGGGCTTTCCATCGAGGAGGTGGACAAGGTCCTCGGGCCCGCGATGGGGCGCCCCAAATCGGCCGCCTTCGGCACCGCCGATCTCGTGGGCCTCGACACGCTCCTCAACGTCTCCGACAACGTGTACGCGAATCTCAAGGACGATCCCGACCGCGAGCGGTTCCTTCCGCCCCCGTTCGTCAAGGAGATGGCGAAGCGCGGCCTGCTGGGGCGAAAGGCCGGCGCCGGCTTCTTCAAGATGGAAGGGAAGGGGGACACGAAACGGAAGTACGTCCTCGACTACAACACGCTGGAATACCGCCCCGCGGAGAAGGTTTCCTTCCCGTCCCTCGATGCGGCGAAGGGTGAGGAGGACACGGGGGCGCGGATCCGGAAGGTGATCTCCGGGGACGACAAGGCGGCGAAGTACGCATGGAGGGTGCTTTCCGGGACGCTGCTCTACTCCGCGAAGCGGATCCCGGAGATCGCCGACGACGTGGTGAACGTCGACAACGCGATGAAGTGGGGATTCAACTGGACCCTCGGCCCCTTCGAGACGTGGGACGCGATCGGGTTGGCCGACTCGGTGGCCAGGATGGAGGGCGAGGGGAAGGCGATCCCGGGGAACGTGAAGAAGATGCTCGCATCGGGCGCGTCGTCGTTCTACCGAAGGAGGAAGGGAGCGCTCGAGTTCTTCGATTTCGCCTCCGGAGGATATCTGCCGGTCCCGCTTTCCCCGAACATCATCCTCCTCCCGTCCCTTGCGGAGCGCAAGAAAGTGGTCCGGAGGAACGCGGGGGCGTCGCTCTACGACATCGGCGACGGCGTGCTGTGCGTGGAGTTCCACACGAAGATGAACACGATCGACGCCGACATCGCCGCCATGCTGGTGGAGGGTGTCGATCTCGCCGAGAAGGAATTCGCGGGGATGGTCATCGCCAACCACGCGGAGCATTTCTGCGCCGGGGCGAACCTGATGCTTGTCTTCCTCGAGGCGCAGAACAAGCAGTTCGGCAACATCGAGGCGATGGTCAAGGGATTCCAGGACGCGTGCATGCGGCTGCGGTACTCGGACCGGCCGGTCGTCGCGGCGCCCGCGGGGATGGCGCTGGGCGGCGGCACGGAGATGTGCCTCGGCTCCGACCGGATCCGCGCGGCGGCCGAGACGTACATGGGGCTGGTCGAGGTGGGTGTCGGGCTGCTGCCCGCCGGCGGAGGCCTGAAGGAGATGGCGATCCGCCACCTCGAGGGGATCCCGGAAGGGGTGGCCGCGGACCCGCTTCCGTTCCTGCGCAAGGCGTTCGAAACGGTCGGGATGGCGAAGGTCTCCACGTCGGCGAAGGAGGCCCGCGAGCTCGGCTTCCTGCGGCCCACGGACCGGATCACCATCCAGCGCGATTTCCTGATCCGGGACGCGAAGAACACCGTGCTGGCGATGAACGGGGAAGGGTACGAGATGCCTTCGCCGCAAAGCGTCGTCCTCCCCGGCCGGTCCGCCTTCCCCGCGTTCGCATACGGGCTCTACACGATGAAGGCGGCGGGACAGATCAGCGAGCACGACGAGAAGATCGGACGGAAGATCGCCTCCGTGCTGACGGGCGGGGACGTTCCGCCGGGGACGAAACGGACCGAGCAGGAGCTGCTCGACATGGAGCGCGAGGCGTTCCTCTCCCTTTGCGGCGAGGAGAAGACCCAGGCCCGCATCCAGTTCATGCTGATGAAGGGGAAGCCGCTCCGGAACTGAGCGGCCGCCCGCCCATGAGGAGCGTATGACGCAGGGGGGTCCCCCGAGCGGAGACCGTAAGTGTGGAACCGGCGGAGACCTCGCGTTTTTTAAGGGGAGGATCTCTCTCTAATCGATGGATATCGCAGAAGACTGGGAGACGGACGAGTAGCACGTTTGCTGGACGAAGCCGGGGAGCCGCGCGGTCGGATGCGAGCGGGGAGCCCCCCTGCGGAATAGCGAATATTTAGCGGGCGTTATAATTGATCGCAGGGGGGATAGGACGATGGCGAAGGCATATATCATCGCTTCAGTGCGCACGGCGGTGGGCAGGGCGTACAAGGGCAGCCTGAAGGACACCCGCCCGGACGATCTCGGCGCGGCGGCGATCCGCGCGGCGCTGGACCGGGTTCCCGACCTCGACCCGGCCCGGGTCGACGACGTGATCATGGGGTGCGCGATGCCCGAGGGGGAGCAGGGGATGAACGTCGCCCGCATCTGCGCCCTGAAGGCGGGGATACCCGACAGCGTCCCCGCGATGACGATCAACCGGTTCTGCTCCTCGGGGCTGCAGTCGATCGCGATCGCGGCGGAGCGGATCCTCGCGGGGTTCGCCGACGTGGTCGTGGCCGGCGGCACCGAGTCGATGACGATGGTCCCCATGGGGGGCAACAAGCCTTCCTTCAACCCGGATCTGATCGACAACCGCCCGGAGGTCTATCTGCCGATGGGGCTGACCGCCGAGGAAGTGGCCCGCCGGTTCAAGGTGACGCGGGAGGACCAGGACCAGTTCGCCTACCATAGCCACCGGAAGGCCCTCGCGGCGATCCGGGACGGCAAGTTCAGGGAGGAGATCGTCCCGGTGAGCACCGTGCTGTTCCAGCAGAAGGACGGGGGGCCTGTCCTGCGCAGGGAGATCGTCTTCGACACGGACGACGGACCGCGCGCCGACACGACGGTCGAGGCGCTGGCGAAGCTCAAGCCCGCCTTCGACGCGAGGGGGACGGTGACCGCGGGGAACTCCTCCCAGATGAGCGACGGCGCGGCCGCCGCGATCGTCGTCTCGGAGAAGGCGCTGAAGGAGCTGGGCGCGGAGCCGATGGCGCGCTTCCTCGGGTTCGCCGTCGCCGGGGTCGCTCCCGAGGTGATGGGGATCGGCCCGATCGCGGCGATTCCGAAGCTGATGAAGCGGTTGCGGTTGAAGCTCAACCGCATCGACCTGGTCGAGTTGAACGAGGCGTTCGCCGCACAGTCCCTCCCGGTGATCCGGGAGCTGTCGCTCGACCCCGACAAGGTGAACGTCAACGGCGGGGCGATCGCCCTCGGCCACCCGCTGGGGTGCACCGGCGCCAAGCTGACCGCCTCGCTCCTCCACGAGATGAAGCGCCGCAACGCTGCCCTCGGCCTCGTCTCGATGTGCATCGGCGGCGGGATGGGCGCCGCGGGGCTCTTCGAGCGCGCGTAGCGCCTCTCGCGTCGTCTCCGCCGGGGAAAAACCGGTTGACAGGTTGCGCCCGCCTATATAATCTATATACCCTATAACTTATATCGTCATTAAGACGCCCGCGGGACCGAAAGGAGACCGACGATGTCCTCGACGCTCAAGCCCGAAACGATCGCCCTCCATGGAGGGCAGAAACCCGACCCGACGACCAACTCCCGGGCGGTGCCGATCTACCAGACCACGTCGTACGTCTTCAACGACACGGCGCATGCGGCGAGGCTCTTCGGCCTGCAGGAGTTCGGGAACATCTACACGCGGATCATGAACCCGACGACCGACGTCTTCGAGCAGCGTGTCGCGCAGCTGGAAGGGGGGACCGGGGCGCTCGCGGTGGCTTCCGGCCAGGCGGCCGAAACGCTCGCCCTGCTGAATATCGCCCGCGCCGGGGACGAGATCCTGTCGTCGGCCTCCCTCTACGGGGGGACGTACAACCTCTTTTCCAATACGTTCCCGAGGATGGGGATCGAGGTGAAGTTCGTCGATCCGAAAGACCCCGGGAGCTTCCGGAATGCGCTCACGAAGAAGACGAAGGCGATCTTCGCGGAAAGCGTGGGGAATCCCAAGCTCGACACGCTCGACTTCACCGCGGTCTCGAAAATCGCGCACGACGCGGGGATCCCGCTGGTGGTGGACAACACGATGCCCTCCCCCTTCCTTCTGCGCCCCTTCGACCATGGGGCGGACATCGTGATCCACTCCGCCACCAAGTTCATCGGCGGTCACGGGACCTCGATCGGCGGCATCGTCGTCGACTCCGGCAAGTTCGACTGGGGAAACGGGAACTTCCCCGAGTTCACCAATCCCGACCCGTCGTACCACGGGCTGAAGTTCTGGGAGGTCTTCGGGAATTTCCCGGGGTTGGGGAACGTCGCCTTCATCATCAAGCTTCGCGTCACGCTGCTGCGGGACCTGGGGCCCGCACTGTCGCCGTTCAACGCCTTCCAGTTCCTGCTTGGGCTGGAGACGCTCCACCTGCGGATGGAACGGCACAGCGCGAACGCCCTGGCCGTAGGGAAGTTCCTCGAGAAGCATCCCAACGTCTCCTGGGTGAACTACCCGGGACTGCCGAGCCACCCCTCGCACGCCCTCGCGAAGAGGTACCACCACCGCGGGCTGTACGGCGCGATCCTGGGGTTCGGCATCAAGGGCGGCGTCGCGGCGGGAAAGAAGTTCATCGAGAGCCTCAAGCTCTTCTCCCACCTGGCGAACATCGGCGACGCGAAGAGCCTCGTGATCCACCCGGCATCCACGACGCATCAGCAGCTTTCCCCGGCGGAGCAACTCGCCACCGGCGTCACGGACGACTTCGTCCGCCTCTCGGTCGGGATCGAGAACGTCGACGACATCATCGAGGACCTCGACCAGGCGCTTCGGAAAAGCTGACATGCATCCACCGCCCGGGGGGTTCGCCCGCCGGGCGTTTTTTTGCTTTCATACTTGACATTAACGTTAAGTAGAAGTATGAAAATAGGAGGGCCCCGGGAACCCGGGGAGTCGCGAGGACCGGGGTGAATCGAAGACGGAGGTGAGCCGATGACGACCGGAGAAAAGATTCTGCACGGCGGCGGGTACCTGATCGAGGACGCAACCGCGGGGTCGGTGTTCACCCCGGAGGATTTCAGCGACGAGCAGCTTCAGCTCGCCGACACCACGGACCAGTTCCTCCGCGAAAAGGTCCTCCCCCACGTGGAAAAACTGGAGAACCACGACTTCGACCTGATGACCAGGCTCCTGCGCCAGTTCGGGGAACTGGGCCTCCTGATGATCGACGCTCCCGAGGAGTACGGGGGGCTCGATCTTCCGAAGACCACGAGCATGCTGGCGGCGGAGAAGGCGTCCATCTACGGCGGATTTTCCGTGGCGTACACCGCGCATTCGGGGATCGGCACCTTGCCCCTCGTCTACTACGGGACGAAGGAGCAGAAGGAGAAGTACCTCGGGAAGATCATCACCGGGGAGTGGTTGGCCGCCTACTGCCTCACGGAACCCGATTCCGGCAGCGACGCCCTCGGTGCGAAGACGACCGCCGTCCTGACCCCGGACGGGAAACACTATCTCCTGAACGGCACCAAGCAGTTCATCACGAACGGGAGCTTCGCCGACCTCTACACGGTTTTCGCCAAGATCGACCGGCAGCATTTCACCGCGTTCCTGGTCGAGCGCACCTTCGAAGGGGTGAAACCCGGCCCGGAGGAGAAGAAGCTCGGGATCCGCGGCTCCTCGACGACCTCGTTGATCCTCGAGGACGCGAAGGTCCCCGCGGAAAACGTGCTCGGAGAGATCGGCAAGGGGCACAAGATCGCCTTCAACGTGCTGAACGTCGGGCGCCTGAAGCTGGGCGCGTGCGTCACCGGCGCAGGGAAGTTCGCCCTCGCGGAGGGGGTAAGGTACGCGAACCTGCGCAAGCAGTTCGGCGTCACCATCGGGACGTTCGGCGCAATCCGGGAGAAGATAGCGGACACCGCGGCGGCGCTGTTCGCATCGGAGGCCCTGGTGTATCGCGTGGCCGGGATGATCGACACCCGCCTGGCCGCCGTCCCGAAGGAGATCCCCGGCTACTACGACGCCTACCAGCAGGGGATCGAGGACTATTCCATCGAATGCGCCGTCGCGAAGGTCTTCTGCAGCGACGTCCTCGCGCAGGTGGTCGACGAGGTCGTCCAGATCTTCGGCGGGTACGGCTACACGCAGGAGTACCCCGCGGAGCGCTTTTATCGCGACGAGCGGATCAACAGAATCTTCGAGGGAACGAACGAGATCAACCGGATGCTCATCCCCGGGACGCTCCTGCGCCGGGCGATGAAGGGGGAGATCCCGCTGCAGGACGAGGTGATGAAGGCGGTGGGACGCCTCTCCGCCGTGGCGGGGGAAGCGCCGTCCGGGCCGTTCGGCGCGGAGAAGGCGCTGTTGCGCAACCTGAAGGACGTCTTCCTCGTGCTCGCGGGCGCGGCCGTGCAGCGGTTCGGCGGGAAGGTGAAGGACGAGCAGGAAACGCTGATCGCCCTTGCGGACGTGGCGATCGCCGTCTTCGCGATCGAAAGCGCGATGCTGCGGGCCGAAAAGATCGCCGCCTCCTGCCGCGACGATCAGGCCGGCGGCATCCCTGCCGGTCGCGGCACCAGGCCATCCCTGGCCGTCGGTAACGCCATCAAGGCGGAGCTCGCGGCGGCGGCCGTCAAGACGTTCGCGTTTCCTGCGGCCGAGGCGGCCGTCAGCGCGGCGCGGCGCGCCGCGTTCTATGTCGGCGAGGGGAACACGCTGCAGATGCTTCTCTCCGGGATCCGGCGGGCGACCCGGTACGACGCCTCCGGCCTCCTCGACGCGAAACGGAAGCTCGCCGCCGCCGTCCTCGAATTGGAGCGCTACCCGTTCTGAGCCGTGGTATGATCCGGCTATTTCCGATCGGGAGGTGGGGGATGGGGAAGCTGGCGATCGCGCTGTCGCTTCTGATTCTGTCGTCGCAAGCCTGTGCGATGGACGTCGCCGGTGTGAACGTACCCTCGACCGTGATCATCCACCAGAAGACGCTCTCGCTGAACGGTTCGGGAATCCGCAGGAAATTCTTCTTCAAGGTGTACGTCGGGTCGCTTTACTCGGAGCGGAAGCTGTCGACCCCCGCGCAGCTCCTCGCCGATCCCGGCGAGAAGCTCATCCGGATGAACTTCGTCTACAAGAAGGTCGAGAAGGAGAAGATCGTCGAGGCGTTCACCGAGGGGCTTTCGAACAATTCCCCCATCCTGAGGTGGTCCTCCGATGCGAAGGCGTTCCTGTCCTGGTTCAAGGCCGATTTCGTGGCGGGGGACACGGTGGATATCTTCATATCCCCCGACGGCACGGTGTCGGCGACGCACAACGGGAAGGTTCTGGGCGCGTTTCGCAATCCGGACGTAGCCCGCGCCGTGCTGTTGATCTGGTTCGGCGAGAAGCCGGCCGACAAGGGCCTGAAGGAAGGGATGCTCGGCAAAGGATGAGCGGCCAAAATACGGTAGCGTAACCAGCCCGGAGTCCCAAACCGATCGTTATCTCGGCATGCCGTAGAAGTCGACGATCCGCTTCCGGTACTCCGAGATGTCCCGCGCCAGCGACGACAGCTTTCCGATCCTCCGGTGGATCGCGTCCGTGTGGGAGTCGAGCAACTCGATCAGGCGCGGCATGATCTTGTCCGGCATCTTCGTTTCGCCGTAGATTTCCGCCAGTTCCTGCATCTGCCGGAGCGACAGCCCAAGCTCCTTCAACTTGAGGACGAACTTGATCCGCCGGATGTCCTCCCTCGTGTAGTACCGGATCCCCCCCTCGGTCCGCTGCGGCGGATCGATCAGCCCCATCTGCTCGTACAGGCGCAGCGTCCGGGTCGTCACCCCGAGCGAGCGGGAGAGTTCCCCGATCTGCTGATGGTCTTCATTGGTTTTCAGCTTCATCTGTACTTTACCTCAACGTAAATGTTAATCATCGGATTGCCGACTGTCAAGGCGGGAGCGTGGACAGGACCGTATGGGGCGCCGAATGTTGAATCGTCGACGGACCGCACATCATCGAATGCGACAAAAACGCCGCCCCGATGAATGAAAGGAACCCGCCATGCGCCGCCCCGGATGGGTTTTCCCTCTCCTTCCGCTTCTCTTCGTGGCGGCGCCGGCCCTTTCCTGCGACCTGTGCGCCGTGTATCGGGCGACGGAAGCGAGGGCTTCGAAGGAAGGGTGGTTCGCAGGCGCGTTCGAGCAGTTCACACGGTTCGGCACCCTCCGGGAGAACGGGCGCAAGGTGGACAACCCGACCGGCCAGTACATGAACAGTTCCATCACGCAGCTCCTGCTTGGATATCAGGTGAACGAGAAGTTCGGGGTCCAGTTGAACGTTCCGTACATCCGCCGGACGTTCAAGCGACCCACCGGGATCTCGGGTACTCCCGCGCCCACGGAGAGCGGCACGGAGTCCGGGCTCGGGGACATCGCTCTCACCGGGAGTTTCCAGGGACACCATTACCGGACCGAAAAAAGCACCTTCATCTGGACCCTGTCGGCCGGGATCAAGTTTCCCACCGGGAGCGCCGGCCGCCTGAAGGAGGAGGCGTCGGAATCGGAGGATCCGGCCGCCCCTCCGAGCGGGATCCACGGGCATGACCTCGCGCTGGGCACCGGTTCGTTCGACGGGCTTTTCGGCTCGTCCGTCTACGGCCGTTACGGGCGCTTTTTCGGAACGTCCGACCTCCATGCGACGATTCGCACCAAGGGCGCTCACGAATACCGGTACGCGGACGAATGGCTCCTCTCCGTCAAACCGGGTGTGTACCTTTGGCTCGCGGACGAGGGTACGTTCGGATTGCAGCTGGCTGCGATCGGGGAGACGAAAGGGAAGGACACCTTCCGTGGGGAGGTGGCGCAGGACACCGGCATCAGCCAGGTCAGCCTCGGGCCCGAGGCGGTCCTCACATGGCACGAGAACCTGAGCGCCGACCTCGGCGTGGACTTCCCCGTGGTGCAGAACAACACATCGTTGCAGGCCGTCGGGGATTACCGCATCCGGGCCGCCGCTTCCTGGAGGTTCTGAGTCCCCCGTTCCCTGGCGGCGTCCTTCGACGACGGATTCGGACCGGCCCCGAATCGCGACCCGGGCCGGTTTTTGATACACTCTTCGGCATGGGAAACGACGATCTGTTGCACGATGCACCCTCCGGCGGGGCCCTTTCCGGGGAACGGATGCTCGCGGCGATCCTGAACAGCCTGAGCGAGGCGGTGATCACCGTGGGCAGGGACCACCGCATCGCCTCGTTCAATCGGGCCGCGGAGGGGTTGGTGGGGATCCCGGGAGGGGAAGCGCTCGGAAAGGATTGCCGGGAGGTGCTCCGCGCCTCCTTCGGGCCGGCGCAGCACGACTGCCCGATGGGAGAGCTCGGCGAGGGGGGAAGGCCCCGCGTCGACGTGGAGGGGACCCTCGTCCGGGCGGACGGCCGCATCGTTCCCGTCTCCGCGAGCTGGGCGTTCTTTGCAAGCGAGACGGGGGAGGTGCACGGCTTCGTCATCTCCTTCCGCAGCTTCGAGGAGATCGAGCGGATCGCCGAGGAGCGGAAGTCGAAATTCCCGTTTCGCGACATCGTCGGAAAGACGCCGCGGATCCGGCGGATCTTCGACCTCGTCGAGGTGGTGAAGGACACGGATTCCACCGTGCTGATCACCGGGGAGAGCGGGACCGGGAAAGGGCTCTTCGCCCGCGCGATCCATGAGCTGTCCCCCCGGAGGGAGAAGCCGTTCGTCAAGGTCAACGCGGCGGCCCTCACGGAAACGCTGCTCGAGTCCGAGCTGTTCGGCCACGTGAAGGGGGCCTTCACGGGCGCCGTCGCGGACAAGGTGGGGCGGTTCGAGGCGGCCGACGGCGGGACGATCTTCCTCGACGAGATCGGGGAGATCTCGCCGGCACTCCAGGTGAAGCTTCTCCGCGTCCTCCAGGACCACGAGTTCGAGCGCGTCGGGAGCAGCAGGACCCAGGGGGCGGACGTGCGCGTGATCGCCGCCACGAACCGGGATCTGAAGGATGAGATGCACGCCGGGCGGTTCCGGGAGGATCTCTTCTACCGCCTGAACGTCATCCCCCTCGTCGTCCCGCCGCTGCGCGATCGCCGGGAGGATATCCCCCTGCTGGTCGATCACGTCCTGAAGTCCCTCCGGAAGCGCGGGCTCGACCGGGTGCGGGCCGTCTCCCCGGAGGCGATGCGCTGCCTGATGGAGTATCCGTGGCCCGGCAACGTGCGGGAGCTGGAAAACGTGCTTGAACGGGGCGCGGTCTGCGCACGGGGGTCGGTGCTCGGGATGGGGGACATCGCGGACGAGGTGCGGGAGCATTGCAGCCCCCGCCCGGAGGAGCCTCTCGCTGCCGCCGCGGCGGCGCCCGCCGTGCAGGGAGCCCCCCGACGGCAATTGACCGGGGAGGCCCCGTCACGGGAACGGGACCTGCTGTTGCGAACCCTCGACGAGCACCGGTGGAACCGTGGGACCGCGGCGGCGGCCCTCGGGATCGACCGCTCCACGCTCTGGCGGAAGATGAAACGTCTTGGAATCGCCTGATCCCGGCCTGAAATATAATGTTGCATAAAATGAAATGAAATGTGCGCATCCTCCAAGGGGCGCACAGGCACCCATATTGGATTGTCGAATAAATAATGAATCCGTTCGTGTACTTATAATGCACTCGTTCGTTTCGTCCGGTTGGCACTCCGGATGCATCTTCCATCCCCAACGGAACGCTTCAGGAAAATTCCAATCGGAAGCGGAAACGGGAGGAATACAATGAACGTCGAACGGTGGATTCGGGTGATCGCGGGGACCTTCGTTCTGGTGAGTCTCGGCCTGGGGTGGTACGTTTCTCCCTGGTTCCTGCTGTTCACCGCCTTCGTGGGGCTTAACCTTTTCCAGTCGGGATGGACGAACTGGTGCCTGATGGAGAAGATCCTGATCAAATCGGGCGTGCCCGAGCGATAGGAGGAAGACCGATGCCGCTCTACGAGTACCGGTGCGAAACGTGCGGCCGGCAGTACGAATCGTACAAACGGCTGACCGAGGAGAAGAAAAACGAGAAGTGCCCCGCCTGCGGCGGTCGCGCGGAGAAGATGGGGATCTCCCTCTTCACCGCGAAGGGAACCTCGACCGGGGGCGGCTCCTCCTGCGGCGGCGGCCCCCGCCGCTCGCCGTTCGGGTGAGCGTGATCGACTGCCCGGCGGTCGCCGGGCACGCTTCATCTTCCGCGGGCTCACCCTCCAGAGGATGGAGATGGAGGAGACTCTCCCTTATGCGGTGTTCCCATGTCGGGTGATTGGCTGCCGTTGATCCTGTTCGCCGCGGTCGTCGTCGTGTTTCTGCTTCGGAGCGGTTCGGGAGGCGGTTGAGGCCCCCGGTGCTGACCGCCGGCCGTGCGCCGGCGACACGAGGAGGGAAAGCGATGTTCATCACGATGCGCACGCGAAAATCCCTGGGGGAAGTCCGGCAGCGGTTCGAGGAGGCGGCGGCGGAAAACCGGTTCGCCATCCTCGGGACCCACGATGTGGGGGAGCGCCTTCGCGCCAAGGGGTTGGCATTCGACCGGAAGTTCTACGTGTACGAGGTGTGCAATCCCGTGGCGGCGAAAAAGGTGCTCGACACGAACGTCCGGATCGGCACCGCGCTTCCGTGCCGGGTGACGATCTACACGGACGGCGGGGACGTCGTCCTCGAGACGATGAAGCCGACCACGATGCTGGCCATGTTCGGCGAGCCCACCCTCGAAGGAACCGCGCTGGAAGTCGAGGCGGCCATCGAGGCGATCATGCGGGAAGCCGCGAAGTAGCCCCCTCCGGGCGAAGGGGGCCTGCCCGCTACCGGACGATGTTGAGGTTCGGCTTGATCAGCTCCAGGAACTCCATCCGCGTCGATTCCCGGGTCCGGAACACTCCCAGCATCGCGGAGGTGACCGCTTTCGCGTTCTGCTTCTCCACGCCGCGCATCATCATGCACAGGTGGAACGCCTCGACGACCACCGCCACGCCGTGCGGCTGGAGCGTGTCCATGAGGGCGGTCGCGATCTCCTGCGTCAGTCGCTCCTGTACCTGGAGCCGGCGGGCGTAGAGCTCGACGACGCGGGCGATCTTCGACAATCCGACGATGTGCTTGCGCGGCATGTACGCCACGTGGCACTTCCCGAAGAACGGCAGCATGTGGTGCTCGCACATCGAGAAGACGTCGATGTCCTTGATCGTCACCATCTCGTCGTACTGCTCGTGGAAAATGGCGCCCCGCAGCACCTCGCGCGGATCCTTCTGGTACCCTTGCGTCAGGAAGGCGATCGATTTTTCGAAGCGCTCCGGGGTTTTCTTGAGTCCCTCGCGGTCGGGGTCCTCCCCGATCTTGATCAGCAGGTCACGGATGATATCTTGCATAATGGAATCATATTAATGCAGGAGGAGGATCCCCCCAAATGAAAAAGGGTCCGTCGCGGGCAAAGGAGAGCGCCGTCGTGAAGGGACTCAGGCAGGCGCTGCGCAACGAGATCGACGGCGCGGAATTCTATCGGATGGCGGCGGGAAGCGCCCGGCGCGACGCGGTGCGCCAGATGTTCCTGTTCCTGATGGAGGAAGAGGAGCGCCACCGTGTGATGATCGTGGACCAGATGCAGCGGCTGGCCGAGGGAAAGGCGATGAAATCCGAGCGGAGCGAATCCGCGAAGAAGGCGATCGGGAAGTTCAAAAGCCTCCTGCTCACCGAGGACCTCGTGAAGGCCGGGCGCCAGGCGGAGGGCGAGGTATCGGCGCTTTCCATCGGGATGACGCTGGAGAAACGGTCGATCGCCCAGTTCACCGCCCTGCGGAAGACGGTTGCCGGCGACGCCCGGGCGGAAAAGGTCTTCTCCGACCTTGTCGCCTGGGAGCAGGACCACCTGGACGTCCTGACACGGCAATACGAGCAGATGCGGGAGATGTTCTGGGAGGAAGCCCGCTTCTGGCCGTTCTGAGGCGGGTCGAACGGACGGCAGGGGACGCCCCGAAACGAGCTTCGCGCCGCCGGGGTACCCCCGCTGTAGGAAGAACGGGGGGCAATGCGGACCGACGAGGAGTTGATGCTCCTCTTCCGGGAGGGGAGCCGGGAGGCGTTCGAGGAACTGTTCTCGCGGCATCAACGCGCCGTGGTACGGTTCGCCTGGCGGATGACGGGGGACCCCTCCGCCGCGGAGGATGCGGCCCAGGAGATCTTCCTGCGGATCGCCCGCGCCGCGCCTGAATACCGCCCCACCGGGAAATTCACCACATGGATGTACACCATCGCCCGGCGCACCACGCTCAATTACCTGCGGGACACGAAGGAGAACGGGGAGAGGGTCCGGATCCTTTCGGAAGGGGAGGGGGAGGACGGCGTCTACGCGGTGCAATTGCCCGGGCCGGACGACCGGAACCCCGAACGGATCGCCTGGGAGGCACAGCTCACGGAACGCTTCCGGACCGCACTGGGGGAACTCCCGGAGGGGTACCGCGCCGCGATCGTCCTCAATCGCGGGGACGGGCTCTCCTACGAAGAGGTGGCGCAGGTCCTCGGGGTCACGGTGCAGGCGGTGAAAACGCGGATCTTCCGTGCCCGGGAGATGCTGCTCTCCCGCCTGTCGAAAGACGTTTCGGGGTGAAACCTTTCCCGTCTTCCCCGGGTTTACAGGGAAAGGACGGAGGATGACGATGGATTGCCGCGACATCCGTGAAATGATCAGCGCCTGGGTGGACGGTGAGGCCACGCCCGCGGAGTCGGCATCGGTGCGCGGGCACCTCGCTGCCTGCGAGCGGTGCCGGGTGCTGGAACGTCAGATGCGCGCCGTGGGGGCCGGGGTCCGCCAGGTGCCGGGATCCGTGCCCGACGGATTCCGGGAGACGGTCTTCGCCCGTCTCGACGCGGAAGGAGCGCTTCCGCCGCGGAAGAAAACATTCCCTCCTGCCTGGCGATGGATGGCCGTCCCTCTGGCCGCGGCCGCCGGGTTGGGGTTGTTCCTCCTCACCTCGCGGGAAGCGGTCCGGACTCCCGTTCCGCAGGGACCCGTTGCGGCCCGGGAAAAGATGCCCGCTCCGGCTCCACCCGTTCCCGCCCCGACGGCAACCCCGGCGGCGACCCCGGCGGCAACCCCGGCGGTTCCCCCCGCATCCCCTGAAGGGAACGCGGCCGCACTCTCCTCCGATGACCGGGAGATGCTCGCCCTTCTCGACATCCTGGAAGACCCGACCGCTCTCGACGCGAACGGCGAAGCGGATGAGATGGACCTGCTTGAACCGGGAGACTCCACGGAT
>Ga0316628_100001043_pt1 | contig 18939 bp, 14 predicted proteins | sample OWC_Aug_M2_C1_D5_FD_207648 | JGI IMG/M metagenome (GOLD analysis project Ga0316628, IMG submission 207648) | Wetland soil microbial communities from Old Woman Creek delta, Ohio, United States - OWC_Aug_M2_C1_D5_C | ecosystem: Environmental > Terrestrial > Soil > Wetlands | place: USA: Ohio... | reverse complement strand
GGTCTGCTGCCGGCATAAGGTCCGGAAGGGCGGCCATCAGGAGATTTGTTATGAAGTCATTATTGCGCGGAACGCTCGTGGCGGCGCTGGCAGGGCTCGCGCTGGCGATTGCTGGCTGTGGTGGCGGAGGCGGCAGTGCCTCGCCGGCCCCGACGGCCATCGTGCAGCCGCTGGCGCTCCCGGGGCATTACACTGTGGGGTGCAGCAACGTCGCGCAGGACTTCAGCCGGGTCGCTCCCGGCGAGGAAGCAAAGGATTACTGGGAAGGATTTCCCTCGGCAAGCGGCGCGCCTCGATACGTGACCGATCTGCTCGCGGATCCTGCGAATGCCCTCTCGGTCACCGTGACCGCACCGAACGACGGGGACCTCTACGGTTCTTTTGCCGGAAAGCCGGTCCAGTTTGTCGTGATCACATGCTATCCCACTGTCGCTAACAATCCCCGTGCAGATTACCCTCTCCCAACGGGCAGGGTCGTACCGCACATGCAGACCGGCGCGGAACCGCCGCTGTTTGCCGACGCGACGGGCCGGTATCCGGTGCTCGCGTTTTCGCACGGCTATGGCGGAAGCCCAATCTCGAAAGATTACATAGGCGCGCTGTCCTGGTTTGCGAGCTATGGCTTTGTCGTGGTGGCTCCATTCCATGGCGACCCACGCTTTTCGAACCTCAAGATCGACGACCTCGCGGACGCTGTGAAAGTCCTGTCGCATCTCGGCGACTTCGTTGCGCTCCAGGCATTGCGACCGTTGTCGATGTCGGCCGCGCTCGACCGATTGCTTGCGCATCCGCAATGGCGTGAGCACGTGGATGCAACGCAGATAGGAGGCTTCGGGGCGAGCATGGGCGGCGAAACACTTATGCTGATGAGCGGCGCCGGACTGACGACCTCGCTCGGGCTCGATTGGACCCGAGTCACTGTCGATCCGCGCCTCAAGGCGACGGTGGGCTATATACCGTACTTCGGACAGCCGTTCCTGCCGGCGTTCGGGCGTGACCAGCACGGGCTCGACGGTGTCACGCTGCCGTATCTCGCTATCAGCGGCACGGCGGATACAACCGCTTCGCTGGCAGTCACGCAGCAGGGTATCGAGCGGCTCGCGGGGACGCGAGAGCTCGTCGAACTGGTCGGCGTGAAGCATGGATTAGACGCGGCGTCGATCAATGACATCTTCACCTGGTCGTTCACTTTCCTCGAAGCAGAGGTTCGAGGAAATCCGGCCGCGCGCCGGCAGCTCTCGACGATGGCGAGCGTCGCAGGCGGAGGAGACGATAGCGTGGTGATTCCCTATAACGGCCCGGCACCACATTGAGGACATGAGGAAAGAGACTTCCCTTGCCCGAAGAGAGAAAACAGGATAGGTGAAATCAATGACGACGAGCATTCCCAAAAAGCCATTCTCGATGATTCGTGAGTTTCAGTTGGCAGACTGGTTCACTCTCGCAAACGCGGTCTGCGGTACAGGTGCAATCTTCTCCATGATGACGTACCTCCAAATGCCCGACGTCATACACATCTGCTTCGCGTCTGGCCTTGTGCTCACTGCTTTGGTATTCGACTTCCTGGATGGCCGCGTCGCCCGGTGGCGACATAAGACTTCATTACTCGGGAGAGAACTCGATTCTCTTGCGGATGTGATTTCATTCGGAGTAGCTCCGGCGATCAACCGCGTCTCAGTCTCGGCGCTCTCTCCGCAGAACAGCAGCACCTTACCCCTTGATGAAAGCCAGAAGGTCGGTGTTAATCGTGTCGGCCTCAGTCGTGGGCATGCCGTGCGGAAAGCCCTTGTAGGTTTTCAATGTGCCATTCCTCAGCAACTTTGCCGACAGCGGTGCAGAATCGGCATAAGGCACGATCTGGTCGTCATCGCCATGCATCACTAGGACCGGCACAGTGATCTTCTTCAGGTCTTCGGTGAAGTTCGTCTGGGAGAAGGCGACGATGCCGTCATAGTGCGCCTTGGCGCCTCCCATCATGCTCTGGCGCCACCAATTCCAGATCACCCCCTGAGATGGTTTCGCACCAGGCCGATTGTAACCATAGAACGGTCCAGCCGGCAGATCGTAATAGAACTGGGCTCGGTTGGCCGCGAGCTGCGCCTGCAACCCGTCAAACACCTCTTTGGGCAGGCCGCCCGGATTGGCCGCCGTCTTCACCATCAACGGCGGCACCGCGCTGATGATCACCGCTTTTGCCACCCGTCTTTCGCCGTGGCGCCCTAGGTAGTGCACCACTTCGCCGCCGCCGGTCGAGTGGCCGACATGCACCGCTTCCTTAAGGTTGAGATGTTCTGTCAGCACCGCTAGGTCGTCGGCGTAATGGTCCATGTCATGGCCGCCACCGGTCTGGGAGGAACGGCCATGTCCACGCCGATCGTGGGCTATAACGCGATAGCCGTGCTTGAGGAAGAACAGCATCTGCGTGTCCCAATCATCGGCCGACAGCGGCCAGCCGTGGCTAAACACGATGGGCTGTCCGCTGCCCCAGTCCTTGTAATAGATTTGTGTGCCATCTTTTGTCGTGATAGTGCTCATGGTAAGCCCTCCTTTGCTCTGGTGAGATGTTTCTCAAAAAGATATCCTTTAGTCAAAACATATCAGATAATGATGCGTTGTCAAATGGTCCTGTCACATTAATCCACATTAAAAACTGGAGAGGATTTCAGAACTGTGTGGGCGATTAACTTGACAGCTTCTTTGAGACTTTGTTGCTATAACAAACGTTCTGCGGTCTCTCAAACTTGATTTGTTTCTGGTCGTAGTCTTCATAACGTTGCGACATATGATAACTGCGGACTCGTCGGTGAACCCCAGATCACAAGACTACCTTATCGAGATATCAGGGGCAGTGCGCACTTCGGGACATAACTGGTTTTTCCACTTCCTGAGTCTCCGTCCGTTGATTTTTAAAAGTAACACGCACAGTCTGCTTCCATTCGGAAAGCGAAGACCGCATAATGGCACGCTTTGTCCTCTACTCTCATATGCCGCATGTTACGGGACAGAGTCTTCAAAAGTTGCGTCTGGAAAGATCTGTTTGATAATTATTGAGAGCGACCTCCCTTGGATGTGATAATTGGTTCGCATTCAAATAATCGCCACACAAAGGAGGCCGCTATGACATTTTACTGTGGAATCGATCTGCATTCCAAGAAATCGCAGGTCTGTATTATTGACCAGGATGGTAAAAAGGTAAAGGAGGCAAATCTCAACAATGATCTTTCGCTCATACTTGAATTTTTCAAGCCCTTCGGTAAGGATGTGCATATCGTCATTGAATGTACCATAAACTGGTACTGGCTTGTGGACGGACTTCAGGAAGCGGGATATGATGTGAGGCTTGCACATACACTTGGTCTGTACATGATAACAGGGGCGAAAGTAAAAACTGACAGAAGAGACGCATTTAAGCTGGCAAAACTTCTCAGGATGGGAGAGATCCCGGAGTCGTATATTTATCCTAATAAGAAAAGACCCTTAAGAGATCTTTTAAGAAGACGCGCCGGACTTGTACATGAGCGTGCCGAATGCTATTCGAGTCTCAGGGTGCAGTTTATGAAATATAACCTTAACACCATGAGCGGGGACGGAGTGAAACGGCTCCTACCTTCCGATATTGGCATCATGCCGGTTCCTCAGGAAGTGAAGGATTACTGCGTGATGATACTGCAGAGGATTGACTTGCTATCCAGTCAGATCGAGGAGATAGATAAGCGCTTAAAGGACATTACGTTAGAAGATCCCAGGTTTAAGCTACTGCTAACGCTCCCTGGTGTCATGTACGTCCTTGGGCTGACGATTTATTACGAAATAGGAGACATCAGCAGGTTCAGCGACGCCAGGCAATTTGCATCATACTGCCGTCTGGTGCCGGGGATATCCCAGTCCTCTACCACAATAAAGAAAGGCAAAGGGAAAAAGCAGGGGAATCATTATCTAAAATTCGCATTTACACAAGCCGCTAATATAGCGGTCCGGTACTATCCGAAGCTCAGAAAGTTCAGGGACAAACACGCCAACAGAAGGAAGGGCAGCGTCGCTACCATGGTGGCCAACTGCATTCTGGCTCACAAGATAGCTACTGCTACTTTCCATATGCTGAAGGAAGGGGTCCCTTTTGATGAAGCAAAGCTTTTCGGCTGACAGGTGGCGGTAAGACCCGCCTGATAACTGGGCTAATAAGCCCGACTGTTGTGATTGGTAGCCGTCATCTGTCTTAAATAGGCAAGAGGTTCTTTGACATTATCTGCCCTGACCGGTAGCTCCACGATAACTGATGCTGCCTTGTGCAGACATCTACTGCATTTGCTGAATGAGGCCGGTTCAGGTATCGATAACTTTCTGGTGCCGCAGCGGCAACTGCATCGCCCCTGCACGGGAGCAATCCCACAGAGCCCGTATGGATGTTTGGTGCAGATAAGTCCTCTGCATCGCTTTTGGAAAGAACGAGTCAGATTTACTTTACGTCAAAGGACTCTTTATAAATTTATGGTCTTAACAGAAAAAGACTAACGGCAGGCTTTTTCTCTTGACACGGTCGCTCTCAATGGATGTTATCAGGTGAAGTCGCTTTTCAAAGAAAAAGAATCACCAGTGAACTTTCTGGCGGGCTAAAGACATGGAGAAAATGATGAGGATCTACCGGAGCTGCTAGGCCTGATATTTTGGTTCAGGCGAAAGAAGTTCTCAGGATCATATTTGTTCTTAAGAGCGACAAGTCTTTCATATTTGTCCGAGCGGTAGGCGGCTTTTACCCTGTCTTCACCCTCTTCACCGAGAAAGTTCACATAAACACCAACCGAGAAAGGCGACATGGCTTCTGCAAAGGCCCTTGTCCATTTCACGTGTCTTTCCGACTCTGATGGGTCAGTCCACTTTGAGACTATGTTGAGCACACAAAGAGTGTCGCGGTGGCTAAAGGCCATCGCCTCTTCAGGGATTCTGCTCACAACACCCTGCATATGCTGAATGTGGATCTGCGTGAGGGGGGAGGTTATTTTTGAAGCATAGTCAACGGTAATATCTATACAGGAGTCGCTGAGTGCACCTAGGTAGGTCGATTTCCAGTAGTTCTGAAGCCCGGGCGGCGAGTTGGCATCAAGCATAGACTGAAGCCCCACATACGGCATCACACCGATAGAATCGGCAAGCGGAGCGCACACTTCTCTCAGTGGTCTTAGGACTCTCTTCCCATCTTCAAGAGGACCTGAGTAACATACATGGACAGCAACCGCATGTTTACCATGAATGCTTTCAGGCAGATAGTTGGTCGGCTGAACCGTAAGAAATAAGAACATGGAGGTAAGTTCGTCTGGAACGGTGGCGATATAATCGCGGTAAAAACGGAGAAGTTCAGCGGCCCTCTCTACCGGATAGACAATCATGCCGGCCAGCACCGGACTTACGTCATGAAGACAATATTCGAAAGAAGTAACGATGCCGAAATTCCCTCCACCTCCCCGCAAGCCCCAATAAAGGTCGGGGTTTTTGCCCTCAGTGGCAGTTAAAAGTCTACCGTCTGCAGTAACGATTTCAGCAGACATCAAGTTGTCGCACGTGAGACCATGCTTTCGCATAAGCCAGCCAATCCCACCGCCAAGGGTGAGTCCCGCGATGCCTGTTTTTGAGACTATCCCGCCTGTTGTGGCGAGGCCATGAGTCTGTGTTGCGCGGTCGAGTTCGCCCCAGGTTAGGCCAGCCTGTGCTCGGGCGCGGTAGGATTCTGCATTAATTTCGATACCCTTCATTCCGGAGAGATCTATAACCAGTCCCCCGTCGCACACTGCATTGCCAGCAACGTTATGCCCACCTCCACGCACTGCAGCAAGAAGGTTATTCGCCCGTGCAAAATCGACAGCTTTTCTGACATCCTCCACACCGTCGCAAAATAGAATCATTGACGGATATCTGTCAATCATCCCATTCCATACCTTGCGGCAGGCTTCGTAGTCTTCGTCTTCCGGCCATACGATTCTTCCCCGCACGGCATTCTCAAACTTTCTCAGTGCTCCTTCCCCGATAGTTGAGCCTGCCGTGTCAAGAACCCTTCGCTTTGCCATAAGGATCGGATTAGAAGTCCTTGATGTTTACTTCATAGTGCTTGACATTGAAAACGGCGACTCTAGCGTTCATAAGATATTCTCCTTTTCCGTAATAAATCCCAAGAGTAAGTCGACTTAAAGGCTCGGTAAAAACTTAGCAGCAACCGCTCCGCCTGTCAATTCTTAATATTTGATCGGATGGGGATTGACACTTAAAAATGTAGATTACTTTTGAAAACTGACGTCTGTGACTAGATATCAGAACCAAGGGTTATCAGTCATGCCCCGCATTCAGAAAAGCAGTTGAAGTTGAGTTCGGGGTAGAATTTTTCGAGCGCCTTCCGGAGTTAAGGCCGGCGGACATGCATAACCGCCGATAAATATTTACCCTTTCAGGATCTCAGGCTCTGTATGGGGTATGAACATCGCCCCCTGCAGCACATTCATCAGTTCAGCATCTTCATTCATCTCCCGGTAGGTGATCCTGGAGGCGATGTCCCTGACCTCACCCAAGAGCTCCCTGTTCAGCAGCACCATCTCAGCCCCCCCCAGCGAAGAATTCCCTACGGGGATGAACCTCTCTCTGGGGATGTCCGGAAGCATCCCGATTGTGATTGCCTTCTCAGGATCGATCCCGCATCCAAGCGCGCCCGAAACATATACCTTTTTTATGTCCCTGAATGTGAGCCCTACAGACCGCACAAAGACATAAAGGAATGAAAACATGGCGGCCTTCGAAAGGAGAAAATTCTTTATCTCGTTTTCGGTCAGGTAAAGTTCGGTGCTGCCGGACCGGTGGAGAAGGTATGCCTTCACGCCGTTCTTTTCGACTATGCCGTTTCCGGTGGCCGTGAACCTTCCCGCCTGGTCGATGATCCCCGCGGAATACATCTCCGAAACAAGGGAGATCAGACCCGAACCGCAGATGCCGCGCGGCTCCGTGCCTCCGATGACCCCCATCTCTATCTTCCTGCTGAGGCTGTCGATCTTCACCTCCGAGATCGTCCCTGTCTCGGCCTTTTTCCCGATGCCCGCCACCCCGCCCTCAAGAGCAGGACCGGCCGCGCCCGCGCCCACCATGATCCAGTCCCTGCAGCCCAGCGTGATCTCGACGTTGGTGCCTACATCAATAAAAAGCACCGGTTCGTTCTCGCGGTGGACACCGGTAAAGAGCATCCCGCTTATGATGTCCCCGCCCACATAACTCCCAGAATTCGGGAAGACATACACCACCGCGTTCTCATTCACCGGAAGCCCCGCCTCTTTTGCAGATGCAAAGACGGCCCTGTTTACCGCAGGGACATAGGGGCTGAGAGGAATATTATTTACGTCTAGACCTAGAAAAAAATGCGACATGATAGTATTGCCTGCCACAGTCACCGCAAGGACATCATCGCACGAAACGCCATGCCTCTTGCAGACATCTTCGATGACCTGGTCCACACCCGTTACAAGAGCCTTTTTGAGAGTCGAATATTCCCCCATCATCGACCGCTGCACCCTCGTCAGCACATCGTTTCCAAAGCGTATCTGAGGGTTCTCCGTCTCCCCTCTCCCGACCCTCTCCCCCGAAGAAAGATCGAATAGCGAGCATTCTATATTAGTCGAGCCGATGTCCAGCGCAATGCCGCATATGCGGTCCCTTCCTATGTCGAGCAGTCTGTATCCTTCTTCCGAAAGACCGACGGCGAGCTTCACCCGAAAGTCTTTCTTACGCAGCTCATCAGACAACCTTCTCATTATATGGAGCGGGATCTGAACATTATCCAGCCCGTGCTTTTTAAGACCATCCGAGAGTCGGTCCGTATCGGCCGACTTGTCTGAAGGCGAAGGTGCTGCAACCGTGATGTCGATCGGGAAGACGAGAGGGTTAAGACTCATACATGATCTTCCCCATGTCCGATACGTCATACCCCCCGAGCGCCTCGACGGAGGTCCTGAATTCCTTGCTCTTTCTTACTATGTCCAAGAGGGCCGACATGGAAGGCATTTTGATAAAATCCGAAGGGATCGCCAGATCATATCGTTCCTTTGCAAGCGGGATGAAATCCAGGCCTAGTGCCTCTGCCGAGGCGAGTATGCCCATGCCCGTGTCGGCGATACCCGTAAGGACCGCTGACGCCACCCCCATATGGGTGTATTCCTCGCGTTCGTACCCCCTGACGTCCTGAGGCGAAATCCCCAACTCCTTGAGGTATTTGTCGGTCAGAAGTCTTGTGCCTGCTCCGGACTGCCTGTTGATGAAGACGACATCGTCTCTGGTCAGGTCCGCGAACCCCTGTATGTTCCTGGGGTTCCCTTTCGGCACCATAAGCCCCTGCTGCCGGTAAACGAGGTTCATCAGTACGATCCTCCTCTCCCCGAGAATTCTCCGTATATAAGATACGTTATATTCGCCCGTTTCTTCATCCAGGAGGTGCGTGCCTGCCATATGGGCCTCTCCCTTTTTAAGCGCGATCAGTCCTCCCATCGACCCGACATGGGCAGAGGACAGTGAATACACGGGATGGCTCTTTTTAAGGATGTTTGCTAGGATGTCGAGCGCGTTGTCATGGCTTCCTATGCAGACGACGGTATTTTCTATCTCCTTCTTTCCCCTCAGCATCTCGACATCCACCTCAGCCCCCGCGCCGAACCCCTCGGACGTTGCCGGGATCCGTACGATGCCGTCTGCACGCACCAGCGACATGATCACTCCGGCCCCCCTGCTTACAGGGGTAGCGATGAGTTTCTCCCCGACCCTTCCGAGTTTCACCCGAAGGAACTCCTCCTGCCCGAGGGACGAGGCCACCTGTCGTGAAAGCCATGCCTTCATGAACTCGGGTTCAGGCGTTTCGAGACCCTGCCACTTGTAGACAAGGCCTTTTGCAAAGAGATTAAAGGTTATATAGGTAGAGACCGGATAACCAGGAATGCCGAGCAAAGGCCTTCCATTCGCCCAGCCGAGTATTACAGGTTTCCCGGGTTTGATGTTTATGCCGTGCAGGAGCACCTCGCCGATCTCCGAGACGACCTTTGCAGTAAAATCCTCTGATCCGGCAGATGAACCTGCGTTGACGATGACGAGGTCCCCCTTCTCGCATCCCTCGATCACAGCACGCTTTATCTTATCGATGTCATCGGGCACAGGGTTAAACCTCAGCGGCACCCCTCCCCATTCAGCGACCAGAGCGGACAATATCCTCGAATTATATTCGATGATGTCACCCTTTTTCAGGTCCGTCCCCGGCTCAACAATCTCAGATCCTGTCGGGATTATCACCACCTTAGGCCTTCTTCGGACATTTATCTCCATATGCCCGCCTGAGATGACCGCACCGATATCGACCGGCCTCATCCTGTGGTTTTCGGGCACGATCAACTCGGTAGATACGATGTCTTCGCCGATGACCCTCACATGCTGCCATGGGGCAGCGGGTTTTATTATTTCGATATGCCCCTGTCCATCAGGACCTTTCCAGACGTTCACCTCTTCTATCATGATTACTGCATTAAAGCCGTCCGGAAGTGGATCTCCGGTGTCCACATACACGGCCTCCTGACCTAGTTTCATTATCTTTGGGGTGGACTCCGAGGCGCCGAACGTCCCGGCGAACCTGACCGCATATCCGTCCATGGCCGACGAATGGTAGAATGGCGAGGAGAGCCTCGCAAACACAGCCCCCGAGGTTATTCTGCCGAGAGAATCCCGAACAGGGACCGGCTCGCCTTCAAGCGGCCCGATCCCCTCTGAGGCTATTTTATCTTCCCACAGTTTCAAGGCCTCGGCCAGAGGAGTGTTTTCGAGGTAAATCCCTTTTCTCATGCATTATCCCTTCTTACAGTCAAAAACATCCTTTATTATCGACGATTATCCTCTTTAAATCAACGGCAGAGAAGGCTAATCCACATTATTCATTCACCCCCGTTGGACTGTATTTTCGCTCATTCTCACTACGCTCCGAGGCAATTTCTCGCCTGCCTGCGGCCGGCAAATACGAGAAATTGAAGCCGCTCAAACACAGTCCAACGGGGAATGTTCCCAAAATCAAGAGCAAGTTTGTTAGATAAGCCTGCCATTGAGAATACACAGGCAAAAACTTTTCTTCCTCAAGACGGAAATACATAAGAGGGGACTGTCTTTGAGCGGTTTCTTTTGCCGATATACCTGAGTATATTTTTCTTAGATAAAGAGGCAAAAGCCTCGGAGTCCCGAAGGCCTTCGCGACGAGAATGAGCGAAAAGATAGTTCCCTCTTATGTGTAGGGTACAGTGTTAAGGATTTTTTTTAGCCCCGACCGGGCCGTTCAGCACCTTCAGAGATTGCTGGCGATAATCCTGCCAACATCATCCATGCTGAGATGACAGTAGACGAGAAGTTTCTTTCTTTCGAGCTTCGAATCTATCCTCGTCTTTGCAGTATTGCAGATCCTTCTGAGGACATCGAACCTATTACCGTAATAAAGCCAGGGAAAGATGTCGCCCACTTCGGATTTTTTAAAGGGTGCGATTTCGTCGTCGCCTACGCCGGCCCTTTTGAGGAGAACGATTACATCATGGACAGGCGGCTTCGCCGTCGTCCATAATGCCACCTCAAGCATCGCCTCCCAACCCGTTGAAATGTGGAGCTTTGAGACATTCTCGAGATTGATTGAACGGATGGACGCTACAATGCTCTCTCCGGTCAGACAATAGCACGAGTCATCGAGGGAGAAGAGGTTTTGATGGGACCTCTTAGCGGCCTCTCCCTGGTACAGAACAACCTCTCTTACGGTACCGTAACGGGTCTCAGCGCTGAAAGTTTCCAATAAAATAACATACCATAAAAACGGCCTTTTTTATAATAAATTCTATCACACTAATCAGTCCCGCCCGACTCCTGGCCGCACATTATCATAGAAACAACAGTTCATTTCCCACGAAGGTCCGGAAGTAGGCGCCTTAAGCGACGGAGACACAGAGAAAACTCGGGGATACAGAAAGTATTGTGTCACCGCTGAGATGAGGTTTTTAGGCCAGTCTCTACTCTTATTTTTCAACTCGGTTACTCCGTGTCCCCGTGGTATGTCGCTCTTGTTAGGTCTATGCAAATATTAGCCGTACCACCACTCCAGTGCTTCGTCGAGTTTCTTTTTGCTGCTTTCGATCTCCTCTTTTGTGCCCCCCCAGTCCGGAGGACACGCCCTCGTGAGCGACTCAAGCTTTTTCTCGATATAATCCACAAGGTCGAACAGCTCAAAATACTCCTCCCTGCGCGCCTCTTCCGATGCAGTCGACGTCTCGACATTGCAGACGATACCGAAGGCCTTCTTCTTAATGTCGCTCAACTCTCTATAGACGGTGTCGCAATACTGACGGATATCCGTCCCTTCTTTATAAGTTGTCGCAGCCATGGGATACCTCCCTTCCCTCGACCGCCCCGGCGGAATAAACAAAAAGCCGCGCAAGCCGAAGATATATTTACATCCTTCGGCAGCTCGGCCATCTTCACAGTGAGAAGACCCGCCGCTTTCCGCCCCCCTCTTTCGAAGGGTTCAGCTTTTTCGGGACATCTCCATATGTTTTATTTTAACTCCGCCGGAGAGACAGGTCAAAATTGATGTGGAACTAAGCTAGACTTGCTGTCTCTGCAACGAGAAGGAATTACGTTCTGCAGGCTTTTTTGTTGCACTCTCTTGACAGGAGGCATGTTATATCTTAACATCGAAATGGGACGCAGCATGAACGGCAGGACGTTTTTTGTGATTTCGATCACATTATTCTGCCGGGTTTTTTCTGATAATTAAAAAAAATTAATAAAGAGGGGCATAATTAGTTTCAGGCTCCCCAAGTTCAGTCAAGCAGGAGGCAATCTTGGTTAATTCACAACTGAATATTAAGAGCAATCGAACCGACGCCTACGTCGATAAGATCGATGTCGGCGGCAACACTTTCATCATACAGACGGAAGACATGGGGGCAAAGAGCGGCAAAATTAGCACTAAGACGTATCATAAGGGAGCTATTGTCGATACCAGAACGACAGACTACGCACATCTCGCCGCAGGCTCCGGTCTGAAAGATAAGATCAAGCCGTTAATGGACAGGCAGCACCAGGCCGCCCTGGACTCATGTTCGCAGAAGAATCAGAAACCAAAAAAATCGAAGGCCCTGCTGGCGGACGAGATGAAGATGTATCTGGTCAAAGGCAGCCTCAAAGCGGCCCTGGAAGTTGCAAGAGAGGCGCTGCAACTCTTCCCTGAAGACCCTTTTTTCCTCTCGCATTCCGGCTATCTCAAAGCGGTAGTCGAAAAAAAGAAAAAGGAAGGATGCAATATTTGTGAGGACTCGATAAGGGTCATGTCCAAGACGCCGTCTGAAGACAAAGAGTTCTTCTATCCTATCCTTTATCTGAACTTAGGCAAGACATACCTGGCCTGCAACAAAAAAAAGGCAGCCCTTGACGCTTTTCGCGAGGGATTAAAGCATGACCAAAAACACAAGGAATTGCAGTCCCATGTAGCTAAACTCGGCCGCCGAAGAAATCCGGTAATACCTTTTCTTGACCGCAGCAATCCGATCAACAAATACCTGGGGAAACTCAGGCACAGGGTGCAGACCACTTAGGCCGCTCCAAAACAAGCGAACAGTAAGCAGTAAAAAAACACTGGATTCTCGCCCCGGCGAGTCGCAGAAGTGACCCGGTTGACGGAAATAGCGACTTTTTTAAAGCTCTCGTTCTTCCACCTTACGAACATTCATTCCTACGACCTCTGTTCCACTGCCGCACGCAATCTCTTTTCCGCCTCCAGGTATTCCGGTCCGGCTTCTGCATCAAAGAGAGAACGTACAAGCTTATCGACTCCTGATTCAAGCAACCCTTCATGGACAGGTATCCTGCGGATGTTGTAAAGGGATTGTCCGCTTCTATTCCTCCCGCCGTATGCAGAAAAGATCACACCGGTCGAAAGGTCAAGGGCGGACTTGATCGTCCTTTCGTCGTAATCCCTGTACAGTCTGCCAAAGGGCACACTGAACATCGGGCGGTCGTCTCCGATTCTTTCGCGATAAAGAGCGGCGCTCCCGGATATTTCGTCGCGTATCTCTTCATCGCCCAGCCCTTTCATAACAGGGTGGGTGCGAGTATGGATCCCGAATTCTACGAGCGGATCCCCCTTAAGTCTCCGGATATCTTCATAAGACAGAAAGAGCTCATTCTCCTTCTCCAGATATTCCTCCTCTGCTATGATGTTTCTTGAGATCCCTTCCATTACCCGCCTGGTTTTCTCTCGGTTGTAATTACTCCGGGTAAAACTGACTATATCTTTTTCCTTTATCGAGACGCCATATTCGGCGTTCACCAGCACCGCCAGCTCCCCGCCGAAGCCGGCATTGATGCAGTAGTTATAGAGATATCTCCAGTATACGGCCTTATCCCCTATGCAGCCGGTGATAAGAAAACAGATCGAAGGTATTTTCAGCGACTCCAATATAGGGGCCGCATTCAAGGCGTATGATTTCGGACCGTCATCGAAAGTAACCGTAAGAAAGCGTCCCCGTTTGCCGGAACTTCCGGAAATAAGGTCAACGAGTTCCCGGATGCCTACCATGTCGAACTCCCGCTTAAGGGCGCTGCATACCTTTTCAAAGGTCTCCGGACGGATATTGCCCAGGTTTTTCAGAGACAACTTTACGCGGTCATCTATCGAATGGAAAAGAAGGACAGTGTATGAGGAGCCGTCATTCATGTAAAGAGTTTCGGAGGAACATATCCGAGGAGAGACACCTTTGCGTCCGCCTCTGGTTTGCCGGCATTATATCTCCCGATAAGGCCCTCTTCGAGATTGGCCAGACAGCGGCGCGCAAAACCGGCATTAAGATCTCGTAAGCGGTAGAGTCTGCCCGTCTCTTTTCCCTGCTTATAGGACTCCACCGTCCCCTTATTTGTCATCTCTTCTACCGCATCCGTTAGAAGCTCTATTCCCTCTGCAATGACTTTCAGGAAGATTGCGTTCAGGTCATCGTGTCCGTCGAGGACCGGCCTCGTCTGATAAATGACGTCCCCTGTATCGATGCCGGGATCCACATGGTGAACGGTCACCCCGATATACTCCGGCTCGCTGTTCACTATAGGCCAGCCGTAACTCCATGTACCTCTGTAATAGGGTGAAAGCCCTGAATGGAGGTTGATCATGCCGTGCAAGGGGACAGAAATTACCCGGGAAGTAATGACGCTGCTTCCGAGCACTGCGATGAGGCCGGGTCTGAGTTCTTCCAGGAAGGAGACAAAACCGTCGCTGTTTATCTCCCCGCATTTCACGTCGAGATATTTTGTGCCCGGCCTCTCGACGACAAGGTCAAAGGGGGACTTTAGAAAGTCCTTCAGTCTCCTGTGATATCTGAAACCGGCAGAGAATTTTTCATGAAACTCTCTAAGATAGAGGCCGTCCATCATCTTCTGCCGCCCGTTCTGTTTCAAGGCATTATTCATTAAGACGCGGAAAGTGCTTTCCCGGCGGGTCTCCGGATACGCCTCCCTCACGACGCACGCGATTTCGAACTTTTCCTGGAGCCTGTTTATGAAACTCGTGTGATGGAAGCCCGTCCTAGTAAATACGGCGATCTTCATCAAAGACTGCCCCGAATCCGTAAATTATTTAAAGAAGTCAGGTATGGTATCGGAACGGCTTCTTTTTCCGGTACTACCCGCTGCAGGCGGGTCGGAAAAAGCCCTCGGAGATCCGCCGCAGGCGGATCGAGAATGAGCGACGATGCTATCCCTGCCTTTTTCCTCATATGTATTATGCGAGTAAATCCCGCCAAAAGTCTTCGCCCCTTACAGCGGGACAAACGACTAAAAAAGTCTCACGTCGACAACCTCGCCCGCTTCCACACCGTTTATATTCAGGGGTATCACAATCGTGCCGTCGGCCTTCACGAGAGTCGTAATCAGTCCTGATTTGCCGAGGACCGGCACCGCCCACAGTCCGTCATCCCTTTCTTCAATAACCACCCGCATATGTTCCTCCCTTCCTTGTGAGGAAGAAACGTTCTTTGAAAGTCTCGCCCTTATCATGTTCCTGCCGTGCCCGAAGGACCTCTCCGACATCCCCGACATACGCTCCAGGACCGGCCTGATAAATACATCGAAGCAGACGCTGACGGCAGCCGGGTGTCCCGGAAGGCCGAATACGGGCACCTTCCCGATCAGTCCGCCTATCACGGGCTTGCCGGGTTTTAAAGAAACGCCGTGGAAGACGATGCCGGGATTCCCGATGTCGTCCACGATCCTCGCTATCATGTCCTTTGTCCCTACCGAGGTGCCTCCGGAAAGTATGATAAAGTCCGAGTCAACCAGAGAGCTTTCTACAACAGCCCGCAGCACCCCGTAATCATCCCTGAAGATGCCCTTCCTTAGCGGAACTGCGCCCTCAGCTAAAAGCATCGCCGAGAGGACATATGAGTTTATGTCTCTCACCTGTCCCAGGGCCGGTGACGTTTCTGCCGGGACAATCTCATCCCCTGACGATATGATCGACGCCCTGAGCCTTTCATACACCTTTAGCTCAGTCACACCGATACCGGCACATGCGCCGATGTCCTGGGGCCTTATCCTCCTGCCCCTCTGAAGGACCATTTCTCCCTTTTTCACGTCCTCGCCGGGCTGTATAACGTTTTCCCCCGGCACCACCGGCCTGAGCACCTCGATCATACTCTCGTCCACCTTCTGGACATGTTCGAACATAACCACGGCATTCGCACCTTGCGGCAGCATGCCCCCCGTCGGTATCTTGCAGGCAATCCCTCTGGATACCACGACCCTGGGGCTCTCTCCCATGAAGATCTCCTTCGAGAGGGTCACATAGGCGGGCATCGCCTCCGAGGCGCCGAAGGTGTCTTCCGCCGTCACAGCATAACCGTCGACAGTAGACCTTGCAAAGTGGGGCAGCTCTTCAATCGATTTTACGTCCTCCGCGCATATCATGCCCAGAGCGTCCTCTATGGGCAAACGTATTACACCCGGCACCCTTGCCGGCAGTCCCTCGAGCAAAAGCCTGAGCGCCGCGTCAGCAGAGACCACGTCTTTTCGTCCAAGCATGTCTTTCATACCATCTATTATAACAGCGCATGGCGCATAGCGCACAGAGCGCGGTATATTTAGCCCCTGCCCATAATTTGTTACATCAGTTATCTTAATAGCATAGGTTGTGAAAGCCGGCTTTTCCAGCTGCCGAAATATTAGGATTAACCCACATAATTTATATACTTCACATACACCGGACCGGAATAAGACGGGATACGGTATTCGATACAAAAAAAAAGCCCCGGATTTCTACGGGGCTTTAGAGTCCTTCGATGCTATAACTTCTTACTGTCCGGGGCCGTATAAAGTTGCTGGTCTCGTGCCGGGCGGCCTCGTAGCACCAGCCAGTGGAGAACCGGTAAGGTTCTCGTATGAATCGAGGAGTAATTGTATTGCGTAAAGGTAGTTATGAACCGCTGCGGAAGCATTCGGGACATTTACCTGCGATGTGGCACCGGACGGAAGTCCCTTGACTATAAATGAAAGATTGAACGCAGCCTTATAGAGAGAAGGAGTCCATTCGGTGAAAGTATTGACACCGCCGGGATTGCCTGAAGCAGTATGAGTAGCCGGGTCAGCCGTCTTAAAGAAATATGGATAGTTAAGGTCGTCGTAATATACGCCCCGGGCGCTCAGTACTGCAATGAGCTTCTTCTCCAGCGCCTGTATCGACTCGGCTATCGAAAGAGAGGCCCCGCCGGTGTCCCCGGTATAGTTTCTGGTATCCGAGGTCGACCTGTAATGGTCAACATCGGGGGAAGAGGTCCCAGGTTTCTCCGAAACCTTGCCTATAGTTGCATGACAGTTTGAGACGTTGCAGGACGCCACATTAGGCTTCCAGGTATGGCCTCCGTTGAGCCCGTCGTCCGTGACCTCGCCCATATGGCAGCCGATGCAGTTGGCATCACCGGCCGTCTGATGGAAAACATTGACGCTGTATGACTTTCCTGCAAACTCATATGCATTCGCTCCCCAGAGCATCGCCGCCGTCCCCAGATAATGCGGGTTGAAAAAACTGCCGGTGATCGTCTTTCCGGGGGCGAGCTTCGCATTATAAAGCGTCAGGCCGCTCTCCCTTCCCTGATGGCAGAAGATACAGATAGTTGCGTTTCCGGTCTTTTCGAGAGGGACCGCCTGCTTGTCGAGAAAGAAGTTACCTTGTATAGTCACACCGTTGGCGGAATAATTAGTCATCATAGCAGGCCTGCGGGTGTTCTTGGACTGGCCGGCTGCGTCCTGGTGCGGGTCGTGACAGGTGATGCAGGTGACCGTGACGTCGCCGAAGATCACGGGGGCATTCGAAGTCCCCTGCACGTTGTCCTGCCATGCGAGTGAGCCTATGCCGTTATGGCATTTATAACATGCATAAGCATTCGCAGTGGTTGTTGACCCCGCGGGGATATACCCACCATTTTGAGATGTGGATGCAGTCGTGCCGGCAATGAGAAGGGCCATATCAAAAGGCCATGTGGCCCTGTGAGTGCCGATCTCGAAGGGATTGCCGGTAGCCTCATTAATATATGCAGGCGGGTTCGCCGAGAACTCTGCAAACGGCGCGCCGCTCCTGTCCGCATGTCCGGATTTGAGCCACTGCGTATAGACATCGGGCTGATGGGTGGCAAGCTGGCTGTATTTATATTTTCCTTTGGTATGGCAGGATGCGCAGAGCCGTTCAGGACTGATCTCGTTGTTTCTTCCTATAACCTTCGTATAATCGACCGAACCGTCTTGCTGGACAGCGCCGTTGGGCTGATAAATCGAGGCCGCAAGCTGCGTCCCTGGTACATCGTCGTTTTGCTCGCCGGTAGGGTTGACAAAAAACTTCCTGAATACCGGGTAGCCCACGGGGTCCTTCCTCTGGGCTATCTTCACCTTTGCCTCGGGCCTGTGGCCGTCATGGCAGCCCGCACAGGCGATATTCGGCGGATCCGGCATGTTAACCGGGTCGGGTACAATCAAAGGCCCGCTCCCGTCGGCATAGCTGTATTCAAATCGCTGGTTAGGGTTATGGCAACGGGAACACTCCTCGATGTGACGGGCGTGTGTAACCGGCGTAACGCCGTCGGGAAGGAATTCCGGCACACCCATTATCTCTGCTGTCCCGCTGTTCAAGGCATCTCCCTGGAAGAAGAACTTATCGGGGCCTGTAAAAGAACTGAAATTCGTCCCGTTAAAGGGATTTAGGTTAGCATGGAGAGTGCTGTCAAACCCTTTTTTATCCGTGTGGCAGACTTCGCACTGGGCGGCCTGGGGGTTCGGATATGGGATATTCCCCACCCCCCGGTGCAGGCTTCCTGCGCCGTGGCAGTCTTCACACTGCGCTCCGCCGTCTGTAGTATGCGTAGTGTTGGCCCATGCATCGGCTATCAGCGTTCCAGTAATATCTTTCGTGACCGCATGACAGGCATTCGTGCACTCTGCGGAGCCGACCCTTGTTGAGCCGGAAGACCGGTCTCCTCCCCCACCGCCGCAGCCCGACAGAAGAGCTAAGCAGAACAACAGCGCTAGTCCGAGAATGCGATACGGTTTACACATATTCCCTCCTCACAAAAAAATAAAGGTTATAACGTTTTATTGAACGCCCTAGAATCCGACATAAACAGCATGCTGCGCTCAGGTGCTAATACTTTAATCCCGTCCATGCCTTTTTTGCCACATATTTTTTCATTTCCCTCACCTTTTCCGCTCTATATTATAAATTTTCTTTCAAAAAGGATAGAGAAAAAATAAAGGGTGCCGAGTCCACCCCGTTATAAGACCATCGACCTTCCAACAGGGTGAACACAGAAGGAGCCTGCGTGTATTCAAAAAAAAAGCCCCGGATTTCTCCGGGGCCATAAAATACAGAGGCTGTGC
>Ga0316628_100001042_pt1 | contig 18950 bp, 10 predicted proteins | sample OWC_Aug_M2_C1_D5_FD_207648 | JGI IMG/M metagenome (GOLD analysis project Ga0316628, IMG submission 207648) | Wetland soil microbial communities from Old Woman Creek delta, Ohio, United States - OWC_Aug_M2_C1_D5_C | ecosystem: Environmental > Terrestrial > Soil > Wetlands | place: USA: Ohio... | reverse complement strand
GGATCGGCCGGACACCGTCTTCGCCGGTCTCCAGGAAGGCAGCCTCTACCGGAGCGATGACGGCGGCGCCACCTGGGAATTCGCCTTCGGCGACAGCCTCCCTTATATTTCCGTCTTGAACGTGAGGATCAGCGATACAAATCCCCAGATCATGGTCGCGGCCTGCGGATCGCACGGCATTTTTAAAAGCCAAGACGGCGGAGCTTCCTGGACCAGCGTCGGATGGACGGGGGATTACGTCCATGATGTCGTCATCCTTCCCCAGGATCCGGCGACCCTGCTGGCCGGCACCAATTCCCAGGGCGTCTGGCGCAGCCGGGACGGCGGGGCGACGTGGCTTCAACTGGCGACCGGCTGGAACGGCATCCGGAGCCTGGGCGTCCGGCCGGATCAGCCGAACGCCGTGTATGTTGGAACCTGGGACCAGGGCATCCACCGGAGCCTCGATGGAGGAGATACTTGGGCTTGCCTCCATCCCATGTTCATTGTCGAAGATTTTTGTTTCGCCGGCTCGACAATCTATATCGGGACCTACGGCGACGGCGCCTACCTGAGCGCCGACGACGGCTTGACCTGGACCTCGTTTGACGAGGGGTTGTCCAATCAAGGCGTAACCTCGATGGCCCTTTCTTCCGACCGTTCCGCGCTCTATGTCGGAACGAACCTGGACTGGCCGGCTCCCGCCATCGGTGTTTTCAGCCGCGGCTTATTCGTGCCGGACACGACTCCTCCCGTCATCCAGAGTGTTGAGGCGACGCCGGACGTTCTTTGGCCGCCCGATCACAAGATGGTCACGGTCAGCATCCAGGTTACGGCCGTCGATGACAGCGGCCAGCCGGTGGAGAGCCGCATCGTTTCGGTCACGTCCAATGAGCCCGAAAACGGAACCGAGGACGGGGACACGGCTCCCGATATCGCCCATATCAGCGGCCTGTCGGTCGATTTAAGGGCGGAACGATCCGGTTCGGGGTCGGGACGCGTCTACACGATTCTTGTCGCCTGTTCCGATCCGAGCGGAAACCAGTCGACGGCTGTTGTCACCGTGACTGTCCCTTTGAATAAAAAGGATAAGTAAAAACCCGGTTTCCCGCTCAAATTGGGGGAGTGACCCGGAAAAAATGATATGTTTTTTTTCTTGCCCTGCAAGAAAAAATGTTATATCTAAGATTTGCAGGAGGGCCGCGGCGAAGATCAGCCTGCCGGCTGTTTCAGGGAAATGGGAATATGAAGGAGCTAGAGAATCGGTAATTCCGGACGGCTTTCGGAATAGATTTCGGGCTTCAAAATAATCCCAAGGGTTGAGGACGGCGCGTCCGAAACCGGGTGCGCCTAAAGGCTCGTTCTTGATTGATTTGAGAGCGGGCGAGGGTGGACTAAATCGATGGATGTCGAAGACGGCGTCGATAGAAGAAAACGGCTGCTTATCCTTTCGAATCAAGACGATTTCAGGCGGAAGGTCGAAGCCAGATTTCCCAGACATCGGTACGTCGTCAGCTCGTCCTGGCAGGAATTCCCGGCGCCGGACCTGATCGTCTCCGGATGCGATTATCATTGCGGCTTTGAAAAATGCCTGGGAGTTTTTTCCCTCTCGGCCCGCTTTCCTTCGATTCCCCATCTTGTCGCCCGTCCGGTCCTGGCCAAGAGGTTGATGGTCTCCCCCGACGAATTCTTCTGGGCGGAATTCTCCGAGTCCGCGGACGGGGTCCTCCCGGACAACGCCTGGATCGATCAACTCGATCCCGGACATCCCGGCTTTCCGATTCTCTCCGTTCAGCGGGAAATCGTCGAGGGCCGGGGGAAAATCTCGAAGGTGGCGGACGTAGGCGGCCCGGGCAAATTCCGTCCCAACCGGTTTTCAGAAAAGTTCAAGCGGGCCTCCGGCGACTCGGCCAAGAGGCTCATCGACGACATTCGGTTGTGTCACGCCTTTCGGGACATCGTCGTTCTTAAGAACAGCATCAAGGTGACGGCGTTCAGGTACGGCTATAACCCGTTTTCCCTGAGCCGGGCTTTCCTGAAAAAATTCGGCGTCCGCCCCTCGAAAATCATCCGCGAAGATTAAAGGCCGGCGATTCCGGCCCGGGAAATCCGTTACCCACGGGGGAAGGCGGTTACCCGGTTTACGGACAGCCGCGATTCGTTTCCCCTGACCCCGGCTTGGCATAGAGTTTGCATTCTTTTTTCCGGGTCCTTCGTATATCCCGATAGACCGACGATTGAGGAGCCGGCCATGGTTTTACATATCGCCCGGAAAGAGTTCTTAAACAACCTTCTTTCCTCCCGCTTTTTGATCGGATTCCTGCTCTGCCTCGTCCTCATCCCCTTCAGCATCCTGATCAATATCGACGATTACCGCGACCAGCTCGGCCAGGCCAAGATCGACCGGGACGCGGCCGAGAAGAAGATGACCGAGGTTCGGGTCTATTCCGCGATCAAGCCGATTATCGTCTTTCCTCCCGAACCGCTCGGCATCTTCGGAAGAGGGCTGAGCGCCCAGGTCGGAAACCAGGTCAAGATCCGCCTCGGGATCAAACCGTTGCTGGCCGAAGGCAAGACCGCGGCCCGGGACAATCCGTTCCTGGCGGCGTTTTTCTCAGTCGATTTCGTCGACATCGCGGCCATCATCTTTTCCCTGCTTGCCCTCCTGTTCAGTTACGACGCCCTGACCCGGGAAAAGGAGGACGGAACCCTGCGCCTCCAGATGGCCAACGCCCTGGGCCGCTCCAAGCTTTTAGCGGGGAAAGTGACGGGCATCCTGCTGACGCTGCTTCCGGTCGTTGTCCTCTCGTTTCTCCTGGGCGGGATCATCGTTCTCTTCTCGGGCGACCTGGCCTTTTCCTCGGCGGAGTGGGGGCGGCTGATCCTTCTGGCCGTCATCAGCCTGGCGTATATCGCGGTGTTCGTCTTTCTCGGGCTTTTCATCTCCTCCCGGACCCGCAATTCGACAACGAGTCTCGTGGTTTGCCTTTTTCTCTGGGTCACCCTGGTTTTTCTGGTCCCCAATCTGGCCTCGACGTTCGCCGAAAGCTTCGTTCCGATCCGTTCCCGCGACAATCTCGAGGCCGTCCTGCAGGACATGGATAAAAACATGTCGGACCGGCTCGAGGAAATGGGTAAAAGCCTTCCTAAGGCGGATTGGTATATGAATTGGTATTCAAACTGGCAGGACGACGGCTTTCATGAGTCCTACGGCTGCACGGCCTCCTATTTCGAGCGTCAGCGTCTCGAGACGGCCATGACCGAGCCGCTGCGTCTGGATAACGCCGACCGCAAGTGGGGGCCGCAGAAGGAATATCTGGCGAGCCTTTCCCGGCAGGCCGCGGCCGCCGAAAACCTGTCGCTGGTCTCACCGGCCGGGATTTTCCGGGCCGTGGCCACGGCCGTCTGCGGCACCGACCGCCGGGCCCAGGAAAAGCGCCTCGACGACATCCGTCTCTACCGGGAAGCGATCATTTCCTGGTTCAAGGGCAAGAACATCTTCGAAAAGTACGCCTACTTCACTCCGACTCCGCCGGCCTCATTCCGCACGGCCGACGAGCTTGTGGCCCTCCGGACGGCGGGGAAATTCAAGACTATGGCCGAATACAACGCCTGGTCGGACAAGCAAACCGACTTCCGGCAGCAATGGCTGGTTCTCCAGGCGGGGAAGGTCCCCGGCGATAAGCCGGATGATTATCCATATCTCAAGATCGATGATATGCCCCGGTTTCCGGTTCGCCGGATTCCGGCGGAGGAGCTTCTGGCCGGATCGGCCTTCCGGCTGGGGCTCCTCCTGTTCGAGTGCGCCCTCCTCTTCCTCCTGGCCTATACGGCCTTCATCCGCTACGACGTGAGGTGAGACGTGTGGAAAACCGTTTTTCGCCGCGAAATCCTTCACAACATCTATAGCCTGCGTTTCGTCCTTTCGCTGGTTCTCGTCCTGATCGTGTTCGTCGCGGGTTCCTTGTCTTTCGTCCGCCACCACGCCGTCGATTTAGGCAAGTACCGGGAAGCCCGCGACCTGGCCGCCCGGTCCCTCGAAACGGACGCCCAGCGCAACGCCACGGTCATGGCCGTCACTCCGCGGCCGTACGACTTCCGGCCTCGCGACAACGCCTTTCTGGCCGACGCCAAGGAAAAGTATCTGCCGAACTCGATCAGCTACAGCGCCTGGAACGTTTTCGGATTTGAGAACAAGAGCGGCAGCGCCAATCCCTTCCTGGCCCGCTATGACGAGCTGAGCTGGGCTTTCGTCATCTCCCTTCTGGTCAGCTTCATCGCCCTGATCTTCACCTTCGACGCGGTCTCGGGCGAAAAGGAGAACAAGACGCTCGCCCTGTCCCTGGCCAATCCCGTTTCCCGGGGCGCGCTCCTCTTCGGCAAATATGTCAGCGCCGTTGTTTCCGTCCTGTTCATCGTCGTCCCGGCTTTCCTTGTCGGCCTCCTCATCCTGACCTTGTCGGGCGCGGCTTCCTGGACCATGGCCCTGGCCGGGGAAATCGCCGCCGTCCTGGCCGCCGCCGCCCTTTTGACCGCGGCCACGTGCGCGTTCGGCCTCCTCTGCTCGGTCCTGTCCGGGAGGTCCAATATCAGCCTGCTTCTCGCCCTTTCGTTCTGGCTGCTGTTTGCCATCGTCATTCCCAACTCCAGCGGCTTCCTGGCCAAGAGCGTCTCGCCGATCGAAAAGGCGGAATCGGTCGAAAAACGGATCGAGCAGGCTTTCGACGACCTGGACAAGGCCGCTCCGCCGGGCAGCTGGATGCAGCATTCCGGAAACCCGTTCCTGCCGCAGCATGAGCTGCGGGCCAACCTCCAGCGGAAGCGCCTGGCCGCCGAATCGGCCATTCGGAACGACTATTTCCAGACCATGTTCCGGCAGTTCGAAAAAACCCGCCGGCTGACGGCCTTTTCCCCCGTGGCCGCTTTCGAGTTTCTGTCCGACGCCATCGTGGGCGGCGGATACTCTCGCTTCCGCCGGATCTGGGACGACCTGCGCGTTTACCAGGGCCAATTCCAGGCTTTTTTCGTCGCCCTGGACGCCAAGGATCCGAAAAGTCCTCATTGGCTCAATCCGAACGAGGACGTTTCGACGACGCGGGAGAAGGTGTCCCCGAACATCGTTCCCAAGTTCGAGGAACGGGCGATGTTGTTCCAGGACCGCTTCTTTTCCGCCCTGCCGTTCCTCGGGATTCTGGCCGCGGCCGCCGTCCTCGTTTTCTTTCTGGACTTTCTGATCTTCGTCCGGTACGACATTCGTTAGCGCCGTCTCGTCCCCGCGCCCGACGTCGCTTCCGCTTTTGACTTTCCTCCCTTGCCGGGTTATAAATACGCGTCGGTCGGGATGTATCTTTTTACGGATTCCGGATGACTTTTTCCCGGGACGAACGGTAGGGGTCAACGAACATGACACCGACGGATGCGACGAAGAAGAAAACGAAAAGCACCGCCTCAAAACAGACGTGTCCCGGCTGCGGAACGGACAATCCGGCCGACAGCCAGTTTTGCGGCCAATGCGCGACTCCGCTGAAGGATACGCGGGGCGGCACCGTCGCCGCTTCCCAAACCATCCGGGCTTCGACGGTCGAGCTTGCCCGCGGCAACCGTTTGGCCGGCCGGTACGAGATTATCGAGGAGTTGGGCCAGGGCGGGATGGGGAAGGTCTTTCGGGTCTATGACCATAAGATCGGCGAAATCATCGCCCTCAAGCTGATCCGCCCCGAGATCGGGGCCCAGGACAAGGCCATCGAGCGATTCAAGAACGAGTTGAAATTCACCCGGCGGATCACCCACCGCAACATCTGCCGGATGTACGACCTGGGCGATGTGGAGTTCATCCATTACATCACGATGGAATATGTCGCCGGCGAGGACCTGAAACGGTTCATCAAGCGGGCCGGCCCTCTCAGCCCCGGCAAGGCCGTGGCGATCGCCATGCAGGTCTGCGACGGATTGGCCGAGGCCCACCGGATCGGAGCCGTCCACCGGGACCTCAAGTCGCCGAACATCATGATCGACCGGGACGGCAACGCGAAAATCATGGATTTCGGGATCGCCCGGTTCACCGACATGGACCGGATGACGGGATCGGGGGTGATGATCGGGACGCCCGAATACATGTCGCCGGAGCAAGTCGACATGAAGGAGGTGGATCCCCGGGCCGATATCTATTCTCTCGGCGTCGTGATCTACGAGATGCTCGCCGGCAAGGTCCCCTTCGAGGGCGAAACCGCGATCGGCCTGGCGATGAAGCATAAAATGGAAAAACCCAGGGATGTGCGGGAATGGAATCCCCAGATTCCGGCCGGGCTGGCGGCTATCGTCGACAAATGCCTGGAAAAGGAGCGGGACAAGCGCTTTCAAACGGCCGAGGAGCTGAAAGCCGCCCTGCAGACCGTCGCCCGGGAATGCGCGACGGGAGAGCGTCCCGTCCCGCTGACGCCCGCCACCCCGATTCCCATTCCCCCGGCTTCCGTCCCGGTTTCGGCCGCCGCCGCCTCGACGCGAAGATCGAACAAAAAGATCCCGGCGGCCGCGATCGCGGCCCTGGCCGTCATTGCCGTTGTCGCCGTTATCCTTTTTGTCGTCAAACCGGGAGCGGGTCCGGCTCCGACGACGCCGGCCGATTCCTCTTCCCAAGTGCAAAACGCTCCCCCGATCGATTCCAAGCCGGTCGCGCCGGTGGAATCGGCGAAGATCCCCCCGGCGAAAACGAAGACGGAAACCGCGAGCGTGAAGACCCCCCCGGAATCAGGCTTGAAGACCGTTCCCGCAACGAAGGAAAAATCATCCGTCCCCAAGCCGCCGCCACAGGGCGTGAAAACCGACGCCGCCAAATCCGAAGCCGAAAAACAGGCCGAAAAAGCCAAACCGGAAGCGCCGGGCGTCGTCGGATTCGATATCCCGACCACCGAAGCCCAAGTCAGCCTGGCCCGGATGCGGCTCATCGACCCGAAAGAAAAAGCCGTAAAAAAAGGGATCGACCCGAAATCCCTCTTTTTCGCCGCGGCCGAAGCCCGGGAGAAGGAGGCACAGCGCTACGCCGACCAGAAAAAGAACGCGGAGGCCCGCTGCCTCTTCACCATCACCGAAAAGCTTTACCGGCTTTGTCTTGATGAAAGCAAGGACGCCGGCCGCTTGCGGGCGTTGTCCAAGTACGCCGCCGACCTCCGGGATCAGGCCCGGGAGGCGATGAGCGCCGCGCCCCGGGAAGATCTTTTCGGGAAGGCCGCGGACCTTCTGACGGAAGGGGAGCTGGCCCGGTCGAATGAAGCCTCGGAAAGGGCCATGAGGGCGCTGACGCAGGCGGCTTTCGAGTTCGAGAAGATCCGCTGGGCGGGCCAGGTCGCCAAGAAAAAATAAATCATCTTCCCATCACAGCGTGTCTGAGATAACGAGTACCGAACGGCTCTCCCGGAATTTCCGGAAGATCTTCGCCCTGAGATTCGTGGGGGAGTTCTACCTTATCGCGCCGGTCCTCATCCTCTATTACACGGCCAACGGCTTGAACTCCACCCAGATTTTCACCGTCCAGGCGGTCTTCCACCTGGCGGTTCTCTTGCTCGAAGTGCCGTCCGGATACCTGGCCGACGTCGTCGGCCGCCGGAAAACCCTGATCCTGGGGTCCGTCTTTTTCCCGCTCGGACTGGCCGTTTATACCCTCGGGCGAAGCTTTCCGGCATTCGTCCTGGCCGAGCTGGCCATCGCGGTCAGCGCCAGCATGCGGTCGGGGTGCGATTCGGCCTTGATCTTCGACAGCCTCCGGCCTCTCGGCCGGGAGACGGAATACAAGCGCTTCGAAGGACGGGCGGCGATGCTGGCCCGGACCGGCTCGGCCTTATCTTCCGTCGCCGGGGGACTGCTGGCCATGATCTTTCTCCGCCTGCCGTTCCTTGTCAATATCTTTTCCGGCATGCTGATGCCTCCGCTGTCCTTGTCCCTGGCTGAGCCGCCGAGGGACCAACGCCGCTCACCGAATCCCCTGCGCGACATCTTGGGGATTTGCCGGCATTGCCTCCGTCAACCGGCCATCCGCCCCGTGATTCTGTTCAGCGGATTGCTGACCGCCTGCCAACTGACCGGGCTCTGGGCGTATTTTCTTTTTTACCGAGAATTGGGGATAAGCGTCGGTTGGTTCGGGATTCTTTTCGCGGTTTATCAGTTGGCCGGGGCCTTCGGCGGCTCGGCCGCGCATCGATTCGGCGGGCGTTCCGGATCGATCACGGCCCTGCTCCCGGCCCTGCTCAGCCCGCTGTTTTTTGTCCTGTTCGGCCTGTCGCCCCGGATCTGGCTTATTCCCTTGATCCCGGTCAACGCCTTTCTTTGGAACCTCGTCTATCCGGCCTTGCTCGAACGGCTGAATTTGGCCGTGGGTTCCGACGTCCGGGCCACGGTCCTCTCCCTGGCCTCGATGGCCGGCAGCCTGATGTTTGCCGTCATTTCGCCGCTCTTCGGTCTTCTGACCGACGCCTTCTCCCTGAGCGTCGGCTTCATTTCCCTGGGGGCTTTTTTCCTCTTGGCCGGCGGACCGCTCCTGGCGGCGATCGGGCGTCATCGGGAAGAACGGAAATCCGTTTAGGAGACCTTCGATGAAAATCGGCTTCGCTCTTATCCTCAGGCTCGCCCCTATGGCCGCCTTCGGCCCGGTCCTTCTTTTCCTCGCGGCCGGTCCGGCCGCTTGGACCTGGACGATGGGCTGGGTCTTTGCCGTCGTCATGTTCGTTTATACCATGGCCAGCCGGGTGGTCCTGATACGCAAACATCCCGGCCTTCTGGCCGAGCGCTCGGGATTCATGAAGAAAGCCAATATCGAGATTTGGGACAAGGCCATCGTCCCTTGGATCGCGCTTGTCCTCCCCCTGGCGATGACGATTACGGCGGGATTGGATCGGCGGTTCGGCTGGTCTCCGGCTTTTCCCCTCTGGCTTCAGGCCGGAGCCTACCTCCCGCTGACCCTCGCGGCGCTTTTTTCCCAATGGGCGGCGATGGAGAACGCCTTTTTCTCGGCCGTGGTTCGGATCCAGGACGATCGCGGCCAGACCGTGGTGACGACAGGCCCGTATCGCTGCGTCCGGCATCCCGGATACGCGGGCGCCCTCCTGTTCAATTTATGCGTTCCTCTCGTCCTGGGTTCGTTGTGGGCATACGTGCCCATCATCCTCAGCACGGTCTTGACGGTGATCCGGACCTCTCTCGAGGACAAAACTCTTTGTCGTAAGCTCCCCGGTTATACGGAATACGCGGCCAAAACCACGAAAAGATTGATTCCCGGCATCTGGTAAAGAATATCCTGATTTCAGGGCGCAGATTTCCGGCCGAAGAGGATGGTAAAGGCCGTCCCGCCGGTCCGGCCGATTTCCAGGGTCCCTTGGATCTGGCCGACCAATCCCTTGACCAGCTGAAGGCCTAGGGATCCGGCTTTTCCGGCGTCCAGGCCCTCGGGAAGGCCGGTCCCATTGTCCCTGACGGATAAGACATATCCTCCGTCCTCGGCCGGGAGGAAGCTGACGACGATTTCGCCCTTGAATCCTTCGCTCCGCGTCCGGAAGATCTCGGGAGGGAAAGCGTACTTGACGGCGTTGGTCACGAGCTCGTTGACGATCAAGCCGCAGGGGATGGCCGTGTCGATGTCCAGGGTCACGTTCGAGATCTCGGCCCGGAGAATGACTTTTTCCGGATGGAGGATGTAGGACGCCAGGTGGTAGACGGTTTCCCGGAGGAAGCCCTGGGCGTCGATGCCGGCCAGGTCCTTCGACTTGTAGAGGTTTTCGTGGATCAAAGCCATCATCCGGATCCGGTCCTGGGTTTTCAGGAATATGTCCTGGACGCGGTCGTCATTCACCGCCCGGGCCTGGATGCTGAGAAACGAGGAGACGACCTGCATGTTGTTTTTAACCCGGTGATGGATCTCCCGCAGAAGGATCTCCTTTTCCTTGAGCGAGGCTTGGAGCGCGCTCTGGGCTTTCGTCCGTTCACCGATTTCGCGCTCGAGCTCCCGGTTGGCGGACTTCAGCTTTTCGGTCCGTTCCTCGACCCGGCGCTCCAGGACGATATTCCGGGCCCGGATGCGGTTCGTGTGAACGCGGACATAAGACAGGATCGCCAGGAGACCGGCGAGAACGGCCAAACCCCGGAACCATAAGGTTTGCCAGAACGGCGGCGCGATCCGGATGGGCAGCGCCAGCTCCCGGTCGCTCCAGGCGCCGTCGTTGTTGGTCACCCGGGCCCGGAAGACGTAGCGGCCGCCCGGCAGGTTCGTGTAAGTGGCGAGCCGCCGGATCCCGAGCGGGCTCCAATCGGGGTCGAATCCCTCCATTTTATAGGCGTAGCGGTTTTTTTGCGGAGCGGCGAAATGCATGGCCGCGAATTCGATATCGATGACCCGGTCGCGGAAAGAAAGATCAATCCGGCGGCTTTCGGCCAGGTTCTTGCGCAAGGCCGCGTTCCTCCCGGCCGCGTCTCCGGCGAAGAGCGAGCGGCCGAGGATCCGGAAATCGGTGAGGACGACGGGCGGGGCGAAGGCGTTGTCGACGATGTCGCCCGGACGGAAGCGGTTGAAGCCGTTGATCCCGCCGAAATACATCTCGCCGGACCGGCTTCGGAAGGCCGCGGCGCCGTTGAATTCGTTGCTCTGAAGCCCGTCGGAGACGTCGAAATTCCGGAAGGTCCCGGTTTTGGGATCGAAGCGGGACAGGCCCATGTTCGTGCTCAGCCACAGCTTCCCCTTGTCGTCCGGGCAAATGCCGTAGATGGAGTTGTTGGGGAGGCCGTCCTGGTCCGTGTAACGCCGGACGGCGCCGCTTTCCGGATCCAAACGATTGAAGCCGTTTCCGGCCGTTCCGACCCAGAGGATTCCCGCGGCGTCTTCGCTCAGGAAGCTGATGAAATCGCCGCTCAAGGACGACGGATTCTCGGGCCGGGATTGGTACCGGCGGAACGTCCCCGTGTCCGCGTCGAAGACGCACAGCCCGCCGCCGAACGTCCCGGCCCAGACGCGGCCTTTCCGGTCCTCGAGCAGCGCGTAAACGTAATCATGGCTCAGCCAGCCCGGTTTCCGCGGATCGCCCCGGTACATGGTCGATTGCCCCGTCCGGGGATCGAAGCGGTGGAGCCCGGTCTGCGTTCCCACCCAGAGCCGGCCGGTCCGATCCTCCAGGACGGACATAACCCGGGGATCGTTGATTCCGGAAGACGGAAGGGAATCGATAGGAACCCGCCGGAACGTTCGGGAGGCCGGGTCGTAGCGGTCCACGCCCCGGCCGTATATCCCGATCCAGACCGTGCCCGTCGGACCGGTATGAAGAGCCGTAATCCGGTCGCCGCTCAGGCTGCCGGGATTCCCCGGATCGTGCCGATAGCGGATGAAGGCTTCCGTCCCGGGGTCGAAGGCGCTCACCCCGCCCTGCAGGGCGCCGACCCAGATGATTCCTCGCGGATCCTCGGTGAAGGCCTTGACGTAATTGTTGCCCAGGCTCGACGGATCCGAGGCGACGGAGGCGTAGTGAAGGAATTTTTTCGCGTTCAGGTCGGTTTTATTGAGTCCGTTTTCCGTCGCGATCCACAAGACGCCGCCCGAGTCCTCGAAGACGCGGTAGACGAAATTATTGCCGAGGGACGTGGGCGAAAGCGGGTCGTTCCGGAAGCGTTGCAAGCTTCCCCGTTCCGGATCGTACCGGTACAGCCCGTCTCCCAGCGTCCCGATCCAGAGGATCCCCCGGGAATCCTCCGTGACCCGCCAGCCGGCCGTGCCGCGCGCGGCCGGAGACATCGGCTCGGAACCGATCACGAGGGGACGGGCTTGCCCTGATTTCGCGTCCAGCCGCAGGACTCCGCCGGCGGTGCCGGCCCAAAGATCCCCGTTTCGACCGCGGCACAGGGTAACGATCGATTGATAGGCCTCGTCCCTCGATTCCACGGACGCCCGCCAGAAATTCCCTTTTTGAGAATCAAACGCGCACAACCCGCTATTCCGCGTGCCGACCCAAAGACGGCCATTCCCGTCCTCGGCCAGGGCGGTGATCGCGTCGTCGGGCAAGGAGCCGGGGATATCGGGATTTGCCCGGTAACGGACGCATGTTCCGGTTTCGGGATCGAGGGAGTTCAGGCCTCCCCGGTTGGTGCCGATCCAGATCTTCCCCGCGCGGTCCTCCAGGACGGCGGCGACGGAATCGTCGCTCAGGCTCGCGGGATCGTCGGGATTGAACCGATACCGGGTGAACCGATCGGTTCCGGGATCGTACATGTTCAGGCCGCCGCCGACGGTTCCGATCCAGAGGCGGCCCTTCCGATCCACGGCCAGCGCGTAAATATTCCCCTGGCTGAGACTGTCGGGTTTGTCGGGATCGTTCCGATAAATTTTGAAGTTGAATCCGTCGTAGCGATTGAGCCCGTCCTCCGTGCCGAACCAAAGAAATCCCTCGGCATCCTGGACGATGGCCCGGACCGCGCTCTGGGAAAGCCCTTCTTCGAGGTTATACCGGGTAAAGCGGATGTTTTCGCGGGCCGCCGGGGCGGCGGAGGGGGAAAGAAGAACGACGAGAACCGCGGCCAACGCCGCCCGGCTCCATCTGAAATCGAACGAACCTTTCGTTCGATGCCGCATGGGAATACTATGACCCTGTCGGCGGGGAAATTCAATCACCCCCGGATTTTTCCTTTTGGATCTCTTTCATTTTTCTCTTGAGAAGGAGAAAAATATTTGTAGAAATGCCGGCCATATTTATGAATAATTCAGGGTATCCGTCGACTTTTAAGCATTTCCTAGAAGATTTCGGAAGAAGAGGAGGATCGACATGAAGATCGTTTCCCGATTATTCATCTTGGCCGCAGCCGCTTTTACCCCGTTGATTTGCCAGACGATCTCCGCCGACATCTGGAGCGGCCTCCGCTACCGGTTCATCGGCCCTCCGGGCAACCGGGCGGCGGCCGTCGTCGGCGTTCCCGGCGACCCGCTGACCTACTATATCGGGGCCTCGTCCGGCGGGGTCTTCAAATCTTCCGACGGCGGAACGACCTGGGACCCGGTGTTCGACGACCAGCCCGCCCTTTCCATCGGCGCGCTGGCCGTGGCTTGGTCCGACCCCAATGTGGTTTGGGCCGGCACGGGCGAAGCCTTCGTCCGGAGCAATATCTCGATCGGAAACGGCGTCTACAAATCCACCGACGCCGGCCGGAGCTGGACGCATATGGGCCTCGATAAATCGGGCCGGATCGGACGGGTGGCCATCGATCCGCGCGATCCGGAGAAAGTCTTCGTCGCGGCCATGGGGCATTGCTACGGACCGCAGAAGGAGCGGGGCGTTTTCCGGACGAAGGACGGCGGGAAGACCTGGGAGCAGGTCCTCTTCGTCGACGAGAACACCGGCTGCTTCGAAATCGCCATGGACATGAAGAATCCCCGGATCCTGTTCGCCGGGATGTGGCCGATCGAGATCCACACCTGGGGCCGGACGAGCGGCGGCCCGAACGGCGGGATCTGGAAGTCGACCGACGGCGGCGACACCTGGAAGCGGCTCGCCGGGCACGGCCTGCCGGAGCCGCCGATCGGGAAAGTCGGGCTGGCGATCTCCTACAGCAATCCAAGCGTCGTCTACGCCCTGATGGAGACCGGATCGCCCAACCGGGGCGTTCTCTGGCGCTCCGACGACGGCGGGGAAACCTGGATCCTGGCCAGCAACAACCGGCTCCTCAACGAGCGGCCGCATTACGCCTCGCGCATCCTGGTCAATCCGGGCGACGAGGACGAGGTTTATTTCGCCGCCAACAGCATCAGCCGGACCCTGGACGGCGGTTATGACGCCGACGTCGTCGACTGGAGCGGGGACACCCACGACCTTTGGGCCGATCCGAAGGATCCGAACCGGTTCATGCTCAGCGACGACGGCGGGGGAGCGATCACCCTGAACCGGGGAAAAACCTGGCGGCGGATCGAGCTGCCCAACGCCCAAATGTATCACGTCTCCGTCGACAACCAGATTCCCTATTACGTCTACGGCGGGATGCAGGACGGCGGCGCCTACAAGGGGTCCAGCGCCGGGCAGGGCTATTTCGGCTGGGGCGGCGGTCTGGCGCCCTGGGATTCGACGGCCGGCGGCGAGTGCGGCTATGTCGTCGTCGATCCCGTCGACCCCAACATCGTCTGGGGCGGAAGCTTCAACGCCGACCTCCAAAGGGTCGATTACCGGACCGGGCACATCGTCTCCGTCAAGCCCTGGCCCGAATCCCTTTACGGCTCGCACGCCGCCGTCCAGAAATACCGCTTCAACTGGACCTTCCCGATCGCCATTTCCCCCCACGACCATAACACCGTTTATGTCGGGAGCCAGTTCGTCCACCGGACGAAAGACGCCGGCCGGAGCTGGGAGATCATCAGCCCCGACCTCTCGACCAACGACCCGAAGCTGCAGGGCCCGTCCGGCGGCCTGACCCTGGATAACCTGGCCGTCGAGTACGGCTGCGTGGTCTTCACGATTGCCGAATCTCCCGTCGAAAAAGGCCTCATCTGGGCCGGGACCAACGACGGCCTCGTCCAGGTGACCCGGGACGACGGAAAAACATGGACCAATCTGACCAGGAATCTTCCCGGCCTGCCGCCCTTGGGCACGGTCAGCAACGTCGAGCCGTCACGCTACGAGGCGGGAACCTGCTACGTCACGATCGATTTCCACCAGGTCAACAACCGCGATCCCTTCGTCTATAAGACAACGGACTACGGCCGGACCTGGTCCTCCCTTGGCGGCGACATACCCAAGTCGGTGTTCTCCTATTGTCACTGGATTCATGAGGACCCGGTCCGCAAGGGATTGCTGTACCTGGGGACGGAGAACGCCATTTACGTCAGCCTCAACGACGGCAAGAACTGGCTTCCGCTGCAGAACAACCTGCCGCACGCTCCGGTTCATCACATGGTCGTCCAGCCGCGGTTCAACGACCTGGTCGTAGGGACCTATGGCCGCGGCTTTTGGATCATGGACGACATCACCCCGCTCCAGCAGTTGACCGATGACGTTCTCAAGTCCGAGGCGCATCTCTTCAATCCACGGCCGGCCTATCGCCTCCACGACGCGGCGAGCGGCGCCCCCGGCACGATGCGGGCGACCATCAATTACTACCTGAAAAGCGCTCCAAACGGCCCCGTCCGGATCTCCATCCTGGATGCCCAGGGCAAGGAAATCACCCAGCTTACGGGCTCGCGGCGGGCCGGGATCAACCGCGTCAACTGGAACCTCCAATACCCCGGAGCCCGGGCCGCCCGGATCCGGACCAAGCCGGCCGGAAATCCGCGCGTCGTCGAGGAAGTCCGGTATCATCTCCGCTGGGAGCGCGAGGGCTGGTATCCCGTTCAGAGCTGGGGCGCCGGGGCGGGCTTCCAGGGATTCCCGGTGGCGCCCGGAACCTACACGGCGAAAATGACGGTGGACGGGAAAGAGTTCACCCAAAAGCTCGAAGTCCGCAAGGATCCCCGCTCGGAAGGGACCCCGGCCGACATCGAAGCCCAGGTCAAGCTGCTGCTGGCGATCCGCGAAGACCTCAACACGGCCTCGGATATGATCAGTCAACTCGAATGGATGAAGAAGCAGCTGATCGACCTGCGGGACGCGATCGTCGGGAAAAACGCGGCCGTCACCGGCGAATCGCGGGATCTTCAGGCCAAGGTCCAGGCCGTGGAGGACGGGTTGCTCCAGCCGACGATCGTCGAGGGAGATACCAAGTCATTCCGGGATCCCCAGATGATCTACGAAAAGCTTTCGATCCTGACCGGCGACATCACCGGCATCGCCGATTTCGCTCCTAACAAGCAGCAGCGCGAGGTCTACGCCATGCTCAAGGAACGGCTGGCGGCCCAGAAGAAGATGTTCGAGGCCCTGGTCGGAACGGACCTGCCGGCCTTTAACAAGCTCCTGGCCGAAAAGGGATTGGCGGGGATCGTCGTTACGGAGATCAGATAATCGGGAGATGGTTTTCGGTCAGGATCGAGGGTTGCCTATCGAGGGAAGAGTCGGCGGGGTGGGAATCTTCGATATTTGAAAAGGCGGGCCCATGAAAGAATTGGCAAAGCTTCTGAAAAAACACGGCGGTTTTTTAAAGACTCCCCACGGATTTCATATGACGGAATCCTACGAAGCCGAATCATTCGGCAACGAGGGCGTCTCCTTCGAAAGAGGAGCTCTCCAATTGAGAATTGTAAAAGACCGGGGGGTCTTCAGCTTTGAATTTCATCCCGCTTTCGATCGGAACGCACACAGCTGGTATGACTTGGACCTCATCCAAAAGTACCTGGAAAACCCCGACGCCTATGTTCTTTCGGAGGAAGAAAAGCGGATTTCGCTCGAGAGAGTATGCGATTCCGGATATCAGCTCAAACGGGGGGAAGGATCGTTGTCCTTTTTGAATAAGAACTTGGAAAACATCATCGAACTATTTTCGGAATCGAACTATCCTTTAGTCAAAGAAAAGATGAAGACGCTCATGCGCCAAAGATCGAAACAATTGTTCGGGCCAAGCGATCGCCGTCGCTGACCTCAGGGGGGGTCAGCCGTCCATCCGGAAGGCCTTCATCTTGTTGAAGAGGGTCTTGCGGCTGATGCCGAGAATCCGGGCCGCCTCGGTCCGGTTCCCCCCGGCGTCGCGGAGGGCCTTTTCGATCAGGGCCTTCTCGGCCGTCTCGGCGGCCGAGTGGGAGGCCCCTTTCAGGGTTTCGCCGCCGGACGGGCCATCCAGAGAGGCGCCCCGGACGCGCGGCGGAAGATCGTCTTCGGTCAGAAGCGGTTTTTCGGACAGGACCATCGCCTCGTAAATCACGTTCTCGAGCTCGCGGACGTTTCCCGGCCAGTTGTAGCGGATGAGCAGATCCAGAGCGCCCTTGGAAATCTCCCGCGGCGGAGCGTCCATGCCCGAGCGATGTTTCTTCAGGAAATGCTCGCAAAGCAGGGGAACGTCTTCCCGGCGCTCCCGGAGGGGAGGAAGGCGCAGGGACAGGACGGCCAGCCGGTAATACAAATCTTCCCGAAAAGCGCCTTTCCGGATTTCCTCGTCCAGGTCTTTATTGGTCGCGGCGATCACCCGGACGTCGACGGGGATCGCCTTCGTCCCGCCGACCTTGGTGATTTCCTTCTCGCCGATCGCCCGGAGGAGCTTGACCTGGGCCTCGAGAGGCAGCTCGCCGATTTCATCCAGGAAGATCGTCCCGCCGCAGGCCTGTTCGAACTGGCCGGTGGTTTCGGTCCGGGCGTCGGTGAAGGCGCCCTTGGCGTGGCCGAAAAATTCGGACTCGATCAGGTCCCGGGGGACGGCCCCGCAGTTGACGACGACGAACGGCGCCTTCCTGCGGGCGCCGGCGTAATGGATGGCCCGGGCGGCCAGCTCCTTGCCGGTCCCGCTTTCGCCGGTGATGAGAACGGTTCCGTCGACGCGGGCGATCCGGTCCATGGTCTGGAAGATGGCGTTCATCCGGCCGCTGGTCCCGACCAGGCTGGTGAACCGGTAGCGGTCGTGGAGCTCCGTTTTCAGGGCGTCGACTTCGGCTTCCAGCCGTTTCACTTCCAGGGCCCGGTCGATAACGAGGATGAGCTCCTCGTTGTCCACCGGTTTTTCGATGTAGGCGTAAGCCCCCATTTTCACCGCCTCGACGGCGTTCCGGATGGTTCCGAAGGCGGTGATGATGACGACCCGGGGACCGGCCGGCGGGGGCTGCAGTCCGTTGAGGATATCGAGCCCCGACCCGTCGGGCAGGTTCATGTCCAGGAGGACGAGGTCCGGGACGAACGTCCGGATCTTGTCCGCGCCCACCGCACGGGAGGCGGCCGTTTCGACGAGATATCCCTTCTCCCCGAGAAGGAGGGAGAAGACGTCGCGGATTCCCTGCTCGTCGTCGATGATCAGGATTTTGAAAATCATGGGGCGTCCGTTTCCGGCGAAAAGGGAAGATGGATCAGGATCGTCGTCCCGCGCCCTTCCTTGCTTTTCACTTCGATGTCTCCGTCGTGGGTTTTGACGATATGGTAGCAGATCGAAAGCCCAAGGCCGGTTCCGTTCTTTTTGGTCGTGAAGAACGGGTCGAATATCCGGTCCAACCGGTCTTCGGGAATGCCTTCGCCCGTGTCGATGACCGAGACCAGGATCCTCCCGCCCTCGTTCCGGCGGCCCTCCACTCGGAGCGTCCCTCCGCCGGGCATGGCTTCGACGGCATTGAGGAAAAGGTTGAGAAAGAGCTGCTTGAGCTGGGCCCCGTCGCCCGAAATCGGGAGGGGCGCGGGATAATCCCGTTCGACGGCGATCTTCCCTTTCGAAGCCTGGTAGGCAACCAGGTCCAGGCTTTCAGCCAGAATCTCCCGGAGGTCACGGCGCTCCCTGACGATTTCGGACGGACGGGAAAAGGCCAACAGGGCCGAGACGATATCGTTGATCCGGGATGTTTCCCGGAGGGCGGTCCCGAGGAGGTTTTTCGTCGTCTCGTCGGTCGCTTTCGATTCCAGGTATTGGAGGGACGAGCGGACCGCCGTCAGGGGATTCCGGATTTCATGGGCCGCCCCGGCGGCCAGCTCGCCGATGGTCGCCAGCCGGTCGGCCCGGGACATCCGCCGGAGCCTCTCCCGCTGCTCCCGGAGGAGGATCGCGTTTTCCAGGGCGATCCCCGCTTGGGGAAGAAGATGGGAGATGAGCGATTTCTCGCCCGGGGCGAGCCGGCCCCGTTCCTCGCTTCCTCCGGCCAGGAGAATCCCGATCAGCCTGTTCATCGAGCTCAAGGGAAAGCAGGTTCCGATTCCGAGCCGGCCGAGAAGCTCGGCTTCGGAGGCGGCGAGGATTTCGACTCCTCCGCCCTTTCGAAAAAGGTCGAACTCCATTTCGTTGACCTTGAGCCATTTGACCAGACGCGAGCCCCGGGGAAGAAAGATCGCCCGCCCGACCTCCTCCGGGATCCCGGCGCAGGCGGCGGCGGAGAAATGCCCCGAATCCGGGTCATGGATCAGAAGGAC
>Ga0316628_100001041_pt1 | contig 18957 bp, 19 predicted proteins | sample OWC_Aug_M2_C1_D5_FD_207648 | JGI IMG/M metagenome (GOLD analysis project Ga0316628, IMG submission 207648) | Wetland soil microbial communities from Old Woman Creek delta, Ohio, United States - OWC_Aug_M2_C1_D5_C | ecosystem: Environmental > Terrestrial > Soil > Wetlands | place: USA: Ohio... | reverse complement strand
AGGACGCGGTGTCGCTCAACGGCTGGGTGCGCATCGACCGCGACGGCGATGTGGTGGTGGCGATGCCGCGCTCGGAGATGGGGCAGGGCGTGCACACCGCGCTGCCGATGCTGGTGGCGGAGGAGCTGGACGTGCCGCTCGAGCGCGTGCGCATCGAGCAGGCGCCGCTCGACGCCATCTACGGCAACGTCGCCGTGCTGGTCGGCAGCCTGCCGTTCCACCCCGACCAGAAGAACCGCGCCAGGGTGCGCGCGAGCGAGTGGATCGTCGCCAAGATCGGCCGCGAGCTCGGGCTGCAGATCACCGGCGGCAGCTCGAGCGTGCGCGACGCCTGGCTGCCGATGCGCCGCGCGGGGGCTGCGGCGCGCGCCATGCTGATCGAGGCGGCGGCGCGCACCTGGAAGGTCACCCCCGGCGAATGCATGGTCGTCGACGGCGTGGTGCAGCACATGGGCGGGCGACGACTGCAGTTCGGCGAGCTGGTGGCGGCGCTGCGCGAGGTGCCACTTCCCGACGACGTGACGCTCAAGGACCCGCAGCGCTTCAGGCTGATCGGCAGGCCCGCGGCGCGGCTCGACGTGCCGGACAAGGTCGCCGGCCGCGCGCGCTACGGCATCGACGTGCGGCTGCCCGGCATGCTGTACGCGGCGGTGCGCACCTGCCCGACGCTGGGCGGCGCGCTGCGCAGCTTCGACGGCGACGCGGCGCTGCGCATGCCCGGCGTGGTGCGCGTGTCGGCGTTTTCCTCCGCCGCCGGCAGCGTGCCGGGCGTGGCGGTGGTGGCGAACAGCTGGTGGCGCGCGTCCCAGGCGCTCGGGGCGGTGCGCGTCGACTGGGACCTCGGCCCGCACGCGAAGCTCGACAGCGCCGCGCTGCTCGCGGACATGCGCGCGGCGCTCGGGGCCGATCCGGGCGTCACGCTCTACCAGCGCGGCAAGGGCGAGGTGGCGCTGCTCGACGCGGTGCACGTGTTCGGCGCCGATTACAGCGCGCCGTACCTGGCGCACGCCACCATGGAGCCGATGAACTGCACCGCGCAATGGGAAGGCGGGCGGCTCAGGATCTGGGCGCCGACGCAGGTGCCGAGCATCGTGCGCGACGTCGCGGCGCGCTCTGCCGGCATCGACGCCGGCCGCGTCGAGGTCAACGTCACGCTGCTCGGCGGCGGCTTCGGCCGGCGGCTCGAGGTCGACTTCGTGCCGCAGGCCGTGTGGCTCGCGCGCGACGTCTCGCCCGCGCCGGTGCAGCTCATCTGGTCGCGCGAGGAAGACATGACGCGCGACTTCTACCGCCCGGCGGCGCTCGCGCGCATGCGCGCGGGGCTCAATTCGCGGCGCATGCCTTTCGTCTGGGTGACGCGCACGGTGAGCGACGCGGTGGTGCCGCAGTACCTGGCGCGCGCCTACCCTTCGCTCGCGCTGGAGATGCCCGACCGCACCACGGTCGAGGGGCTTTTCGACCAGAGCTACGAGTTCACGCACCGGCAGTGCTCGCACGTCACCTACCGCTCGCCGATACCGGTCGGCTCCTGGCGCGGCGTCGGGCATTCGCACAACGCGTTCTTCACCGAGAGCTTCATCGACGAGCTGGCCTACGAGGCGAAGACCGATCCGTACGATTTCCGCCGCCTGCTGCTGGCGCGCCACTCGCGCTACCGGACGCTGCTCGAATACGCCGCGGTCAAGGCGGGCTGGGGACGGCCGCCGAGCGGCCGGGCGCACGGTATCGCGATGCACGATTGCTTCGGCAGCATCGTCGCCCAGGTGGCCGAGGTCTCGGTGACGCGCGGCGCGATCCGCGTGCACCGCGTGGTGTGCGCCGTCGACTGCGGCACGGTGGTCAACCCCGACATCATCGCGCAGCAGATGGAAAGCGGCGTGGTGTTCGGCCTGAGCGCCGCGCTCTACGGCGAGATCACGGTCAAGGACGGGCGCGTCGAGCAGCGCAACTTCCCGCAGTACGAGATGCTGCGCATGGCCGATGCGCCGGTGGTGGAGACGTATTTCCTGCCCGACGGCGACTCGCCGCCGGGCGGCATCGGCGAGGTGGGCACGCCGCCGATCGCGCCGGCGGTGGCCAACGCCGTGTTCCGCCTTACCGGCCAGCGCCTGCGCTCGCTGCCGCTGCGCCTGCAGCCCTAGCGCGCCGGGGGGAGCTGCTTGGCCTGCTCCACGAGGGCTGCCGTCTTCTTCGCCGCCTCGCGCGCGCGGTCGCGCGCGTCGATCGCCACCGCCTCCTCGACCAGCGCCGCTTCGCCGACCAGCGACGCGAGCTTCCTGCGGTTCTCCAGGTAGGTACGCGCGAGGTCGCTGTAGGCGTCGCTCGCCAGCCGGTAGTCGAAGTATTTCTTCTCCAGCAGTTCCTTCTTCTGCAGCGCCGCGTTGATCCAGCCGCGCTCCCGCATGTTGGCGCTCCGGATGTGCTCGGTGAGCGCCTGCGCGTCGGCGCCGACGTCGATGCGCAGGCGGTGCATTCTTCCCTGGTACATCGTGATCTGGCGCGCGGTCGTGAGAAAGTCTTCGGTCGCCTCGGCGAGCTGGCTGTCGCGGCCCGTGTCCATCGCGTGCAGGGCGTCGACCTGCTTGTCGAATCCCGCGGTGTACTGCTCGAGCCGGCTCACGCCCTCGGCGCTATCGGCCGCGTTCTGGTCGGCCTCCATGCTGAACGCGGCGCGCAGCCGCGCGCTCGCCTGGCTCACCAGTGCGGCGATGTCGCCGCGTAGCTGCGCCTTCTTGTGCTGGCCCCAGTAGAGGCTGCCCCCGGCGACGAGCACGAGGAGGGCGGCGATGGCGATGACGATCTGCAGCGGCCTGCTCATGGCGGGGATTGTCGCCCGCAAACCGGGACGTGTATATATGAGATATTTCCGCAATTGGTGGAGAAACCGATGGCCTGGGAGTGCTTCGAAGTCGGCGTCGAGGGCAAGGTGGCGCACGTCAGGTTTGCGCGGCCGGAGCGCATGAACGCCATGACGCTCGCCTTCTGGCGCGAGCTGCCCCTGATCGTGCGCGAGCTCGACGCGAGCGGCGCGGTGCGCGCGGCGGTGATTTCCTCCAGCGGCAGGCACTTCAGCGCCGGCATGGACCTGTCGGTGTTCCAGGACGCCGCCGCGCTCGACACCTCGTCGGTCGCGGCGCGCCGGCGCTTCGCCGCGAAGCTGGCCGAGCTGCAAGCTTCGCTCAACGCGCTCGCCGAGGCGCGCTTCCCGGTGATCGCCGCGCTGCACGGCGGCTGCATCGGCGGCGCGGTGGATCTCGCCACGGCGTGCTGCCTGCGCTACGCCACGCGCGACGCGTACTTCGTGATCCAGGAGATCAACCTCGGCATGATGGCCGACGTCGGCACCTTCAACCGCATGCCCAAGCAGCTGCCCGAGGCCGTCGTGCGCGAGCTCGGCTACACCGGCGAGCGGCTCGGCGCGGAGCGCGCCGAGCGCCTCGGCTTCGTCAACGGCCTGTACGACTCGCACGAGGCGCTGGTGGCGGGGGCGCTCGATGTCGCGCGGCGCATCGCCGCCAAGGCGCCGGTGGCGGTCGCCGCCACCAAGCAGATGATCTCCTACGCGCGCGACCATTCGGTCGCCGAGAGCTTCGCCTACCTGAACGCGCTGCAGCCGGGCATCTTCAGCGTCGAGGACATCCGGCGCGCGGTCGCGGCCGCCCGCAAAGGCGAGGCGGCCGCGTTCGACGACCTGCCGCCGGCCTGAGCGCGCCATGCGGGGCAAAGCGCGGCTGGTGTTCGCGATCCTGCTGGTGGTGACGGCGATGTCGATCTTCGCCACCAGCGACGCGCTGCCGCAGACGGTGGCGTCGCACTTCGGCGGGAACAACCTCGCCAACGGCTGGATGAGCCGCGACGGCTACGTGGTGTTCATGCTGTGCTTCGCGCTCGGCGTGCCGCTGTTCCTGGTGCTGACGATCGGCGGGCTGCCGCGCGCCATGCCGCGCCTGGTCAATCTGCCGAACCGCGAATACTGGCTCTCCGGGGAGCGGCAAAAGGAATCGCTCGACTACCTGCTCGAGCATGCCTACCGGCTGGGCAGCGTGACGCTGCTGTTCGCGCTCGGAGTGCACCTGCTGGTGCTCGACGCCAATGCGGCGCAGCCGCCGCGGCTCGCGAGCGGCCTGCTGGTCGGGCTGATGGCGCTGTTCTTCGCCGCGCTCGGGCTGTGGGCGCTGGCCCTGATGCGGCGCTTCCGCAAGCCATGACCCCGATGCGGCCGAGCGAGACGCGCATTCTCACCACGCACGCCGGCAGCCTGCCGCGGCCGAAGGAGCTGGTCGCGCTGCAGCTGCGCGCGAGCCGCGGCGAGCCGGTCGACCCGGCGGCGCTGGCGGCGGCCGCGGCGCGCGCCACGCGCCGCGCGCTCGCGCGCCAGCTCGAATGCGGAATCGACGTCGGCAATGACGGCGAGCAGCCGCGCGAGAGCTTCTTCACCTATCTGCGCTACCGCATGAGCGGCTTCGCCGGCGAGAGCCGCCGCCCGCCGGTGGCGGACCTGGTGCGTTTCGCGAGCTACCGCGCGCTCGCCGAGGCGCAGCCGCGCGTCACCCTGCTCGCCTCGCCGCCGCGCGCGGTCGGCGAGGTGAATTACGTCGACCGCGGGCCGCTCGAGCGCGAGCTGGCGGACTTCGCGGGCGCGCTGCGGGAGCAGGACGCGCGCTTCGCCGAGACCTTCTGGACCGCGCCCTCGCCGGGCATCGTCGCCTGCGCCATGCAGAACGACCACTACGCCACGCTCGCCGAGTACCTCGAGGCGCTGGCGCGGGCGCTCGCAGTCGAGTACCGCGCGATCGTCGACGCGGGCCACGTGCTGCAGATCGACGCACCCGACCTGGCGATGGAGCGCCATCGCCTGTTCGCCGACCGGCCGCTCGGCGAGTTCCTCGACTTCGTGCGGCTCGTGATCGCGGCCATCAACCGCGCGCTCGAGGGCGTGCCGCCCGAGCGCGTGCGGCTGCACGTGTGCTGGGGCAACTACCAGGGACCGCACCTGTTCGACGTGCCGCTCGAAGACCTGCTGCCGGCGCTCGGCGAGGCGCGCGTCGGGGCGCTCGTGCTGTCGATGGCCAATCCGCGCCACGCGCACGAGCACCGCGTGCTCGCGCAATGGCCGCTGCCCGCGGGGTGGCTCTTGTGCGCCGGCGTGATCGACACCACCACCAACTACGTCGAGCACCCCGAGGTGGTGGCCGAGCGCATCGAGCTCGCGGCGCGCGCCGTCGGCGACCCGCGCCGCGTGCTGGCGTGCACCGACTGCGGCTTCGACACCTCGACGGGCTTCGGCATGGTCGCCGAGGAGCTGGTGTGGGAGAAGCTCAAGGCGCTGCGCGCGGGCGCCGAGCTCGCGTCCGCGCGCCTGTTCTGAGGGTCAGCCCCTCAATACACTTCGCAGATGTCGCAGCCGGCGCCGAGCAGGTGGCGCAGCTGGCCGCCGATCGACCCCAGCCCGAGGCTCGGCAGCAGGCCCGCGCCGCGCTTGGGCAGGATGATCTGGGCGCAGCTCACCTTGCGCGCGAAGTCGACGATCGTCTCGGCCTTGCGCCCCACCAGCACGCGGTCCGCGTGCGGCACGCCGGCCTCGTCGAGCCGGCCGATCGCGCGCTCGAGCGCGCGCATGCCGTTCTCGCGGTGGAACGCCTGCAGCTCGGCCTTGCGGATGAAGCGCGCCACGTAGTGCGGCAGCGGCGGCTGCACGTTGAGCAGGAACACGCGCAACGGCTCCTGGCGGTACAGGCCGATCACGTGGTCCACCGCCCAGGCGCTGTCGCGGCCTTCCTCGATCGGAACGACGACGCATTTCATCGGGCTCTCCTAGGAAGAAGCGGGGTCGAGGGCCGCGGCGCCGCGCCTGCGCGCGAGCAGCATGCCGACGACCACCACCGAAGCGGCGCCGAGCACCGGCGCGACGAAATCCAGGTAATGCGCGTTGGCCTCGATCGCGCCGTGGAACGCGGGGTCGGCGATCGCCATCTCGCCCGCGACCCAGCCGAGCAGGCCGGCGCCGAGCTTGATGAACACCGGGAAGCGCTCCATCAGCTTCATGATCAGCGCGCTGCCGAACAGGATGATCGGGATGGTGATCACCATGCCGACGAACAGCATGCCCAGGTGCCCGCGCGCGGCGCCCGCCATGCCGAGCACGTTGTCCAGGCTCATGACGATGTCGGCGACGATGATGGTCTTCACCGCGCCCCAGAAGCTGCTGCTCGCGTCCACCTCGTCCTGCTCGTCCTCGGGCGCGAGCAGCTTGATGCCGATCCACAGCAGCAGCAGGCTGCCGATCACCTCGATGTACGGCAGGCTGAGCAGGTAGGCGGCGAACGCGGTGAGGATCGTCATCAGCACCACGATGCCCGCCGCGCCGATGATGAACGCGTTGCGCGCCTGCCTCGCCGGCAGCGAGCGGCAGGCGAGCGCGATGACCACGGCGTTGTCTCCGCTCAACAGCACGTTGATGACCGCGATCTGGGCGAGCGCCACCCAGATCTCGGGACGACTCAGCGACTCGATCACGCCCGGCTCCCCCGAAGATGGACCAGCCATGACTGTGGGGGACGCGGCTTATGCGCCGCTTGCGGGCGCATTACCCGCGGCTTTCGCGAACATTACGGCGCCGTAATCCGGGCCTCCGGCGGAAAGCTGACCGTGAAGGTGTTGCCCACGCCGTCGGCGTCGTCCTCCAGGGCGATCGAGGCCTCGTGCAGCGTGGCGATGTCGCGCACGATGGCGAGCCCCAGACCGCTGCCCTCGGCCTGGGTGCCGAGCAGGCGGTGGAAGCGCTCGAACACGCGCTCGCGCTCCTCGGGCGGGATCCTCGGGCCGTCGTCGCTCACCGACAGCGCCGGGTGCCCCTCGGCCGCGATGCGCACCGTGACGCGCCCGCCGCGCTGCGTGTAGCGGATCGCGTTGTCGACCAGGTTGTTGATCAGCTCGACCAGGCGCGCCGCGTCGCCGCGGATCGTCACCGGCCGCGCGGCGCCCTCGAAGCCGAGGTCGATGTCCTTGGCGTAGGCCTGGGACACCCATTCCTTGGTGGTGTCGAACGCGAGCCTGCCCAGGTCGATCGGCGCGAAGGCGCGCGTCGAGGCGGCGTGCGGCTCGTTGCGCGCCAGCGACAGCAGCTGCGCGACCAGGTGCGCGAGGCGCTCGGCGCTCACGTACAGGTGCGCCAGCGCGCGCCGCGTCTGCGCCAGGTCCTGCTCGCGCAGCGCGACCTCGATGTGCGCCTTCAGCCCGGCGACCGGGGTGCGCAGCTGATGCGCGGTGTCGGCGATGAAGCGGCCCTGCGATTCGAGCACGCCGTTCAGCCGCTGCATCAGCTCGTTGACCGCCGCCACCAGCGGCCGCACCTCGGCCGGCGCGTCGCCCGCGGCGACCGGGCTCATGTCGAGGTGCGAGCGCGCGGCGACCTCGGCGCGCAGCCGCTCGAGCGGCGCCAGGCCGCGCGCCACGCCCCACCACAGCAGTCCGCCCGCAGCGGCGAGCAGCGCGAGTTGCGGCAGCGCGAGCCCGAGTAGCAGCTCCTCGGTCAGCTGCTGCCGCTTGATGCGCGTCTCCGAGACCTGCACCAGCGTCGGCCCCGGGCCCTGCAGCGATGCGACGCGCACCGCGCGACCCCAGTACGTGCCGTCGCTGTACACCGTCTGCCCGGGCGCCGGCCAGCGCGCGGGCTGCGGCAGGGCCGCGGCGCCGGCGAGCGTCGCGCCCCCGGGCGCGCGCACGGCGAAGGACACCTCGTCGTACTGATCGAGCAGCAGCGTGCGCTCGGCCTCGTGCGACAGGTCGAACTGCGTGCCCGAGGCGCCGGTGCGCACGTGCAGCAGCAGCTCGCGCCCGATCTCGGCCAGCTCGCCGTCGTAGACGTCGTCGGCCACGGCGCGCGCCGCGACGTAGCCCGCGGCGAAGCCGACCAGCAGCAGCAGCGTGAGCGGCACCAGCAACCCGCGCAGCAGCCGCGCGCGCAGGCTCGGGGGCTCAGGACTCACGCGCCTTCTCGAGCAGGTAGCCCATGCCGCGCACGGTGCGGATGTCGATGTCGAAGGGCTCGAGCTTCTTGCGCACGCGATGCACGTAGACCTCGATCGCATTGCTGCCCACGTCCTCGCCCCAGCCGAACAGCCGGTCGACGAGCTGCTCCTTGGTCACCACGCGGCCCTGGCGCGACATCAGGAGCTCGATCACGCCGAGCTCGCGCGCCGAGAGCTCGATCGGCTGGTCGTCGTGGAACACGCGGCGCGCCGCGAGGTCGAGCCGCAGCCGGCCGTGCGTCAGGCTGCTGCCTGCGTGGTACTGGCCGCGGCGCATGAGCGCGCGCACACGCGCTTCGAACTCGGGCAGGTCGAACGGCTTGGTGAGGTAGTCGTCGGCGCCCTCGTCCAGTCCGGCGACGCGGTCCTCGAGCGCGTCGCGCGCGCTCAGCACCAGCACCGGGATGCGCGAGCGCCGGTCGCGCAGGCGCTTGAGAACCCGCATGCCGTCGACGCGCGGCAGCGCGAGGTCGAGCACCACCAGGTCGTAGGAGTCGGTGGCGAGCGCCAGGTTGGCGTGCTCGCCGTCGGCGACGTGGTCGACCGCATAGGCCGACTGGGTGAGCGCCCGGGTCAGGGCGGCGGCGAGGACCTCGTCGTCTTCGACTACCAGGATGCGCATGCAGGGCTCGCGTAAGGGCGCGCCAGCCTAGCAAGAAGAGGGGTGGAGCGACTGACGTCTAGCTGACGGCGGCGCGCGCGAAGCCCCGCGCACGGATCAGCAGCCCCGCGGCGATCGCGATGGTGAGCAGGTTCCAGCCGATGCCGTTCAGGAACGCCGCGCGGTAGGAGCCGGTGAGGTCGAAGATCGCGCCCGACATCCAGCCGCCGAGCGCCATGCCGAACAGCGTCGCCATCAGCACCGTGCCGGTGCGCGCGCCGGCCTCGCGCGGGGAGAAGTACTCGCGCACGATGATGGCGTAGGAGGGCACGATGCCGCCCTGGAACAGCCCGAACATCGCCGAGATCACGTACAGCGACGCCATGCCGTCGAATGGCAGGAACAGCGTGAGCGCGATCGCCTGCAGCGTCGCGCCGAGCAGCAGCGTGCTCAGGCCGCCGATGTGGTCGCAGATCCAGCCCGAGGCGAGCCGGCTGACGATGCCGCAGCCGAGCATCAGCGACAGCATCTCGGCGCCGCGCGCGGCGCCGAAGCCGAGGTCGCTGCAGTAGGCGACGATGTGCACCTGCGGCATCGACATGGCGACGCAGCAGGACACGCCCGACAGGCTGAGCAGCGTCGTGAGCGCGTTGGGCGTGAAGCCCAGGGGCCGCATCGGCTGCAGCACGCTCTTCGGCGCCGCGGCGGGCGCGGCGCCGATCGCCGGCGGGCGGCGGCGCAGCATCAGCGTCAGCGGCAGCATCGCCAGCACGCAGAAGATGCCGACGCCGACATAGGTCCGGCGCCAGCCGACGGTGTCGAAAAAGTGCTGCATCACGGTCGGCCAGAGCGCGCCCGCGAGGTAGTTGCCGCTGATCACGATCGCCACCGCGATGCCGCGGCGGCGCGTGAACCACAGCGAGATGTCGGCCACCAGCGGCGCGAAGGTCGCCGCGGTGCCGAACAGTCCGATCACCAGCCCTTGCGCCAGGCTGAACTGCAACAGGCTGCCGGAGCTGCCGGCGGCGACGAACCCCAGCCCGAGCGCCAGCGCGCCCACCAGCACCGGCACCATGACGCCGAAGCGGTCCGCCATGCGCCCCATCAGCACGCCGCCGATGCCGAAGCCGACCATGGTGAGCGTGTACGGCAGCGACGCCGCGGAGCGCGCCACGCCGAACTCGGCCTGGATCTCGGGCAGCACCACGGTCACGCCGTACATGCCCGCCCCGCCGAGCGTCATCATCGCCAGCGCGGCGAACATGCGGCCCCAGGCGTAACCCGATTCCGCTTCGGAGCCGCTCATATCCCGGATCAGCCGCGGGCGCGCAGCCGTGCGCGCAGGCCGACGGGCGCCATGGTGAACGACAGCCGCTCGCGCGCCTCGCGCCCGTCGGCGGTGTCGATGCTCTCGATCTCGAACTGGCCCAGCAGCGTGGCCATCGCCACCTTCATCTCCAGCAGCGCCAGGTAGCGTCCGGGGCAGATGCGCGGACCGGCGCCGAACGGCATCGAGATGCGCTTGGCGGAGCTCGCGGCGTGGCCGGGCCCGCCGTCGACCAGCCAGCGCTCGGGCTCGAACGCGGCCGCGCGCGGCACGTGCGCCTCGCTCACGCTGTCGCGGCGCATCAGGCTGATGACGACGATGCCCGGCGGCACCCGCACGTCGCCGATCGTCGTCTCGCGCAGCGTCTGCAGCGGCAGGATCGGGGCCACGGGCTTCAGGCGCATCGTCTCGTGCGCGCAGGCTTCGACGAACTCGAGCTGCGCCATCTCTTCCAGCGTGGGGCGCGCCGGATCGGCGACGACGCGCCGCACTTCGTCGGTGGCACGGGCCAGCGCCCGCGGGTGGCGCCACAGCAGATACAGCATCCATGCGATCGTGTTGGCCGTCGTGTCCTCGCCGGCCAGGAGCATCGTCAGCACGTTGCCCGCGACCTGGCGGTCGTCCATGCCGCTGCCGGGCTGATCGGCCGCGGCGAGCATGGCCTCCAGCAGGTTCGTCGGGTGCTCGGCGCGCAAGGGGTCCGCGCGCAAGCGCGCGCGCGCCTGGGCGATGAACGCGTCGACCGCTTCGTTTACGGCGGCAATGCTGCGCGCGAGCCGACGGTCGCCACGCGAGTGCACGATGCGCCACGTCGGAATCGCCGCCGTGATGCGGCGAAAAACCGCCGGAAAGATCTTGTCCAGGTGCTTCTGAATGACGTCTTCGTCGGACCCGAGGGTGTTGACCTCGGCGCCGAAGGCCAGCCCGGCGATGGTATCGACCGTGTAGCGCATCAGGTCGGCCTGCAGGTCGATCGTGCGCCCCTCGACTGCGCAACGCTGCCAGCGCGCCGCCAGCCGCTGCGCGACGCTGCGCAGCGATGGAAAGTATCCCTTCACGTGCGCCGGGTCGAACCCCGCCATGACCATGCGGCGCTGGCGGCGCCAGGTCTCGCCGTTGGCGCCGAACACGCCGGGCTGCAGGCCCATCTCGGTCCAGATCTCCTCCAGCCGCGTGGTGCGCCGCAACCCGTCGGGCCGGTCGCGCAACACGGCCGCCACGGCCTCGTGATCGCCCACCACCAGCATGCGACGCGGACCGACCTTCAGACGGTAGTACGGGCCGAATCTGCGGCACCAATCCTCGAGCCGCAGGTGCATGCTCGTCGACTCGATCTGGAACGCATTGCCGAACACCGGCACGCCGCGCGGGCCCGGCAGCTCTTCGTAGCGGCGCAATTCCATCGGGTCCTCCGTTCCGCAGGCCCGCGCACCGTACCATCCGGCCAACTGTCCGGCAATATCCTGGACCCGCTACACTGCGGCGGATGGCGACGACCTTTCCGGTGACGCGCTGGAAGATCGGCGCGGTCACCGTGACGCGCGTGATCGAGACCGAGGGCCCGATGCCCGCCGGCTTCCTGTACGCCGACGCCACGCCGGAAAAGATCGCGCAGCACGCCTGGCTGCGGCCGCATTTCCTCGCCGCCGACGGCATGCTGATCGGCTCGATCCACGCCTTCGTGATCGAGTCGGCCGGGCGGCGCATCGTGGTCGACACCTGCGTCGGCAACGACAAGCCGCGCCCGCAGAAGCACTGGAACCTGAGGCAGGGGCGCTTCCTCGAGGACCTGGCGGCGGCGGGCTTCGCGCGCGAGTCGATCGACACGGTGCTGTGCACCCACCTGCACGTCGATCACGTCGGCTGGAACACCATGCTGCTCGACGGCAGGTGGGTCGCGACCTTCCCGCGCGCGCAGTATCTCTTCGGCAGGAAGGAGTGGGAGCACTGGTCGCGGGAGACGCACAACCCGGACGGCGACGTCATGGGCGATTCGGTGCGCCCGATCGTCGAGGCGGGGCTCGCCGAGTTGGTCGAGATGGATCACCGGCTCACCGGCGAGGTGCGGCTCGAGCCCACGCCCGGGCACACTCCGGGCCACGTCAGCGTGCGCATCGGGTCGCAGGGCGCCGAGGCGGTGATCACCGGCGACCTGATGCACCACCCGGTGCAGTGCGCGGAGCCCGGCTGGGCCAACCGCTTCGACGTCGACCCGGATGCCGCGCGCGTCACGCGCCGCGCGTTCCTCGAGCGCTACGCCGGAACGCCGGTGCTGGTGCTGGGCACGCATTTCGCGACGCCCACCGCCGGGCACATCGCGCGCGAGGGAAACGCCTGGCGCTTCGAGGCCCGGCCTAGCTCTTAGCGCTGCGCGACAGGTCGGCGAGCTTGTCGAGCCCGGCCTTGGAGTCGAAGCGCCGCGACAGCACGAAGTGCATGCCGGTGTCCGTGGCCGCCGAGAGCGGCGCCAGCTTGAGCGTGCGCGTGTCGACCTTCCTGGGCGCGGCGGTGGTCGAGCGCGCCGCCCTGGTCGTCGTGAGGTTGAGATCGAAGTCGAGCGACGTGTCGATGCCGGCCTCGGGCAGCGGCGCGAGGCAGCTGCGCAGGTCGGCGGCCATCTCGGCCGCGCTCTGGTAGCGTGCGTCGGGATCCTTCTCGAGCGCGCGCGCCACGATCAGGTCGAGCACGCGCGGCAGGCGCTCGTTGAGCGCGCTCGGCGGCGGCGGCGTCGCGGTCGCGATCTGGTGCATGAACTGCGCGGTGTCGGGCGCCGAGAACGGTGCCGTGCCCGCGGCGACCTCGTAGAGCACGATGCCGAGCGAGAAGATGTCCGAGCGGCCGTCGGCGACCGTTCCTCGCACCTGCTCGGGCGACATGTACTTGGGCGAGCCGACCACGGCGCCGGTCTGCGTCTTGATGTCCGAGGCGCGCATCCTGGCGATGCCGAAGTCCATCACCTTGGCGCGCCCGTTCGGGAGCACCATGACGTTGCCGGGCTTGATGTCGCGATGCACCACTCCGCGCTCGTGCGCGTAGGCGAGGCCGTCGGCCACCTGCGCCAGGATGTCGAGCGCGAGCCGCAGCTCGAGCCGGCCGCGCTGCATCAGTTCGCGCAGGTCGACGCCCTCGAGCAGCTCCATCGCCATGTACAGGATGTCGCCCTCGCGGCCGATGTCGTGGATCGTGATCAGATTCGGGTGGTTCAGGCCGCCCGCGGCCTTCGCTTCCTGGTGGAAGCGCCGCTCGTATTCGCCGCGCACCTCGGGATCGGCCGACATGATGATCGTCTTGATCGCCACCGGCCGGTTGAGCATCGGGTCCTCGGCGCGATACACGATGCCCATCGCGCCGCGGCCGAGCTCGCCGAGGATGCGGTAGCGGCCGATCTGCGTCAGCGTGGTCGGGCTCATCGTGCTAGATGCCGAGCTTGCGGCGCCACCTCGGGACGAGCCCTTCCTCGCGCGGGCGCGGCGCGACGAAAGTGTGCGTGATGGTCATCTCCTCCGCCGCGCCCAGATTCACCCTGAGCTTGAGCGGCGGGAACTCGCCATTGCGAACCTCGATCGTGTGCGCGCCGGGCTTGAGCTCGATGCGCGACAGCGGCGGAGTGCGTCCCCTGGCGACGCCGTCGACGTACACGAAGCCGCGCGGCTTGACGTGGAAGCGGATCGAAGCCGGTTTCGGCGGGGCGGGCTTCGGCTTGAACGTCGGCACGGGCTTCTCCGGCTCCACCACGCGGGGCGGCGGGGCAGCCTCGGCAACCTTGGGCTGCGGCGCGGCCGGCTTCACCGCGGCGGGCGTCGGCGGCGCGGGCGGCTCGACGCGCTGCGGCTCGTGGCGCAGCCTGCGCACGGCGACTGCGGTCCCAACGACCGCCAGCGCGCTGAGCGCGACGATCAGCAGCGCGCGGCGGCCGCTCGAGGCGGGCGCCTTCGGCTTGAGGGTGTAGAGCTCGTGCCGGCGCACGTTGGCATCGGTCAGCTCGCCGGCGGCGGCGAGGTCCGCGGCGCGGCGCGAGCTCGAGGCCTCGAGCGCCTCGTGGAACGGGCGCGAGGCGAGCAGCCGGCCCGGGGTCGCCGCGTTCGCGAGCACCAGGCCAGTGCCGACGCCGTCGCCGACGATGCCCGGCCCGCGCAGCGGGTCGTTCGCCTGGCGCACCGGGCCGTGGTTGACGCCGACGCACAGCGGCAGGTCCGCGGCGGCCGCGTCGCAGCGCTCGGCGAGCTCGAGCGCCGCCTGCGGGCGCGCGAGCACCACCACTGCGAGCGCGTCGGGTGCGTCGAGGACGATGCGGTCGGCGGCGGCGAGCGGCGCGAGCGCCTTGGCCGCGAGCGCCTCGAGCAGGCCCTTGAGCCGCGCCTGCTCGGTCACCGGCCTGCGGCCGAAATCGTGCAGCTTGAGCACGACGACGCTCGCCTGCACGGGCGCGCCCGCTGGAGCGTTCAGTGGCTGCGTTTTTTCGGCGGCTTCGGTTCCCATTCCATCCTGCGAGCTGCGGCAAACCTACATTTAACACGTGATCGCGATCCGGCGCTCGGGCGGCAGTCTCCGGATGAGAAATACGTCCGCAGCACTAGCCGTCGAGCTCCGGGTAGTGGCGGAATATGCCATGCTCGTTGAACGGGATGCGCCGCGGCGAGGCGAGGTAGGCGCGGATCCGCGGGCGCGCGGCGACGCGGTCGTGCAGCGCGGCGACCCAGGCGCGCCGGCGCTCGAGCTTCGCCATGGCGCGCGGGAAGGCGTAGCGCAGCCCGGCGACCATCTGGAACAGCGACAGGTCCGCGTAGGTTACGCGCGTGCCGCGGTTGCGCTCGACGACCGCGCCGAAATAGTCGAGGAACTTGGGCAAGCGGTTTGTCCGGAAGTCATGCGCGCGGCGCTTCGCCTCGCGCTTCTGCTCCTCGTAGTACAGGCCGCCGCCGATCGGGTGGTGCACGTCGTGCGCCTCGACCAGCCAGTCGGCGACGGTGAGCTGCAGCTGGTGCACCCACAGCCGGCCGGCCTCGCTCTTCGGGGCGAGGGCGAGGCGCGGGCCGAGGAACAGCAGGATATTCGCGGTCTGCGCGATCACTTGCGCGCCGGCCTTGAGGAACGGCGGCGCGAACGGCGGCTGCCTGAGCGAGCCGCTTTCCATGATGCGGATCATCGCCCCCATGCCGCGCGGCCGGCGTGCGACATCGACGTAATCGGCGCCCGCGTCCTCGAGCGCGAGGCGCACGAACTCGCCGCGGCCCTGGATCGATGGCCAGTAGTAAAGCTCGTAGCGCATGGCTTCCTCCCGACGGGTGGAACCCCCGCATCATAGCGGCTCGCTGCCGGACAGGTTTCTCGCGCCGGCGCTTCTGGGGACCAGCACGGGCTGAAAAGGGGCTACAGTGTGGACGCGGGCGGATCGACAGGAGGCAAGGGTGGACCCAAGCAATGCGAGATCGACCAAGAGCGCCTTCTGGTGCGGCGTGCTGGAAGGCGACGCGCCGGGTGTGGCGCCGGGGCGCGAGGTGCGCACCGTGCGCGGCCAGTACACCGCCTTGCGCGCGCCGGAGAAAGGCGTGCGGTCGCGGCGGACGCGGCGCCCGACCGGCCCCGCCGCGGAGCGCGGCCTCGCCGACGCAGAAAAATGAAAAAGACGAAGGAATCGTCGAGCGCCTATTTCCTCAGGACCCGGCCCAAGTTTCTCGACTGGGAGCCGCCGACCGAGGAACAGCGGCTGCTGGAAGTGCAGGCGCGCCGGGACGCCAAGGACCAGCAGCTCGCGAAGGTGGTCCGGCTGGAACGGGAACGCCAGGCGGCAAAGAGGGGTAGCCGCAAATAGCGCGAAGCGAGCGGTGGTGTCACCGGTGACGATCGATTACGACAGCCTCGCCGCGATGCCGGTTCACCGGCTGCGCACCGCCCTCGCCGACGGAGAGCTCACCTCGGTCGCGCTCGTCGAAAGCCTGCTCGCGCGCATCGCGCGCTACGACGCCAAGCTGCACGCCTTCGTCAACGTGTACGGCGACGAGGCGCGCGCAGCGGCGGCCGCGGCCGACGTCGCGCGGCGCGCCGGGCACGCGGTGGGGCCGCTGCACGGCATTCCGGTGGCGGTGAAGGACATCGTCGACATCGAAGGGCGCGTCACCACCGGTGGGTCGAAGGTCTGGGCGGAGCGCATCTCGCCGGTCACGGCGACGCTGGTGCGGCGCATGCTCGCGGCGGGCCTGATCGTGCTGGGCAAGACGCATTCGGTCGAATTCGCCATGGGCAGCTTCGGCACCAACCGCCACATGGGAACGCCGTGGAATCCGTGGGATCCGGCAACGCACCGCGCGCCCGGCGGCTCGAGCTCGGGCACCGGCGTGGCGGTCGCGGCGCGCATGGCGCCCTGGGGCATCGGCACCGACACCGGCGGCTCGGTGCGCATCCCGTCGTCCTGGTGCGGCATCGTGGGCCTCAAGACCACTATCGGGCGCGTGAGCTGCGAGGGCGTGCTGCCGCTCAGCACCACGCTCGACACGCCGGGGCCGATGGCGCGCTCGGTCGAGGACGCGGCGCTCCTGTACAACGTCTTGTCGGGCGACGATCCCTTGCCGCGGATGCGCGCGGGCGTGCGCGGCCTGCGCCTGGCGCGCATGCCCGCGTCCGAGCGCGCGGGCTGCGAGCCGCAGGTGCTCGCCGCCTACGACGCGTCGCTCGAAGTGCTCGCCGGGCTCGGCGCCACGATCGCCGATGTCAAGCTGCCGCGTGGATTTGGCGAGATGGGCGCGCTGGTCGGCCGCATCATCGGCGCCGAGGGCTACAGCTTCGTCGGCGCGCTGGTCGACGATCCGAAGCTGCCGATCGACGACGACGTGCGGCCGCGCATCGGCATCGGCCGCGACATGAGCGCGAAGGACTACCTCCTCACGCTGCGCGAGCGCGACCGGGTGAAGCGCGAGTTCGAGGCGGCGCTCGCCGATTTCGACGCGCTGCTTACGCCGACCACCGCGACCACGGCGCCGCCGGTCGCGGCGATCGACCAGTCGGGCACCGCCGCGGGCTTCACGCGCCCGGTCAACCTGATCGAGTGGTGCGCGCTCGCGCTGCCGAACGGCATGAGCGCCGCGGGGCTGCCGACGTCGCTGCAGATCGCGTGCCGCGGCCACGACGAGGCGACGGCGCTGCGCATCGGCTGGGCCTTCGAGCAGGCGACCGACTGGCACCGCGCGGCGCCCCAGGGGTGGTAAGCTGGCGCGGCCATGAGCACACTGTTCCGTTACACGCTGCCGGTCGCCGAGACCAACTGGAACTTCGGCGGCAAGGGGGAAACCTCTTTCACCTGGAACTACGACGCCGCGAACGAGGACCTGCTCAAGCTCTACGCCAAGGGCAAGCAGCAGCAGTGGGACGCCGACAAGAGGATCGACTGGAGCCTCGAGGTCGACCCCGACGACCCGATGCAGATGGACGAGAGCGTGATTCCGCTGTACGGCACGCCGCTCTGGGACCGCATCTCGGAGACGCAGAAGTCCGATCTGCGCTACCACAGCCAGGTGTTCAACCTGTCGCAGTTCCTGCACGGCGAGCAGGGCGCGCTGATCTGCGCGGCGCGCATCGTGCAGGACGTGCCGACCATCGAGTCCAAGTTCTACGCCGCGACGCAGGTGATGGACGAGGCGCGCCACGTCGAGGCCTTCAGGCGCCTGCTGACCGACAAGTTCCGCTTCGTCTACCCGATCTCGAAGCCGCTGCAGCAGCTGATCGAGCAGGCGCTCACCGATTCGCGCTGGGACTTCACCTACCTCGGCATGCAGGTGCTGATCGAGGGCCTGGCGCTGGTCGCGTTCCAGAGGATCCGCGACTACGCGAAAAATCCGCTGTGCCGCGCGGTCAACGCCTACGTCATGCAGGACGAGGCGCGCCACGTCGCCTTCGGGCGCCTTGCGCTGCGCGACTACTACCCGCAGCTCACCGACGCCGAGCGGCGCGAGCGCGAGGAGTTCGTGATCGAGGGCTCGATCCACCTGCGCGACCGCTTCAACTCGCCCGAGATGTGGGAGCACCTGGGCTACGACTTCGCCAACGACGTGCTGCCGCTGCTCGAGAGCTCGGACGGGCAGGTGCGCTTCAGGAAGCGGCTGTTCAGCCGCATCGTGCCGATCGTCAAGGACATCGGACTGTGGGGCGAGCGCGTGCAGCAGGCCTACGCCGGCTTCGGCGTGCTGCACTACGCCGACCGCAACGCGCAGGAGATGCTCGACCACGACGCGCAGGTGGCCGACGAGTTCGACCGGCTGCTCAAGCGGCGGGAGAGCGCCGCGGCGTGACGATCGGCTGGGAGACCGCGCAGTCGGGCGGCGGAGCGATGCGCGCCTACCTCGGGCTGCCGGATTCCCCGGGCCCGCATCCGGGGGTGGTGATCGCGCACCACGCCTTCGGCATCGACGCCTCGATGCAGGACATGGCGCACCGCCTGGTGCGCGAGGGCTATGCCGCGGTGGTGCCGGACCTGTTCCACCGCCAGCCCGCGGGCCTCGAGCGGCTGCAGCGCACCGCCTTGCTGCGCGACGCGGAGATCCTGCAAGACGTCGCGGCGGCGAGCGCGCTGCTCAGGGGCAAGTCGCCTTCGCTCGGCGCGCTCGGCATGATGGGTTTCTGCATGGGCGGGCGCGTCGCCTACCTCGCGGCCTGCGGCCTGCGCGGATTCGACGCCTGCGCCGTGTTCTACGGCGGCAACGTCATGAAGGCGCTGGGCGAGGGGCCGAGCCCGTTCGAGCGCAGCGCGGGCCTCGAGTGCCCGCTGATCGGCTTCTTCGGCGTCGAGGACAGCAACCCCTCGCAGGGCGACGTCGCGAAATTCGACGCCGAGCTCACGCGGCTGGGCAAGTGGCACGAGTTCCACAGCTACCGCGGGGCTGGCCACGCGTTTCACAACTTCACCGACGAGCGCTACCGCGAGCGCGCGGCGCGTGCCTCGTGGCACGAGCTGCTCGCGTTCTTTTCGCAGGTCCTGAAGCGCGGCGCGAAGCCCTAGTCCGCCGAAG
>Ga0316628_100001040_pt1 | contig 18959 bp, 18 predicted proteins | sample OWC_Aug_M2_C1_D5_FD_207648 | JGI IMG/M metagenome (GOLD analysis project Ga0316628, IMG submission 207648) | Wetland soil microbial communities from Old Woman Creek delta, Ohio, United States - OWC_Aug_M2_C1_D5_C | ecosystem: Environmental > Terrestrial > Soil > Wetlands | place: USA: Ohio... | reverse complement strand
CAAGCTCGAATAATCCTGCCGTTGCAGTCAATGGCGCGAATGTCTACGTGGTCTGGTCCGATTCTTGGAATGGCGATATCTTCTTCAAGAGATCGGCTGACGCAGGAGCCACTTGGCAAGCCTCCAAAAGGCTCAAGGCCAACGACGGATATTCGGGGCATCCCCGCATCGCGGTCAACGGTGCGAATATCTATGTGACCTGGGTGGATCAAACGTCTGGGAACGACGAGATATACTTTAACCGCTCCGGCGACAACGGCGCCACCTGGCAAAGCACCAAACGGTTGACGTTCAATTCGGGGTATTCGCTCTGGCCCCAAATAGCGATCAGCGACGTAAATCCCTGCGTCGTGTGGCAAGACGATACTCCAGGAGACAACGTGATCGACTTCCGGAAGTCGCTGGACGGGGGCGCGACCTGGCAAAGCGCCAGGCAATTGACGAACTATCCAGGCAGCTCTATGATGCCGGACATCGTGGGCGACGGCGCAAACCTCTATGTGGTCTATGCCGGCCTCTTCAGCGCCAGCTGGGAAGTATATTTCAGGCGATCGCTCGACGGCGGCGCCACCTGGCAAAGCCAAAAGCGGCTCACGTACAATGCGGGCGGATCCAGCAATGCCAAAATAGCGATCAGCGGCGCAAACCTCTTTGTGGTATGGGAGGACGACACGCCGGGAAACAACGATATCTACTTCAAGAAATCCACGGATCAGGGAGTCACCTGGCAAACCATCAAGAATTTGACAAATAACGCGGGGGGATCTTACTCCCCGGAAATCGCCGCCAGCGGTTCGAACGTTTACGTGACGTGGTACGACGACACCTCGGGAAACAATGAGATCTATGTGCGAAATTCCAGTGACGGAGGAGAGACCTGGCAATCCAGCCAGCGGCTTACGAATGACGCGGACGATTCATTATATCCGGATATCGCTGTCAGCGGTGCGAACGTCTATGTGGCCTGGCAGGATACCGCTTCGGGAAACGCCGAGATCTATGTGAAGTTTTCGCCGCTCTGATTTTCCGGGCCAAAGGCCGAAAGCGATTCAGTTTTTCTCGAAGTTCCTCATGGCTTTGACCAGGGCGGCGGTGATGCCGGGTTCGCCGGCGGAGTGGCCGGCATCGGGGACGATCACCAGCTTCGAGAGCGGCATTTTCTGGTGCAGCTTGTAGGCCGTGATGGGCGGGCAGATCGCATCGTAGCGGCCGTTCACGATCACCGCGGGAATGGCGGCCATTCGGATCGCGTTGTCCAGGAGTTGACCTTCCTTTAAGAAACAGCGATTGGCCATGTAGTGATTCTCGAGCAGGGCGAAGGCGAAGGGGTTGAATCCTGTAAGGAGATCCTGGAATTCGGCGTCCGAGAGTTTCAGAAACGCGAGCCAGACAAAAAGAAAAAGACAGAATTTTTTGCGCATGATGGCCTCCATTCAACAACCTCTTGCGGGCCGTTTATTTGGGCAGGAGCAATAGGAAATCCGCGGGCTCGTAAAAGCCGGCGATGCGCCCCGTTTCCTTTCCGGCTGGAGAGAAGAAGATCATCGTCGGCGGTCCGAAGATGCCCAGCTCCTTCTGGATCCGTTCGCTGCGCTCGTCGGGGCGGGTGACATCCAGGCGCACGAGCACGAATTTGCCCAGGGCAACCATGACTTGGGGATCGCTGAACGTCTCCCGCTCGAGCTTTTTGCAGGGCAAGCACCAGTCGGCGTACACGTCGACCAAAAGGGGCAGGTTCCGTTCCTTGGCCTGCCGCCGCCCTTCGTCAAAGTCACTCAGCCACTTCAACGACGGTTCTGAAACGACCGCCGCTCTCGGAGAGGATGCGGGGGGCACTGTTTCGGCCGTGAAGAAGGAACGTTCGAAGCCTTTGACGAAGAAAATGGCGCCGATCAGGAACACCAGGGCGACAAGGGTCTTGTACGCTTTGGCGCTCATTCCGGCATCGGGCCGCAGAGCTTGGAACAGGCCGCCGAACACGGCCGTTGCCAGCAGAAAAACTCCCCACAGCAGCCAGGCGTGGCCCGGATGCAAAATGGTGCTCCACAGGTAGATGCCGGCGCCGAGCAGCAGCAGGGCGAAGAATTTCTTGATCCCCTCCATCCATTTGCCGCCTTTGGGCATGTAAGCGACCGCGCCGGAAAAAGTGCCCAGGACGATGAAAATGACGCTGATCCCCAGGGAAAATGAAAAGGTGTAAATGAAGCCGAGCCAGGCGTTGCGCGTCTGGCTGATGAATGCCAGGATGGCGATCAGCACCGGGCCGACGCAGGGGGCGGCGATGAGGCCCGAGATGCCGCCGATGGCCAGGGCGCCGAGAATCTGGCTGCGATAGGATTTGCCGAGTTTGGCCGACACGAAGGCCGGAGCGGTGATGGTGAAGACTCCGGCCATGCTCAAACCCATGATGAAGAAAACGGCCGCGATCAGGGCGACCATCCAGGGGCTCTGCAGAGTAACGCCCACCAGCGAACCGGTCAGGGCGGCGACCACACCCAGGATGGAATAGACCAGCGCCAATCCGAGGGCGAAGCACAGCGACAGGACGAATCCCTTCCAGCGGCGGTTTTGCGCGCGCGAGCCGACGTAGCCCATGACGATGGGGATGATCGGGTAGACGCAGGGAGTGAGGCTGGTGATGAAGCCGAGGGCGAAGAGCATAATCAGGGTCAGGAACACGGCGGATCCCTTTTGCTTCTGCAGCAACGACTTGAGCCTCGCGGTCAGGCGTGAAAGGAGCGACGAATTTGTGCCCGCTTGGCTGGACTCGTTGACACCGACGAATCCCGGCTCCAGGGTGACCGTCACGTCTTTCGCGTCCGGAGCAAAGCAGACCTCCTCGGGAAACTCCCGGCAGATTTGAAAAGATACATGGAAGGCCAAAGGCCGGGCCGACGCGATCGGTTGGAGAGTTTTCAGGTGCACGGGGACCGTGAAGGTGCCCTTGAACACCTCCTCGCCGTCGTAGGGAGTCCCCCGCGGAAAATCGATGGAGTCGATTTCCGCCCATTCGTTCTTGGCCAGGGCGATTTTAAAAAAGCCGTTTTTCAGGTCCGTGATGTGGTTTCCGGCGCGCAGCGAGAAAGCGAAAAGCACGCGGCCTTCCGCGGGCTTCGCCGTGGCGCTGATTGTCGGGCGGGCCGGCCCGGAACCATCGAAATCGAAGAGCTGGGCGGATAAAGGAATAGCGCAGAGGGCTAATGCCAGTGCTAGAAAACAGGATTTTCTCATGACCATGATGGATACTTTTAGCCGAAAAGCGATGAAAAGTCAATCGGCGGAATTATGATATCGCCCACTTTTTTATGCGGCCGGATTGTGGTAAAATAGCGCTAATGATAGGAGGCATCCTGGTAATGAAAAAAACAACTTCCCTTGTGGTTGGCATTGCTTTCATATTGGCCATGGCGATTCCGCTGACCGCCAAGGCAGAGGAGAAGGTGGCGAGCCTTTGGGCCCAGCCGGCCCCGGCCATCGACGGCGTCTTATCCGAATGGCTCGGCTTCCCGCGGCAGAACGAAAATGAGGTGGACGTCGAATACGCGTTCCGCAATGACGAGCAGAACCTTTACATCCTCTTCGTTTTCAAGAATCCCGCATTCATGAGTTCGTTGAACTACACCGGTCTGACCGTGTGGGTGAACCCCGAGGGGAAAAAGAAAGCAAATGCGGGGATGCGTTGCCAGAAAAAGAGGATCGCCACCGCCGCGCTGATCGCCCTTTTGGAGAAACAAGGCACTCCTCTCACAGAGGAAAAAAAGAAGGAGATCCAGGCCCGGGCCAGTTATTTGGTCGAGCAGAACACCATTATCAGCAATAAGAAGGAGCGTCTCTTGCCGCTGGATCCCGGCGGCGGTTCCGGAGCGGCGTTCAAGAGCCAAGTCTCGGGCCAGTCTTTGGTCTTTGAAGTGCGGATTCCTTTCACTGAATTGTTCGGCGCCAGCGGGCTTCCCGCGATCAAGGCGGACGAGCCATTATGGATCGGATTTGCCTGGGGCGGCATGACCACGGAAATGCGCCAGGCAATGATGCGCGGCGAGCCCATTTTGGAAGCCGGCGGCGATGAATATGACGGCGGCGGCGTGAACGACAGCACGGACGTCGAGCAACGCGGCGATGTCGATGCCGGCCCGAACTGGAGAGCTCCCAAGAAGTATGCGTTCTGGGTGCCGGTCCAGCTGGCCGCAAAGCAGTGAAGCGCCGGCGCGCACTCTCCCTACTTCTTTTTTCATTTTGCCTTGGCGGCGAAGAAATCCGGGTGCAATTGTTCGCGCCGCTGAACCCTCCCTCCGCCACTGCGGTGCGGGCAGCGGACGGACTTATCGGGGTTGTGCACTGCGATGACATTCCGTCACCCCTGGCGGTCCCGGCCGTTACGGTGAGGGCTGAAGCCGCCCGACTGCGCCTGACTCCCGGCCTTTGTGGTCCATGCCGGCGGATCGTATTTCCGGCCGCGCGCTACCGGCTGACGGCTTGCGGCATCGACAAATCCGTCCAGGGTGTCCTGGAAATAACTCCTTGGCAGAATGGCTTGCGCCTTGTCGGCCATGTCGAGTTGGAGGATTACGTGGCCGGCGTGCTGTGGGGCGAGGGGGAACAGTTCAGGGAGATGGAATTTTTACGGGCGCTGGCGGTGGCCGTGCGCAGTTACGCCCTCTTTTCCCGGATACATCCCTTGAACTCCGCTTATCATTTGGTCGACTCCACCCGCAGCGCCTTTTTCAAAGGCGGACCCGCTCCCGCGGTTTTCACCACCGCCTGCCGTCTGACCCGCGGCCGCCTCTTGCAAAAAGAAGGCGAATTGGTCCCCGGTTTCTTTTTCGCCGAAAGCGGCGGCCGGACATGGCTGCCGCGGCAGCTGTGGGGTGACGACCTGCGGGGATTCAAATCCGCCTTTCCGGTGGAAGCGGCCGGGAGTCGCCGCGTACGGCTGGCCAAGAAGGAGATGCTGAACCTTTTCGGTCAGGGTCGGCCGCAGGTGCCGGTCGCCATGATCGACAGAGATTCCGAGATCGAGCTCAGGGCAGAGGATGGCTCCAGCCGCCGTTTCTCCAAGGCGACGATCTACCGGCGCGGCAACCGAAACGACCATCGCCTGTGGCCGAGTCCGTACTTCCGTCTCCGCGAGCAGGGCGGGGAAGTGGAGCTCGTCTTCTCGGGCCGGGGTCATCAGGTCGGCCTCTCCCTAAGCGGCGCGCACGCGCTCGCCCGGCGCGGCTGGAACGCCGATCAGATTTTACGCTACTATTTCGATATCGATTGAATCGGGCCATTTGCCTGCGGACGCCCGGCCCGCTCGTTGAAGAAGTTCAGATACATATTGGGTTGAAGGAACACCCGTAAGGGTGTTGATTTGAGTCCGGAAATAAGATAATATTGCCAATGGACGAAACATGATGACGCAAGCGCTTATGGCCCAGAGGGGAACGGTCACCCCGGAAATGGAGAAAGTCGCTGCCGCGGAGGGAATCCCTATTGAGACTCTCCGCCAGTTGCTGGCCACCGGCCGGGTAGTCATCCCCGCCAACCGCCTTCATTCCCGGCTCGTGCCAATCGGCATTGGCAAGGGATTGCGCACCAAGGTCAACGCCAACATCGGCACGTCCGGCGATTTTTCCCGTTTGGACGATGAATTGCAGAAATTGAACCTGGTCATCGCCTTCCGCGCCGACACGGTGATGGATCTGAGCACGGGCGGCGATATCTCCGCCATCCGGCGCGCGTTGCTGGCCCGGTCGACCATCCCGTTCGGCACGGTCCCCGTTTACCAGATGGCCGTCACCGCCGCTTCCCGTGAACGCAAGTTTGTGGAGACGGAGGTCGACGAGATGTTCACCGCGATCGAGGAGCAAGCCGCCGAGGGGGTCGATTTCATGACCATCCACGCCGGTTTGACGCGGCGGGCATTGGACAAGGTGCGAGAGAGACCGCGCAAAGCCGGCATCGTTTCGCGCGGCGGCTCCATCCTCGCCGGTTGGATGCTCCATCGCCGGCAAGAAAACCCCTTTTACGAACACTTCGATCGCCTCCTGCAAATTGCCGGCGCGTACGATGTCACCCTGTCTTTGGGGGACGGCTTGCGTCCGGGAGCCCTTGCCGACGGCAGCGATTGGGCGCAGTTGGAAGAGCTCCTGACTCTGGGCGAACTGGTGAAGAGAGCGCGCGCGGCCGGAGTGCAGGTGATGGTCGAGGGGCCCGGGCATTTGCCGCTGCCGCAGATCGAGATGAACATCAAGCTGCAAAAAACAGTCTGCGACGAAGCGCCTTTTTACGTGCTGGGGCCCGTGGTCACCGACATCGCTCCCGGATACGATCACCTGACGGCGGCCATCGGCAGCGTCGTGGCGGGTGCGGCCGGCGCCGATTTCCTTTGCTACGTCACTCCCTCCGAACATCTGGGTCTTCCCGATGCCGAGGACGTCAAGGAGGGGATCATCGCCCTGCGCATCGCCGCCCATGTCGTCGACATCGCCAAAGGTGTGCCCGGGGCCATGGAATGGGACAACCGCATGGCCGAAGCCCGCTGCCGGCTCGATTGGGAGGCGCAGAAAGAGTTGAGCATCAATCCGGAAAAATTCCAGGCGGTCCGCCGCCAACGGAGCAGCCAGACGGACGCCTGTTCCATGTGCGGCGACTTCTGCGTGTACAAAATCCAAAAGGATTTCTTCAGCCATGGCTGAGCGGCTGTTGACTTTTTTCGGGGTGCGCGGGAGCTATGCGGTGGCCGACCGGCGGATGTCCCGCACCGGAGGCAACACCGCTTGCGTGCTGATCCGCACGGGCGGCGAATGGCTGATCCTGGATTCCGGGACCGGCATTATCTCTGCCGGCCGGGCCATCCTTCGCGCCCGGCGCTCCAGCCGACGCATCCATATCTTCCTGACCCACTTGCATCTCGATCATATCATGGGCTTGACTTTCTTCGCCCCGCTGTTCGATCGCCGCTACCGAGTCGACATCTACGGCCCTCGTTTTCAGGGCATCTCCGCCCGGCGCACGGTGGAAGCCCTCTTCCAGCCGCCTTTTTCCCCCATCACTATGAAAGGCATCCGCGCCTCGCTCACCTTCCATGAGCTGCGGCCGGACCGGCCCGAACCGGTGACATTGGCCGGCAGCGTTTGCGTGGAATACCGGCGCCACAATTCGAGCCCGCTGCTCGATGTGCTGATATATAAAATAAGGCAATCCCCGCAAGGGAGCGCAGTCGTTTTCGCCACCGACGTGGAGAGCCCGCACGGTTTCGCGCCGGGGCTGCAGCGTTTCATCCAGAATGCGGATATTCTCATCCACGACAGCCAATACCAGGATCGCGAATACCATCGGCGGCGCAACGGCAAGAAGGGATACGGCCATAGCACCGTATCCATGGCCGTGGCCAACGCCAAGTTGTGCCACGCCCGAAAGCTCTTCCTCTTCCATCACAATCCGGAGTATGACGACCGGATGCTGGAACGGATGCTGCTCCAGGCCCGGAAAATGTTCCGCCCGACCTACTTGGCAAAAGAAATGAAAGAGATATCTTTAAGGAGTTAACCATGTCCGGACATTCCAAATGGCACTCGATCAAGCATAAAAAGGCCGCGGCTGACGCCAAGCGGGGCAAGATGTTCACCAAATACATCCGCGAGCTGACCATCGCCGCCCGCATCGGCGGGGGCGATGCCGAAGCCAATCCCCGTCTGCGGCGCGCCTTGGACGGCGCCCGTTCGGTCAACATGCCGATGGACAACATCAAGAAGGCCATTCAGCGGGGAACCGGCGAGCTCGAGGGAGTCAACTACGAAGAGATCAGCTACGAAGGGTACGGACCCGGCGGAGTGGCCATCCTGGTGGAATCGTTGACCGACAACCGGAACCGGACGGTTTCCGACGTGCGCCACGTGTTCAGCAAGTACAACGGGAACCTGGGCGAACAGGGATGCGTGTCATGGATGTTCGCCCGCAAGGGCGTCATCAGCGTACCCGCGGACGCAATCTCGGAGGAGGATTTGTTGGAAATCGCCTTGGAAAACGGCGCCGAAGACATGAAGAAAGAGGGGGGCAACTACGAGATTTCGAGTGCGGTGGCCGATTTTGACCGCGTTCATGCCGCCTTGAAGGCAAAAAATATTCCCGTGGAATCGGCGGAAATAGCCATGGTCCCGTCGACCACCATCAAGCTGACCGGCAAACTCGCCGAGCAGATGATCCGGCTCATGGATAAACTGGAGGAATTGGACGACGTTCAGAATGTCTGGGCCAATTTCGACATCGCGGAGGAAGAGCTGGAAAAGATCCAGCAAAACGGCTGATGGTGGTGGCGGGATTTGATCCGGGCTCGCTGCGCTTCGGCGTCGGCCTCATCCGGCAGCAGGGCGGCGAGTGCGAATTCCTGCATGCCGAAGAGATCGTCCTCGCGGCGAGCGATTTCAGCCGGCGCATGGGATGCCTGTGGGAAAAACTGAGCGCGGTCTTTCTTCGTTTCCCGGTGCAGTCGGTGGGCATGGAAGAGGGTTTCCTGGGCAAAAACGTACGCTCAATGTCGCTGCTGGCCATGGTGCGCGGCGTGGCTTTGGCCGCCGCCGTCTCCCGGGGCGTGCCGGTCAAATTATATGCGCCGCGGCTGATCAAACAGGCGCTGACCGGAAACGGCAGCGCCTCCAAGGAGCAGGTGAATCGCATGGTGCGGCGGCTCCTCCATTTCCCGGCGGGTGACCGGCTGGGCCTCGACGCCAGCGACGCATTGGCTGTGGCTTTCTGCCACGCCCGGTATGCGAAATGATCGGCGCGCTGAAAGGCCGCGTGTACAGTTTGGCCCCCGGTAAGGTCAGCGTGGAAACCGCCGGCGGCTGGATCGTGGAAGCCCACATCCCGGTTTCGCATTTCACTCGCCTGCGCGAAGGCGAACCGGTGCTGCTGCATACCGTGCTCAAGGTGCGTGACGAGGATCTCGTTCTTTACGGATTTCTCGAGCCCCGTGAGAAACAGTTTTTCGAAAAGCTTTTAGCCGTATCGGGAGTCGGCGGGAAAACGGCGCTTTCCTGCCTGTCCTCGTATGGCGTCGACGAACTGATCGCGGCCATCAACTCCCGTGACGTGGACTCCATCTGCGCGATTCCCGGCATCGGCCGAAAGACTTCCCAGCGCATCATCCTGGAATTGACCGGCAAGCTCACCCTAGAATCGGAGGTGAAACCGGAGGCGGAGTCAAAATTGCGCGACGATCTGACGTCGGGGCTGGTCAACCTCGGTTATTCGCCCAAGGCGGTCAAGGATGTCGTCGCCAAGATTCTCAAGGAGCACCCGGAACGCTGTTCTTTCCAGGAGGCCTTTAAGCTGGCGCTGAAGAGGATCAGCAGACTGTGAGCACGGCCGTTACCACTCCGGTCCAAAACAGCGAAGAGCGGGTTTTCGAACAGAGCCTGCGACCGTCGCGGCTGCGGGAATTCATCGGCCAGAAGCAGAAAGTCAGCAACCTCAAGACCTATATCACCGGCGCCCGTCAACGCAGTGAACCGCTGGATCATGTTTTGTTGCACGGCCCGCCGGGTTTGGGCAAGACCACCTTGGCCCATATCGTCGCCGCCGAAATGGGTGCGAAGCTCAAAAGCGCGTCGGGCCCGTTGCTTGAAAAGAAGGGTGATCTGACCGCTATCCTCACCGACATGGAGGCCCACGAGCTCCTCTTTATCGATGAAATTCACCGCCTCAAACGGTCATTGGAGGAAATCCTTTACAAGGCCATGGAGGAGTTTCATATCGACCTGGTGATCGGCCAAGGAGCGGGAGCGCGCACCGTTTCGCTCGCTCTCTCGCCGTTCACCCTGGTGGCGGCCACCACCCGGGCGGGATTGCTTTCCTCCCCGTTCCGCGACCGCTTCGGCATCACACTCCATCTCGATTACTACTCCGAAGAGGACTTGCGGATCATCATCTCCCGCAGCGCCGTCATCCTGGGAGTGCGCGTCGATCCGCCGGCCGTGGAGGCGATTGCCGGTCGTTCCCGCGGCACGCCGCGCATCGCCAACCGCCTGTTGCGACGGATTCGCGACTTCGCCCAAGTCGAAGGCGAGGGATTCATCGACACGCGCATCGCCGAGCACGCCTTTCGGGCGCTGGAAGTCGATGAAATCGGATTCGACGAACTCGACCGGCGGATTCTGCTTGCGGTGATTGAAAAATTCTCCGGGGGCCCGGTGGGTTTGGGAACGTTGGCCACCGCGGTCCAGGAGGAGAAAGATACGATTGAAGACATTTACGAGCCCTTCCTGATCCAGGGAGGTTTCCTGAAGGTCACGCCGCGCGGTCGCATGGCCACCCCCAAGGCCTACCAGCATCTGCGCAAAATCCCCCCCCCCGGACGGCGAGGTCTCTTCGAATAGATTTTCTAAGGTCTTGATTTATGCCGGCCGATGGGGTATGCTTCGGGATTCAATCCCAGAATTTATGAGTTTTGAACAGATGGATAAAAGTGGACATGTACCGCCGGACGTGAACCTACTCAGCCGCGAATACATCCACTCCCTTTCCGTCATCCGTTTCGGCGGAACGGTGACTGTGGTGGAGGATGCGGCCCAAGCGGAAGCGGCGTTTCAAGCCCTGGAAAACGAGGAAGCGGTCGGTTTCGACACCGAAAGCCGGCCGTCATTCACCCGCGGCGTCGCCTACCCGGTTTCGTTGGTGCAGGTGGCCACCGCCGAAGTGGCCTACCTTTTCCAGCTGGTAAAAATCGGCTTTCCCGACGAGTTGGTGAGGTTCCTGGCCAATCCGCGGGTGCAGAAGATCGGAGTCGGCATTGCCAACGACATCAGCAAGCTGAAGCAGTTGCGCCGTTTTCACCCGGCCGGATTCGTCGATCTGGGGCGCCTGGCGGCGGCCAAGGGGATCGTCCAGGTCGGGGCCCGAGCCCTGGTGGCCCGTTATCTCGGCTCTCGCCTGATCAAGAGCTCCCAGCGCACGGATTGGTCCAAGCCGCTATTGACCGAGAAGCAAAAAAACTACGCCGCCACCGACGCCTGGGTTTGCCTGCAAGTCTACCCCCGCTTGCTCGCCGATTCCGCGCATTATGTCGCGCCGGCGGTTGTTGCTTCGCCAAAACCGGAAAAATAAGAAATTTCAGCTGCCGGCCTGGGTCTCGTCTTCGCGAAGCCGGGGAGCCATGGTCCAGCCGGTGAATCCGAACAGCAACAGAATGGCCACCGCCGCATAGTTCATGACAGCCCAGGGAAGGTAGCTCAATGTCGGCACGCCGATCGTCCCGCTGATGTAGACTCCGGCCATGCTCCAGGGGATGAGCGGCACGAGGATAGCGCCGCATTCCTCAATGATCCGCGACAGATTCTTTGAGGCAAGCTTTCTTTTTATGAATACCGGCGCCAGCAGCTCGCCCGGAATGATCATCGCCAGGTATGAACTGCCGGTGACCAGGGCCGCGACTACGGTGGCGAGAACCGTGGTGGCGACCACGCTCCACGTGCTGCGGGTGAAACGGAGCACGCGTTCGAGAATGGCGTCGAGAAATCCGGAGCGTTGCATGATGCCGCCGAAGCAGAAGGCGGTGAAGGCGATGAGTTGGGTCTCCATCATGCTCATCAATCCGCCCCGCGCCAGCAACCGGTCCACATCGGCCACGCCGGTGTGCGGCTGGAAACCGCTGTTGAGGGCGTTGGCCACTTCGGTCAGGGGAATTCCCTGCATGGTGACCGCCAGGACAGCGGCGACCAGCGCCGACAGGATCATGCCGGGGATTACCGGCTTCTTGGTGAAGGCGAAGTAAAACACGATGACCAGCGGCAGCAACAACACGGCGTGAAAAGTAAAGTGTTGCCTCAACGTCGCCAGGATCAGGTCCATGGCCGAAGAGCGCAGCGCCCGGTCGCCGTATTTCAAACCGGCCAGGAAGTAAACCAGCAATCCGACAGCCCAAGCCGGCAATGCCGACCACAGGGTATGCCGCAGGTGGTCGAAGAGGTTGGAGCCGGCGGCCACGGGCGCGAGATTGGCCACGTCGGAAAAGGGCGACAGCTTATCTCCAAAATAAGCTCCGGCCACGATTGCCCCGGCCGCAGGTCCCAGCGGTATGTCCATGGCCATGGCCATGCCGATGAAGGCCACTCCGAGCGTGCCCACCGTTCCCCAAGAGGTCCCGGTGGCCAGGGAGACCAGCGAGCAAACCAGGCAGGCGGTGAGCAGGAAATACTTGGGGGAGATCAGTTTGAGGCCGTAATAAATGATCATCGGCACTGTCCCGGCCGCGATCCAGGCGGCGATGAGCAAGCCGACGCATAGCATGATCAGGATGGCCGGGAGCGCTTTGGCGATGCTTGAGACGATCCCTTCCTGCAAATGGGGCCATTTGATCCCGATGGCGATGGCGAGCGCCCCGGTGAACAGCGCTGCCGCCACCAGCAGCACCTGCGGCCGGACACGGTACAGACCGTAGCCCACGCTGAGGAGGAGGACCATCACCACCAGGGGCAGGGATGCCAGAAGGATCGGGACCGGGCGCGAATCGTCTTTTTCGCTTATCTTGGGCATCTCTATTTTTTTCTCACGCCCGGGAAAGCTCGTCTAAATGGGCGCAGGCGGCGGTGGCCAAACCCGACAGGCCGTACCCGCCCTCGAGCACCGAAACGAGGCGGCCCCGGCCGCTGATATGGGCGATTTCGATCATAATGCGGGTGAGCTCGCGAAAGCCTTGATCGTCCACCTGAAATCCGCCCAGGGGATCGCCGCGTCTGGAATCGAAGCCGGCGGAAATCAACGTCAAGTCGGGTTTGAACGATCGCGCCGCCGGCAGCAGGTCCTGGGAAAAGGCGCCGCCGATTTCCCGGTTGCCGGCCCCCGCGAAAAACGGCCGGTTCATGATGAGACCGCGGCCCTTGCCGGAGCCGATTTCCCCGCGTTGCCCGGTGCCGGGATAGAACGGCCACTGGTGAGTGCTCATGAAGAATACCGAGCCGTCGCTCCAGAAAATGTCCTGGGTGCCGTTGCCGTGGTGCACGTCCCAATCGGCGATCAGGACCCTTTCCAGGCCGAATTTTTTTTGCGCGTAACGGGCGGCGATGGCCACGTTGTTGAAAATGCAGAAGCCCATGCCGCGCGCCTGGCTGGCGTGATGCCCGGGCGGGCGCACGATGCAGAAGGCGTTTTTCACCCGGCCGGCCATGACGGCGTCCACGGCCGCCAGCACTCCGCCCGCGGCTTTGAGCGCCACCGTGTAGCTGCGCGCGCCGATGGCGGTGTCGCCGGTCGAAAGGGAAGCGGCGCCCGCGTCGCATTCGCGCCGAACCAGTTCGACGTAGCGGTCGTCGTGCACCAATTGCACCTCTTCAGCGGTGGCCTCTCGGGCTGTCAACGGCAGCAGTTTTTCCGCCCAGCCGCTGCGATCAAGCCGCTGGCGGATGGCCAGAAGCCGGGCGGGAGATTCGGGGTGGAACTCGCCTGTTTCATGTTCCAAATACAGGTCATCGCTCATGAGACCGCTGCGTTTTGAGGCGGCTGTCGGCCGGGCGGCGCCTGTGCCTTCGGCCAGCAGAAACGCGGCTCCGGCCGCGCCGATTCGGGAGAGGAAGTGCCGCCGGCTCATCCGTCCCATCCGGGAATCATCCCTTTTTCTCTCCGCTTTCAAAGGATCATTTCCAGCTCGATCTCGTCGTGCAGCGGAATGCCATATTCGCCGATGAGGGGAATCTCGGGTTTCAGGCGCCGGGAAGCTTCCATGGCGTTGCGGTGAACGGCGACCAGGGTGAAACCGCGCCGCTGATAGAATCTCAGGGCGTCGAGATTGTCGTTGGTGGTGATCAGCCAGAGGCGGCGGCAGCATTTTTCCCAGGCGGCGTCCTTGACCGCTTCGAGCAAGGCCGTGCCAATCCCGCTGCCGCGGCGGTCGCTGTTCAGGGAGACGATTTCGCATTCGCCTTCGGCCACATGGTAGGTGATCAGTCCGATCCTTTCGTCGTCGCTGTGCGCCACGAATCCTTGGAGCTCTTGGGGGCGATACACCACTCCATGTGCGATCACGGTCGGGGCGCCCCAGCGCTCGGCTATGTAGCCTGGAATCCACGCCCGGTCATCGCTTCCGATGGTTCGAATCCTGATTGTTGGCATTGTTTGCTTCCAACATTCCATTTGTTTCTTAGCATAGAGCAAGAGAAATTACAAGTGCTTGACTTCGCCCGGAGCTTCACCTACCATGATGCGAGGAGCGGACATGGAAACGCTGACGTCCAACGATCTGGTTCAGCTGCTGGCAAAGGTCTTTCCCCGTTTACCGCAAGATCGGCGCTTGGGAATTCTCGTCGATGTGCCATGCCGCCGACATGAGGACCACTCCGCCTGGCGGCAACGGCGCCGCCTCGCCGGGCAGTGGGCCCGGTCGCTCAAGCGTGCGAAGCGCGCCCTCGGTTTGGAGGGGGTCGACACGATCGTTTACGCCGCGGTGGGCAGCAATAACGCGGATCTGCCGCCCGAGGCGACCATTTGCGAAAGGATTCCGGCAACGGCTGCCGCTCTTCCCCGTTCGGGACCGGCTGTGGCCTTCGCCGATATATTCGCCGCCCATCAACTCTTTCTCGCGCCGACCGAATTTTCCGCAACGGCGCCGCTGAAGAACGCCGCCCGGCAATTCGGCTTCCGTGCGGCCACCATGCCCGGCTTCACGGCGGCGATGATTCCGGCGTTGCGTCTCGACTACGGGGAGGTGGGACGACGGGTGGCGCGGCTCAAGGAGCTGCTCGACCACGCCGCCGCCGCCGAAGTCCTTTTTATTGTGGACGGCCGTCAGGAACACCGCATCCGTTTCGACCTGCGCTTTCGCCAGGCGCATGAGAGCAGCGGCCGTTTTTCTCAGGCCGGGACCGCCGGCAATCTGCCCAGCGGCGAGGCGTATATCGTGCCCTACGAAGGAGAAAAAGGGGAAAAAAGCGGGACTTGCGGCGAACTGCCCGTGCAAATTGAGGATGAAGTGGTCGTGTTCGAAGTGCGGGAGAACCGGGCCGTCGCGGTCGCCGGTTCCGGAGCCGCCGCTCGTGACGAACGTCGCCATCTGGAGGAGGAACCGGCTTACGGAAACATGGCCGAACTCGGATTCGGCGTGCTCGGCGATTTCGGCTTGCAGCCGATCGGTGAACTGCTCCTGGATGAAAAGCTGGGTTTTCACGTGGCTTTCGGGCGCAGCGACCACTTCGGCGGCCGCATCGGAGCGGCCGATTTTTCTTCTCCTCAGGCGGTCATCCATCTGGACCGCCTTTACATCCCCGCCGCCCAACCCCGGGTGGCCCTCGAGCGCGTGCAACTGATTGCCGAGGGCGGCCGCGCCGTTGACGTCATGATGGCCGGCAAATATTCCATTTTTTGAGCGCGGCTGCGCCTGGCGGGGACGGCGAAAGTCTGATATAATGGCTGCCATTCATGAACAACCGGAGATTATTTGAGGTGCGTTGGCCATGAATTTCGCCTTCCCATGGGCGCTTTTCCTTTTGATCCTGCTGCTTCCCCTCGTGGGCCTGATGGTCTTCGATTTTCGCCAGAAGAAGAGAATCCTGTCCGGTTTCCTGTCCCGTACGGCCGCCTCCGTGAACGTGGTTCGCAGTGGCCGTGAAATCGATTTTTTTAAGGCGCTGCTCATGGCGGCCGCTCTGGCGTTCTTCATCCTGGCCCTGGCCGGACCCCAATGGGGGGAAAGGTATTCCACCATCGAACTGCGCGGCTTGCCGGTATACTTCCTGCTGGATACGTCCACGTCGATGGCCGCCGAAGACGTGAAGCCGAACCGCCTGGAGGCGGCCAAGAACCTGATCCGCACGTTGGCCGCCGAACTGCCCAGCGACATGATCGGTCTGGCCAATTTCGCCGCCTTGGCCTATGTCCAATGCCCTCTGACCCTCGATCGGGAGGCGTTTGCATTGCTGACCGGCGCCAGCGCGCTCAGCCCGGCGGACGCGCAGGGGACCGATTTTGGTCAGGCGCTCGCCGTGGCGGCACGTTCGCTGAAGGACCTAAGGGCTTCCCGTAAACTGGTGGTGCTGGTGACAGATGGCGAAGACCAGGAAGGCACATGGAAGAAGGCGCTGGCCGAGCTGAAGAAGGGCGCTGTGGTTGTCTATACCGTGGGTGTAGGCGTCCGAAACGGCGGATCGCCGATCCCCATCAAGGACGAACAGGGGCGGGTGCGGGACTGGAAAAAAGACCGTATGGGGAAGCGGGTCCGCACCGTTTTAGATGAGCGCACGCTGGAGGAAATCGCCACCCGCGGCGGCGGGCGTTTTTTTCGTCTCAGTGACGGCTCCGGCAGCGGCGCGATCGTGCAAGCCCTGAAATCCGTTGTCCGCGGCATCCTGGCCCAAAGAGTCCGTCGGGAGAAGATCGCCCGCTTTCAGTACCCGCTGTTACTGGGATTATTTTTACTGGGAATGGAGATGGTTCTTAGCGAAAGGCGTTGGCCATGGGCAAAAAAGTAATCATTTTACTGTTGGCCCCGCTGTGGATCGGTTGGCACTGGTTTGAACCGGCTGCGCGCCGGAACCAGAGAGGCATCTGGGAATTTTCCAAGCAACGGTATGCCGATGCCTTAAAAACCTTTCTTTCGGCCAAGGGCCTGCGGCCGGAAGCGGCGGAGTTGAAGAGTAATACCGCCGCCGCCCTTTACCAGCTGCAAAAATATCGCGAGGCTTTGGCTGAGTGGTCGGCCATTCAGGCAACGCGCCCGATCTCCGGACAGGGCGATCTCTTTTATGATATGGGCAACACGCATTTCCGGCTGCAACAGTACGACCGCGCATTGGAATGCTACAAGCAGTGCCTCCTGCGCCGGCCGGGCGACATCGCCGCCAAGAAGAATCTCGAGATCACGTTGAAGAAACTCGCGGAGCCGAACAAGCAGAATCAGGAATCGTCGCCCGACCAGGCTCGCCAGCAGCCGCAACGCCAAGATTACCAACCCATGCTCCGCTTCCTGAATCAGAATGAAATGGAGCAGCTGAAACGGAAGAAGCACTCGGTCGCGGCAGCGGGCCGCGAAAGAGACTGGTGAGTCCGGTGCGCCTGCGGCTGGCGATTTTTTTTCTGGCACTGTCGGTACACCTTCAGCCGGCCGGAATCCAAGAGGCGTCATTCACGGCGGCTGTCAACGCCGAACGGATCGGCCTGGACGACATTCTGGTTTATACACTGACTTACACGGGAAATAACAATCCGCAGACTCCGGAATTGCCCATGCTTCGCATGCTTCGCGACTTTCGCCTCTTGCAGCAATCGACCAGCAGCGAGGTCCGATTGCTCGACGGCGACGTCAGCTATGCCACCCATTTCTACTACCACCTGTTGCCCTTGCGCACCGGGAAATTGTCCATCCCGGCGGTGCGCGTCCGGCTCGCCGGCAAAGAGTTCCGCAGCAATCCCGTCTTCGTGGAGGTGGTCCCGGGCAGCGTTCTACCCAAGGAACCTTTCTCCGCCTATGCCGACGATTCTTTATCCCCCTCGCTGGCCAGGGGTGAACCGATTGCGCCTGGCGACCTCTTCCTGCAGGTGCGGGCATCCCCGCAGAGGGTATTCCGCAACCAACAGGTGAATCTGGCCATCCTCCTTTATTCGCGGAAACGAATCGAATCGGCGACCATGATCAGCAATCGGTCGTTTCCCGGATGCTGGCAGGAATGGTATCCGGTTCCCGAGGAAATATCTTCACGTTATGAAACCCTGAACGGGAAAACCTACTATGTTTTCGAGGTGAACCGTGCTGCCCTGTTCCCCACCCACGCCGGTCAGTTGACCATACCCGCATTCCAGTTCGAAATCGCCATGATCGCCTCGAATTTCGGACTCCTGCCATTGGCGCAGAAGGTCGTGCGCAGCAGCGAGCCGCTGGCGATTCGGGTGGCGGAGCTCCCCGCCGACGCGGCCGATCTGCCCGTAGGCAATTTTTCCTTCTCCTTGCAAGCCGACCGCCTGCAGGCGAACATCAACGATTTGGCGATTCTGCGGCTGCACATGGTTGGCGATGGCAATTTCAAGACTCTCTCCCTGCCCGCATGGGCGGCCAGCGAAGATTTCATCGCCTATCCGGAAAAAGTATCCCAGGCGCTCGACTACGGATCCGTCCCCCTGACTGGCTCGCTGACAGCGGAGATTCCCATCTCTTTTCGGCGGGCCGGCTCCATCCGCCTGCCGTCGCTTGATTTTGCTTTTTTCGATCCGCACCTCCGCCGCGTCGTGCACGCGCCGAGCGGCGAGATGACTATTGCCGTCAGCGTCCCCGCGGGAAGAATTCTTGACTCCGGAGCTGCCGTTCGCGCGTCTGAGCCACCCGCTTCTCCGGGCGGTGGAATCGGCGGGATCCAAAAGGGAAAACTCGGCGACCAGGACCGATTTTTTTTTCGCAGCGGTTGGTTCGACATCCTGCTCTTTTTCCCCTTCCTGTTCAACCTCGCGTTCGGGCTGAAACGGCTGGTGTGGGAGCACTGGCTGGCCGACCACCCCGCCCGACTCCGCAAACGGATCCTGGCTCGGGCCCTCGATCGGCTCAACCGGGTGAACAGCTGCGAGCAGATAGCGGCTGTTTTGGAAGAATACCTCCGCCAAAAGACGGATATTCCTCAGGCGGAGATGAGCGGCGAGCGAATCGCCGAATGGCTGGCGAACCGACGCGTCCGCCCAGCCGACGCCGAGCTTTTCTTGAAGATCAAAGCGCGCTCTGAACTGGCTCGTTACGCAGCCCTTGAAAAGGCGAGCCAATCTCTGGCGGCCGATTTGGACGCCCTGAAGGGCGTGTTGCGGTCGATTGACCGCCAACTGTCATGAAGCGGCTGCTCGGGTTTTTCGTCTGTCTTGCCCTGGGGATGGCCTTGCCGGCGGCCCCTTCTCTCGCTGATCGTTTCGCCGCGGCCAACCGCCTCTATGAGGCGGAGAATTTCGTAGAGGCAAAGGAGCTTTATGAGGGGATCGCCGATCAGACGACCGACTGGAAAGTGCATCTCAACCTG
>Ga0316628_100001039_pt1 | contig 18967 bp, 16 predicted proteins | sample OWC_Aug_M2_C1_D5_FD_207648 | JGI IMG/M metagenome (GOLD analysis project Ga0316628, IMG submission 207648) | Wetland soil microbial communities from Old Woman Creek delta, Ohio, United States - OWC_Aug_M2_C1_D5_C | ecosystem: Environmental > Terrestrial > Soil > Wetlands | place: USA: Ohio... | reverse complement strand
CAGCCGTGACAAAGTCGCGGATGAAGATGACTGAAGGGCACCAAGGGAAATCATATGAAATATATCGTTATAGTCGGAGACGGGATGGCGGACATGCCCCTTAAGGTGCTGGGCGGCAGGACGCCGCTTCAGAAGGCCTCTACGCCTAACATGGACAGGCTTGCCGTCAGCGGCATTCCGGGAAGGGTGAGGACCGTGCCCGAGGGCATGCACCCCGGCTCGGACGTTGCAAATCTGAGCATACTCGGATACGACCCGCGTAAGTATTACTCCGGAAGGGCGCCCCTTGAGGCCGCAAGTGTCGGTGTAAAGCTCGGGAAAAATGATGTCGCGTTCCGGTGTAACCTTGTTACACTCAAGTACAACAGGAACAGGACCAGGGCCATTATGGAGGATTACAGCAGCGGGCATATCACGACGAAAGAGGCCGCGGAGTTGATCAGAGAGATCGATGCCAAACTCGGCACAAGGCATATCAGGTTCTATCCCGGGGTGAGTTACCGCCATCTTATGGTCTGGTCAGGCGGTTCGGCGGATGTGGAATGCGTACCCCCCCATGACATCACCGGCAAGAGCATCCTGGATTATCTGCCAGTGGGCGAAGGCGATGATGTGATCAGAAAGATAATGGTAGATTCGGTGGATCTTTTGACGGACCACCCTGTAAACAGGAAGAGGATCAAGAACGGCAAGAACCCCGGCAATGCCGTCTGGCTCTGGGGGCAGGGTAAAAAACCGGCCCTGCCGAAGTTCCGCAAAAAGTATTCTCTGGACGGGGCCCTTATTTCGGCGGTGGACCTGACTAAAGGACTGGGCATATACGCCGGGTTCAGGATACTCGATGTCCCGGGCATCACGGGGTATCTCGATACGAACTATAAAGGCAAGGCCGAGGCGGCGCTGAAAGCCCTGAAAGAGACGGACTTTGTATATATCCATGTCGAGGCCCCTGATGAGGCGGGGCATTCAGGAAAGACCTGGGACAAGATCAAGGCGATAGAAGATTTCGACAGGCTTGTAGTCGGGACCGTACTCAGGGGGGCGAAGGCACTCGGAGAATGCAGGATACTCCTTCTTCCCGATCATCCGACGCCTGTGGAATTGAGGACGCATACCGGCGACCCTGTGCCTTTTGTGCTCTTCGACAGCCGGGATGTCAGAAAGAACAAAGGGATGCAATTCGATGAGAAGATCGCGTACAGGGCCGATGCCCTGTCCTTCGAAGAAGGCCACAAACTGATGGACTTCTTTATAAAGGGAAGGTGATATGGCGGCATCGACCGAAAAGTTATATTCCAGCGGAGGGGAAATTTGGCGCTGATAGTACAGAAATACGGAGGCACCTCGGTAGGCACGATAGAGAGGATAAAGGCGGTCGCCGAACGCGTCGTAAAGACCGCTAAACAGGGCAACCAGGTAGTGGTGGTCGTATCAGCCATGTCGGGAGAGACGGACAAACTTATCGGGTTTGCCCAAAAGATATCCTCGTCGCCCGGCGAACGAGAGATGGACATGCTCCTCTCCTCGGGTGAACGTGTTACGTCCGCGCTTACCGCGATGGCGGTGGAGGCGCTTGGCCATAAAGCGAAGTCTATGACCGGAAGACAGGCCGGCATTATTACCGATACCGTGCACACCAAGGCGAGAATAGAGAGGATCACTGGAGAGAGGGTCAGGAAGGCCCTGGCGGAAGGCTTTATCGTGGTGATCGCGGGTTTTCAGGGAATAACCGAGGGAGAGGCGGACGTGACGACACTCGGCCGTGGGGGGTCCGACCTTTCGGCGGTGGCGGTGGCCGCTGCGATCAAGGCCGACCTTTGCGAGATATACACCGATGTAGACGGGGTCTATACGACCGATCCGAATATAGTTCCGGAGGCCAAAAAGCTCGAGAAGATTTCCTACGAGGAGATGCTTGAACTGGCAAGTCTGGGAGCTAAAGTCTTGCAGACGAGGTCGGTAGAATTCGCAATGAAGTACAATGTGCCTGTAGTCGTCAGGTCGAGCTTTAACGATAACCCCGGTACGCTCGTTGTTGAGGAGGACAAAGACATGGAGAATGTAGTTGTATCAGGAGTAGCTTATGACAAGAACCAGGCGAAGATCACGATCGTGGAGGTCCCAGACAAACCGGGTGTTGCGGCCAAACTTTTCGACGTCATAGCATCATCGAATATAGTGGTAGACATGATAGTCCAGAACGTCAGCAGCGACGGCAAATCCGCTGACATTTCTTTTACAGTGCCGAAGACAGAATCGCGTCATGCGGTGGAGGTAACAGGGAAGATAGCAAAGGAAGTCGGCGCCAAGAGGGTGGACCTGAGGGAGGACATAAGCAAGGTCTCGATCGTGGGCGTCGGCATGAGGACACACTCAGGTGTTGCCGCCAAGATGTTTAAGACCCTGGCCGGCCACGGGATAAACATCGTTATGATAAGCACCTCGGAGATAAAGGTTTCCTGCGTCATCGACCTCAAATTTACGGAGCTCGCCGTAAGGGTGCTCCACGACGCCTTCGGTCTTGCAGAGGCTTAGCGACGCCCAATGCGAAAGATTGAAATATACGATACGACCCTGCGGGACGGCGCACAGTCCGAGGACGTGGCCTTTTCAGTCGAAGACAAACTGAGGATCACCGAGAAGCTCGACGAACTCGGCGTTCACTATATTGAGGGGGGATATCCGGGTTCCAACCCCAGGGACATCGAGTATTTCAGAAAGGTCTCGAGGCTGAAGCTTGCAAATTCAAAGGTGGTCGCCTTCGGCAGTACGCACAGGCCGAAGAAAAAGCCTGCGAACGATGAAACGATGAAGGCCCTTGTCGAGGCCGGCGCCCCGATAATCACTATCTTCGGAAAGACGTGGGACTTCCACGTGAAAGAGGCGCTCCGTGTACCGCTGGAGGAAAACCTCGACCTAATCAGAGATTCGGTGGCCTTTCTGAAAAAACATGCGGACAAGGTCTTTTTTGACGCCGAGCATTTCTTCGACGGGTATATCCACAACCCCAGGTATGCGCTCAAATGTCTGCAGGCCGCACAGGATGCCGGGGCCGACTGCCTCGTCCTTTGCGATACCAACGGCGGGACTATAACATCGGTACTTCAGGACATCGTGAAAAAGGCGGTAAGGGGATATAGCGCTCCGATCGGTGTCCATATCCATAATGACACCGAGTGTGCCGTTGCGAACTCCCTAGTGAGCGTCGAGATCGGCGCTTCTCATGTGCAGGGCACGATAAACGGCCTCGGCGAGAGGTGCGGCAACGCAAACCTCATTTCGATCATACCGAACATCCAGCTCAAGCTCGGCATCCAATGCATTACGCCCGACCAGCTTAAAAAGTTGAGGGATGTGTCGCGCTTTGTGACTGAGATAGCCAACCTCCGGCATTTCAAACGCCAGCCCTTCACAGGCGACAGCGCCTTCGCCCATAAGGGCGGCATGCATGTCAGCGCGATTCAGAAGAGGCCCGAAACATACGAACACATCAAACCCGAGCTTGTCGGGAATTCGCAGAGGGTATTGATATCCGACCTGGCGGGAAGGAGCAACATCCTGAGGAAGGCCGAGGAGTTCGGCATCAGGCTGTCGAGCGATTCCGTCCAGATACAAGACATCGTTACGAAGCTGAAGGAGCTCGAAAACCAGGGCTTCCAGTTCGAGGGCGCAGAGGCGTCCTTCGAGCTACTTATGAAGAAGTCGCTCGGCCTGCACAAGAAGTTTTTCGAACTCATGGGGTTCAGACTTATCGTCGAGAAGCGGAAAGAGGGAGAAGACCCGATAAGCGAGGCCACGATCATGGTGAAGGTCGGGGGGCACATCGAGCACACCGCTGCGACAGGCAAAGGCCCGGTGAACGCGCTGGACCACGCGCTCAGAAAGGCGCTCGAAAAGTTCTACCCCGGCCTGAAAGAAGTGAAGTTGCATGACTATAAGGTTAGGGTCCTTACGGCAGGGAAAGGCACGAGCGCCAGGGTGCGGGTCCTCATCGAATCGGGTGACAAAGAGAGCCGATGGGGCACGGTCGGAGTTTCCGAGAACATCATCGAGGCGTCATATCAGGCGCTCGTCGACAGCGTAGATTACAAGCTCCTCAAAGAAGAAAAATAGTTCCCCTTAATTCAGCGGAGCCTTCAGCAGGCGAATGTCATCTATCCACGCCGTACCCTTGCCGTTGACCACCAAGTTGAGTTTTACATAATCAGGTTTGTCACCTTTTTTCAAGAAGAAGGGCGTCTCCTCTGTGGTCCAATTCATGGTGCCGGTGAGAGGCGTCTGCAGGCCCCTGGAAAAGAACTCACCCTTACCGGGAAAGTGACACCACATCTCCAAATAGACCTGGCCTTCCACGCCTTCTGTGCGGAGCTTCGCCTGATAGATAAGACGCTCGTTCTCGACGTCTAAGCCGCTAACCTCCAAGAGCCTGACCGTTGTGGGTCCGTCAGCAATGATACGGAGCGACCCTTTTCCTTCGCTCGCGACCTTGTTATCGAGCTCTATGCCTGTCTGCGTAATGACGCCTTCCATAGAGTCTAAGGGAAAATGTTTCAGTTCTGCCGCCTGCTCCGGCGGCTTTGAACAACCGCAGATAAAAACAGACAACACTAAGCATATTGCTGGAAATAAATTTCTCATTTTTTACCTCCTTCATGTCTTGCCGGGCATTATGCCGGTTGTTCCCTACTTGGTAAAGCTGCCACATAATTATATATTTTCCCGATCAGTAGCTGTCAATTGAAATATGTTGGAGAGGCGCGGTGATGACAACCGTCCGGTCTGTAATGTATAATTTTTCTGAAATGAAAAGGCTTGTGGTAAAGATCGGCAGCAACATACTGGCGGATGAAAAAGAAGGACTGAATTCGAAGCGCATCTCTTCCATCGCGGCGGACATCGCAGAACTGAAGAGCGACGGATATGAGGTCGTTATCGTATCTTCCGGCGCGGTCGCTGCAGGCATGAGGAAGCTGGGGCTTAAGCAGAAGCCAAGGGACATCCAGCTCAAACAGGCCGCTGCTGCGGTCGGGCAGAGCAGCCTGATGTGGGCCTATGAAAAGAGCTTCGGCGAGTTTAATGCGAAGGTGGCCCAGGTGCTGCTTACGCAGGAGGATTTTTCGGACAGGAAGCGGTATATAAACTCTAAAAATACACTCCTCACTCTGCTCTCTTACGGCGTCGTCCCGATCGTGAACGAAAACGATACCGTAGCAACGGACGAGATCAAGTTCGGCGACAACGACAACCTCGCGGCCCTCGTTTCGGTGCTTGTCGAGGCGGACAGGCTCGTGATTCTCTCTGATGTGGAAGGTCTCTACACAGAGGACCCCAGGTTCAATCCCGGTGCGGAACTGGTCTCCTGCGTAGAGGAGATAACTGCGGAGATCGAAAAAAGTTCAGGCGGCGCAGTAAGCAGTGTCGGGACCGGAGGGATGTATTCGAAGGTGCTAGCAGCGAAGAAGGCGGTTTCCCATTGCATTCCGGTGAACATCATAAGCGGAAAGAAAAAGGGCCTGATCTGGGCCATATTGAACGGCAGGCAGCATGGGACGTATTTCAAACCCGGGCCGTGCAGGCTTTCCCACAGGAAGGGATGGATAGCCTACAGCAGCAGGACGAAGGGCACGCTAGTCCTCGATGACGGCGCGGTGAAGGCGGTCACGGGTATGGGCAGGAGTCTTTTGCCTTCCGGGATCGTCTCGGTCGAGGGAGATTTTGAACTTGGGGATGCGGTTTTTTGCGCGGACCTCAAGGGCCGGCGCATTGCAAAAGGGATTGTAAATTATTCGTCTTCGGACATCAGGAAAATCATGGGGAAAAAAACTTTCGAGATAGAGCGGATTCTGGGCTACAAGTATTCCGACGAGGCGATCCACAGGGACAACCTGGTGATAATCTAAATCTTCCTTTCTTTAAACCTTCCGCGTGTTTGTGGTATATTGTATAGTTACGTTTATTCTTGTTTTTATTCACTTTTTTGAGGGAGCAGGGTATTAATACATGCTTTTAAACGGATAATTAATGTCTAAACTTCATCTTATCCTCGCATTTCATAACCACCAGCCGGTGGGCAATTTCGAACATGTCCTCGAGGAGTGCTACAGGAAGTCCTATCTGCCTTTTCTCGAGACACTGCTCGACCACCCTATGCTGAAGGCTGTGCTTCACTATTCAGGCAACCTTCTCATCTGGATTAAGGAGAAACACCCAGAGGCGGCCGATATCATAAAGACGCTTGTAGACAGCGGTCGGGTCGAACTCCTTTCAGGAGGGCTCTACGAGCCGATCCTCTCCGTGTTGCCGGAGAAAGACAGGACGCTCCAGATAACCGAGATGTCGAAATTCATCAAGAAGAACTTCGGGTATCAACCCAAGGGGATGTGGCTTGCCGAGAGGGTGTGGGAGCCGCAGATGCCGAAGTTCATTGCGAAGGCGGGAATCGAGTATGTACCGATCGACGATCACCACTTCAAGCTGACAGGGCTCGAAGAGGACGACCTCCTCGGTTACTATGTAACGGAAGATGAAGGCAGCGAACTCTGCGTCTTCCCTGGAAGCGAGAAACTGAGGTATATGATACCGTTCAGGACAGTCGATGAGATCATCTCCTACTTCAGGCAGACGTACTTGCTCGGCGGAAACCCGCTTTTGACGATGGCCGACGACGGGGAGAAATTCGGCGTCTGGCCGAATACCTACAAACATGTATATGAGGAGCGGTGGCTCGACAAGTTCCTGTCGGCGGTCGAGAGAAGTTCGGAGTGGATCGAGACTACGACCTTCAGCGAGTATCGCTCGAAGTTCAGGCCCCTCGGCAGGACCTACCTTCCGACTGCTTCCTACAGAGAGATGGGGGAATGGACACTGCCCGCGAAAGAAGGACTTGAATACGAACGGGTCCTTGAGGAACTGCAGAAGACGATAGGGGACCGGGCGAAGCAACTCCTGAGGGGAGGCATCTGGCGGTCTTTCATGGTCAAATACCCCGAGGCCAACCACATCCACAAAAGGATGTTTATGATCAGCAAGAAGGTACATACCGCCCTGAAGGAGGACCCGAAGAAACGACGCGACGCCCTCATCGAACTCTGGAAGGGTCAGTGCAACGACGCGTATTGGCACGGCGTTTTCGGGGGCCTGTATCTGCCGCACCTCAGGTCAGCGCTCTACCGCCACCTCATCAGGGCAGAGTCTGCTTCGGCGGAGATCCTTAAGACCCGCACCTCCGTCATACGGAACGATTTTGACTGCGACGGTTTTGACGATGTCCTGGTCAATACCAGACGCTACGCAATGGCTGTCACGGAAAAAGGAGGCAGTCTCTCAGAACTGTCGCTTTACAAACAGGCGGTAAATATCTGCGATATTATTTCAAGGCGGCCTGAGGCATATCATGCAAAACTCACAGATGCTTCGCATGCCCGTCACGACGAGACGAGGACGATCCACGAAATGCTCTCGGTAAAGGAGGAAGGCCTGTCCGGCCATCTTGCATATGATCCATGCAGGAGGACTTCACTGAAAGACCGTTTTTTCCCGGCGAATACGACTATCGGGGACGTCGTACGCTCTGCGCAGGAGGAACTCGGAGATTTTGTCGAGGGCGTATATGCAATGCGCCCCTCGCAGAAAGGGGAGGCCTTTTCTCTTTCCCTTTCAAGAGAAGGGATTGCCGGACAGAACAGGCTGACGATAGAGAAGACCCTGACCCCCGCCGGGCCGAAGAAGATCAGGGTGGATTATACACTTGCGGGGGCGTACTCGGGGCTGTTTGCGGTGGAGATGAATTTATCATTGCTCGGTTCTCCTCACGCTCTGATCAGGCGGGGCGCAAAGACTTTGACCGTCCGCAGTACTGCGGTGCACGAGAACGTGAGGAATTTCAGCGTAAGGGACAAATATCTGGACCTTGTCATTGATTTTACGTTCAACGAAGGCATAGTCCTCTGGCATTATCCGGTCGAGACCGTGTCTCTGTCTGAAGACGGTGTCGAAAGGCTTTACCAGGGGACGTGTTTTCTCTTTATAAGGAATATCGAGTTGCAGGGGAGGAAAACAATGTGGTTTACGATGAACTTCAGGGAGGACAAGAAATGAAGCGTATTCTGGTCGTCCTGATATCTTTTCTTTTTGCGGCCGCGGCATTCGGGGCGGAGCAGGACCCTATTACCAAACTGAAAGACGATACGATGGCCTATTTCAAACCCCAGTCAGGGAAGGTGGTGCGTCTGGAAGGCGGCACGGTCTTTCTTTCCATCGGCGAAAAAGATGGCATCAAGCCGGGCATGAGGCTGAGGGTATTGCGGGAGGGCGCCCCCTTTGTGCATCCGGTGACGAAAGAGCTTCTGGGCAATGTGGAGGCGACTGTGGGCAAGATCGAGATAAAGGAAGTGCAGTCCGGGTCTTCGTCGGGAAGGATTGTCGAGGGGGAAGCGAGAGAGGGCGACAGCATCAGAATCTCCGAGACCAAGATGAGACTTTTTTTCTGTCAGGACAAGAGCATAGGCTGGTACCTGGCGGATGATCTTTACAGGAAGCTGAAATCGTCCGGTAGGGTGGAGATGGTGGACACGGCGCTCGAGACGGATGATGCAACAAAAGTACTGGCTGAAGCGAAAAAAGCCGGGGCCGAAGTTGCGATGATAGTTTCCGGGAAAGAAGGCGACAAGACAACGCAGGTGAGGGTAAGACTTTACTGGGTCGCAGACGGGGTCAAATTCATCGATAATGGAACGACGGTCGACACCGGTTATGCACAGGAGCTGAGGTTCGGAGAAGAGTTCTTCGCACCGCAGACCGGTGGAGCGGTGACGACGTTCGACCTTCATTTCTCAGCAAGGTTGATCGCGGCCGGCGATATTTATGGTGACGGCAAGCAAGAGGTGCTTATCAGTACGGGCAGCGACATCAGGATATACCTCCCGGGGGCAGATCTCAAGCTCATGGGCGAGGTGAAAGGCTCCGGTAGAGATGACCATCTCTATCTCGACACGATGGACGTCGACAAGGACGGGAAGGACGAAATTATCGTGACCTCGATGCGCAATAATGATGTCGTATCCTATGTCTACGGGTTGGATGGCGCCGGCTTCAAGAAATTATGGGAAGGCAATTATTTCCTCCGCAGGGTGGGAGACGAGCTTATCGCGCAGGCAAATTCGGACGGTTTTTCGGGAGACATATTCCATGTCAAGTGGGATGGCAGCTTTACAAAGGGAGACAAGATTAAGACGCCGATGGGTGTCAATATTTACGACTTCGTGTCTATCGAAGGCGAGTCGAAGGAAAAGGTCCTCTTTGCCTATGACGACGACGGCTACCTGAACTTGTATGACGACAAGGGGACAAGGCTATGGAGGAGCAGTGCGTCTAATGGCGGTTTCATTACCACCTTTAAAAAACAGGCGCCCACTACCTATGCTGCCGAAAAGGTTTGGTCGGTTAAAGACAGGCTGGTACAGACGCGCAGGGAGGTCTTTGCTGTGAGGAGGGTGCCGCTGGCCGAGAAGGCCAAGGGCTTCGGTTATAAGAGGTCCGAGATCAGGAACTACTGGTGGAACGGTTTTTCGATGGAGGAGGGCGTCCTCATAGATGGTGTGTCGGGAAGTATTCGAGACTACACGCTGGCCGGAGATCAGATCATGGTACTTGCAAGCCCCTTTATGGGGGTCAAGTTCGGCAATATTCTCAAGGGCGAAAATCCACTCGGGGCCATCCTGTACATCTATTCCGTGAAAGGGAGGTAGGAGATAGTGAGTCTGTCTGGAAAGATACCGTCGCATGTCGGGGTAATAATGGACGGAAACGGAAGATGGGCACAGTTGAGGGGCCTTCCGAGGGCGGAGGGCCACAGGGTCGGGGCCGAACGCGCAAAGGAGATCATAGAGCTTTCAGCCGAGATCGGGATCAAATGTCTTACCCTATATACCTTTTCTACCGAAAACTGGCAGCGTCCGTCGTCCGAGGTGTCGATGCTGATGAGGCTGCTGGAGATCTATCTCAAGAAAGAATTATCAGTACTCGTTAAGCGCGGTATCGTTTTTAAGGTGATCGGCGAGATATGGAGACTTCCGGAAAACATACGTGCCCTCGTTGAGGAGACTGAAGAGAAGACGGCCGCGAACAAAGGCATGACCCTTGTGACCGCCCTCAGCTACAGCGGCAGGAACGAGATCGTAAGGGCGCTGAAAAAGGCCGTCGCCTCGGGCTGCGATGTAGGGGAACTTACGGAAGATACATTTTCACGGTATCTGGACACGGAAGGTCTGCCTCCTCCGGACCTTATCATAAGAACTAGCGGGGAGAGGAGACTGTCCAATTTCCTCCTCTGGCAAAGCGCATATGCTGAACTTTATTTTACAGACACGCTCTGGCCTGATTTCGACAGGGCGGAGATGATGCTTGCCATACAGGACTTTCAGGGGAGGGAACGCCGCTTCGGGGCCATTCCCGTGAGAACGAATGCATCGTAAACGGCTGATCGTCGCGTGCCTACTCGTCCCAATTTTTTATCTCTATGTCATGTACCTGCCGGCAGAGTATCTGCTCTTTCTTCTCGTGCTTGTTTCTTCGGCGGCGCTCATGGAATTTTACAGCATGTTCCGTCTCCATCCCGCGCTCAGGTATGCGGGTGTGGTCAGCGGGGCCGCGATGCTTGCGGTCTTCTTCGCAGCCAGGTATTTTTTTACAGACGTACTGCTGCTCTGCGCGATGGCGATTATGGGTATAAGACTTTTTTTAAAACGGGACCCGGCCGCGTCGCTTTCTGAAGTTGCCGCGGTCATACTCGGTCTTTTATACATACCTGGTCTTCTGACGTTCCAGCTCAGTCTTGTGAAGGCAGGGCCTGTCTGGATAGTCCTGCTCTATATATCTGTCTGGGTCTCAGACAGCATGGCCTATTATGTCGGAAAAGGCCTCGGCAAGAGAAAACTCTACCCCGAGGTCAGCCCAAACAAAACAGTCGCCGGCGCAGTGGGCTCTGTGATCGGGGGCGGGGCAGGGGCCCTTTTCGTCAGGTCGGTCCTGATGCCCCAGATATCTCCTTACCAGGCGGTACTCCTTGGCTCGGCGATAGGGCTGGCAAGCATTGTGGGGGACCTTGTCGAATCGATGTTCAAGCGTGACGCCGGGGTGAAGGATTCGAGCAATCTCTTGCCGGGACACGGCGGAATCCTCGACAAGCTCGACAGCGTGACATTCGCGGGGCCGGTCTTTTATTGGCTCTGCGCCGGCCTCGGTCTTATCGGCTAGGCCTTAAGACAAATAAAAACAGAAGTGGAAAGTATTTAGTATAATTATACTGTATGAAAAGATTGACGATACTCGGTTCGACTGGCTCCATAGGGCGGAGCACACTCGACGTTGTGGCCAGCAACAGGCAGGGTTTCAAGGTCGTCGGCCTGGCGGCCGGCAGGAACATAGACCTTCTCGAGAGGCAGATAAAGACCTTCAGTCCGGAGATCGTGGCTGTTGCGGACGAGGGGACGGCACTGGCCTTAAGCAAGAGGGTCAATGGCGTGAGCATCCTGCCCGGGGCGGAGGGAGTAAACTGCGTCGCTTCTTACGAGCATTCCGATTTTGTGATCTCATCGATAGTCGGCTCAGCCGGTCTGATGCCTACGATGGCTGCGATCAGGGCGGGAAAGACGGTCGGCCTTGCAAACAAGGAGGCCCTTGTCATGGCGGGAGAGATAGTGACGGCAGAGGCGAGGAAGAGGGGAGTCAAGATCATCCCGGTCGACAGCGAGCACAGCGCGGTTTTTCAGTGTATCGAGGGGCATAAGAGGTCGGGTATCAGAAGGATAATCCTTACGGCCTCGGGCGGGCCGTTTGTCGGGAGAAAGAAAAAAGAACTGGAGGACATTACGGCTAAAGACGCGCTCAAACACCCCAACTGGAGCATGGGAAAAAAAATTTCGATCGATTCAGCCACACTCATGAATAAAGGGCTGGAGGTGATAGAGGCCTGCTGGCTTTTTGATATGCCCGCGGAGAAGGTGGGCGTACTGGTGCATCCGCAGAGCATCGTGCATTCACTGGTGGAATTCATAGACAGGAGCTGCCTTGCGCAGATGTCGATGCCTGATATGAAGGGGCCGATTTCCTACGCGCTCTCTTATCCGGACAGGATATCCGATCCGATCCCACCGCTCGAACTCGATACGATCGGCACCCTGACGTTCAGTATGCCGGACAGCGAGACCTTTCCCTGTCTGTCCTACGCGTATGAGGCGATGAGGACGGGCGGAACAATGCCCTGCGTCCTGAACGCCTCGAACGAAAAAGCAGTCAACGCCTTTTTGGAAGGCAGGATAGGGTTTAACACGATATCTCTGGTGATCAGGAAGACTGTCGACAGCCATAAGGTGAGGGCCGTTTCATGTCTTGAAGATATTATGGATGCGGACAGATGGTCCAGGGAGAAGGCTGAAATATATATTAAGGAGTCAGGAAGATGACGATAATCTACGCGGTGTTCCTTCTCGGGGTCCTCATTTTCGTGCATGAGCTCGGACACTTCATCTTTGCGAAGATGCTCGGCGTGAAGGTGCTCAAGTTCTCCCTCGGTTTCGGTCCTACAGTCGTGGGAAAGACCTATGGCGAGACCGAATATGTGGTATCCGCAGTCCCCCTCGGCGGCTATGTGAAGATGCTCGGACAAGAGGACATTCCCAAGGAAGAAGAACAGGTGCCGGAGGCTGAAAAAGACCGGGCCTTTAATTTCCAGCCTGTATGGAAAAGGTTCATTATCGTCCTCGCGGGGCCGCTCTTTAACCTCATCTTTGCCGCCCTTGTCTTTTTCGCGGTCTTTCTGGGCGGTGTCCCCTATCTTCTGCCGGAGGTCGGTGAGGTGACCGCGGACTCCCCGGCTTTCAGGGCCGGGCTGACAAAGGGGGACGATATTATGGAGATAAACGGCGTCTCCGTAAAGAGGTGGGAAGACATGACGTCGATCATCCACGAAAGTCCGGGGAAAGAGCTCCGGATGAAGATCAGCAGGGGCCAGTCCTCTTTCGATATAAGCATCACCCCTCAGAAGAAGGTCATAAAGGACATATTCGGCCAGAACAGGGAAGTAGGCCTTATAGGCATTACACCTTCCGGCAAGACCGGCGTAAAACAGGAGCTTTTTCCGGGCGCCCTGAAACTTGCAGTGGCCAAGACATGGGAGCTTTCGGTCCTCACGATTGTATTTATCGTTAAGCTGCTGCAGCACGTTGTCCCGGCGGACACGATCGGGGGGCCGATAATGATATTCGACATGGCAGGCAAGCAGGCCGCGCAGGGCGCGATGAACTATTTTACCTTTATGGCGGTGATCAGCATCAATCTGGGGGTCATGAACATTCTTCCCATACCTATGCTGGACGGAGGCCATCTTCTGTTTATGGGTATCGAGTGTGCCAGGGGGAAGCCGCTCAACGAGAAGGCCCTTATCACGGCACAGCGGGTTGGACTTGCCTTGCTGGTCGCCCTAATGGTGTTTGCTCTGTATAATGATGTCCTGCGGCTGGTCACCGGCAAGATGATTCCGTAATGAAACATCTCCTGAAGGTGAAGATCTATTACGAGGACACCGACTGTGGGGGAGTTGTCTATTATGCGAATTACCTGAAATATTTCGAGCGGGCCAGGACCGGGCTGTTTGAATCCCGGGGCATGGACCTGAAGGAACTTATGGACGAAGGGGTCTTTTTTGTTGTTGCCGATGCTGGCCTTAAATACCTGTCGCCCGGGAGATACGGCGATGTTTTATCTGTCGAGACATCAGTCGACAAAATTGGACGCGCGTCTATCTTATTCGGCCACAGGGTCTTAAGGGAAGGGACAGGCGAGGTCCTTGTCGAGGGTACGGTGAGGATCGGCTGCGTAGACCGGAGCTTGAAGCCGATGAGGATAAGAGGTGATATAATTGAGCCACTGAAGGACTATGCTCAAGCCGACGATACAATGGACCGATAGGAAATGAGACCTGCTTCTTTGAAACGTCAGACTTCTTCGGGAGGGGTAATATACAGAAAAGTCCCGGGCGTTTTTGAAGTGGTGCTTGTTTCGGTGAGGGGCGGCAAATACTGGTGCCTGCCTAAGGGGATCGTCGACAAGGGGGAGACGCCGGAAGTCACAGCGGTTCGGGAGGTGCGGGAGGAGTCGGGACTTTGGGGCAGGATCATCGATAAACTCGGAGAGATCACTTACTGGTATTACATACGCGGAGAAAATACGAAGTGCAGGAAGACTGTGCATTTTTTTCTTATGGAATACGAAAGCGGCGATACCTCCCAGCATGATTTCGAGGTGGATGAGGCCGAGTGGTTCTCCCTTGAAACGGCTTTGCAGAAGATCAGTTTCAGCGGGGACAGGACGATACTGGAAAAGGCGAGGGCGCGACTGCAGGAACTGGATGCCTGTAAATGAAAAAAATTCTTGAAAGAAGTGAACTAAAAAAGATTTGTGTCCGACTGGCAGGAAAAGGCATGAAGATAGTCTTTACAAACGGGTGTTTCGACATAATACATAAAGGTCACGTGAGATATTTGAGGCAGGCAAGGAGACTGGGCGACGTACTCGTCGTGGGTCTCAATTCCGACAGGTCGGTCTCCCTCATAAAGCCGGGAAGACCGATTAATTCCGAAAGAGACCGTGCGGAGGTCCTGGCCGCCCTTTGCATGGTCGATTATGTGACGATCTTCGATGATAAGACGCCCTACAGACTGATCAGTTCTCTGAAGCCTGATGTTCTGGTAAAGGGGGGCGACTGGAAGAAGGAAGAGATCGTCGGGTCTGATGTCGCCAAGGAAACATACAGCCTTCCTTACGTAAAAGGCATATCTACCACGGGAATAATCACAAAAATCATCAAAGCAAATCTGTAAGGTTGGAACTTCTTTCCCTCATAAAAAAGGTCGTCCCTTCTTCGTTTCCCGAGGCATGCCGTATCTATAATCTGACGGGGTCATCGGCCGCCCTCTTGCTCGCGCTTCAGGAGAAACCCCTTGTCGCCATAGAAAGGGATGAGGACGGGGCCCGGAAGCTGAAAAAAGACATGAATTTTTACCGGGGCTTATTGGGGTCGGATGGGCCTTTACTCCTTATGCCGGATCCCGGGGGGGCGGAGGCGGCGGGGGCCAGGGCCGAGCTTTTGTATAAATTGGAGGACCGGGATTCCCTGGTGACGTCCTCTGCGAATCTCACCTCGGTATTATATGACAACGATTCCCTTTCGGATAACATACTGGAGCTGAAGAAAGGTGCGATATGGGAGAGGTCTGATTTCGAGGAGGCCCTTGCCGGCCTGGGTTACGTGAGGGCTGCGATGGCTGCGGAAAAGGGCGAGTACAGCAGGAGGGAGTGGATTTTCGATGTCTTTCCCTCTACCGCAGGGGATCCGATCAGGATCGAGTTCTTCGGAGATGAGATAGAGCAGATCAGGTTTTTCGACACAGAGACCCAAAGGTCGACGACGGATATCGACACATTCCTTTTATTCCCCGCGAAAGACCCTGAGGAGGCAAGGCATCTGACCGATGTGGCGGGCAGACGAAAGTTCTTTTGCCTCTATCCCGCCTCTTCGGCTGATGGTACGCCTGATGATACTATCTATCTGTCGCGGTACTCCTTTGACGCAAGCGGACCATTCCCTGACGAAGACGGAGAGGACGATTCAGTCTCCATCCCGCAGATCGATGCAGGTGTCCTTTCAATAAAAGGCCACGGTGTCCTGCCGGATGAGAGAAAAAGCCTGGAGGACCTGCCAAAGACAATAAAGGGTATTTCCGGAAGCAACAGGGTCATTATTGTGGCCTCCTCTACGGGACAGTCCGAGCGGATCAAAGACCTGTTCAGAGAGCAGGACATGATCGTACCGGTAGTAGGCATCGGAGAGGCCCGGGATTACAAGGGCGCAGTCGCTGTAATGGTGGGCGGGCTGTCGTCCGGGGTGTTCCTGAAAGGACTGCTTATCCTTACCGAAAGGGAGATCTTCGGTGAGAGGCCGGCATACAGGTCGATAAGAAAATCGAAGGTGGCAAACCTCCTCGTCTCGCTCGACGATATCACCCCCGGCGATTTTGTCGTACACAGGGAACACGGTGTCGGAAGGTTCTCCGGTGTTGTCAGGCAGAAGAGGGATGAGATTGAGCTTGAACTCATGCTCATCGAATATGAGGACGGCCGCCTGTATATCCCTGTCCAGTCGATCCAGATGATATCAAAGTACCGCTCTGAGGAAGGGGTCCTTCCGAAGATCGACAGGCTCGGAGGCAAGACCTGGCAGAAAAAGAAGGATCGTGTCAGGAAGAAAGTCCAGGAGATGGCGGCAAAACTCCTCGCGCTTTATGCCGACAGGAGGGTGGCTAGGGGCTTTACCTTCAGTCCAGATACCGACCTCCACAGGGAGTTCGACAGTTTCTTCGCCTATGAGGAGACGCCGGACCAGCTGAAGGCGATTGAAGATCTCAAGAATGACATGGAATCCGAGGTGCCCATGGACAGGCTCGTCTGCGGCGATGTGGGCTATGGAAAGACAGAGGTTGCGATGCGCGCGGCATTCAAGGCGGTGTATGACAACAGGCAGGTCGCTGTCCTTGTCCCTACCACGATCCTTGCCGAGCAGCATTACCGGACATTCAGGGAACGGTTTTCCGGTTTTCCGGTCACGATTGATTTCATAAGCAGGTTTAAGTCGAGGAAAGAGATCGAGCTGACACTGAGGGGCATTGCGAAGGGTGAGGTAGATATAGTGATAGGCACGCACGGTCTCCTGTCCAGGAAGGTCGAGTTCAGCAGGCTCGGGCTCCTGATAGTCGACGAGGAGCACAGGTTCGGCGTCGGCCAGAAGGAAAAGATAAAGGAGATGAGCAAGAACATCGACGTCATGACGCTTACGGCAACCCCGATCCCAAGGACCCTGCATATGGCCCTCTCTGGCATCAGGAATATCAGCGTCATCGAGACGCCTCCGGAAGAGAGGCTTTCGGTAAAGAGCATCGTCACGGTCTTCAACGACAAGCTGGTTAAAGAGGTGATAACCTCCGAGCTGCAGAGGTCCGGCCAGGTCTTCTTCGTGCATAACAGGATATGGGACATTCACAAAATATCCCGGCGCATCCAGGACCTAGTCCCGCCGGCGGTGATCGGTATCGCACACGGCCAGATGCCTGAAAAGGAACTGGAGGAGATGATGCATAGGTTCTTTGCGGGAGAGGTCAATGTCCTCGTCTCGACCGCGATCATCGGCTCGGGACTCGATATCCCCAAGGCGAATACGATCATTATAAACATGGCCGACAAGATGGGTCTGGCCGACCTTTACCAGCTGAGGGGCAGGGTGGGGAGGTCGAATGTCAAAGGGTACGCATACTTCCTTGCGCCGCCCGAGCCGGTGCTCACCGAGGAGGCGGGGAAGAGGCTCCAGGCTGTCCAGGAGATGAGCTACCTCGGAGCAGGGTTCAGGCTTGCACTGAAGGACCTTGAGATAAGGGGCGCCGGAGAGATCTTCGGGGCCGAGCAGTCAGGGCATATCAACGAGATAGGCTTCGACCTCTATATCGAGATGCTGGAGAAGGCCGTTGCCGAGCTTAAGGGTATCGAGATCAGAGACGAGCCTGAGCCGGCGATCGAACTGAAGACCGCGGCCTTTATTCCGGAAGAATACATTGAAGACGTGACGCTGAGGCTCAGCTTTTACCGAAGGATAGCCTCTCTGAAATCGGAGAAGGATGTTTTCGAGTTTGGTGATGAACTGAGGGACAGGTTCGGGAAACCCCCGGAAGAGGTGATGAACCTTCTGAGGATCATGCGAATAAAAATCCTCGCAAAGGCGCTGTCGATCACGAAGATCCAGGAAGCCAGAGGAAAGGTGCGAGTCGTCTTCTCGCCTGATACGCCTGTACAGCCGGCGGATATCTTCGGTCTCCATAACAAGAAGAAGAGGCCCGTTAATTTCCTCCCGGACGGGTTCGAACTCGACCTAAAAGGGGCGGAGTGGGTGAAGATATATGAGGCCGTGTACGGTGCGATGGAAGAGCTGAGTGAAAAAATTGGAGCTGAGACTCTTGCGTAAGAGTCTGTCACCGTATTATGTAAAAGAGTGGATCCGACTATTAAAAAAAATTAATAAATAAATATGTGTATTTACTTATTATGGATGTGGTATACTTTTTTTAGTTGTGAAGAAACATAGTATCCTCATAGGCGTCCTCAGTATTGCTTTTTCTGCTTTGTTTTTGGTTTTTACGTCCGGAGCAAAGGCCGAGACGCAGGACGGGGAAAAGAAGGATCTCGTCACAGTACTCCATCTTGTAGCTCCTAGTCTTCTTGGGCCGAAAGATACTTCGGTGGAGAAAAAAGATAGCGAGATTAACCCTCTGCGGACATTAATCGTGCCTATGAAAGAGGGACTCAACGCCTTCGTTGATATTACCTCGCCGCGTCATCCGGGCCTAACGCCAAAAGACAACACCCGCTCAGATTACCGGGCGGTCTTCGGTTTCCATTTCCGTCTCTGATAATCTCAGGTAGCAAGAAATCTTTAAACACTCCCCGGCATTTAAGCTGCGCTATCGGGTCTAATTTTCATTTGGCGTCATGGACTTTTTGTGCCGTCTGATAGAGGAGACTGTGTTGCGGGCTTTATTTACATCAAGAGTGGAGCGTAAAAGTGAAGTTTGTCGCGTTATACACCTGATACCTGATAGTTATCAACAGGTGAAACTTTAAAAGAGTTCGTCCCGAACTCCGCACCTCGCAATCAAAATGAAATTGCATGCCATTTATGTCCGGCGCTTCCGGTGTAATGGCTGGCGGTGTTTGGTTATTTTTGGTATTCAACAGTCAATGGCCCCATTCCTCGCGGAAGATAGTTTTGTCCCGAAGCATGCACAGCCTCTCATATGTGAATAAGGCGGTCTTGCGCTCTGGGTTCCACCGACACCCATTTAGAGGACACCCATTTAGAGGACACCCA
>Ga0316628_100001038_pt1 | contig 18971 bp, 9 predicted proteins | sample OWC_Aug_M2_C1_D5_FD_207648 | JGI IMG/M metagenome (GOLD analysis project Ga0316628, IMG submission 207648) | Wetland soil microbial communities from Old Woman Creek delta, Ohio, United States - OWC_Aug_M2_C1_D5_C | ecosystem: Environmental > Terrestrial > Soil > Wetlands | place: USA: Ohio... | reverse complement strand
GGGGCCTTGATGCCACGCGACGGGCAGGATCAGCCGGCCGGTACTCAACTGGATGGCGCGGTCGTTGTTCAACACGTAGTAGCCTACCTTGTCCATGATGCAGACGGTCGGCTGGCTCCAGGTCTGTGCCTCATCCGTCGAGATGCACATAAGAGGCCGGCAGTCTTCTTCTGATGTCTTGCGCAGGTAGAATAGAGCGATCTGGCCATTGGCCAGGCGCAGAAGCGATACGGACATGACGTTCAGCCCGCCCTCGCGCTGCACCACGATGCTGTCGTCGCTCCATGTTCTGCCGCCGTCGTCGGAAATGCGCCTGGCAAGATCGGCTGCCGCATGATCCCCGCTGCCGCCTGTGAACCGGGTGTAAATCGGGCACAATCGACCATCCCTCAACTCGATGATGTCGCCTTCGGAATTACGAGGGTTCCCTTTGCTCGGCTCTATCACTAACAGCGGCTCGGCGTCCAGACTGTTTGCCAAGACCGTCGATCCGGCCACCATCGCCAAAGCTACCAGACAGCTTGCTGTGATTTTCATCTTCCGGCCCCTATTCTTAGAAGCAAGTATATCACGCCCGATAAAGGGGGCAAGAAATAGACATCAGGAAGGCCAACGCGTAATCCGCAACAGGCGTTCGGGCTCTCTGGCCCATATCGCTTGCCGCCACGAAGTATCGCGGTGCTCGGCCTTGTTGACCACGTAGGGTTCATGTACAATTTGAAGATACTGGATGCTCGATTCTAGATCTTCGTCGAGTACCGTGAACGCAATTTCAGGAAGGCACAAAGAGATGATGACTCAGGGGCGATTATTCAACGGCAAGATAGTTTCATGCGTGGTTCTTCTGTGGCTGCTGCAGGCAAGCGGAGTCTGGGCAGCGTCGGCGAATTTCTACGTCTCCCAGTCGGGGAACGACCAATGGTCGGGGCGCAGCGCTTCGCCGAATGGAGACCTGACCGACGGACCCTTTGCGACACTACCAAGAGCGAAAGACGCAATCCGGCAGCTCCAGGCATCGCAGGGCCTGCCCGACGGCGGAGCGACGGTATGGATTGCTGAAGGGGCTTACCATCTGCAAGAGGGCCTTAAGCTGACGGCGGAGGATTCGGGCGAAGCCACCAACAAGCCGATTGTCTATCGGTCACTGCCTGGCAATCGTGTGCAACTGAGCGGAGGAAGGACCGTGGCAGGCTGGCAGAAGGTCACCGACCCGGCTGTGCTGGATAGACTCCAGCCGGCTGCCCGAGCGAGCGTTGTTCAAGCGGACCTTAAGGCCCTTGCGATTGTGGATTTCGGCAGGCTGCGGTCGCGAGGTTTTGGCCGCTCCACTGTGCCGGCGGCGCTGGAGCTTTTCTTCCAGGACACCCCGATGCCTCTGGCACGATGGCCTAACGATGGTTTTCTCAAAATCGCCGGCTATCCCAAACCCGTCGGAGACGATCACGGCGGCAAGATGGGCCAGCTCGATGCGGGCTTTAACTACGACACAGACCGCCCCGACAAGTGGGCCGACTCAAACGACATTTGGGTCCACGGATACTGGGCGTATGACTGGGCCAACTCCTACGAGCACGTTGCGACGCTTGACAAGCCCAAGCGGCTGATCGTCACCGGCCCCCCGTACGGCAACTACGGGTTTCGTGCAGGCGGAGACGGCGGGCGGTTCTATTTCCTCAATGTCCTCGAAGAATTGGATCAGCCGGGGGAGTGGTACCTCGACCGCAAGAGCGGAATGCTCTACTTCTGGCCGCCGGCTACGCTGGAGAACAATCCCGTCTCGGTTTCTGTGGCTGAAACTCCACTGATCCATATCGCCGGCGCTTCTTACATCGAAATTCGGGGGTTGACCATCGAGTGCGGGCGAGCCGACGGCGTCCGAATTGACGACGGAAGGGACAATCGCATAGTCGAGTGCGTCATCCGCAATCTTGGCAACAATGGCGTGGTAGTAAACGGCGGGACCGACCACGGCGTCGAGAACTGCGTTATCTACGGAACCGGCGACGGCGGTATCTCGCTGGCCGGAGGTGATCGCAAGACCCTGGCGCCCTCGGGCCACTACGCCCGCGAGAACCACATTCACCATATCGCCCGGTGGTCGCGCTGCTATGCCCCGGCTATTTCAATGACGGGGGTGGGAATCCAGGCGGCCAACAATTTGATTCACGACCATCCACATTGCGCGATCCTGTTTTGGGGAAACGAGCACGTCATTGAGCTGAACGAAATCCATCACGTCTGCCTTGAGACCGGCGACGTGGGGGCAATCTACACGGGCCGTGACTACACATTCAGAGGCAATATCATCCGCCACAACTTCATCCATCACACCGGCGGGGTCGGAATGGGCTCGATGGGCATCTACATGGACGATTGCGTCAGCGGCACGCAAATTTACGGGAACGTGCTTTGGAGCCTTCACCGGGCGGTGTTTTTGGGAGGCGGGCGTGACTTCAAGGTCGAGAATAACATATTCGTGGATTGCGACCCGGCCGTCGAGCTCGATGGCCGCGGCTTGAGCAAGTCGCCGGTCTGGCACAATATGGTCTATCGCACCATGAAACAGCGGCTCGAAGAAATGAACTGGCGGCAGCCTCCTTATAGCACGCGGTATCCGCAGCTTGCGGACCTCGTGCCGTACTACGCCGGCGATGAAGGCGTGCCGCCCGGCAACATCAACGTAGCGCACAACATCTGCGTCAGGAGCCAGTTGCTCAAGATAACATGGGGTGGGGCCAATCAGACGATGGCTGAATCACGCGACAACCTTGTTGATATGGACCCGCTCTTTGTTGATCCGGCGCGAGGCGATTTTCGTCTCAAGATGGATTCGCCTGCCTACGAACATGGTTTCAAGCCGATACCTTTCGAGCGGATCGGCCGCGGGAAGGCCAGGTGATCGCCGTGGCGGTGTCTATTTCCATCGGTTCTGATAGAGGTGCTTCTCAAAGAAGTAAACTAACCCAGGCAGGTCTATGACGTGCCCTCCTTCGTGGACGTCCAGGACCACGTTCTCAGGTCTGCCCAGGTCGGCGTAGATCGTTCTGACTTCTTCCATCGCGCGGCGGGCCAGCGGAACATAGAATTGAGTGGGTGGCTCAAGCATGCCGTTCTGGCATTGCAGGGGCCTTGGCGCGGCCAGCGAATAGATATCAGCGAAATCAACCAGCTCTCGCAGGCCGTCGAACTTCCAGCACAGGCAGTGATTCTTCTCCATTTGATCCATCGTGGTCAGAAACCCGGCGCTGGCGGTCGCTGCGATTCTCTCGTCCATGGCTGCCAGCCACATCGCCATCTCACCTCCAAGCGAAAGCCCCGCACAGCCGATTCGGCGGCCGTCTACTTGCGGCATGGATTGCAGATAATCCATGCATCGCATCAGGTCCCACAGGCGTTCGCCCATCAGCAGCCGGCCTTCTTCATAGACCTCGTGCTGGCTCACTGTCGTGGAGATGGTCACGTATCCCCTGGCCGCCAAAACAGAGCCGAATCCTCTGTAGATAGCGTCTGGTTTTGCTCTCGAATCTTTTTCGGCGATGGTATTCGGATCATAAGGACTGTAGAGATTACTGCCGTGACCTCCGATGCAAACGACGGCCGGCACAGGACCATCCATCCCACGCGGCACGGTAACAACTATTCGGATACGCCTGCTCGACGTGGAGTTGATTTCGATTTCTTTGACGTGGAATGTCCCCCGGTCTTCGTCTGATAACTCCTTTGGGTCGAGCGGGATCAGATTCCTTTTTGAAATCAGGTCGTTCAGCTTGAGCTGCTGAAATAACTTCAGTCTCACGTCCCTTTGCCATGCTTTGGCATCGTCCGCCGGCCTGGATGTGTATCTCATCAAACGCTGAGCCGCGGCGGAGGGAGGCTGCGCGGGTGCTGCTATGAGGGCAGAGCCGCTGGAAAACGCGAAAACTGCCGCAATCGCTGTTCTTTGGCAACTGTTCATTTGTAGCTCATCTCCTGAATGTAGAATTGTTCTGTGCCGATTGTCCGGCCATGATTCGAATGCTAATTACTCTTGCCATGCACTTCAATTTTACTCTCGCCATTGTCAATTGCCGATTCAAAAACCGCAAATATGTTGTAGATCATCGACGGCTGAATTATGATTGACGGTTGTCGATTTTCGGTGTCAATGCAGTGGAGAACGGCTATGAATCGACGTGCATTTCTCAAGTGTGCTGGCGTAAGCATGGCGGGGCCGCTGGTTGCCGCAACACTCGGACCGAGCCGACGTGCGGAGGGAGCCAAGGCGAGCCGGCCCAATGTTATCCTCGTACTCACCGATGACCAGGGCTATGGAGACCTCTCGTGCCACGGCAATCCCGTCCTGCGGACGCCCAACATAGACCGCCTGCACGCTCAGAGCATCCGGCTGACCGACTTCCACGCGGCCCCGATGTGCACGCCGACGCGAGGCCAGCTTATGTCGGGCCTCGACGCGTTGCGCAACCGCGCCAGGCACGTCTGCGGCGGGCTGGCCATGCTGAGGACCGATGTGCCGACGATGGCGGACATATTCGCCGGCAGCGGCTATCGCACCGGCCTCTTCGGCAAGTGGCACCTCGGCGACAGCTTCCCCTACCTGCCGCAGGATCGCGGATTCCAGGAGGTCGTGCACCATAAGTCGTGGGGGATCACCTCAGCCGCCGACCGCTGGGGCAATGACTATTTCGACGACAAATATTGGCATAACGGGCAACTGGAGCAGTACGAAGGTTACTGCAACGACGTCTGGTTCCGTGAGGCGACCAGGTGGATCAAGGCGCAGGCCGCTCAGGGCGAGCCGTTCTTCTGCTACCTGCCGACGAATGTGCCGCATGCTCCGCTTTTCGTCCCGCCGCAGTACGCGGCGCCCTACAAGAAGGCAGGCGTACCCGCCGGGTTCTTTGGCATGATTGCCAACGTCGATGAGAATATGGGCCGGCTCATGGCGATGCTCGACCAAACCGGCCTGGCCGAGAACACGATTCTGATCTTGATGACCGACAACGGCGGGACAGGCGGCGTGAAGCTGTACAACGCTGGCATGAGAGAGAGGAAGACCTCGCTCTACGATGGCGGCCACCGCGTGCCGTGCTTCATTCGCTGGCCCAGCGGAAAGCTCCGCCCGGCGGGTGACATCGACGAGCTGGCGACGTGCCAGGACCTGCTGCCGACGCTGATCGAGCTGTGCGGCCTCAAGGCGCCGGCCAAGGCGCGGTTCGACGGCACAAGCCTGGCGGGCCTGCTCCGCGGCTCGCAAACACATCTGGCCGACCGGATGATCGTCGTGCAGTACCACATCGAGATCCCCAAGTGGAACGCTACGGTGATGTGGAAGAAGTGGCGGCTCGTCAAGGGCAGCGAGCTGTACGACATCGCTGCTAACCCTGGCCAGAAGACGGACGTCGCAGGCGAACATCCCGAAATTGTCAAGGCGATGCGAGATCACTACGAACGCTGGTGGTCGCAGGTCGAGCCCATTGCCAAGGAACCCTGTCGCGTGCACGTCGGCTCCGACAAGCAGAATCCTATCACGCTCACCTGTGCGGACTGGTACATGGTTTACGCCGACAACTTCAGGCATCTGCAGGAGAAGATCAACTCCCATTGGAACCTCCTGATCGAGCGGGATGGCGACTATCAGCTCACGCTGACCCGCTGGCCGCCCGAGTCCGGGGCGGCCCTCGATGCCCCGCTGAGCGGGCCGACTGGAGAAGGCAAGGCGCTGCCTATCACCAAAGCCCGCGTGAAGATCGGCGAGTTCGACCAGTCCAAAGCTGTCGCCTCGGGAGACGTGTCTGCGGTGTTCAGGGTTCCTTTGAAGGCAGGCCAGGCCCAACTGCAAACCTGGTTCTATGATGCCGCCGGCAACGAGCTTTGCGGCGCATTCTACGTTGCCGTGCACCGCCAATAGCCCCCGGTGCGCTGTTGCACGTCGAGACGGCGTTCCTCGGCCGGTTGGACATTCTGCTGCTGTGGCTCAAAAATCGCGAACGGAGCCATCCGGCGCGTTCAGACGAGGCTGCAAGCCGGGCTTGCGAAACGGCCTGGCGCCGGCCAGCTTTTCATCCAAAGTGATGCCCAGCCCCGGACCTTCCAGCGGCAGGGCGAATCCCTTCTCGACGGTCGGGTAGGGTTTGACCACGTCGCCTTCGCCCTCGCCATTGACCCAGGGCGCCTCGATCATGGTGACATTGGGGATGGCCAGAGCCGCATGCAGCGTCGCCGCCGATCCGAGAGGACCCGCGTTGTTATGCGGAATCAGGTCGATGTAGTAAACCTCCGCCAGGGCAGCAATCTTCTTTATCTCGCTGATCCCGCCGCAGTGAGTGACATCCGGGCGAAGGTAATCGACGTACTGATGCACGACTGTCTCGCGGCAATCCCACTTGTTGTGGTAGCGTTCGCCGATGGCCAGAGGGATGTCCGTGTGCGCCCGGACCTGCGCCAGGGCTTCTGGATTTTCGTGGCGGATGGGGTCTTCGATGAGGAAGGGCCGGTAGGGCTTTGCTAATTCGGCCAGCTTGATTGCCCAGGGCGGGTCGTAGCGGCCGTGACATTCGAGGATCAGGTCAACGTCATCGCCGACGGCCTCGCGGATCGCCGCCAGGTATTCGATCTGCTGCCGAACGGCCAGCTCGTGGTCGTGCAAATCCTGGGCGTCGTAACTGTGGGACGCGCGGAAGCGGATGGCTGTGATGCCTTTGGCGGCGCGTTGTTTTGCCTGCCTGGCGGCCTCTGCGGCAGTGTTGCCCGAGACGTGTCCATAAACGCGCACTTTGGTTCTGGCCAGGCCCCCTAACAGTTGATAGACAGGCACGCCATACGCCTTGCCCTTAATGTCCCACAGGGCCTGGTCGATGCCCGCCAGCGCCGTCCCGGTCGATGGGCCGCCCCGATAGAACCGCCGCCGGAAACATGACTGCCAGAGATATTCGATGCGCTGCGGGTCCTCGCCGATCAGATACGGGATTATGTCCTTGAGCATCCCCTCGACGGAATAGGGGAGGAACGAGTTTGTCGCGTCGCCGTAGCCGACCATGCCGGCATCGGTCTCGATTCGGACAAAGACGTCGCCGCCTGTCAGAATCGGCTCCACTTTGGTGATCTTCATGCGTGGGACTTTCCGCCCTGGTTGCACTGACGATGAAACGGGGTCCTGTCCCCAGGCGGATCGCCCAGCCGTCCACAGGAGTCCGGCGCCGGCGATGTCGCGCAACAAACTCCGGCGGGCTGTATTTGTCTTGCGCTGCTGCACGGTGGTGTCCTTTCTATCGCTGTCAGCGATCCAGTTTCACGATCACGTAAGGCATCTCGATTTCCATGTCTGGGTACATCCTGCCGTTGCCCAGCGTATCCGCAGCTTCGATGAAGAACATCAGGTCCCACTGGGGCACGACGAATTCTCCCGGAATCGTGGCCGACCATAGTTCCGTCTGAGGATCATACTGCATTTCCGCGGTCTGGTAGTCTTCGAACTGGGTGACGTGCCGATAACGCAGCCGGACCCATTTGACGCGAGATGGATCCTGGACTTTGGCTGTCACTTGCAGGCTCTTTCCCGGCTTCGGAGCCTGCACTGGCATGATCTGAGCTGAAGGGGGTTGCTCGTCGCTTGTGACTGTCACCGCGATGGGCTCCTCTTGCCCGCCTGCAGGCGCGTAGCCCACGCGGTCCTGACTATCCCGGGCCTCGATGTAGTACTTGAGCTGATCGGTCCGAGCCGCCGGAGGTACGTCCGCTTCGTACTGCCCTCGGCCGACGGCCTTCATATCGGCGGAATGCCATTGGCTGTCCCGGAAGAATCGGACCTGCACTTGGGCAAGCTGGGTTTCCGCCCCGACCGTGGCCCGCACGTGAACCATCTGGCTGGGAGCATGTCGGCGGACGGGCAGATGGGCAATGTAGGGGACCTCCCCCTTGGTTCGGGGCTGCGCCTTCTGCCGGGCTTCCTCCAGCTTGTTCAAACCGCTATGCAGTTTCTGCAACTCTTCTTCCCAATGGCGGCTGAATCCCACGCGGTGCACGCCCAGCGCAAGGTCTTTGCAGTACAGGTCCGAGGCCGCCTCGACTAATCGCTCCCACGCACCGATGGCCTGCTTCTCGTGTTCAATCGCGTCATCAAACGCAAAGAGGTCGCCTGTCTGGTCATAGAGGTTATAGCACACGCCGGCCTGGAGCCTTTGCGCGTGATAGCTTGCCAGGCACGCAAGGATATTGAGGTCCGTGACGGTAGAGATGAACTCGTTGCTGCGTTTATCCCCGATGCTCTTTTCGGCCTGGGCGACGTTTTGCGATATCTGCTCGGCGATATGTTGGAACCAGCGGCTTGTCTCGGCGGGCCGCCGCATGGCGGTATCGGTGCCTTCGATCATGCTCTTGGCTTGGTCGCGCATGTTCATGAATTGCTGAATGTCACTACCTTCCGCGTCGGCATATTGCGGCAGATCGTCGATCCGCATCATCTCGGCCCAGCCCCGCGTGGTCGGAAAGAGCTGATAACGGTAGCTGGCCGCCACGATACGCGGAAGAACCTCGCTGGCTAAGTGCAGTGATTTGCTCAAAGCAAGTCCCGCCTGTGGGCCGAACCGGCGCTCAAACTGCTGGTCCCATACCTCTGCAGGTGTATTGGGATCATAGCCCACGCGCCCCCAGACTTGGTAAAAGTGCCAATACCGCTCGAATTCGTAATCATAGTAGCGGTACTTCGGATCGAGCAGCGTCAGCGGCTTAGCATCGTGGGGTTCTCCCAGCATCCAGGTCGCGAGCATCTCGTTGATCTCGAAGCTGTCGCCATCGTAGAGATGGGCGCTCTGCGAGAAGCGCCTGACGTAACCCGGATCGGCCCACAGCAATACCCGCGTTGTCCCGCCATTCCACAGGCGCCAGTGCACTTTGTATCGCTGAGGATAGTGTAGCAGGTCCGCGTACTGGTGACGCCGGTCGTGCTGGTTCTGTTTGTTGATATGCGTCGGGTGGAAAGGCAGGCCCATCTGCTCCATCCAGTACTTGGTGGTCACCCGCACCTTGAGTCCCTGATCCAAGCCATCCTCGATCACCTCGTCGGGCAACTCCTTGGCGCGCAAATCGACGCGAATGCTGGGACGCATCTGCTTGATCATGCCGAAGATCTCGTGCCAGAATCCCTTCATCTCCTCGCGTTTGAGCCCCGACTCAGTGTGCATGCGGAACTGAATGCCGTCGATTTCCGAAAAGACCTCCATAAACTTCCGCAGCGCCGCCTTGTTGTACGCCGCCAGATTTTCGCCTGTGACGCCCCAGACCAAACCTTCGGTGGGCTTGTCCGCTTTCTCCGAGGCCCCCGCGATCCCGCCCCCCTGGACGCCGCCTCGGTAGATGTGATCCCAGATGCCGGGGGTGAAGTCGATGCCGTGTGCGTGAGCGATCTCGATCATTTTCCTGAAGGCTGCCACGTTGCGCTGCTGCTGCTCGGCGGTAATGCCGACCAATTTGACCTGGGGAAACTCGGCGACATCGAAGAAGTAAGGGTAGGGGGGCGCCATGAACCCGCCATTCTCATAGCCGAAGATCACCACGAACCTGTTGATTCGGCTGCGAGCGAGCATGTCGAAATACCGCTGCCAATAAGTCTCATCGTACAAGCGGCTCTCGAAATACGCCCGCTGCATTGTGTAGATCGACACAGCGCGTTCCAGGATGTCGGGTTTCTCGCTGACGTCTCGAATGTGCACAAAGGGATTGCCGGCGGTGTCACTCCACGAGACCCGGTCGGCGGCATCGAGTGCGGCGTACATCAGCCCGCGGGTGTCCGAGCCGCACAGGATAACAGCGGGCTTGCCTTCCACCTGTGTCCGCCGGACCACAAGGGCCTCGGGGCCTTGCGGCAAGGAGGCGCCCAACGCCTTCAACATGCGTGCGGCTGTCCCCTGATCTGAGGCCAATCCAGCGAAAACAAAAAAGTCCGTGCCTGCTGGTGCGGCCTGCTCGATCCGCTGTACCGAGAAATCCTGCTTTCGCAGAGATTCTTCGAGCGCGGCTATGCCGTATTCAGCAGACTGGCCGGGCGAGGCATCGATGGCAATCCCGACACGATTGCCCGTTCTCGCCGAAGCCCCACATGCCAGGAAGAACGATATGATACACGCTAAAATGGTTTGTGCTGGTCTGACCATGCTCTTGCTCCTTATTGGGCTTTCGCCCGCGCCTGTCGGACAGGGCTCTCGACTTGGCCTGTCTGACTCGTCGGACAGGTCGGACAAGTCCGACAGGCGAGGGCTTTGCCTGCCCCTTTCTACTTGCTTGCATCCGCTCTGTCAACACGGCCAAGAATGTTGCATCATGGCGCCGGGATTCTTACCTGGCTTGTACGTACAACACAGCGCCAGTATAATGCCTGCCGATGACCGCTTGTGCGGGCGCAGACAACTGGGTGTTGCAGCTAAAGCTTGGAGAAGACTGACGTGAGTACGAATGGCGTATTGTGGATGGTACTGTCTGCGGCCGGCATTTTTGCGGCCGGTCCCGTTGCAGGGGAGCCTTGGCGAGTTGTCGAGCAGCCGGAGTTGAAGGAGACGCTCGAACGTGCGCCGGCCTTGCAGACCGAGTCGCTGGGCGAGCCGGCACGCGGCGTGAACGTTTGGGAGCGATGGCTCGTGCCGAACCCCGATGGCAAGTCGTGGGACGTCCTGCAAATCTATTTCAAAGAGTACTATGGGCCGACGTGGCTCTACGCCGTTGACCTGGGCACAGGCCAGGTCAACAAGCAGCGTCTTGCGGATGGTCATCAGTTCTACCTGTCGGGCAGAGCGCTCGGTTTCGACGGCAAGTACTACATCGCCACCCCATCGCGGAAAACCTGGAGCATGGACCTGTTCGTGTACGACTCGGCGACGAACACGCTGGAGGAACGGGGCGAGATCGTTCCGGGGCTTGGCGGCGAGGTCCGCCCGCTCGTGACGGGGCCCGACGGGCGGATTTACGGAACGGGGACCCGCGGGAATCAGGTCGGCTTGTATATTTACGACCCGAAGCTGGGCAAGGTGGTCAAGGATTTTGGAGCCATCGGACCGAGGCATCCCAACGGGGCCTGGAGCCGCTACGTGATGGGCGTGGATGACACGCACGCCTACATCGCCAGCGGGATGATCCCCGCCTGGTATCTGGTGGCGGTGAACCTCGAAACCGGCGAGCAGAAGGTGCTGATGGAGTCCCCGACGGAGCGCGTGATGGACATCATCGAGAGCTTCCCTGGCGCCTACGCCCGCGTTCCACAGGAGGGCGGCGCGCCCGGCAAGGAGTACTGGCTCTATCATGGGCAGGCAATTCCGAAGGCCAACGACACGCCACCCTGGCCTAAGCAGGCTTCGCCCTGGGACAAGGCTGTGTCGAAGCCGGAGGTGTATTTCGACCAGATTGATCCAGACGCGCAAGGCAATGCAGTGCTGTGGCACCGGCCGCGCCAGGACGCAGCTTCAAGAGCGAAGGGTGAGCAGAGAGGGGCGAAGCAAGAGCACCCGGCAGCCCCGAAGTGGAAATCCGTCAAGCTCGAGGGTGTTCCATCCTATCCACATCGTATCAATCCGATGTCACTCTTGCCCGATGGCCGGCTCTATGGCACGGGTGACGACTACGCCGGCGTGTTCGTGTTCGATCCCCGGACCAATCAGACGACCATCCTCGGTCCGCGTCCCGGCCTGGCGCCCTACACACAAATCCTCTGCGGCGGCAAGCTCTATTCCAGCGGCTATTCCGGCGGCCACCTCTTTGTCTATGACCCCTCGCGGCCCTGGACGCTAAGCAAGGGCGGGCCTCCCGGCCATCCGGCGATTGATCAGGCCGATGCCAGGAGCAATCCGCGGTATCTGGGCGACTTTGACAGGACCACTCGCGTGGGGCTCATGCACAGTTCTGCACTCGGCGCCGACGGCAGGATCTATTTCGGCGGATTCGGCTTGCGCCACTACACCGGCGGCGGCTTTGGCTGGTACGATCCGAACACGCAGAAGATGGACGGCTTCTGGGAGCCGCTGAGCGGCTACGCGGTGCAATGGATCGCCCCGGCGCTGAATGGAAAGCTAATCGTCATCTCCACGATCAAAGCCCCGGACGAGCTGAAGAATAATCAAGTGCCCGATGAAGCTAAGCTGTTCGTGTACGACGTGAGCGAGCACAAGATTGTGCGCCAGATCGCACCGATCGCGAAAGGACACACCACCGGACTGATTGCCGAAGTTGCGCCGGGACGATTGCTTGGATTGGCGTCGGCCCCGGACCGCGCCGGCAGTATTCTCTATGGTGTGGACGCGGTGGCGGGCGAAGTGCTCTTCACCAAGGCTCTGCCATCGCCAGTCTCGGTGGACGATCATTGGCCACACTGGGTTGACCCCTCGTATGAGTATAACGCCTTCGTGCGAGGCCCCGACGGTTTCGTGTGGACGTACCTTAGAGATGTGCTGGTGCGGATCGATCCGAAGGATGCGAGTGTACACGTCGTCGGCAAGATCGATCCGGTTGGCTGGCCGACGTTCGTCGGCAACGATATCTATCTCTCCGGACCCGAGCAGTTGCGGCGGATTCGCAACATCGTCCCGGCTCCATAGTCGAAAAGCGAGGCGCATTGAACCTTAGCATGAAAGGAGCAACCGTTGTGATCTCTTGTGCCCCTGCAATCGTCTTGAAGGTGGTTCTGCTGACGGTCGTGCCGTTCGTTCATTCGGCAACCGCCCTGGCCGGCCCGGCGGATTTCTTCGTCTCTCCCGCGGGCAAGGACACGTCGTCGGGGAAACGGGCTGATCCGGGTGATGATGATGGGCCATTTTCAACGGTGGCGCGCGCTCGTGAGGCCGTTCGGGCATTGCTCCACACACGGCAGGAGCCACGGCCCGTGCGCGTGGTGCTCCGAGGCGGGACTTATTATCTCGACCAGCCGCTGGAGTTTGGTCCGGAGGACTCGGGAACAGAGCATGCCCCGGTGGTTTATTGTGCTGCAGCAGGGGAGAAAGTGGTTCTAAGCGGGGGACGCCGTCTTGAGAAGGGCCGGTGGGGTCAGGTCAATGGTCGCAAGGTCTGGGTGGTGGACATTCCAGAGGTCAAGGCAGGGACGTGGCGATTCCGGCAGCTCTTCGTCAATGGGCATCGCCGGCACCGGACCCGATTGCCGAAAAACGGGGAATACCGCATCGAATCTCTGCCGGGCTATACCGGCGACTTTCTCAGAAGTCCCACGAAGCAGTTCGTTTACGCCCCGGGCCACATCGTGCCCCAGTGGCGCAATCTGCGGGACGTGGAGGTGGTGGGGATTACGCGATGGCTGGACAACCGTCTGCCGATCGAGAGCGTCAGCGCCCAGACGCGCACGGTCACCTTCGACCGCCCGAGTTTGTTTGCTCTGGTCTCGGGAAGCCGGCCTGGGGTCTATTGGGTGGAAAACGTCTTCGAGGCATTGGACACTCCCGGCCAGTGGTATATAGATCGTCCCGCTGGAGTGCTGTACTATCTGCCGCATCCGGGTGAAGAGATGTCTTCGGCCGAGATCATTGCGCCGCGGCTGACGCAGCTCGTACGGGTTGTTGGACGCGAGGGCTCCCCGGTCCACGACCTCCGCTTTGAAGGTCTTATCTTTGCGCATACAGAATGGCAGCCGCCTGCCGACTATGCCTCGTCACTCCAGGCCGGTATTGAGGTGCCTGGTGCGGTGATGTTTGACTACGCGGAGCGGTGCGCCATTACCGGCGGGGTCATTGAGCATATCGGCAACTACGGCGTCGAGGTGAACGTGGGTTGCGCGGATATCAAGATCACGCACAACCGGATCACGGATATCGGTGCAGGAGGAATCCGGATCGGCCACTTCTTCTCGTGGGAGACCGACGGGTCGGGCCGAATGACCGAGCGTGGACTCCAGCGCAAGGCCGCCATGCCGCAAGGCCCGCACAGCCGGCGGATCACCGTGGCCGACAACGAAATTGCCCACGGCGGGCGGTTCACTCCGGAAGCGGTGGGCGTGTTCGTGGGCGACAACGCCGATAACCAGGTCGTTCACAACCACATTTACGACTTGTTTTACTCGGGTATATCCGTGGGCTCAGTGCAGGATTTTGGGCCCAGTCAGGCCACGGGCAATATCATCGAATACAATCACGTGCATGACATCGGCCAAGGCATGCTCAGCGATCTGGCCGGGATTTACACCTGCAGCACGCCCGGCAGCCGCATCGCCTACAACATCGTGCATGATGTCTCGCGACGGGACTATGGCGGCTGGGGAATCTACCCAGATGAAGGCAGCCACGACATGTTGATCCAGAAGAACCTTGTGTACCGCTGCCAGGACGGCGCCCTGTTCGCGCACCACAATCGCAATATCACAGCGGAAAATAACATCTTCGCTTTCAATCGCACGGCGCAAATCGAGCGAGGGGGCATCGGCGGGTTCGAGCTGACCTGCCGGCGCAACATCCTCTACTATCTGGAGGGCAAGGCGGTCGGGGACTATGGCAGCAGGCGCTGTGGACGGGACGTGTGCGCCTTTGATCGCAATCTTTACTGGAACGCTTCCGGCCGGCCGGTTCTCTTTGCCAGGCAGAGCTTCTCCGAGTGGCAGGCGACGGGCCAGGATAAGGACAGTCTGGTCGCCGACCCGTTGTTCGTGGACCCGGCGCAGGGCGACTTCACTCTGCGACCGGCTTCCCCAGCGGCACAAGTGGGCTACGAGCCGTGGGACACCTCGGCTGTCGGGCCGCGTCTACGCGAGGCGACGCCCCAGGGGAATTTGGAGCCTGGAGAATGAACTTTTCTTGGGGAACGCCGGTCTTCCAGATGAGTCGATGGTCTTGGAGTCCTATGAAAACGAATCTGTATGCAGTTGCTTTAACGCTCGCGAGCCTGTTCTATTCGGCAACTGCCCTAACCGCTGCGCCTGCGGCCGGCCCGCTGCGGGTCCACCCGGCCAATCCTCGCTACTTCGCCGACGGGACGATGAATGCCGACGGCTCGCTAAAGGCGGTCTATCTGACCGGCTCGCACCATTGGAACAATCTGCAGGATTCTGCAAGACTCGGCGAACCGCTGAGTAAGAAGTTCGACTACGATGGCTACCTAAGACTGCTGACGAGCCTCAACCACAATTACAGCAGGCTGTGGTCCTGGGAAGTTGGCGAAAACGACTTGTACTATGATCCAGCACCTTGGGTCAGGACAGGTCCTGGAACTGGCTCAGACGGCAAAGCCAAGTTCGATCTGAAGCAGTTCAATCGGGAATACTTCGAGCGGCTTCGGTCACGGGTGATCGCCGCCGGGGACAAGGGAATTTACGTCGGCGTCATGCTCTTTCAAGGCTGGAGTATCTACAGCCACGGCTATGGAAACCGGTGGCCGGTGCATCCCTTCAATGAAGCGAACAATATCAACCGGATCAATGGAGACCTCGACAAAGATGGGGAAGGCAGAGAGGTTCACTCGCTCCAGGTGCCCGCCATCACCCGGCTACAAGAAGCATATGTTCGCCAGGTCGTCGATACCCTCAACGACCTTGACAACGTGCTCTACGAGATCACGAATGAGTCCGCCATTTTGTCCAAGGAGTGGCAGTATTACATGGTCAGGTATGTCAAAGAGTATCAAGCGACTAAGCCCAAGCAGCATTGCGTCGGGATGACGGCTTTTGACAGCGGCCGGGCTGGTTCGATGAAAGCCTTGCTCGATGGCCCGGCGGATTGGATTTCACCTCAGAATGATGGGACCTCGGGCGATTACAGGAATGATCCGCCTGCCGCCGATGGACGCAAGGTCATCCTCAGCGATACGGATCACTTGTGGGGCGTAGGAGGGGACCGTGTCTGGGTCTGGAAGAGTTTTGCCCGAGGACACCACCCCATCTACATGGATCCCTTGTCCAGGCAGGATTGGGTTCGTGCCAGCGAGGCCGACATGCAGGGTGCTCGCAAGACGATGGGAGACACCCGCCGGCTTGCGGACAGGATGAATCTCGCGGCCATGACGCCTCACAGCGAATTGTCCTCGAGCCGATACTGCCTGGCCGACCCCATCAGAGAGTACCTGGTTTACCTGCCCGACGGCGACGAGGTCACAGTGGACCTCTCGGCCGCATCGGGCGTTCTTGCCGTTGAGTGGCTCGACCCTCGCTCCGGCGACGCCACCCAGGCTCAGAGCACCTCCGGCGGCCAGAAGCGATTGTTCAAGTCTCCATTCGACGGCGATGCCGTCCTCTATCTTTGGAGGCAAGAATGAGCTGTAAGACCCGAAATATCCGGATTCTCGTCGTTCTCCTTCTCGTCGCGTCAGCGAGCAGCGCCCCGGTACACGCAGCGCAGAGCACTCTGCCTGACGTGCGTGTTGTGCAGCTTCCTGAAGGGGCATTGGTGCCCGATGTGGTGGTGGACGGGGCTGACGTGCTGCACATGGTTTACGGCCTGGGCGATGATGCATGGTACGTGCGTTCAGCGGACAACGGCCGGACGTTTTCGCCGCCAGTGAAAGTCAACACCGAGGGCAAGGTCACGCTCAAGATGGGCGAACGAGGTCCCAAGCTGGCTTTGGGCGAGGGTGGGTCCATCCATGTCGTGTGGGGCGATCAATGGTCGCCCGGCGTGAAGGTCTATCCGCGATACAGCCGCAGCTTGGACGGGGGCAGGACGTTCGAGCCGCCGCGAGCTTTGGCTTCGCTATTCGGGATCGACGGGCTGACCGTGACCGCCGACGGCGAGGGCAACGTGGTGGCGTTCTTCCATCATGTCACTGCGGGCCAGCAATTAGAGGTCCCGGAGGCGCATCGTCTTTATCTGGCCCGCTCGACGGACAATGGGGCCACCTTCACGCCCGAAGAGCGTCTGAGAATCCAGGGCATGGACGACCTGGCCTGCTCGATGTGCATGATGCGAGCGCGCATCACCGCCGACGGCAACGTCTGCCTTGCCCTGCGCGTGGCGAACGACAACATCCGGGACTTTTTCCTCCTGCGGAGCCCCAAGCGGGAGAATGCCTTCACGCCTCTGCGTGTCAATGAGGACCGCTGGGAGTTGAAGAAGTGCCCCATGTGCGGGCCCGAGCTGACGCTGGACCCGGCCGGGCGGATGCTCTGCGCGTTCATGAGCCGCCATCGCGTCTATTGGTCGGCGCTGGACGAGGGCCGGTTCAGCCTGCACGTGGCCACGCCGGCGAATGAAAATGATGAGATCTATCCCGCGGCTTTCGGTGACGGCAAAGGGCACGTGCTGATGGTCTGGCAAGTAGGACCAATGGCTGTGGGACGCACCGCGACGGTGAAGTGGGCTCTGTATGGCAATGATGGGGTGTTTACCGGAAAGCAGGGGACAATTGGAGTGTCCGCCTCGGGCACCAAGCCGACGGCTTTCGCCGGCGCGGACGGGGCGTTCTACATCGTGACCACGGCGAAGTGACACTGGATTGTGCATCTATGAGAGAGGCTATTAAGGAGCGGAACAATTATGCTGCCAAGAAGGTACATTACATTCTTGTTCTGCGTTGTTCTGGCGGCGGGCGCGGGCGCCACGTCACTTAACGCCCAGACCTCGCCGAGACAAGAATCGGTGGGGCAAGCCCCACCCTATGCGCGGCCCGTCGAGCCGGTCGTGAAGCCGGCGTTGCTGGCGCTGCCGCCCGGCGCTGTCGAGCCGGCGGGCTGGCTGCGCGACTGGGCGCAGGCGGCGCGCAACGGCATCACGGGGCACCTGGATGAGCGGCATTCGACGTTTGCCGACGGCTGGAAAGGAGTGCCGATCAAGGCCCCAGGCGCGAAGCCCGACGGCACCGGCTGGCCGATTGAACAATCCGCGTACTGGCTGGATGGCGCGCTGCGCCTGGGCCTGGTGCTGCACGACGAGACGCTCGTCAGGAAAATCCGGGCGCGGCTCGACCCGGTGGTGGAGGGTGTGAACCATGCCCCGTTCGGCACCTCGCTCATTTATTGGAAGCCGGATGCCAAGCCCGAGGGATTCGACAGTTGGGCCCATTCGCAGATGGGCCGTGCGCTGGTGGCGCTGTACGAGGGCACGCGCGACCAGCGCGTCCTCGACGCCCTGGTCAAAGTGTACGCCGACTACCCGGCTAAGATGGGCACGCTCCAGCTCGGCGGCGCGGTCAGCGGCCTGTGCAACCTGGAGGCGATGCTGGAAACCTATTCCTTCAGCGGCGACCGCCGGATTCTTGAACGGGCGCTGCAAGCGATGGCGCAGCCGGCGGTGGTCAAGGATATCCAAGAGTGGAAGGCCGGGCGCCTGAATCCGGGCCACATGGTCATCCTCTATGAGAACATCCGCCTACCGGCCATTGCGTATCCGTGGTCGGGTGACCCGAACCAGCTCCAAGCCACGCTCGACGCTTTCCAGTGGCTGGATGAGCATCATACGCTTCCTTACGGCGTTGCCTCCGGCGAGGAATTCGCCTCGGGCATCGGTGCTTTTCGCAAGACCGAAACGTGCGATGTCACCGCCATGCTCCTGGCCGTCTCGTGGATGTATCGCATCCAGGGGCAGGGCACCTGGGGCGACCGGATGGAGCGCGCCTTCTTCAACGCCGGCGCTGCGCCGGTCGCGCGCGACTTCCAGACCATGTGCTACTACCAGTCGCCGAATCGCCTTCGGTCCGATTCGTTGCCTTGCGAACAGCCGCGTGCCCCCGGACCGCCAAACACCCGTTTCACTGCACTGGGCTGCCCCAACGTTCTCTGTTGCGTCGGCACGCTCAACCGCATCATCCCCAACTACATCATTCATATGTGGATGGCGACCCCCGACGATGGCCTGGCGGCAACTCTTTACGGGCCTTGCACTGTTTCTGCGAAGGCCGGCGATGGGGTGCCGGTGAAAGTGAGCACGACCACCGACTATCCGTTTAGCGAGACGATCCGCTTCCGCGTCGAGCCGGCGCAGGAGGTGCTGTTCCCGCTCTACCTCCGCATTCCTGGCTGGTGCAAAAGCCCACAGGTGACGGTGAATGGTTCTAAGGTGAGCATAACA
>Ga0316628_100001037_pt1 | contig 18973 bp, 15 predicted proteins | sample OWC_Aug_M2_C1_D5_FD_207648 | JGI IMG/M metagenome (GOLD analysis project Ga0316628, IMG submission 207648) | Wetland soil microbial communities from Old Woman Creek delta, Ohio, United States - OWC_Aug_M2_C1_D5_C | ecosystem: Environmental > Terrestrial > Soil > Wetlands | place: USA: Ohio... | reverse complement strand
ATCATAGAGACACACGACGGCCGGAAGACGATACCGTATCCCTAGCGACTTTGATCATGCGTGTCAGAGGATGTCTCATGAAAATGCGTGTTGGACGATATGTCATTTCTGCGGTATTACTCGTGCTCGGTTGCGCTGTGTCAACGTATATTAGAGGAGGCCAGATGCAGACTCAAAAAGAAGACGAGGTGGCGCGGCAGGTGGCCCGTGCTTATATACAGCAGACCAAGAAATGGAAGGATGATGAATTCCAAATCGAAATCATTGCGCATAAGGATAATAACACGATCGTTGTCGATGCCGTTCACATCGATGATCTCCGGGGAGGAAAGGGCTCGAACAAATCGGTTCAACTCCACGTGGACACTCTCAACAAAGTGGTGGTAAAGGAATTGGGGTACCAATAGTGGCTCATCGAGTCTTCGTGTAGGGAAACATTCTGGGGAATCATTGAGTGAGTAATTCAGAATGACTAATCGGTCTTGCATAGATGAATAGACGTTGCAGCAAGGTCGGTCTCGTGATGGCTTCCTGGCATGGCGCGACCGGTTCGGATTGAATACCCTAGAGCTGTGTATCACGTCGTTATCGAGGCAATAATCGTTAGGCGGTGTTCGCGACGCCGTGGATCGAAAGAGGTATCTGGAGAAGCTATCTCTTTACTGTGAGGAAAAAGACGTTGAACTTTTGTGTTACCGTTTGCTGACCAACCACGTGCATCTGGTGTTAGAGACTCCTAACGGCAATCTCTCCAAGATGATGCAAGCCTTTCAGACGAGCTACACCGTTTATTTCAACAAGCGCCACGGTCGAAGCGGCCACGTTTTTGAGCAGCGGTACAAAGCGTTTGTGGTGGATAAGGATAATTGTTTACTGGAGTTAAGCTGCTACGTTAATCCGAATACATTGGCGGCTGGACCAGTAGGGGTCCGAAGATTATCGTTGGGGCTGTTACGGTGCGTTGGGCTGGAGCTTCCGCTGGGTTAGGGTCAAAGATGTAAGACCTGAAGAAGTCCAAAAATCGAATCCAGAGGATTGTCAATCTCATACGACCCGTTGAGCTATCCGTGGGTGTCAGTCAGATTTCTGAGGTGAAAATTGGGTAACTCGAAAAATCCGATTCACGGTCAAAATCCCTGGACTCCAGTGACCCGAACTCGGGGCTCGTTGGGTACTAACAGCGACGCAGGCGACCCAGACACCCCTGTCTGGTTCGTCGGGGATACGTGCGGCCCCCTGGGGTGCGGCCAAGACCACGCGGACCCTAGTTCGCCCATGTTTAAGCAGATGCACTCGCACGATCTTGATGTCGAATCTTCCCCAATCTCCATTATGGAAAAGCCAAAGGCCAACGTATCGGTTACATTCGAGGAGAAAGACTGCTCTATAGGGACCGCGAGGTTTACGGGTGCCAAACCGATCAGCAAAAACCTCTCGATGAAGGGGGGCAGTCCAATGGCTCACGCGAACGTTGAAGTGCAGCTCTATGATAACCAGGGCAACGAGGTACCTATGACTAGGCGGTTAGTACGATATTGGTATGTTAAACCAGAAGCGGGTGCTAAAGTTGAGAACCTTAGTCAATGGCGAATTGTAGGACTTGAACACTCCGAATTCTCGCCCTTCGCGGTTTCGCCGGAACGGGAAGCCCCTGCCTCAAATAATTTCCAATGGGACAGGCCAGGTGGCTGCGATGCTCCAGGATTGCAAGGTATTTCTGTACGCGATGAGTCCTTTGGGCAACTCCAAGAATTTCTTGTTGGGAATGCAAGCGTAGGCGGAGCCTATTTTCAAACATATACGCTTGAGGATTCGGAGAAAATTAGAATCATAAATACAAACGAGTTAAAACTGTCCGCTAATGAATATCGCAAAGTAATGCGGCTGATTGACACGGGTGAATACTCCAAGACGATGAGGCACAAGTTGTTTTATATGCCGCAGGCCAAAACGAGTGCTATAACGCCTTATCCAAAACCGACTGGTGCTTTAAGAAGCCTAACGAAGCCATAAATGGTTGAAAGGTATTGTATGGAACTCTCGGTGAATAACCCATGGCGCATGCTTGACCCGGAAATCCAGAGTGAACTACAAAAACAACTCCTAGACGATGACGTGTACACCTGGTTTGGGAACAGCAGCACGGTGCCAAAGGATATTCCTGGAGCGCGTTCTTTTAACGATTGGTACAATCAATACTATGGACCATCCTTGTCTCGAAAAGGTATTGTTGACCGCACGAATGTCTTTTCAGAGTGGCGTTTCAATCACGGTCTGACGTTTGAGCAGCGAAACTCGCTTCTCTGCGTATACGCCAAGCTTAAGGCTGAAGGTCTGTGGAGTTCCATAAAGTCAGTCCACTGGGTTGGCGCCACCGGAGAAATACTTTTTGTGCCCACAACGTCGCCCGAAGCGTTTCGCCAGTTTCTCTTGGTGCGCGGCTATGGAGATTGGTGGCTGGCGAGCCATAACTGCAAATGGGGGGTGCGCAGTCGGTTTCGCGGAGCTCAGCTGCACTTTCGGGGACTTCAAGGAGACGTTAAGCGAGTTAACGTGCATATTGACATTAACAATCCAGGGGACCTTGCGACACCGGGTGGCGCCTCTACGGGTTGGGTCGAGGAACTCCCACAAGCCATTCAGCACCTGTTGGAAGATGATCACCGGCGAGGGATCACTCACGTTCCACCCAAGTTGCGTACAGCACTGGAGGCAGAGAAAATCAGTATTCCGAAGGTTCCCTAAGTATCGCATTTTGGGAGCTTACCTCGGCCGGGTGCCAGTGCGTGGGAGATTAGCGTCAGGCTTGCATAGATGAATAGACGTTGCAGTTGGGTCGATGTGGGTGGTAACTTTCCGGCATGGCGCGGCCGGTTCGGATTGAATCCCTGGAGCGGCCTACCACGTCGTTTGTCGAAGCGACAATCTGGAGGCGGTGGTTTTAGCTTTCGTCGTAAAGTTAGTGCGAGTGCAAGATTATCACTTCTTCACCTATACAAGCCTGAACCTAAAGACGCTACCAAACTAATTGAGTATAGCTTGCCATTGTGTAAGTTGCTGCCAAATATAAGTAGAAAGGAGGTTGGGTTCTGATGCAATCCGTTCTAGGCATTCTCGCTGCTGCCCGTGTTCCATACAAGGTATACGCGAAATGGCGGAATCCAGGAGTCTTCGTGACCGCCGCAAATCAGCTTGTCGGTAGCTATGCTGACCTAAAGCGCGGTGCGACTACTGACAGGAATTACTTCGGGTGGCAAGCTCACCACATCGTTGAGAGCCAAGATCTCGAGCGCTTGGGCATCGATCGGCAATTCCCGAGACGGGAGCAACAAATTTGCGTTCTTATTCCTGAGCGGGCTCACGTCGGACGAATTAACAGTGTGCTACGTAATCAGAATCCAACCGCTATGAAAGTGACAGCTGCTGATCTGGTCCGTGCTTACAAAGATGCATACGAATTGATCGGCGACTACTGTGGTGGCGGAGAGGCTAAAATCCGAGGGGAATTGGTTGCCATCGTTTCCGCAATATTCCGCATAGCTGGACTTCGCTGAACGAACGATGAAGTGATTAAGGGTAATTCATTAGCCGCAGCTGGGATGTCTGGCGTTTTTTGGAGGTCAACACAGGTCTACAATCGGAATTTAGCAGGTAGCGGGAGCGGAGAGAAACAAGAAGTTTGTCAAATAGTTCTTCCACCTCCACAGGGTTAGGCTCGCATCTCGATCGGCACGGTGTCATCGTTTTTCCTCTAACGGTGAATAGTCCAGATTAGTATGGTGTCCCGGAAATAGCTTTACACGGCGATGATGCTTTTAGCCTTGATTCGCAAATGACAATATCCAAAACTGTGCGTGACTACTTTTGGGACAGCATACTAGTCGGCTTGCATAGATAAATGGCGAGACAATTATCTGGCGGAGCTAAGCCTCTACGTTCATCTCATGCAGTGGCGACGAGCCTAGTGGAGCGCCGGGTCAATTAATATCGTTGGCAGTCACAGGGGTTATCTCAAAAGCAACCGGATAAGATGTCCGAGGCTGCTTCTTTCCTGGACGCTTGGAAGTGTGCCCGCATCGGACGAGTCGATCATAAGTTGCCCGGCCTGATGTTAGCGGCTGGCGTATTGAGGAGAACAAGCATGAGCGAAATGACGCAAGAAAAACGGATTCTAGAGCTGGAGACAACTTTAGGGAAAGACGTTTTGTTAATTACCGAGATGTCCGGGTCCGAGGCTCTGTCCTCACTCTTTAGCTTGGAAGTCAAGGCTTTCTCCGAGAAGGAAAAGGTTAAGCCTGAAGATATCATCGGCAAACGAGCCGGCGTGGTGTTGAGATTGCCCTCCGGAGAAGAACGATTCTTTCACGGGATGGTAAACCGGTTCGGTCACACGGGGCAGGATCACAGGACCAATCACTATCAGATGCAGATCGTTCCCTGGTGTTGGCTTCTAACGCGGACTACCGATTGCCGGATCTTTCAGGATAAGACGGTGCCGGAGATCATAAAAGCGGTCTTCGACGATCTCAAAAAAGACTTTCCCGACCTGGTGAACTACGATGATAAGACAACTGGCGGGCGGTACGCAAAGCTGGACTATTGCGTTCAATATCGGGAAACCGATCTGGATTTCGTTTCGCGTCTCATGGAAGATGAAGGGATTTTTTACTTCTTCAAACATGAGAGAAACAAACACACCCTGATTTTTGCTGATTCGTCATCCGCATTTTTGGCGTGCAAGCCCGGTAAGAAAGTTGTCTTCCGCTCCGATGAAAAAGAAGAAAGCGTTTTGGATGAAGCGCTCAGATTTGTTTTTGATAACCTCGTCAAAGGCGGAGCGCAAATTGCCAAAAATGTGCTGAAGCCCGTGATCAAGACGGTTCTGGCGGGATTAGGCTGGCTTCCCGGCGTGAGCGACGCCATTGACAAGGGAGTAGATTCAGCCGTTGACGGCATTGTCGGCGGACTCGAAAAGCTGCTGTTCCCCGAAGAGCGGCCTCAACAAGAGGGTATCAAGATCTGGCGCGAGAGGGATGAGCTGCAATCCGGAAAATCGACCCTGCGCGACTATCACTTTGAAATGCCCAGTAAAGTGCTCGAAGTGGAAAACCCCAGCGTCATCAATGTCGGAAACAACGGCAAACTGGAACGGTACGACCACCCTGGCCACTTTGCATTTCGGTTTAATAAGCCGGGCCAAAGACTTGCTGAAGTGGAGCCCGAGGGACGAAAGTTGGTGGACATTCGCATGCAGGAGAAAGAATGCCAGTATCGTATTGTCGAAGGGATGTCGCGTGAGGGGGCGTTCACTTCGGGCCATGATTTCGATCTGGCTGAGCATCCACAAAAAGAATTTAACGGTCGCTATGTATTGAGTGTGGTGAAACATTCGGTCAAGCAGGGAGATTATTTTTCCGATTCGGCAAAAGACGGTGGGCCATACCGCAACGAGTTTACTTGCATTCCGTTCAAGACGCAGTTCCGTCCGCCCCATAAAACGGTCAAACCAAGCATCAAAGGACCGCAAACGGCCGAAGTGGTGGGACCCTCGGGCGAGGAAATATGGGTCGACAAATATGGCCGGATTAAGGTGCAATTTCACTGGGATCGAGAGGGTAAGAAAAACGAAAGTAGTTCATGCTGGCTGCGGGTCGCGCAGCTATGGGCCGGTAAGCAATGGGGAGCGATTTTCATCCCGCGCATCGGCCAAGAGGTCATCGTCGACTTTTTAGAAGGCGATCCGGATCAACCGATCGTTATCGGCAGCGTTTATAACGCCGAGCAGATGCCGCCATACGAGTTGCCCGCCAATAAGACACAAACCGGCATAAAGACACGAAGCTCACTGAACGGCACGGCGGATAACTTCAACGAACTGCGCTTCGAGGATAAGAAAGGCGAGGAGGAGGTGTATCTCCATGCGGAGCGCAATCTGACGACGGAGGTGGAAGCCGACGAGAGTCGAACTGTGGGCGGCGGGCGCACCACCTCAATCGGCGGCGATGATAGCTTGACGGTGGGCAGAAATCGGAGCGCCACCATTGCTGCCAAAGATGACGAAACAGTGGGTTCCAACCAGACAATCACAATCGGCGGCAGTCAGAGCATCAGCGTGGGCGCTACCATTTCGATCACCGCGGGTGGAACCGTAACGATCACGGCGCCGACGATCGTTTTGAACGCCGCTGCCGTGCAAGTATCGGGAGTGGTTCAGTGCCAGGCCTTGGTGACGCAGTCGGTTGTCTCCCCGGTATATACACCGGGAGTTGGAAATCTCATTTAAATGCAGAGGCTAGTTCAAGCCCCGGCTGTTCGATAGACGGCCTTTCCGGGTCCCTGCCCCGCGTTTCTTTCTATAAGTCGGTCGTAGAAAAACAGCGGGAACAAAACTCCTAAAGTGACGTTTATCGAGTCTTATACTGCCTAGCGTTGCGGATTGCTTATTTTCTTGCACGCAAAAAGCGATCAAATCCGCTTTAAGATTTTCATGTCCTGTTAAATCGACTTGTTTGGCTTTACTCGATGGTAAACTGCAGAGAAATCGCCTCCGGATCATGCGGCGGTCGGCCGAGCGTCATGTGGCCGGACGAAAGGAGAGCCAAACGCTTGTTGACCCGAAAGGGGGGCTCCCCGTCAAACACGACGTAGATGCCATTGCGGCTCGTGTCAACCACTTCGACAATGCCGCCGCGGAATTCAACTTGCCCATGGCTGCTTGATACACACGAAGTCGGATCATAGATGACGATTTCGTTGGTGCCGCCGCGACCGAACTTAATCGGCTTGCCGCCCGCTTCAAGAATAAACTCTTTGCCGTTGTAGTCGAGGCGGAGGCAGCGGACTTTCGTCCCCATAATCATGGTCCTTGATCTTACGAATGTGCCATCCCCCTCGCGCCAAATCAGCTCCACCAGCTCGACCGAGGCTCCCTTGCCCCGCAAGGCCGCGCTGCGCCATGGACGGACGAGGGGTAAAAGTTCCTCCGGGAACCGCTCGACGGCCATGCGCGTGGCTAAAATTCGCTCGCGAAACGCCTCTGCGGTGACCCGTGCCGCGGTGTTCACCGTGTCGCCAAATAAGTCATCTTTCTCGATCAGTACCGGTCCGCTATGAAAGCCTATTCGTAAGAAAAGCTTTTCCATTTCGAAGCGATTGCGAACATCCGCGCGACGCTGCATCTCGCACGCAGCACTCGCCGCGTCGCTCGCGGTATTGAACAAGCACATGAGCTCATCGCCGATGCGCTTGACGACCATTCCCGTGTATCGCTCCACGTCTTCGCGAAGCTCCCTGAGCAATGAGTCCACGATCAATTTGGCTGCCGCGTCGCCAATGCGCGCGCAAAGATCGGTCCACCCAGACACGTCAACGAAAAGGACAGTGAGATCTTTCGAACCAGCGTCAAACCCTGAACCGCTATTCATGACTTTACGTTTTTATCTCATTAACGGGCGGCAATACGCAAACGGTCGCTATATCGGTTAGGATCGGACGTCGGCAATTCAGCTAGCAACCGGACTACTAGATGTGATACTCAAACGTCATTAAGAATTCAACAAAATGGGGGACATATGGCAGCCATTCAGATTCGCGCCCTTGACACTCGGGTGGCGTCCAAGCTGGCCAATCGGGAGCCCGCGGACGTTATAGTAACTGACCGCATGACCGTGGCGGATGCTGTTACCGCCATCTTGCGCAATCTCGGGGCCAATCAGTTGGCGAGACTGACCTTGATCATGCACGGATTTGGGGTGCTTATGGAGGGTAATCAAGCGCCGGGGTTCAATGTGTCGGTACCACTTCCCAATCAGTTGAACGTAAGCCGGCCGTCGCCGAACTTTTCCAAGATCTACGGCGGCTACGGGTTGGAGTTCGGCCGCGATAATCTCAGCCTCGATACGGTCGCGCCCTTCGCGCGGTTGAAAGGTAAGTTCACGAATGGCGGGCTACTGGTAGTCTTTGGTTGCGCGGCAGCGGATACGGGTCCGGATCTCGGCACCATCAATGGGGAACGGCTTTCCGGTGACGGGCCTCGACTCCTGCGTCAGATGGCGTCACTTACGGGCGCGCCCGTCCGCGCCGCCGATAGTCTGCAGCAGGTCACGATTAACTGGATGATGGATAGCGCCGATCGTGGCCCGTGGAGGGGTAGGACATTTTTGTTTATGCCGGATGGACGGCAAATCGACGAATCGAAAATTCCCATGTCGGTTTATTGATCGAACTCCACTCCTTGTGTAAAACGATCGCGAATATTTTGTTTAGTCTTGGTAGAGAAGCAGGAGCGGGGTCTCCCAGCATCATAAGGAATCAAAATTTCATGAGGGTCGCAGACCGCAGCCGTCAAGTATCGTGACGGGCGCAACTCAATTCTACGTCGGACGCGCCGTTCAGATTCGGCAATAAGATTCTTGTAGAAAGGAAACCATTGCCTATGATCACGCTGACAGCGTTTTCACAAGGATCTCTGCTGTCCCGCACCGTGGCCGACCCTAGTACGCGGAATGGCGTCTGCGTAGCTCTATGTGATCACTGGTTGAGCAGAATCAAGCAACACCCCACTGAACCAGCTCCTCGTCGGTGTTTAGAATTGGCGCAAGCCCTCTCTAAAATTATCCTTTACCAGCAGAGCTACGCGATACAGCGTAGGCAGCATGGTCGAATAGAAGCGCGCCACCAAATCGGCCAGCAGCTCGGTCTTGAGTACGCTGACCAAACAACAATCATGCGCGTCGCTGTCGGAATGAAAGGAATCAGACAGAAATTAGCAGGCGATATCAGTCATGCAGGATCTGCCGCAACCTGGACGCTGAGATTTGCCGATAACACAGGTCATGCGATTGCAGGGTTTTGCGGAATATCCGGTCAAGAGCCGATTATAAGACTCCAGTTGCATGTTTTTGACCCGAATATCGGCGAATACATAGGTCAGTTGGCAGAACTGGATGGTATTCTGAACGACCTGTTGACCAAATTTCCTAAGTATCAAACCGTGACGGAAGTGTGCCGTACTGCCGAAGGATGATGATGTGCTACCCGTAACCCGCGGCGCGCAGAGATTGGAATTGAAATCTACAAATCGATGGATGTGATTCCTGAACAACGGGCAACGTCATTAGATCGCTGATTATACTTTTCTTGCAGTGCCCCCGTGTTCTTGAACTTAGCTCCAGCGTCCAAAAAGCGCTGTCGGTGGGTTGGCCCAGGATTGAAATCGAGCCAGTCGTACGACGTCCTGGTGAACAAATGACAGAAGCGGCATGAGGCCTTGATTGAGTATCGCTTCAGCCGCGCGCATGCTCAGGATGGCTTCGGCGCACGGTTTCGCGCGGGATTCGCCATGCTCTCTATAAATGTGAAGAGGCAAGCCGTTGATCTCCTGTACAATGCCGGGGCGGAAGTTCCAGCCCTGTTGGGTAAAGGCCTGCGCCAGGAGATAAATGCAGGCATAACAAGGGTTGCCCCATAAGTATTCTTCGTGCGCAGGTGTAGCTGCCATCTCCTCGAAGTCAAGGCGCTCAATACGATCTGTATCTTTGCCGTAAGGTAGACGGAGAAGAAACCGGGGCAAGGCGAGACCGAGAAACGACGCTTCGGGACATTTTCTGAGGGTTTCACAAAGCCTTTGGCCTTCATCATCCGCTGGCACGGACCATTCATCCGGGTCTGGTGTTGCCGCTAAGGATTCGCAGCCCAAGAACCGCGGGTGCGCTGCCGCGATGAATGGCGCGCCTGTCGCTTGCGCCAACTTGGCTATGCGGCTGAGGACTTCCGCATCTCCCCGCGTTCGATCAAAGGTAAAATTTCCGGCTAGAACCGCCCAGGGCTCTTCATCTCCGGTCTCCGATGCTTGTTTCACAAGCAGCTTGTAGAGTCCTGTGGAGGTAATCTCATCCGCCGCAAGCAGGTCGGCTGCTAATTCTGCTTTTGATAGGTCGATCAAGAACAGTTTGAGGTTCTCGTTTGTCTCCAGCTGCGAGACGAGGAAATAAAGCCCGCGCCAAGCGGCTTCCAGAGCTTGAAAATCGGCGTCGTGCAAAACCTTTCGCATCAGTTCGCCGATCGCGGCATCCGTCTTGGCCATGAGTTCGGCTTGCATGGGATTCGGCGTCGGCTCGATATGCGGCTTGACGATTTCCCTGACAAACTCATCTAAATCCGACGGTGGCCGGGATTGACTCTGGGGAGATTGATCGTCCGCTGTTTCGATGATCTGGTCGAGTAGATTGCCGGTCTGCTCGGGCACTCGCGGAGACGTGGACGGCCCGGAAGGACGGATGGATGTGTCTAATTGCTTCTCGACTACGGCGAATACGGCAGGGTCTAGCAAGCCGTTACGAATCTCTTTGAATGGAGTAAAGACTTCGAGGTTGTCAAGAAGCCGGTCCGGGTGAAAATCATCGAGAGCGGCAATATGAAGATTGACGGGCGGAGAGTTCTTTCCGAAGATAGGAAGATTGAGCTCGACTTTGAGTTGAGATATCACCTCGGAAAAATTATCCCTATCGATGGGGTAAACGCGACGGTTTTTGGACGCTCCGCGAGTTTCTCCGCCGCGACTGCCGCGGCCACTGAAGTCGCCAATGACGGCAATGCGAAATGGGGTGGCCGGGTCGGTAACCCGGCGACTTTCCTTCACGTCGCTGGCAATTTTAACCTCGATGCTTCCACCGGTAAAACGTGTTGCCATGGTAGGACTCCTTTCAGGGCCTTCACGGACCGTTGTCTGGTCACGAAGGACATTTTAGATCCTGATGGATCGTTTTCGGGCCACGAATGAGATTGATTGCCCGGAACCTATCCGATCCAAGTCTCAGATGTCAACCAAAGTACAAAGGGGGGAGTGAGTCAGCGACGTCAATCATTAGCTTTCCCCGCCTATGCCCGCACGATTTTCGATATGACGGAAAACGACCAAGCGGCTCGCATATTGACAATCTATCGGCCTGCGTCCGGCAATTTTATGGGCAGGAATGGGAGATTATCTGCGACTCGCCGCCGGCTGCCGATCGGACTTCCTAGACAAGTGTTGTCAGGTTCAAATATGCTTTTCTTGACCCACAAATTGTGATAGATGCCCAACTCTATGGCACAGGACGATTTCCGAGGGGCATTGCGACTTGAACAGGTCGCCGAGCTTCGTGAAAAAACCGAGAAGCTTACCAAGTTCTTGCTGGAGCGGCTTAAAGATTACTTGGAAACCATCCGCCCTCTGTTGGCTCCCGTTCGGGTCTTTGGAAAGCACATAAAATCTCCCATGCGAGAAGATGTTCCTGGGGCAGAGGCTGCCGTTAGGAAATTGTGCGAGAAATACAACGAAGTCTGCAGCAGGCCATTTTCGTTGTCCGCTGATCTAGGGGACAATGCAGTGGCCGATCTAGATGGCCGGATTCAGCTTTGCCCATGGGAATATACCCATGAAGCCAAGAGCGCCACTGAGACCAAGAGCATTACGGTAACGTCGCCTGTTAAGACGGTACTCACCTACAAGTCACCTTACTCTCTTTCCCAAATCAGGCTCGCGGTTGCCGGGAAAGGAGACCGCAGGCAGGACGATATGCGGGAGTTTCTGGTCGCCGCGCTGGCCATGCAGTCTACCCTTGAGAAGTTCCCGGGCATCGTGCGGCTGTTGAAGGATTTACGCTACGATGTCCAAGTGGAGAGATGTCCCGGGTTGGGGGATCTCCCGCTTGCGGTCATCAGCTCGTGTGTTCCGTCATTCCGGCCGGCGGATGATCTGGTCTTGGCGACATGCAATCTTTCCGGCGTGCCTGCCTTCATTGAGCTGATCGACACCGAAGCTGTCCATCAATTGGAAGATCCGCTGAAACCCCGAATTGCCGAGGTGCTGGGGATAGACAAAAAATCCGCAGGATCGACATAGACAAAAAGATGCTGACGGCGAGGACGAAGCTGTCGGACGGAACCATTTAAGCACAAGTAGTCGACAATGCTCGAATAATGGGATGGCGGCTTTTTTGGATTTTTCGTTGCATAAGGAGAAGCCCCTTGCCTAATAGCATCCACACTCCCGCGCCGATTCAGAACTCACATGGTCGGTCGGAGCCAAAATCACCGATCGATACCGTGGTTCGGCCATGAAGTCCTGCCCCGTTTGTGACAGACAATATCCCGATGATGCTGCGGTGTGCGAGCATGACGGCCTTACACTGAGAAAATCTTTATTAAAAGAAGAGCCGCTTTTAGGACAGATGATTAAGGGAAAGTACCGAGTACTCAAAAAACTCGGCTCGGGAGGGATGGGATCCGTCTATCTTGCAGAACAGATGAGCATCGGACGGAAAATCGCGCTCAAAGTGCTCCAGGGCGAGTTCGCGAAAGATGATGAGTTCATTAAAAGGTTTCATCAAGAAGCGCGTTTGGCTGCAAACCTGAATCATCGACACCTGGTTACGATTCATGACTTTGATCAAACCGAGGACGGCGCTGTATTCATTGCCATGGAGTACGTGGAAGGCCAGAACCTGCGAGAGCTGATACGGCAGAGATCGATCACTCTGAACCATGCGGTACGAATAGCCAGGCAGATGGCGGAGGGACTTAGCGCGGCCCATCAGGCGGGAGTGATCCATCGCGACATCAAGCCGGAAAACATTATGATCACTAAAGCGACGGACGAAGTGAAGGTGATGGACTTCGGCATCGCCCGACTCAGAGACGTAGAAACGATCGCGCGTCTGACCCAACCCGGCGTGATCATGGGGACGCCGGCGTATATGGCGCCGGAGCAGATCGAAGGAAGCGAGGTTAACGAGAAAACCGATATCTATGCCTTCGGTGTCGTTATGTACGAAATGTTAAGCGGTGATACTCCGTTCAAAGCCCCGACTCCTAGCGCTCTTCTGATCAAGCATGTGACCGAGCAGCCGATCCCGTTGCGCAAACTCCGAGAAGATATGCCGCTCATTCTGGAACGCTTGGTGATGCAGGCATTGGAAAAAATGCCGGAGCGGCGGCCAAAGCAGATGGCGGAAGTGGTTGAGGAATTGCAGAAGGTGGAGGAGTCGCTGAAGAGTGAGTCGTTAAGAGGTGACCTTCCTCAGACGGTTGCGGTGAGTTTAAAGCAGTCTGGAAGCAAGGGTAAACGCCTGGTGATCGGCGGGGCCATTGCGGGTTTGTTGCTTTTGGGCGGTATCGCGACGTATTGGAGTTTGTCGGGTTCCCAGCCGCTCAAAAAAATATCAATGCTGGACGTACGGGCCGACAAGAATGAAGTTGAAGTGGGGGAGAACATCGCGTTTAAGGCAAGCGCGCGGTCGGCCGACGGGCGCGTAATAGAAGTTATTAACGGATTGCAATGGTCAAGTAGTGATCCTTCCGTTGCCGAAATCGATTCCGCGGGAAACCTCGCAGCCAAGCGCAGTGGAGCGGTCAAAATCCTCGCTCGCGTCGATGAGATTTTTGCCCCGGCTATTACCGTGACGGTCAAAGAAGCCGCGAGCACGCCGCCGCAAGCCGAAGCGCAAATCTTGTCGCTGGCGGTGCAGACGAATACAACTCGGCTGCAAGTGAAACAGCGCATGGTGTTGAAGGTCAAAGCCAAATATGCCGACGGCGCGGAACGAGAAGTCAACGAAGGAGTCGAATGGCAAAGCAGCGATTCCGAAGTGGTTAGGATTGACCCTGGCGGTGACGCGGAGGCTCAGAAAGAAGGCAAAGCAATGATCACGGCGCAACTGGGAAGCGTGAAAGCCCAACCCGTTTTGATATCGGTTCAAGCTATCCGCCGACCTGAGCCAAAGCCGGCGCCCGTGAAGACGCTATCGAACGCCCAAAATGACACCTCCGACCGCAGTAACCCGCCGCCGCAGCCACCCGTTCTTCCTCAGGCTGAGAAGGCACAGGGAATGCCGCTTGCGCCCTCGGGAAACTCAAAAAGTGTCGTATCGGACTATATAAAGAGCGAGCAGGAGAGGCGGCGAAGATAGCCGCCCGTCTCGACACTGCCCGTGATTTCAAAAGGTTCCTTGTCTACGGCTTCCGCGGGCCGTAGCAATGAACCCATCTCATTTGGTAAGTTTGACGTCGATGTGGACGTCGTTGGCTTGGCGAATTTCTATCTCACCCGAATAGGGTTCGAGCCCCTTTTTGCGCGCATCGATCGTATGTTTCCCCACGAGATAGCCCAATTTCTGGGAAAGCCCGGATGACGGATCCAGCTTAATCGGGTGGCCGTCCACAAAAACCTCTGCATCTGCCGGCTCGACTTTTACGCTGATCCACCCGGAAGGTGTGACCGGATAACCATGAAAATAAAGAGAACCATTTGCATCTTTACCTGTCACTCCCGGATCCTGCCTATTATTGGTGTACGATTGAGGGTAAACGACAACCGTTTCGTAGCTGCCGTAGCCCCGGCCTGGAGTGAACGGCGCGCCAAAATGAAATACGTTGCCGCGCGCGATTCGCTCTCTCAGATTCCGATCCAGCCCGCCTGATACAAATTCTGTTTTTGGCCGAACAATCCACAGATCCTGGGCTGTTGCAACAAAGGAGAGCGGGAAAAACATGATTCCAAGACTGACACTTGCCCACATAGCGTTCTTGATCATCCTGCGCTCCTACAGACGCGGTTATTTGGTCAAGGCTTTTGATATCCAACCGGTTTTTCCGTCCTCGGTTTGAATCTGATACCAATCTTTATCCTCGCCATTTATGGCAAGCTTCGTACCTTCGGTTAGTGACCCGATGACTTTACCTTGGACCCCGGGAGCATCGCGCAAATTAGCAACCTTGGCCTTGACGACAACCGAAGAAGGCAAAGCAACGGCCTTGACCTGTGAAACCGGAACCGAAACGGACGACTTGACAGTTTGCTGCGTCGCGGTTACAGGTGCGCCTTCAGGGCCATAGTGGAAATATGTTTTCGGTGTTTTCTTAGATAGTTCTTGAACCGCATTTACGATAGCGATTCGGATGGCTTTCTCCATGGGAGTTTTTTGATACACGCCAAGCCCAGCTCCACCGGCGAAATGACCTCCGAAGCCGCCCAGGAAGCCGCCCAGGTTGAAATCGTTGGCTTTGCCCTCGACGGTGGTCGAAAAGAGCAATCGCGAAGTCCTAGCATCGACGACCTGAACAATCATCGCTATATGACTTTGTTGAACCCCACCGAGCGCTCCGCCAATGAGCGCGCCGGGTAACCCGAAGGCTCCCATTGCCGACCCTGCCTGGGCGCCCGCTGCCCCTGGCTCGAATTCTGTGATGGCCCCTTTGACTAATAGTTCAGCTCCCTCAATTTGGCCAATGGCAGTCGCCGTGTCTTTCCGAATGCGGCCACTCGCGCCAAGATCTTGTTCCATGAGCACGTCTTGCAGCGATTGCCGGTCCAAAACGATAAATCGGTTCGACTGCAGTAAGGCGTCATTGAGCATATCGGCCATCCCATTGCCGATTTCCGCGCTATACCAGCCCCTTCTGCTGTTGTAGGCTCCGCCACCTTTTGCGGTTTGATCCCCAAAACGATAGACGGCAACCCGTGCCTTGGGTCCGTCGTAGGCTTCTAGTTGGACCTGATCGATGGATTGTTGGCTGGTAGAGACGGTTTGAGTGGTAGCCTGGCCAGGATTTTGTATCGCCTCTCCCACCGGGCCACAGCCAGCCACCGTGAGCACTAAGGCAAGAACGACGAGACGCATATATCACCTCCGGGCGGGTTTACTGTTCCGGCGTTGCAAGACTACTGGTCGGCTGAAACACAGACTCGCCTATGGTTAAGGGTTGCAGTTTTCGAACGTGACTAAGAGTACCGTGTTTTCTGGTGGTGATCTTTTTATCCGGGTTTGTGATAGCTGTCAAGCGTATTTTGTAGGAGCAAGCTGACTCCTTCAATGGACACGCCCTGCCATCGATTTGCGGTCGATGAAGGCTCCATGAACTCGGGTGATCTCTCTTAAAATCGTCAGCCCCTGACTACGTTCTTGTGAGAAGGGTTGTATACTAACGACCTCTTTTGCTTCAGTTGTTTCTTTTCTGTCGCCATCAAAAAGTTATCTGGCACGCCGGACATAATCCGACAAGTTACCTGAGATTGAAGGAACTTTACGCGGCTGATATTGGTAAGCCGGGCGGAAATGGACAATCAAATCCTATGAGGTGCTCTCCCGCATGTGACCATGAAATAGTATGCAATTAAGATTAGTGCCGGGATAAGGCTATATACAATTCAACAGCTACGCCTATTCTTTCCCTTGTTGCACGTTGTTAAACCCTTCGATTCGGGAAGCAGTGCTAAATGATGGAGGCCTTCTAGATATCTTTGTACCTCCCGACGTTCCACCTACAGAGGGCGTGGATACCTGCTCCCGCAAGTATTGTTGTAAGGGCGAACCCCAGATAATTTGAATACCCGATGTGATCCGGTATCGTTCACGGTTGTCTATTTTTCCCTGAACGAGTTGGATTACTACAGGATCGAACAGTTTAAAAGAAAATCCGAAAACCCCACCAACGCCTGTTCCACCGTTGTCTCTATGTCCTGGACCTGCAAAGCTGTTAACGAGCAACCCTGCGTTAAACTCCACTTCGTTGGTGGGATAAAATCTCAGGATCGTCTGGAGCTCGTTAATCGCGGTGACTTTGTCACCGCCGGAGCGCTTGACTGAAGATACGGGTTGAGAATAACTGAGTAAAGCATCGAATCGGTCGAAGTAATAGCCGCCGACTCCACGGATTCCGACGTAATTGAAGTTTTCACGAACCCGATGCTCGTAGTCCAAGAAAAGGCCCGCTTTGCCAGAGGTAAAGTTTAAAACAGGTCCCGCGTTAAGGCCAAATCGAAAACCTTGCCCGCCGGACAGGAAGAGTCCCCCCTGAATACCAATATCTTTACCCAGCGGCGCAAGACCGAGAAGATCGATCCCGCCAATTCCGCTCGCCCCATCTCCATTTCGTTCCGCACCACCAAACGCTGTGATTCCACCGACCGGCTTCAAATCCGCGGCCATGCCGTCGGGTATCGTCGAAAAAATGCACCCCGCGATTAGAACCAATATGCAACGTGAAACTGCGTTCATTGCTTGGTCTCCTTGCGTGCTTCTGATTTGTTATACGTTGTCCTAAGATGACCATTTTTGTCAAGCATTTTTCGTAACACTTATGTGTGTGTTTCGCGGTTACGCAATTTTCGCAGCGCTGTCTCTGGTGTAAAGAATCCTTGAATTCTTCGCAGCGCTACGCTAAGTTACCGAAAATATTAAAAGCTATTCGACTCGCAGGGTGTGTGTAGGCGGCGCGATGTGAAATCTTTGGCAGCAGCAAGCCGGCGTCTAGACTGTGTTTTCACCGTAAAAAGCCGGATTGCGTTAGCCCTGGTTGACTCTCGCACCCAAAATTTCATCACTAATCGGCAGGAGGTTAAATGGCATCTGTGAAAAAAGTCGTAGGTAATCCAACCCCAAGAGTCGAAGGCGAGCTTAAGGTTAGCGGCAAGGCGGTTTATGCCGTTGACGTCACGCTGCCAGGAATGTGCTGGGGCAAACTGCTGCGCAGCCCGATTGCGTACGGCAAAATTAAACGTATCGACACGAGCAAGGCGGCGGCGCTGCCGGGCGTGCGCGCGATCGTGACGGGCGCGGACTGCGCGGGCTTGAAAATCGGGCGACGGCTTTACGACATGCCGATCCTTGCGGACGGCGTGGTGCGCTTCATCGGCGAGAAAGTGGCCGCCGTGGCGGCGGACACCGAGCTTATTGCCGAAGAGGCGTTGAATCTGATCGAGGTCGAATACGAAGAGCTGGAGCCGGTGCTCGATCCCGTAGAGGCGATGAGGCTGGGCGCGCCGCTACTGCATCCCGATGTGACGAGTTATAAGGGGCTGCCTAAACCGCTCACAGAGCCGACCAACGATTTCATATACTACACCTGGGGGAAAGGCGACATTGAAGCCGGTTTTCGCCAGGCCGACGTTATTGTCGAGAACACCTTCACCACACCCTCGGTGCATCAGAGCTATATCGAACCCCATTCTTGCGTGGTCAACACGGCGCCCGACGGCTCGGCAGAATTTTGGTCATGCAGCAAGGTGCCGTATGGGGTGCGCGAGCAGGTGGCCAATGCTCTTAAGATCCCTCAAGAAATACTTGTTTTTAAACCGTGTTACATCGGCGGCGACTTCGGCGGCAAAGGCGATTTCATGGATCTCGCCGTCGTCTATCTGATGTCTAAAAGGGCCGGCCGGCCGGTGAAACTGGTGATGGACTACGAGGAAGAATTCATGGCGGGCAATCCCCGGCATGCTTCCATCATCCACGTCAAAACCGGCGTGAAAAAAGACGGAACCCTGGTTGCGCACCACATGAACTTTATTTTCGACAGCGGGGCCTATGGCGCGTTTAAACCGAACGCGCTTCTCAACGGGCCGCACTTGTCGGCGGGCCCATACAATATCCCTCATGTTTTTATCGAAGAGCATATGGTTTACACGAACAAAATTCCTTGCGGCCACATGCGCTCGCCGGGAGATCCCCAGGGATTTTTTGCCAATGAGAGCCAGATGGATTTAATTGCGAAGCAGCTCAAAATGGACCCGATCAAGTTCAGGCGGAAGAATTTGATGCATGATGGCGATATCGATCCGGTCGGTGAAGAGATCGGCTATATTAAAACCGAGGAAACTCTAAAACAGGCACTCGAAGAGTCCGGCTATAACAAGGCCAAGCCTAAGAACGTGGGGCGGGGTGTGGCCTTGGTCCAATGGACGACCAACGGCGGCGTCGGGACCGTGGAAATAAAATTGGATGAGAAAGGACTGGCGACAATCTCTTCAGCGATGTTGGATCAAGGCGCCGGGACCTATACGGTGTTGTGTGAGATCGTGGCAGAAGAGCTGAAGATTCCCCTGAGCCAGATCAAGGTCCAGTCTCTGGATACCCAACAAGGGACGAAAGACACCGGCGTGGGCGGCAGTCGCGCGACGCGGGTCTATGGCAACGCGGGCTACCAGGCGGCGATG
>Ga0316628_100001036_pt1 | contig 18979 bp, 17 predicted proteins | sample OWC_Aug_M2_C1_D5_FD_207648 | JGI IMG/M metagenome (GOLD analysis project Ga0316628, IMG submission 207648) | Wetland soil microbial communities from Old Woman Creek delta, Ohio, United States - OWC_Aug_M2_C1_D5_C | ecosystem: Environmental > Terrestrial > Soil > Wetlands | place: USA: Ohio... | reverse complement strand
CATGCCCACAAGGGAAACTTTGGTTTGTTTTGATTAGGTGGTGGAGGAGGGGGGGATGAAGCAGAAGCAGGAAGGGGCGGCGGCATTCTTTGCAGTTTCATTCTACCAATCAGGAATCCAATCAGCAACCCAATAAAAGACAATAAAAAAGTTGAAAAACTACTGAAGAGGAAATACAGCCTTTCTGAACCATAATTTAATGACCCTATGAGATCATTGAAAACTACGTTAAATGTTACCGAGTAAACTAAGAATAAAGCTGCCGTAAGTATAGCAAGTAAAACTTCACTTTGCCTGACATTTTGGTATACGCTTCTTAGCAAATACCTCCAAGTAAGAAGGATGCCTATGAGGGAAGATAAGACTGCATAATAAACTAGGACCAGGCTAGAGCGTACTCCGAATAAGGTGATCGCAAATCTATATTTCACGCTAAAAAAACACGAAAAGCCAAAGTCATTAAAGAGAAAGAGGTTAGTTGGAAGTCAAATGAAAAAATTAGAATGGATACCAACTGCGAACCTGAGAGAAAATAGTTCTAGTGATAGCCTTTTCGGACACCTATTGAGTTTATTTATCTTTAGCTCTACTTCTTAGTAAAATGCTTTAGCAGGTTAGCACATAAAAGCTTAAGCTGAAAATTGACTAAGCTCTTTTCTAAGAACTACCTCTTGATTTCCTATCTTGTAACTCTTTAATCTTCCATCTTTAAGCAAAATTTTCTCTTAAATGAAAGAAGTATCAAAAAGAAGCCATGGAATCTTAGTTGTCCAAAAAAGCACAGACTTATAAGACAACTTAATTTTATCCTTTTTAATCGTAAAGAACTAAAAAAATCCAATCTAAGGGAAAAAGGATGGACGTCAGAGAAGAGACTAAAGATCACACGGAAATGACCAAAGAGGAAGTTTTCAAAGACTACGGCAACATTCTCAGCGGTGTCAAAAGGTCAAAAATCAAGACACGAAGACCCCGTAAGAAACTGAAACAGTGTGCCAAATGCGGCAGAGTAGGCGACGAAATGACTAAACATTCGCTCACAGGCGAGCATAAGCCACCTTTCATAGGGCTGTGCAGGCAACCGTGCCACGACGAAGTGCACAAGTTCGGCATAAAAATGACTCAAGAAGAGAAAGCAGCGCTAAAACGACAGCCACCATGCAGCATTCAATTTCCCGCAGAAAACAACATTGTCAATCCTTACAAAAAACTGATCGAGCCTGAGTCGCTATATGCGCAAAAATTCAAGCAGTCTTTCAAGCGAATAAACTCTGAAAATAAGGAAACATAACAAAAAACAACAGAAGAACAATTTTGCGGCAACACAAAAAAGTGCTTATGTTCCACGAGTTGAGGTGGAATAATGGTGCTCTTAGCAGTCGAAGTATCATACCAATCAACCGCTATCTAATTGCCAGACTTAAGGTTTTCAGAGTTTTTGGACTTGCTTATTCACACAGCCACACCAACAATTGGAAAAACAAGTCGCAATCAACAGCACTAATAGCTTCTTAACCTAAACACGCTAGCAACTCAAAAACAAGAAAGTATGATGACTATTCAAAGAGAAGGTTTTGCGGCGTTTATTAGTGGTCGTGTGAGAGTGCTTGGAAAAGCATTGTTTGTGATTTGAACATTGAGATATTTGCGCCGACATAACCCCGCTTCCAGCTGCGAAGCGTCGCAGTAAGAAGCGCCTTGTGAGTTTCCCTTGTTTCAGCCAAGCAAAAGGTTTATTGTCGTCGCCCAACCACTGAGGGACGCATATCAGCCCCGCATTATTATAATAGCTATCTCTCAAAAGTATTCTACAGATACACCAAAGTCCCGTATAGAAGAAGCCAAGCCATGAAAAAAACGTAAGTTACAACGATTAGAATCATCGCTAATACTAAAATTGCAGCGGTAAATCGCCTTGAATTAGTTTTTTCTTTTAGAGTTTGACTTAGATGGTATCCAAGAACTGAAAAGACAACACCAAACGGACTGGGGACAAAAATAAATACTGGCAAAGCCGAGAACATAAAATAAATAAAAAAACCACTCGCGATAAATCCTAATAAACAAAACAAGCCTAAACTAAAAAAAGAATTTCTAAATAAGCTTTGAGTTTTAATCAAGGCAAAACGCTCCTAGAACCTGAATCTGTCACGGTTATGGAGTGTCTAAAAAGATTGTTCATTGTGAAAATTGAAGGTTTAACGATTAAAACTACATAATCAGGGTCAACCTTGACAATGGTGAACTCAGCTCCACCGACCGAGTACTTGGAGCCGGCAATCGCTGGAAAGCCACCAGTTTGCATAAAGTCCAAAGTAACTGTTTTTCTGTCAGGATGGTATGTAGCCTCAAGACCTGTAGAGAAATAACTTGTATTTTGAATGGTAACAGTTTTTGTTCGGTTGGCTAAAATTGTGAACTCCACGGTGGAGAGATGTTGGGAAATCAATGCTCCGGCTACAAGAATCGAAAATGTAATCAATATTGCTGTTATCATTCCAAGAACTAAGGATTTCTGGTTTCGATTCATATCTGCTGCTTATCGTTTGTTTAGTGTAAAAACTTTTGGTAGTGATTTTGAGAGTAAAATCACTGTCAAAGATAAGGGTTACGCCATTATTATTGACAACTGATAAAATTAATAAGCGTTAACTTGCTAAATTGATAACAAGTTTGAGTTTTTATGATGAGAACTAACAAAAAAGCGTTATCAAGTTTAGTTATTGCAGTAATAATAGTTGCTGCGCTTGCACTATTTGTTATACCACTTTTTACGTGGATAAATCCTTGGCACCCTCCTCATCCGGAGCCTACCGACTATCCAGCAGAGAGAATAGCCATAGAGCAAATCACCTTTACGCAGTTTAACTCAACAATTTATGTTCGAAGCATCGGCGAAAACGCTGCAACTTTACAGTCGGTTCTAATTTGCCCTGTTAGTGCTCCCGAAAACACAACTGTATATGAGGCCGAAAAATACTTGAGGCTCAGGTTCTAATGCGCAAGCACCTAGTAAGCATAGCCCTTTCCAACGAGATCTTAAAAAGAATAGATCAGGAAGCTATTAAGCAGAAAAGGTCGAGAAGTGACTGGATCCAAATGCATTTTGAGGCAGCCTTCTCCCAAAACTAATCTCAGCAAAACAAAAAAGCCTGAATCCTTCAATATATTTTGTGAAGTCAAATGAAGCTAGGAATAGTTGTAAGTACAAATGATCCTGAAGAAGTGTGGAACGCTTTTAGGTTTGCAAACGTAGCACTTGGCAAAAACCATACGGTAAGAGTCTTCTTAGTAAACAAGGGAGTTGAAGCTGAAGACATCAAGAGTGAGAGATTTCCTGTAAAAGACCAACTTCAACAATTCCTTGATAACAAGGGTGAGCTCTTAGCTTGCGGAACCTGCATGAAAAATAGACAAAAACAAGAGAGCAATTTCTGCCCAATCGCCACAATGAATGATCTCTTAGAAATCGTTGAATGGGCAGAAAAGCTAGTTACTTTCGGCTGAACCCCTATCTTCAAACATTGAGATTCACACATCACGAATTTATTCAGTTGTTCCTGTACGCTATCTCCTTTTATAAGCCTATATAATAATGTCATTTTTAAGCGGTTCAAAGATGAAGATTCGCGAAAGTAATATGCCCAGAGAAGAAGAATGGGACAGATTTTTCAACCCCATCGAAACACTCAAAGTATTAGGACTTAATTCCGGCATAAAGGATGTAGCAGATTTCGGGTGTGGTTACGGTACCTTCACAATACCTGCGGCGCAAGTCATCTCTGGAAAAATATACGCTTTCGACCTTGAACCTGAAATGATTAAAACGGTAGCGCAAAAAGCAAAAAACCTCAGTCTAAAAAACGTAAAGCCAATTCTGCGCGATTTCATTTCTGAAGGCTCAGGGTTAAAAGGCGCCAGCGTTGAATTTGTCATGCTCTTCAACATCTTGCATTTAGAAAATCCAATCTCACTGCTTCAAGAAACATATAGAATACTCACACCCAATGGCAAAGTTGGGATTATTCATTGGAATTATGATGCAACAACACCGAGAGGACCGCCAATTAATATTAGGCCCAAACCGGAACAAATTAGAAAATGGGCTGAATCAGTTGGATTTATCTTTGAAACACAATTCGACTTGAAACCATACCATTACGCACTTCTACTGCGAAAGTAGCTTCTTTGAATCCGTGTAACCAACTAATTCTTCTAAGATTATAGAAATGGAACCTCTTCCAGCGTATGGAACAACTCAAGTTTTCCAAGCGACATTTTCAACGGGCCATACTTTTCAGAATACGATTTGTACGTTTGAAGTAGCTTTTCGTAGGTCATGACGTCCCAAACTATCACGTAATGCCATTCACTTGTGGGGATAAATATCCCTATGAGGCTGACACCTTCTGATTTAGCGAATTCAGTTTTAACCGTATTGGCAAATTCTTTAAACTCAGCAGGTGTTCCAGCCCAATTGAAATAATGCAGAATCCACATTATCTCACCTCCCAGTAATTTCTTCAGAAGAACAACTCTACATTGTATCTGTCATAGGTTGTTGGGGTTTGTTCCTATTCTGATATTCTCGTCCAATGTCCATGGCTTCTTTTTCGCTTATGAATTTCTTTGCAGCTGGAAAAACGTTGGTTTCCTCGTCTGCTATGTGACCAGCCAACATATCGCTAAGGAGTTCGACTTGAGCTAACCACATGTCGTCAGCCTGCGTTGATTTCATCTTACCTACCAAATCTTTTCCTGCATTGTGCGCCTCGAAAAGTTTTAGCGCCAAAACCTTTGTACCAGGATTTGCTTGCAGCTTAGGATAAAACAGTGCCTCTTCCCCACTCATATGCATGGTCAGAGGACCAAGGGTTTGCGAGAAAAGGGCCATGTCCCTTTTGCCGATTATCTCTTGAAATTGCTGCTTAACCCAGACATGCTCAGATTTTAGAATGTCAAAAATGCTGTCCAAATCTTTCACCTCCTTGTCAACCAAGACATTAAACTTTATCTCCAGACTCGGAAATTACTCTTGAATTCCTATTTTCTTACCCCACTCACGGCCTTCTTTAAAGAAGTTCATTATCGGCGTTATCGCTACTTCGCCTATCAGCCTTAGAGGTTCAACAGCTATGTTAAGAGCAGGGTTATCGTCTGTTTCCAGAACAAAGTAAAAAACATGACCTGGCGCATCCATATATCCATCTAAAAGCTTTACCCCTGCCTTTTTTATGCTCTCCTCAGTCTTCTTTATGAATTCCTTGTCGGGTCTTACAACGCCCCCAGGGCAATTCTCAATTGAGTGTCTGGCAACTACCATAAAAAGCAAAACAAATCACCTTCACTGTTAGAACGAGAGTCATCTCTTAAGGTTTTGTGATTGCGTTGAAACAGTCACAAAGTAAAAATCACAAAAAAAGAACCACTTATCAAAGAGGCCCACAGACCTTTCTTTCAAAATCTATTTAATTATATCTGCTACCTTAGAGAACAATGACTTTCATCCTGTTTAGCTTAGTTCTCGCCATCGAATTTCTCTTTCTGTTAGCCATAGGGATAAGTGTTTTTGCTCCGAACTCGCGCATTTGGCCACCTCCAAAGAAAAACTCCTGGCAGCAATGGTTCAGCTGGTTCCTTTTCGCCGCATGTATGTTTGGTGTACCTTTGCTTGGAGGACTAGACTTTCAATCGCTGGGGTTCAGCCACTGGTTCCTATTCTTAGCAGGTGGTTTCCTTTTTGCCCTCGGACTTGCAATTGACCTTTGGGGAACCAAAACGTTGAGTGCGCAGCAGAGTATTGGTGGAAAAGGAAAAATAATAACAAGTGGTCCTTATCGCTACACGCGAAATCCACAGTACGTAGGCTTCATTCTCATGTACATCGGAATCATCATCTTTACGTCGTCCTTGATGGCTTTGGTAACGGGAACATTTCTCATTTTCTTGTTCTTAGTTATCCCCTTCAGCGAGGAACCATGGCTACGAAAACAGTACGGCCAATCGTTTGAAGAATACTGCATAATGGTTCCTCGATTTATCGGCTTTCGATCTATTAAGCCAGTAATCCGTGAAAAGTTTCCAACATGATTCACTTCACAGATACCGATTCGCCCCAAACTTCAAAACCGAAGCAGGTAAGCGCCCAACGCCAACCTCTTTCCACGGCAATAAGCTCGCCAAACTCTTTTTCCAAACGCTTATCCATTCTTAAGAGCCTCCTACGTATCTGGACGAGTAACTCTGAATTGTTCAATACCTATTTGCAAAAGGAAAGATTAACCGACTACAGAATAGGCCGCAAAACCAGCGTTGACCCACCAACACTAACACGTTCTCGGCTTTATGCGCATAAGAAACTCAAACAAGCCCAAGTCGACCTGAAGTGCGCTCAACAAATAGGCATAACAATAAACTAAGGTTTGTCTGCATGGGTTTTTTAAGTGATCTTAGCGTATTTCTTCTTTGGGAATCTTTCGATGACTTCTAAAAAGCAAAAGAGAAACAACCGTTGCAGCTATTAACAGTACAACGATTGGCGTTATCACAACAAAACTGGGGATAGATTCCTGTTGTTGGGTAGGTATAGGTATGGGTAGTGTTGGTGTAGTTATGGGTGGCGGTACCACAGTTTTTTGTGGTTGCGGCAAGAATAGTTCTGTCTTTATGAGGCAAATAGCGCAATGGTAAACGTTAGTTCCATAATTTAGTGCAATGCCAAGTCCAACAAGTGCTCCATCAGACGTTTCAATTAGCGAGCACATGGCAGCAGAAATAGAAGGCACAAATAGCGAAGACTTACCAAGCTGGATAGTTCTCTGTTCAGAATATGTCACATTCTTTATCCATTGTATCTGCTTATTTTGGTCTGTTTTAATTATTGAGCCTCGACTCCAGTCAACATAAGCATAACCGTTGTCGCTGGTTCTTATCAAGGTAGAGGTAAAGCCCTCCTTTTGAATTATTGCTGCGTTGATACTTTGTTGTGGCACACTCGTGAAGTTTTGGTTCCATTGTATGTTTCCTTCTGAATCAGTTTTGAGTAGGGTAGGTTTTAAATCGTATTCAGTGGGAGTTCGCCAGTGTCCTGCTATTTCGTATCCACTATCACTCGTCTGGATGATTGTTGAAGCTGTAAAATGTTCAAGTGGTTTTGTCCACTGAATGTTGCCTGTAGGGTTAACCTTGTATAGGGTGGCTGGATGGAGCTGACTTTGTCGGGCAAAGCCGATAGTCAAAAAGGCAAATCCGCCGTCATTAGTTTCGATCAGGTTGGTTACTGACTGCGTGCTCCAAAGCGCGGACTAGTCTTCGCCGTAGTTCTGTTGCCAAAGAGTATTGGGAGAAGTGGATTTATTTGATTGAGCGAAAGTGGTCTGGAGATTAACTGCCAATATCAGCAATAAAGCATGGAACAATAGTAAAGCAGTTTTGTTCGTCTCTTGCATGTTTGCTATCTTAATGATTTGTGTTAAAAGGTTATTCGTATAGATTTCTTGACTAAGATTAGTCAAGGTTTCTTGACTAAGCACAGTTTTTTTTAGTGCATATTTATTGAATTGCTCAAGACCCCCCAACAACTACTCATTGACTCTAAAAATGGAAAAAATGGCTCAAAATTTTGGGGGTTGACCATTGCTCATGGGATGCAGGTACCAATAATATAAGGTTACCAAAAAAAGAAGGAAAAGATTTCTGATTTTTATGGTCTTTTTCTAAGAGTCATGAATAAGACTGCGCCGACTATGATAATTGCTAAAATTATACCGATGACTGCAGGGATAAAGTATTGTTCAACCATGGATGTGCCTGTGCCTGTTGTTCCTGTCGGTGTTGGTGTTGCAGGTGCACTACTTACTGCAAAAGCGGCTTGTGCATATGAGCCATAGTAGGCTTTGCTGCCGCCGAATGTTGCGAAGATAGTGTATTTGCCTTCGATATCAGGGGTCCAGTTGAAGCTAAAGAAGCCGTTTGCGTCTGCTGTTGTGGTGCCTATGTTGCGGTAGTTACCGTTAGCATCTAAGACATCGAGAGATACTGTAACGCCAGTGGTGTTCATTGCGCGTGGGAATTGTTTGTACACATATAGCATCCATTGGCTTTGGCTTTCATCTGAGACTGCTGGAACTCCATTGGGGAAGCGTAGTTTCAATGCGTCGGATTGTGTGCCTGGTGAGACGTCGGTGACGAAGCCTTGTATCATGACGCCGTTTTTAAGTTGTAGAACTCCTGGGTTTGCAGTTAAGGTGATTTTGCTTGGGCCTTTTCCAACTGCGTAGACGCGCTGATCATATGTGTCCATTGTAGCAATGATGCTGTCACCCATGACTGCGTTGCCACCCCAGCGTGTTGCGCGGAACATGCCGTTTACTCTAAAGATTTCAGTGCCGTCTGTTGCATTGATAGCGATGAATGGTCCGCCACGGGGTAGAGGTTGCTCTGCAGAGTGTTCAACAGTGCCTACATAGACTTTGCCATCAGCGATGTTAGTTATCCAGCCCCACCACCTGCTGCCAGTTACTGGTTCGTTGTATGCGTCGGTCATCTCATAAGTCCATACTGTATTTCCTGTGGCCATGTCGTAGGCATAAACTATACCTCCAACACCGACTGAGTAGAGCTTGTCGTAAGCGAAGTACCAAGTGTGCTCCACGTTACCCCAGCCATACCAATCTAGCCAGATTTCAGAGTCTGTTTCCCATTTGAAGGTGCCGTCTTCTGTGCTAAAGCCATAGTGTTTGGTGAGTTCTTTGGACCATACTGCAATTATGCCTTTTTCTGCATTGTCGCTTGCACCAACGTAGTGTAGAGTGTTAAAGCCTTCCATCCATTCTGCAGGTGCATTATTTTTCTTATCGAACAGTAGTGTTCCTCTTGTTGATGGGTTGAGACTTATTCCCCATACTCTTACTTGTGTTTGATCGTAGTCTACAGCCACTATTCTGTCAGGATATACTTTTAGTGTTGCTGCGCCAAATGACACATCATAGGTTAATCCAGCGGGTAGGGTAACGTTCCAAGAGTAAGCTCCAGGAACTGATGCGTCCACTGTCTTTTTGCTGACGACGCTGCCCCAGCTGCCTCCGGAAAATCCAGTTGCGATTGTCTCACCGGCTGCAGTTGAGTTCCATAGTGCTAACCAAGCATTACCAGGGCCAAATACATATCTTAAAATCTCACCGCTTGGACCTCTATCTTGGACGCCGTCAGGTATGTTTGTCATTGTGAAGGCGTATTCGCCTGTGAAGGGATCCATAGCTGTCCATGTGCTACCGGCTGTTGTCCATAGGTATGTAAAGACTCCGTCGTAGTTGTAACTGTTGAAGTAGAGAATTTGTCCGAAGTTGAGTGATGTATCGTTTCTGAACCATAGTTCTTTTCCTGTATGTAAGTCCATTGCTCTTACTGCCATTGTTTCAGTTGGGCCACCAAAGCCAGCAGCGAATGTATTGTAGTAGAGAATTCCGTTAAGTATTACTGAATTTGAGAATTTGCCTTCATATGCGTCTCCTGTTTCAGAAGATGCTGGGACAGCGGTGTATAGTGCTCCAGTTAAGCCTCCTGTAGTTAATTGTTCTGCCCAGAGTACGTGGGCGGTCTCCGGTGCATCGTCGTTGTAGGGTGAATACGAGTTAGGTGGTCTCTCTACCCAATTTCCAGAAATTGAGTACCATTCTCGTAGCTGCGGATCTATTGGACGTGTCCAGTATTCGGTTGGAAGCGGAAAGCTTGGGTATGCCGGCAGTGGGTTTGCTTGTACAATAAGTTTCATCGATATGCTGCTTGCTTTCATTACTGTTCCTCCTGGGAGGAAGGCGCCTCGTTCAGCGACAAACCAACCTGGTTCTGGAACTTTTTGTTCGGGGAAGTTGGTCGTAAGTGTGTAATTGCCTACTTTAGTGGGTGTAAAGATGGAAAAGCTTGAGCCCGTAGAGTCAGTTCTCAATTGTCCAAGTGTAGTGGTTATGTTCTCTGGATCAACAATCGTTACTGTAAGGCCTTCCCAGCCTTGAGTTACGACTCCTAATGCTTCTGAAATTCCAAATCGAATCAACACTTGTTCTCCAACTCCAACTGGGTTGGGGACGGCATCGATCAAGGGATAAGTCTTCACTGTCATTGCTGCTTGCGCTTGTGTTACCGGTATCGTCATTATTATTGAAGCTGCAAAGAGTAGTAATAGAGAAATTCCGATTGTGTAGTTTCTTAGTTTTTTCATTTTTTTTTCTCCTAACGTTGCCTTTGTTTGCAACTTGGAAGTAATTGGCTGATTAAGAATATATTTTTTTTCTTTTTCACAAAAAAGTGGAAAAAAAACTTTCTATAAATTTTGTCAAAAGAAGTTGAAGGTATATAAGTCGACCAAGGGAATATAGGGATAATTAAAAAGAATACTTACGACATTTTCTAAACAAGTTAACAACCACAAAAGGCAAAGTGCGAATAGGAAGAGCAAAATTAACATTTGGCAATCCTGACCAACCAACCACAAAAAACTACCTGCAAAAAGCATAAACTTTTCCCATGCCCACCGCATAGCGCCAAAAATGCCTTTAAACAGGTTTTTACGCCCATTAAGACAGTATTATGAACAAAATTAGCAGACATAACGTTTACCTCCCTCTCCAAACTTTACCGTTTCTTTGCCCCTCTCAGCAGCTAAACCAAAAACATCCGCAAGCAAACCAACAAGCCGCTCGTTAACAACCACTAAACCACTAACCGTCTGAACCAGAACTTCAACTTTCTGAGCCAACTCCACAAAGAGTTCTGGACTACGAACAGCAGCAACCGCCAGTTCCCTACGGTTATACTCAAAATGCCTTTTGCGATCAGGCGGAGTATTATCCAAACCCCGACTGCGCCATCTTCCAAATGAACCTTAAACGTTCCAGCGCCCTCAAATGCTTCTGCTTCAGGAGTAAAAACTCCCCAAACAGGATCAAGCAATGGCACACCTTCCTCGCTAAGAACCATGCCAAAACGTACCATCAACTCCAACCGAACCCTACCAACAATTTGCCCAGCCGTCACCAAAAGCCTATCAGCATCAAAATTCCGAAGCTTCCCTGGATGAATAATGATGTGCCTTGAAGTCTTGACCACTCGAACGTTCCCAAGCTTAAAGCCCAATTTAACCCAGTTGCGAGGCTGACCCAGCTTCTTCCAATCGATAAGACGACAACTATCCTCTTCCTTGAGAATCTCAAATTTGACAGCTTGATCTTCTAAAACATGCACCGCACCCATTGCAGCACACCGCTCACCCGTAGTGAGATCCGTTGAACGGGCAAGAAACTTTACTCCAAAAGGTGTTAACTCATAGTACTTTGCTATCCCGTCTGTCTGCAACTGTAGGACGCCAACTTTTATCGCATGGTCTTTCCAATGAGAAACCAAGCTTTTCGAGCAACCCACAATCTTGGCAGCGACGCTTGCAGTGCAATCAGGCGTACCTAAAACACGAAGAATCCTCAAACCGTGCTGTGAAAAACCTAAGAGTTCAATTTTGTCGTTGAACTGGTGAACTAGTTTACATGAATTGGGTTCAACGGTTCGATTAGACGGCACCAAAAAATCAACGCCTAACTCCACAGCACGGGGTAACAACGGCAAGGTTCAAAAGAAAAACACGCAAATGACAAGCGGCGGCTCCGCTAAATTTTAGATTAGCTTTTTTAGAAGATAACAAAAAAATAACTGGTAGTTTCTTCCCGTTATGAGTCGCGCAACCTTTCGGCGGCGCCAATTTATCTAAGGCATGGATGTTTTTGCTTTAAGTTCTCATCATGAATATAGCGTTTGTTTTTCAAGGTTAGGCATTTTTTCCAACTTTAAATAGAAGGGAGCTCGATTACGAATTTTGTTCCTTTACCTTCTTGACTCTCGAATGAAATTTTGCCGTTCAATGCTTCAATTAATCGTTTAACAACTGCTAATCCTAAACCTTGACCTTTCGCTTTAGTGGTAAACAAGGGCTTAAACAAGTGAGGCTTATCCTCTTCTTTTATACCAACACCAGTATCTTGAATGCATATGAAGATTCCATTGTTGTCTTTGAATGCACCAATCGTTAGCTTACCTCCGTACTGCATCGCTTGAATTGCGTTGGTAATTAGATTTGCCAGTATCCTTCTTAGGAAAGTTGGGTCAGTATTCAGGTTCAGGTCAGCTTCGGCTTGCACCTCAACCTCTATGTCGCTAGCAATCCTTCTGCCTGATAAAGCGCTTGCAACTATATCGTTTAGGTTAACAATGGCAAGGTTGGGCTTAAGTGTTCGTGTGTAGTCCTGCAAATCGCTCACTATCTTGTTAATGTAAGTGATATTCTCGTTGATGGCAGCAATACTTTCAACGATGTCTTCATCTTTACATCGCGGATTTGTGTTTATTTCTTGTTCAATTAAGAACAAGTCTCCTATTATCGCTTGCAACGGATTTCGAATATCATGACCTACCATGCCAGCGGTTTGACCAATTACGGCAAGACGTTCAGAAACCCTAAGTTGCTTAAGCCGCTTATCCGCTAACTTCTCCATCTGGTTGGCATACTTTTTAAGTAAAGTTGCATTTTCTTGTAGCTTTTCCTGCAACAGTTTGCGCTCCGTCACATCTGTGTTAGACTCATAAATCTCGTCTAAATTGCCATCTTTATCTAGCCTTCCAAGCCAATAGCTTTGGACTACGACTGGACGCCCATCTTTTGCAAAATGAGTCAACTCTCCAGACCAATACCTAACCTGTTTAAGCTGAGCAAAGATTTCTTCAAGAGTTATTTTAGACTCTGTTCGCATTAGTACATGTTTTTTTTGACCAATAGCTTCCTGCCTTGTCCAACCATAAATTCTTTCTGCACCGTTATTCCAAAAAGTAATAGTGCCATCTAGCTTTCTCACTATAATGGCGTCGGGACTAAGATCAATAAGGTCGGCTTGTTTCTTCAGGGCTTCTTCTGCTTTTTTGCGTTCAGTTATGTCTGTAGTAAAGCCAATTACTCCAATTATGTTGCCTTGTGAATCTCGAAACGGAACTTTGTCGGTTTCAACCCATAATTTTCCTTTTTTAGATTCCATAGTTTCAATAATTCCTATCTTAGGAACTCCAGATTTTATTACTTGCTGATCATCACTCCAAAAGCTCTCTGCTTCTGCCTTAGGGTAAAGATCAAAGAGACAGCTCCCTTCCAACTGTTCTCTCGGCATTCCCATGACTTCTGCAAACGCTTTGTTAACGCGCAGAAAGTTGTTTTCTTTATCTTTATAAAAAATCCACATTCGGGATGAATCAATAATAGTTTGCAATTCTTCCTCTTTTTTCGCTAATTGTTCTTGAGCTTTTTTTTGAGCATCTATATTGGTTGAGTAAATACGGATACGATCCGTTTCTGGTAAAAGATAGAATTGCTGTGAATACCAATTTTCGCCTATTTTTATTTCTCTATTAAAGGTGGCTACCAACTTGCCTTTGAAAGAGTTTACAATATGCAACCAATCGGAAAAGAACGGATGGCTTAAACCAGACTTTTGAATATCAGGAAATTTCGCTTTGGCTATTGAATTAAGGTAGGATATAGTTCCGTTAAAGTCAATCTCAACAATCGGGTTAGGATTAACCTCAGGAAATGAAGCCAACCGTTGAATCTCCTCTTGCGCTTCCTCGGAGTCAGCAACCTTTCCTTGATTCTCCGAAAGATTGAAAATGCTATCACTCAAAGACTGATACTCCTTAAAATACAAGTATAATTTTATACAAATGCACATATAAGATGTTTATCATCTGAAAACAAATTCCTCTTAACCTATAAGATTTCATTTACTCTTGATATTTGAAAATCTCCTTAATTGGAAGAGCCACATTTAAGTTTTAATTTTCTTTCAATTTGATAAATAAAGAAAATATGCGCTTTTGTTTTTTCGCGCTTATCGAGAATTACTTTTTTTCTTCTTTCAAGGAATTGCGCCTAATCTTGGTACTCCCTGAAAATTGGATAAACGAGTTATTGTCGCGTCTCTACGGCGACTGATCCGTAAGCTGACGGTGATTGGGGTTGCGGCACCTCTGCATATCTCGTCTGGGCTTTGGTCACGATGAAGTCAAACAGTCTCTGTATATCACTCAAAGAGGCTTTCTCATCAAGAAAAGAGGCACGGCTTGCCACCAAACGCTGCGGGTAATAATACAGTGCAAATAAGCGTTCGTCTTTCGACTGTGTTGAGAGCTTTTCTTCTTTGACTTCAAACCACGTCATTTTTTCTCGTTCAAATATCAGTTTTAGCTTGCCTGCTAATGCCAAGTCGGGATCGTTGAAAACCTGTTTTCCTTTTTCTTGTTTAGAATTTTGCAGATTACTTGAGTATGCTATTGCAGTGAAAAAGTATGGTTCGCTTTTGAGTGGCTGAACGAACGTCACTTTTTTTATTGGCGTTTTGGTATTTCCGAACATGCTAATTCACATAAAGAGTTTGGCTGTTACTTCTTTTATTGATTATGAATTTGAAATATGCATTTAGTCTCAATAGTCAATGACTTGTTTTCTAGTTTTGGCAATAATGGAATTGTATTGTCACCTGCTGTTGCTAGTCCAAAGCGCACGCTTGTTGAACGTTTTGAATATGGAAAGTCGTTTATTAAGCGATTGTCTCTCTGTCAATATAACCCTAAAACTTTAGCGTCTAGCTTTACAAAAGAGTGTTGCTATTAGCGGGTATTTTCTTTCTATGAAAAGAAGTAATGATTTGCTTACCTACTGGGGTATACCTGTTGTACAAAATGAAAAGTAGAGACATTTTCCGAAAATCTTAAGAGTAGTTAGCGTTAAAAAGTTAATGCCGTAGCTTTTTGAGGAGCTTGCGGCAAAAAGCGCCGAGGTGGGGCGCTCAAATAAGTACCAATAAGCATAGGAAAAGGTAGCTTGAGAATGAGAAAAATCATCTTGGCAACTATGGTATTACTTCTGGCATCTATGATCGCAGTACCAGTACTCGCGCAAAATCAAGTTACAGGCAACGGAGCACCCAGCGGACAACATTATAACCTGAATATTATCGGCGTTCCGAACCCTAAGAACGTTAATTTTGACGGCGGAAATGGCGCAAGGATTTTTGTGAGCCGTACAGGCACGACACAATTCTATGTACATGGCGGAGACTCTTACCAGGTTCTTGACCGTGATGGCACCGACGGAAAAGTAGGCACTGGCTTAGCTGACCCAGGCATCATATTCCCATATGATAGCACTACAGGTACTTGGCAAGTTCAAATATGGATGCGCTTAGTCGGACCCAAAGACAGCTCAGTAACATGGACATCTGCATACTGGGATGGAAGCACATATGTTCTCTACAGCACGTTCAGTCTAGATAAATCTTCGAAATTCACGCTACACACAAGTGACTTGCTTAAAGACGGATACCAAGACATGTTGTGGACATTAGACCCAACAACCAACTTTAGAGTTTGCCAAATGCGCATTTTCCTGCTTGATGCTTGAAGCATCGGAAGCAGAGCACACTCTCCCTTTTTTATTATTTCGGATTTGGAGAGTAAATAGCGCAAAGCTCTCAAGGCTAGTAACAATCATAGCCCGTTGGCTTGATACAACACCACATACCGAGGTTGAATTAACAAGTTTTCTTCAATATTTTCTCCTTATTTCTCCTATGAGTCCTCAATGATTCCAGTGTTGAAGAAAGTTAGTTAAGTCTGAGAAGTAAAGTGTGTTACGTGGTATTGGTGGCTGAGATAACCCTATCAGAATGTACTTTTCGATAATGCACTCTACGCCTATTTCTGGAATTACAGCAACTGCAGTTTAAGGCTGCCTTCAAATGAGAATGTTGAATAAATTCTCACAAACCTTCTTTCTTTTGAACACTGCCATGTTATGTCTAAAAATAAGGAAGGCTTTCTAAGAGGTCAAAGGTTTTGCCTGAGCCTTAGAAGCCCAATTAGACTTGTGTTTTGCTCTTTTTTTCTTTACGAGCTTTTCTTTTTTCGTCTCTCTCTTTCTTAGTTAGCGGTTTGTCTTTTTTTGGCATCTATATTTTTCTCCAACAAGAGCTATGTCCTTTTATGTTTTAATAACTTTCTAAAAATCAATCAGCCTGTCTGCCTACTCTTAGGTTGTGACTGCATTTCTAGTTATCTAATTATGTTTCTAATTGCATGAGTGACCTCAAATTGCTACTGTCTGCCAGTTAAAAGTTTAAAGGCTTTTTTGTTCTATGTTTTAGTGGCGATTTGCCTGTGAAAGTTTGCTTTTGGCTCCTTGACATTAACCCCAAAATCGACGGCGGCACGATTGAGCTGTGGCTTTGGGGAATCGATGAGGCGGGCAACCGTGTGCTCGTTGTTGATAGGAGTTTTACTGCTTACTTTTACGTTGTGGAGCAGGAAGGTGCTAACCATTCGAAGACTGCGCTAGCAATCATGAACACTTACGCCTCGTCAATTGTGAAGACAGAAACTGTTGCTCGCAGGTTCTTTGGCAAACCTGTGCAGGCAATAAAAATCTACTGCAAAAATGCAACCGAAACAAGCAAACTAGCAAAGCAACTTCGAGACTTCGAAGGCGTCGCTGACTGCCTCGAAGACGACGTTCGCGCTGCCATGCGCTACCTAATCGACAACAACGTGGTTCCCTGTGGATGGCACGAGGTAGAAGCAACAGAAGAAGAAAACACCGAAAACGTTAGAGTAGCCAAGATTTACAGTGCAAGGTCACCGCCAAAGCAGATGGAAGTTACTCCTGCACCGGCTTTACGTGTTCTAGCTTTCTCCTTGATTTGCTATAGCCGCGAAGGCTCACCAAAACCAGACCGTAACCCCGTGCTCATGATTTCAACCACTAACAGCAACGGCGAAGAAAAACAGTTCACTGTCAGCGATGACAAAAACGACAAGCCAGTAATAGAATCATTCGCAGAATACGTCAGCCAGTTTGACCCAGACATCCTTGTAAGCTACGGAGCAAACGCAGTCGACTGGAATTATCTTAAGGGAAGAAGCAAAAAACTCAAGCTAAAGTTAGATTTTGATAGGGCAGGCTTGGAACCACACACTAGCATCTACGGGCACGTCTCCTCAACGGGCATTGTGAACGTGGACTTGGTAGATTTTTTAGATGTGTTCCCTGAGGTTAAGGTTAGAACGCTTTGGAACTTCGCTGACCACCTTGGGGTAATGAAAGAGAACCAGGGCATCATTGAGGATGTTGAATTTGCGGACTTTTGGGATGACAAACAAAAACGCAACGCGCTCAAGCGCTTTGGAACGGACAGCGCTTCTAAAATCTATGGTACGTCAATGTTGCTTTTGGATTTTGCCATGCAATTGGCTAGCCTAGTCAGCCTACCCTTAGACCATGTGATGACGGCGGCAGTCGGCTTTCGCGTTGAATGGTTCCTCATCAAGCAAGCTCAAAAAATTGGCGAATTGACCCCGAGACGAATTGAACAGCCGTATGTGCCTTATGTGGGAGGGCTCGTACTTTCTCCTAAACCGGGTTTGCATGAGAACATTGCAATTTTAGATTTCAAGTCGATGTACCCAAACATCATGTTAACCTATAATCTATCCCCTGATACTTACATCGCTCCTAACGATCCTGAGCCACCAAGTGGCGTCTATGAAGCGCCCGAAGTCAAACACCGCTTTCGCAAGGCGCCGCCCGGATTTTACAAAGAAGCACTCAAATACCTAATTAACGTAAGAAACACCATCCGCCAACGAATGAGAACCATAGACCCCCAAAGCATGGAGTACCATGTGTTGGATGCAAGGCAGAAAGCCGTAAAAATCATAACTAACGCCGCTTACGGCTATGCCGGATGGATCGGTGCAAGATGGTACATCAAACCTGTGGCAGAGGCAGCTTCAGCGTGGGGCAGGCACATTATCTTGACAGCTTCTCAAATGGCTGAGGCTGCTGGGATAGAGGTTGTTTACGGAGACACGGACAGCCTATTCATTAAATACGAAGAAACTAAAGCCGCCGAGCTGCAAGCGGACATAGAGCGTGAGCTCAAATTGGATGTGGAAATCGGCGAGATTTACAAGCGCATCTTTTTCACCGAAGCAAAAAAACGCTATGCAGGCTTGCGGCAAGACGGCAGCCTCGACATTGTCGGGCTTGAGGTCATTCGAGGCGACTGGGCACAAGTGGCCAAGGAGGTGCAGGAGCATGTGCTTGAAATCATCTTAAAGGAGCAATCATCCAAGAAAGCAACCGACTACGTACATTCCGTAATAAATAATCTAAAGCACAGAAAAGTGCCACTTAGCGACCTCATCATTTGGAAAACTCTGACAAAACCACCTGAAGACTACGCAATTAAGGCTCCACATGTGGAAGCTGCAAAAATGCTCAAAGAAAAAGGGTGGCGTTTAACAGGCGGTGACAAAGTCGGCTACGTTATCCTACTCGGCAAAGGGCGATTATACAATCGGGTGAAGCCTTATGTTTTCGCCAACATTAGCGAGGTTGACGTCAATTACTATGTAACAAATCAAGTTTTACCCGCTGCCGCACGGATACTTGCGTTTTTTGACGTAACTGAGGCAGAACTGCTCAAAGAAACAAGAGAAACCCAAGAAATTAGAAGCCTAATGGATTACGTTTAGGCTGATGGAGGAATAACGTCTTGGAAAGTAATCAGTTCAACGTTTAATACTGGCTTTACTGCCTCAGAAACCCGCGAAGCAACAATACGCCTGATGTTTTTTTCGGCTGCAATATCAACTATTCTCTGCGTGATAATGCCGTCAAATACAACTGTGTCAATGCCGCTCATCTGCTGAAGCTTCTCAGCAAGCTGGCTAACAGGCAACCGCTCAATCAACTCAAGCTTGTCATTAAGCAGAACTGCTTCAAGCGTGCCTACTAAGGCTTTTGATGCTTGGATAATTGTGTCTGGAACCTCAACTTTTATGCGTTCAGGCACTTTTTTGGGCGCTGCAGCAACAAGTGGCTTGCCTGAAA
>Ga0316628_100001035_pt1 | contig 18986 bp, 15 predicted proteins | sample OWC_Aug_M2_C1_D5_FD_207648 | JGI IMG/M metagenome (GOLD analysis project Ga0316628, IMG submission 207648) | Wetland soil microbial communities from Old Woman Creek delta, Ohio, United States - OWC_Aug_M2_C1_D5_C | ecosystem: Environmental > Terrestrial > Soil > Wetlands | place: USA: Ohio... | reverse complement strand
GAGACATTCATGATTAGCGACGATCATCGGTGATGTCCATCGGGTTCTTTCAGCGGGGACAGGTCTCTAGACCTGTCCCCCAGGTGACGAGAGACATTCATGATTAGCGACGATCATCGGTGATGTCCATCGGGTTCTTTCAGCGGGGACAGGTCTTTAGTGTAGCGTCTCGGAAATGTCTTTTTCTCGCTTACGCCCCGATAATCTGCTGGTTTTGGACCAGGGTTCGATAAAAACCGTTTTCGGCGATGAGGTCGGCGTGCGTTCCGACGGCGACAAGACGGTTCTCGTTCAAGAGGAGAATCGCATCCGAGTCCTGGACAGTGGAAAGCCGGTGAGCGACGACGAAAATCGTTTTTCCCCGGACGACGTCCGGCAGGGCGTCGAAAATCGAGCGTTCGGTCAAGCTGTCAAGCGAGGCGGTCGGTTCGTCAAGAATCAGGATATCCGGGTCCTTGATCAAGGCTCGGGCGAGGGACAGCCGTTGTTTCTGCCCTTCGGAGAAATTGGTTCCGCGCTCGCCCACGGGCGAATCGTAGCCGTTGGGAAGCCCGGCGATGAAATCATGGATGCCGGCCGTCCGGCAGGCCCGCTCCGCTTCGGCGAGGGTGGCTTCGGGATTGCCGTAGCGCAGGTTTTCCAGAATCGTTCCGGAAAGGAGCGAAGTCGTCTGGGAAACGTAGCCGATCCGCCGCCGGAGGGATTTCAGCTCGAATTCCGAGGCCGGCCGTCCGTCGAACCAGATCTCCCCGGAACGGGGCATATAGAAGCGGAGAAGGAGGCTGACGAGGGTGGTTTTCCCCACGCCGCTCGGTCCGACGATGGCGATCCGCTGGCCCGGCTCGGCCCGAAAGCTCACGTCCTCGAGAACGTGCGAACCGCCCGAATAAGCGAACGAGACGTTCCGGAATTCCACTTCGCCCCGAAGGCGTCCGGCCGGCACCCCGACGCCCGTTTCCTCGGGCACGATATTGTAGAGGGCCGAAACCCGCTCGAGGGCGGCCATCGCCCCCTGCCATTGGAGGTGGACGTTGGCCAGGAAGCGGGCCGGACCGTAGACGAAGCCGACGTAGGAACGGAAGGCCAGCATTGAGCCCAGGGTCCAGTGGCCCTTGATGACGAGAAGGGATCCGATGCCCAGGATGATGAAATTGGAGACGCTGTTGACGAAACTGAGGCTGACTCCGGCGACCGCGCCCACCGCCGTTTGCTCGAGGGAGATGTCGAAGGAGGAGCTGATCGCTTCGGTCACGCGGCCGACCTCGCGCTCCTCCGAGGCGAAGGATTTGATCAGGGAGGTCGAGGCCAGCGACTCCTGCATCCGGCGCATGACGTTGGACCGCTGTTCCATGCTCCGGTGGCTCAGATTCCTCATCCGGGGGGAGAAGAATTTCGTCCACAGGAGAAGGATCGGAAGCATGACCAGGACGACGATCGCCAGCCGCCATTCCAGGTAAAAGAGGAGGGCGATCCCGCCGACGAGGTTGACGGCACTGCTTGCGATCTGGACGATCGTGCTGGAAAAGAACCAGCGGATGCCGGAGACGTCGTTGGAAAGGCGCGAGATCAGATACCCGACATCCTGCTCGTCGAAAAAGGATTTCGGCAGGCGGAGCGTGTGGCGAAGAAGGTCCTGCTGGATATCGAGAATGATGTCCTGTTCGAAGCGGACGAAAAACCAGTTTTGGAGGAGTCCGACGAGAGCTCCAACCGCTCCGATTCCCATCATGGCCACGATGGCCGTGACCAGAACCCCGACGTCTTTGCCCAGAATGCCCTTATCGATCAGGAACCGGTTGATCAGCGGCTGGGGGAATCCCAGAAAATTGGAAAAGAGGAGGAGAAGCGCGCCCAGAATCCCCTGCCGCCAGTGCCGGATCAGGAAGGGCTTGAGGTAGCGGAGGTTGGCTTTGCCGCCGGAATACCCGCCCTTTTCGCCGATGGCGTCCTTGGTCGGCTCGCGGCGCATTCCGCGTTTGAGATAAGTGAACCAACGGGTTTTCGGCATGATGGAGGACTTATTCAATCCGGTTCCCGGACGAATTTATCAAGCCGGAGGAGGGAAGTCAAACGCGCGGAAACCGACGCGGCGAGGGAAATTCCTTTCGCTGAAATGAGCCTTAATCGGCCGCAATGAACAAACGGCGACTCAGGCTCTGAAGGAACTCGAGGGTATCCTCGCGGACGGAGCATGGGGCGTCCTCGAAGCGCGACCGGAGGGCGGCGGCGATGTCTTCCGCCGTGCGTTTTCCGTCGATCAGCTTCCAAGTCAGAACGCCAACGGGATCGAGCCCGACGACTTCGCCGGTCAGGGGATGGAAGAGGATCGTCCAGTCTTCGAAGTCCTCCCGGAGAACGACCTTCGGGTCGATTTTCGGGACATCGGACAGTTCGAGCATGAGAAGTCCTTTCTCCTCAATTCCCCGTCCCCGCCTTGCATCTGATGCCGGCGGCCGCGCCGTCAAGGCATTGGGTCGACGCGGCCGCGCCGGACTTGCATCCGCCCGAGGCCTCGGGGCCGCTGACGCAGGCGTTTCCGGATGCCTCGTGGCCGTTCATGCAGGCCAGCGCGGCCTGGGCGAAGTCTGAAAGAGGAAACAGGCCGGGCTTCACATAAGCGCGGGACCGGGCCTCCGATTCCGTCGGAACGAATATGCGGGTAGCTTTAATCACGTCGACGACCCGTCCGCGGATCCTCGCCCAGGGAACGATCTCCGGATCGGGCTCCTCGTTTGCATCGCCCCGAGTGATAACGCCGCCGGCCGAAATCGCGACGACCCGATGGGCGACATCGCAAGGTTCGAAAGGATGGGGATAAACGATGATGTCGCCGATCGCAAGATCTTCCGGCCCGGCGCACGGAGACAGGATGAGGCCGTCGCCGTCGCTTAATACCGGAAACATGCTCGGACCGTGACAGGTGACATACGGGCTGCGGTAGCGGTTCATAGGACGTTTTCGATCTCCCGCCAGAATTTCCCATGGAGGGTAGCCCGGAGGATGTATCCCGGGGTCGCGTTGGCGATGGCGCAGCAGGCATTGAAGAGGGAATGGTCAAGGTTCTTTTTCTGGTCGAAGCGGAGCCGGCTGAGGAACGCCGACCAGGCTTCCCGGCTCACCCGGTGGAGGATTCCCGCGGAGATCGCCGGCGTGACCGGCCGGACTTCGTCCGTTTTGGCTTGTTCGAGGAAAAACAGCCCTTTCAGCGGATAGGCCGCGGAAGTATCGAAGGTACTGTTCTTTTTCGCCCTGAGGTAATCGCTCCAGGTCGGCATCGGATGGATAAAGAATTTCCCGGAAGAATCGCGGATGGCCAGCGCAATGTCGTCCGCCAGCGGCTTCCAGGGCGGGGGAAAACGGTTGAAACACGTCGATTTTCCGGTCTGGCCGGAAGCCGTGATGATGATCCCCGATCCGTTCAAAGCGGCCGTCGCGGCGTGAAGAGAGCAGCCGATCCCGGCGGCGAGGCAATGGCGAAAGACGATCCGCAGCGCTGCGGACATGTAGATATAGCGGATTTCCCGGTGATCGAGGAATTCGGGACTGATTTCCAGGACACTCTCGGTCACGTCCGGAGAAATCCAGGCCCGGTAGGCCGAACCTTGGGTATAGGATGTCCAGGAATCATCGGGACCTGCAGGCCTTTGGTTTTTATCGGTCATCGGGACGATGCGGATCCATCCACGGCCGAAAGGAGAGGTCCCTGCCGCGCCTTTCCCGTCCCCGACCCCCGCGTCTTTTTGCAGGCGGAGAATGCGGCCAAACTCGTCCATCCATGATGCCAGCCCGCTTCGGGGCGGAGTGCTGAAGGTCCAAACGGTTCCGTCGGCCAGAACCAGGGAATAGGCATGTGCGCGGTGCGGCATGACGGGATGACCGCAGGCATTTTAATACGGCGGAGGGGACGCTTCAACCTCCTTTCCATTGCGCCGGGGCGGAAAATGTGCTTAAATACCTTTTCTCAAAAGAATTAGGAAAGATTCGAGGAAGAGATCGGCATGAGTCTTATCGGCTGGTTCAAGAACAGGCTCTTTTGCGACTTGGCCATCGACCTGGGAACGGCCAACACCCTCGTTTACATGAAGGGCAAGGGGATCATCATCCAGGAACCGTCCATCGTCGTCATCAACAAGCTGACCGGCAAGGTCGAGGCGGTCGGAGTCCGGGCCAAGGAAATGTTGGGAAAGACGCCGGCCAACGTCCTGGCCATCCGGCCGATGCGTGACGGGGTGATCGCCGATTTCGAGGTCGCCGAGAAGATGCTGGATTACTTCATCAAGAAGGCGACCAACAACCGCGGCTTCCTCCTCCGCCCCCGGATCGTCATCGGAATCCCGACGGGGATCACTCAGGTCGAGCGCCGGGCGGTCAAAGACGTGGCCATGCGGGCGAAGGCGACCGAAGTCTTCCTCGTCGAACAACCGATGTCGGCCGCCGTCGGCGCGGATCTGCCCATCGCCGAGCCGACCGGCAACATGGTCGTCGATATCGGCGGCGGCACGACCGATATCGCCGTCATCTCCCTCAACGGGATCGTTTTCAACCATTCGATCCGGACGGCCGGAAACGAAATGGATGAGTCGATCATCCAGTACCTGAAGAAGAAATACAATCTCCTGGTCGGCGAGCGTTCGGCCGAGATCGTGAAGATGCAGATCGGATCGGCGTACCCCCTTGACGATCCCCTGACCATGGAGATCAAGGGCCGCGACCTCCGCGAAGGCATTCCGAAGACGATCGTCATCGACGACCAGGAAATCCGGGAAGCCCTTGAAGAAGTCGTGGCGGCCATCATCAACGCCGTCCGGATCGCCCTGGAACGAACCCCGCCGGAGCTTTCGGCCGACATCATCGACCGGGGGATCATCCTGACAGGAGGCGGGGCGCTCCTGAAAAATCTCGACAAGCGCATCCGGGAGGAAACGCAACTGCCCGTGTTCATCACCGATGATCCGCTCCAGGCCGTCGTTCTGGGCGCGGGCAAGATGCTGGACGACGTCGATCTTCTGAAGAAAGTCGCCATCCCGTGAACCGGGCGGCCCCGCCATGCCGCGCTTCTGGAAGGAACGAAAAAAAGCGGTCGTCTTAGCGGGGCTGATGTTCGTCCAGCTCCTGGTGCTGTCCCTCCAGGTTCCCCTCGGCCAGGAGGCCAGCCTTTTCGAACGGACGGCGTTTACCGTCCTGTCTCCGATCCAAAACGTCGTCCGGGGCGCGCTCCGGGGCGTTGGGAACCTGTGGAACCGCTACGTCGCGCTGCGCCGGGTCGAAGATCAGAACCGGGAATACCGGGACGAGGTCTTCAGGCTCCGGCAGGAAAACGCCCTTCTCCGCGACGGCCTCGACCGCCTGACCAACCGCGACGAGGCGACCGCGTTCCTCCGTGGGCTGGGGAAAGCCTTCGTTCTGGCCGAAGTCATCGGCGTCGACGCGGTCAGCCCAAACAAATCGATCATCATCAACCGCGGATCCCGGCACGGCCTCCGCAACCAGATGCCCGTCGTCGACGCCCAAGGACGTCTCGTCGGCCGGATCGTCAATCCGATCGGCCCGGGAGAGGCGACCGTCCAGCTCATCACCGACAACCTCAGCTCGGTCGGCGTCCGCGGCGTCGATCATCCGGTTTCGGGGATGCTGAACGGCGATACCGCTTCGGGGACTTGCACCCTGGCGTACATCCCCGCCTCGGATGAAACTCTTCTCGAAGGGGAAGCCCTCGTCACGAACGGATACGACAGCCTTTTTCCGCCCGGGCTCCCGGCCGGGATCATCGTCAGCATCAAATCGGGCGGATCTCTTTTTAAGGAGATCGTCGTCAAGCCCGTCTTCAATTTCCGGCAGCCGGCGGTGATCGCCGTCCTGACCGGTCCTCCCGGGGGTGGCGCATGAGAGACTTGATTTACGGAGGCGCCTCGGTCCTGGGGGGATTTCTCATCTTTGCTCTTCTCCGGCCGCTTTCGGGACCGCTGGACCTGGTCGTGGACGTTTTTTCCGTGGCCGTGCTTCTCTTCGGGACGCTGCGCGGCGAAATCCCCGGCGCGGTCTTCGGGGCCGTCTGCGGCCTGATCGTGGATGCCTATTCCCTCGGCGTTTTCGGCCTCTCGGGATTGACCCTGACCGCCGGGGGGTTTCTGGCCGGATTCGTTTCGCGGAAAATCAATATTCTCGTTTTTTACCGGACGTTCCTCTTCTTCCTCGTGCTTTCGGCCGGGACCTTCGCCGCCTGGGCCGGACTTGTCGGGCTCGTCGGCCGAAGCCCGCTGCCCTGGTCGGGCGGGCTCATCCTGCTTCGCCCGGCCGTCACGGCCCTGGCCGCCGCCCTGATTCACGAGGCCCTCCGACGGTTCAAGGCCCGCCATGAGCGATAGGGGCATTTACGAAGATTTCACCCTGGTCCTGCGCCGGGCCCGGGCCGTTTTCATCTCTGTCGGAATCGTGGCGGCCTTGGCCCTGGTGGCCTATTGGAAAATCCAGATCCTTGATTATCAGAAGTATGAATCCATGGCGGTGGACAACCGCACCAGGGAAATCATCCTTCCCGCCCCCCGGGCGATCATTACGGACCGGACCGGCGCCGTCGTCCTGGCCGACAATAAGGCCGCCTTCAAGGCCTCCTTCATCCGCGATAATACCCGGGACCAGGCCGGCTCGATCCGCCGGATCGCCGACCTTCTCGGCCTGGATCCGGCGGTCGTTTCGGAACGCGTCGATAAATACAAGTCCTTGGCCGGCTTCCAGCCGATCGTCGTCAAAGACAACCTGGAGCTCGGAGACGTCGCGCGGATTGAAGCCCGGAAAAACGACATGCCCGAGTTGATCGTCGAGACCGAGCCGCGCCGCATCTATCCGCATAACACGGTTGGCTCCCATATTCTGGGATACCTTCAGGAAGCCGACCAGAAGGATCTCGATGCCCATCCCGATCTTCTGCGGCCCGGCGATATGATCGGGAAAGTGGGAATCGAAGGGCAATACAACAACCGCATCGCCGGCCAGGAAGGGAAGGTCGTTGAGATCGTCGACAGCCTCGGCCGCAGGCAAAATGAGCTCAGCCGGAATGATCCTCAACCGGGGCCCAAGCTAACTCTGACCATCGATTACGAGCTTCAGGTCAAGGCCGAGGAACTCCTCGCCGGCAGGGAAGGATCGATCGTCGCCCTCGATCCGAAGACGGGCGAGGTCCTGGCCCTGGCCAGTTACCCGACGTTCGACCCGAACAAGTTCATCAGCCGTTTTACGCCGGAGGAATGGCAGGCGCTCGTCCAGAATCCCGACAACCCGCTTCTCAATCGCGCCCTTCAGGGGCTTTATTCGCCGGGATCGCTGTTCAAAACGGTCATGGGGATCGCCGCCTTGGCCACGGGCGCGACAACGCCGGAGACGACGATCTATTGCGGGGGAGTGGTCGAAATTTACGACGCGCCGCGCCATTGCTGGAACGAGGCCGGCCATGGGGCGCTGACCCTCCGCGACGCGATCCGGTACTCCTGCAACATCTATTTCTACCAGCTCGGCCGGCGCATCCCGATCGACACCATCGCCCGCTACGCGGGTCTCATGGGCTTGGGCCGAAAAACGGACATCGACATCCCCGGCGAGAAGGACGGCCTGGTTCCCTCGACCGAATGGAAAAAAACGATTCGCAAGGAGGAATGGTATCCGGGCGAGACGATTTCCGTGGCCATCGGCCAGGGACCCTTACAAACCACGCCGCTCCAGATCGCGGCCATGACCGCCCGCCTGGCCAACCGGGGCAAGGGCATCCGGCCGCATTTGCTCCTCGGAGAATCCGGGGAGCCGCCGGCTGAAACATCCTCCGAAATCCCCCGCGGAGCGTTCGATCAGGTGATCGAAGGCATGTGGCGGTCGGTCAATGAAGGGGGGACGGGAAAGGAGGCGTTCGTCGAAAATTTCCAGGCCTGCGGCAAGACCGGGTCCACCCAGACGATCAGCCGGGAAACCGCCGAGCGGATCGCCGAAGGCGTTAAAATCAAGAAAACGCATTCCTGGTTCACCGGATTCGCCCCCCGGAATGATCCCCGGATCGTCGTGACCGTCCTCGTCGAATACGGCGGCGGCGGCGGGGCGACGGCCGCCCCGATCGCCGGCCAATTGTTCGCATTCTACAAGCAGAAACATGATCGATCGCGTACACCTTCGGGAAATTGACTGGATTCTCACCGCCCTGGTCGTGGTGAATTCCCTTGTCGGAGTCCTTTTGATCTATAGCGCCACGTCCGCCGGGGGCGGCGCCCAGGCCTTGAAACAGTTGCTCTGGCTCGGCGCCGGATTCGCCGTCTTTTTCCTGACGATCTCCATCGATTATAAGGTCTGGATGGCGTTTGCTCCGTACATTTTCGGCCTGTTCCTGCTCTTCATGGCCGGGCTGTTCGTCTTCGGCCGGACGGTCGCGGGGTCGCGCAGCTGGATTCGGATCGCGTCCGTCGGCGGCCAACCTTCGGAAATCGCCAAGATCGTCGTTGTTCTCCTTCTGGCCCGGCTGTTTTCCGAGTACCGGGCGCCGTACGCGACGACCGGAATGATCGCCCTCAGCCTGGCCGTCGTCGGGGCGCCAATCGGGTTGATTCTTCTCCAGCCGGATTTTGGAACGGCGATGTGTTTCCTGCCGATCCTGTTCGGCGCGCTCGTTCTGGCCGGATTGAGGAGGAAAACGGTGATCGTGTTCCTTGTCGGCGCCCTGGCCCTCGGAGCGATCGGCTGGGGATTTGTCCTCAAGGATTACCAGAAAAAGCGGATCGAGACGGTGATCAATCCGGCCCAGGATCCGCGCGGGGCCGGCTACCACGTCCGCCAATCCCAGATCGCCATCGGGTCGGGCGGCCTGACAGGGAAAGGCTTTCTCAAGGGAACCCAAAGCGGGCTGAAATTTCTCCCGGCCCGTCACACGGATTTCATCTTCGCCGTTTTGGGAGAGGAATTCGGCTTTTTCGGCGTATTCGTCGTCCTGGGACTCTATTTCGCCATGCTGGCCCGGATGTTCAAATCGGTCGGGAGGTCGCGGGACCGCGCCGGCATCTATATCACGTTCCTGGCCGCCTCGGTCATCGCCTTCCAGTTTCTGGTCAATATCCTGATGATCGTCGGGCTGCTGCCGATCACCGGGATTCCCATCCCCCTCCTCAGCTACGGCGGCTCGTCGTTGTTCGCGACGTATTTTGCCGTGGGGCTCATCGTCAACGTGAAAATGAGGCGGTTCGCGAATGTCTGACCGGGAGCCAGCCGAGCGCCTGTTTCCCCGGGTCGAGAAACCCGGCCGGTACACCGGCGGGGAATGGAACTCGGCCCGGAAAGATCCCGGGCGGGCGCGGGTCAAGATCGCCCTGGCCTTCCCCGACGTTTACGAGATCGGGATGTCCTACCTTGGCCAGAAAATCCTGTACGACCTCTTGAACGCCCGGCCTGACTGGTCGGCCGAACGGGTCTTCGCCCCCTGGCCCGACATGGAGGACGCCCTCCGCGTCTCGGGGACGAGGTTGTTTTCCCTGGAAAGCCGGACCCCGCTCGCCGCGTTCGACATCATCGGCTTCTCGCTTCTTTACGAGCTGAATTATTCGAACATTCTGACGATGCTGGACCTGGGCGGGATTCCTCTTCTTGCCGCCGATCGCGGCGAGGACGTCCCTCTGGTTATCGCCGGAGGGCCGGCGGTCTTCAACCCGGAGCCGGTGAACGCGTTTTTCGACGCCTTCGTCGCGGGGGACGGGGAAGAGGTGTTTCCGGAAATCGTGGAACGATGGACGTCCATGAGGATGCGAGGCGCGGATCGGGCGGAACGCCTGAGAGCCTTGGCCGGGCTGAAAGGAATTTATGTCCCGGCCCTGTATGAGGCGGGGCCCGAGGGCCGTTCGCCGTTCGTCATTGTCCGTCCCAAAAGCGGTTCTCCCTATCCGATCGAAAAGCGTGTCCTGGCTTCTTTCGCCCGATCGCCGTTTCCTTCCGATATCGTCGTCCCCAATGTCCAATCGGTTTTCGACCGGGTCGCGGTCGAAGTCGCCCGGGGCTGCCCGCAAAAGTGCCGGTTCTGCCAGGCGACTTCGCTTTATGCCCCCTACCGGATCAAGGATCCGGGGATCGTCGTGGACGCCGCCTTGAAAAGCGTCGAGCGGACCGGGTATGAAGACGCCTCCCTGTTCTCGCTTTCGGTCAGCGATTATCCCCATCTGACGGCGACCGTGGAAACGCTGATGCCGGCGCTGGAACGCCGGAGGGCGTCCCTGTCCCTGTCGTCGCTCCGGCCGAAAGGCCTGTCGGCCCGGATCGTCCGAGAAATCACGAAAGTCCGCAAGACCGGGTTCACCTTGGTGGCCGAGGCGGGGACCGACCGGCTTCGCCGGGTCATCAACAAGGACGTCACCGACGATTCGCTTATGGAAGCGGCGGCCAACGCCTTCCGGGAGGGCTGGCGGCTTCTCAAGATTTACGTGATGATCGGCTTGCCGACGGAAACGTTCGAGGACGTGGAGGCGATCGCCCGGCTCGCCGAACGGCTGACGTTCCTGGGCCGGGAGATTATGGGCGGGGCCCCCCAGATCAACCTGAGCGTTTCCTCGTTCATCCCCAAGCCCCATACGCCGTTCCAATGGGCGGCCATGGATCCGGCCGGCGTCTTGAGCGACAAGCAGCGCTTTTTGCGGGACCGGTTGGCCCGGCGGCGCAATATCAAGGTCAAGGTTCATCCGGTCGAGAATTCGCTGCTGGAAGGCGTTTTCTCGCGCGGCGACCGGCGGCTTTGCGGCGTGCTGCATCGGGCCTGGAAGGCCGGGGCGCGGTTCGACAGTTGGGGCGATCGCTTTCGGTTCGACGTGTGGCGGCGGGCCTTCGAAGACGAAGGCCTCAGCCCGGAGACGTATCTTTCGGCTTTGGACCTTGAATCCGACCTTCCCTGGGACCATATGGCCACCGGGATGAGCCGGGAATTCCTCCGGCGGGAATACGACCGGGCTTTAAAGGCCGAGACCACGCCGTCCTGCTTGGACGAATCCTGCGGGATTTGCCGGGGGTGCGACTTCATCAAAGACGTCGATAAGCGATTCGCGGACGGGCTTCGACCCGGACAAACCGGCGCATCCGCCGCCGAAACTCTTCCTCCTCCGGGCGCGGAGAAAAGCGGGGAGTCCTTCCGATATGAAGCCGCTTATGTCAAGGAGGGACCGATCCGGTTCATCGGTCATAACGACCTGGTCAACACGATCCAACGGACATTCCGCCGGGCCGGCGTCCCGGTCGCTTATTCCGAAGGATTTCACCCCAAAATGAAAATGTCGTTTCTTCCGCCGTTGGCCCTGGGGATGGAAGGGAGAAACGAGCGGCTCGAATTCAAATCGCGGATTCCCCTGGACGAGCCGGCCGTCGTCGCGGCCTTGAGCGCCTCGTCGCCGGAGGGCCTCCGTTTCCTCCGAGTGGCGAAGCTGAACCAGGAAACGCCGCCTCTGACCCGGCGGCTTCGCGCCCTGGTCTATAGTGTCGATTTGTCCGATCGCCGGATCGCCGAAAAGGCCGGGGAAAACATGCCCCGTACGGAGTCCGGGCCCGGTGAACCGGACATCAGGATCGATCGGGAAACTAATCGTCTCGTTCTGACATACGCGTTCAACCCCCAGAAGGCGCCGAGACCTCAAGACACCGTCTCCGGTCTCCTGGGCCTTGCCGATCCGGCCTACGCGATTGTCCGGGATGATGTTTTGTTCGGAAACGAGTCCTCGAGCGAGGCCTCAATCGGTCAGGTTCCTGATTAGCTAAAAATAATAAATTCAATGAGTTAAACGTCCAGAATTGACAGCCCGGACCGAATCCGGTATAAAGAGGTCCGCTTTTCAACCTGCAGAGAATAAACGAACGCCCCCGAAGGAGATAGGCCCTTGATCGATTTTTCCTTGTCCGAAGAACAACTTGCTCTCCAGGAGATGGCCCGGGATTTCGCTAAAAATGAGATGCGCCCGGTCGCGGCCAAGTACGATCAAAGCCACGATTTCGCATACGATGTGATGGAAAAGGCCTTTCAGGCCGGATTTCTCACGGCCAACCTCCCCGAAACATACGGGGGAGGGGGGCTCTCCAGTCTCGATTTATGCGTCATCTCCGAAGAGCTGTCATTTGGTTGCGCCGGGCTCTTCACGAGCATGATGGCCTGCTCTCTGGCCACCACGCCCATCGTCCTCTTCGGAACCGAGGAGCAAAAAAAGAAGTTCCTTGTTCCCCTGACGAAAAAGGCGACCCTGGCCGCCTTCTGCTTGACGGAACGGGAGGCCGGATCCGACGCCGGGTCCGTTCAAACAAAGGCCGTGCGCGACGGCGACGACTATGTCATCAATGGCTCCAAGTGCTTTATCACCAACGGAGGCGTGGCCGGCCTCTACACCGTTTTCACCAACACGGCTCCGAATAAGGGCGCGCGCGGCATCACCGCTTTCATCGTTCCCCGCGAAACGCCGGGAATCACGGTCGGCAAGGTCGAGGATAAAATGGGCCAGCGGGCCAGCAACACCGCCGAGATCTTCTTCGAGGATGTCCGGGTGCCGGCCGCCAATATGCTCGGCCGGCCCGGCTACGGATTCATCGTCGCGATGAAGACGTTCGACCAGACCCGGGCCTCGGTCGGGGCCGCCGCGGTGGGCGTCGCCCGGGCGGCGATGGAAGCGGCCGTGGCCTATTCCAAAACCCGCCGGCAATTCGGGAAGCCGATCGCCCTTTACCAGGCGACGCAATTTAAAATCGCGCAGATGGCCATCGAGATTCAGGCCGCCCGTCATCTTGTCTACCATTCGGCCTGGCTGGCCGATCAGGGCAAGCCGAACGGGGCCGAGTCGGCCATGGCCAAGGCCTACGCCTCGGACATCGCCTTCGCCGCGGCCAACGAGGCGATCCAGATCCACGGCGGCTACGGCTACATGCGGGATTATCCGGTCGAAAAATTCCTCCGGGATGCCAAGCTCTTCCAGATCTATGAAGGCACTAACGAGATCCAGAGAATGGTGATCGCCCATCAGGTGATCGGACCGGTCAAGGAATAACTCGCGAAGATCCGGTATCTTTCGTCTTCTCCTTTGCCGGATTCCGTCGGAGGTTTTCTCCGTCCGATTTCGGGATACGCCATGTTCGAAGACGGACGGATGCGACGGAGCCGTCTCCCGCCGAATAGACTCCGAACAGAAATACCTCGGTGGCATGTTTTTTGCATATGAATCAAGGCGAAATCCTAAGGGCAAGGAGAATCCCATGCTCTGGATAAATTATCTGAAAGTCGCCTTAAGAAATCTCCTGCGACGCAAAGCCTTTTCGGCCATCACGATATTCGGCCTGGCCCTGGGACTGGCCTGCTGCCTGATCGTCGTGCTGTTCGTCCACCAGGAGCTGAGCTACGACCGGTTCCATGCGAAAGCGGACCGTATCGTCCGTATCCGGGAGGACCTCCTCCAGGAATCGGGGATTTTTGAAAGCGTCCGGAGCCAGTCATGGCTGGGGCCGGCTCTCCTCCAAGATTTCCCCGAAGTGAAAGGACAGTCCCGGCTGTTTCGCGGAGGCGGGGTCGTCAGCCGCGGCGACCTGCGGAATGACGAAACGCTGTTCTTTGCCGATGCCTCCTTTTTAACCGTGTTTACGTTTCCTCTTTTAAGCGGAGATCCGGCTTCCGCCCTGGCCGAACCGGCTTCCGCCGTCATCACCCGGCGCCTGGCCGAGAAATATTTCGGCAAGGAAAACGCGGTGGGGAAGATCCTCACGGTGAACGGAAAATTCCAGTTCAAGATCACCGGCCTTTTGGCCGACATCCCCAAGGAATCCCACATCAAGTTCGATTTTCTCGGGTCGTTCGATTATACCCGGAATCTCTATGGCGAGGAGCGGTACCGCGACGGCCGCATTCCGTCCTATACCTATCTCCTCCTCGATCGTCCCGAATCCGTCGGGCCGTTGGAGGAGAAAATCGGTCCCTATCTCAAACGGAAAAAAGGGGACAAGTACGCCGCCGGCCGTCATCTCATCCTGCAGCCGTTGACGTCCATCCACCTTCAGTCCCATGTCCGGCTGGAGCTGGAGAACAACAGCCGGGTCTCCAGCAGCTATCTGCTGTCCGTCGTGGCCTTGATCGTTCTCCTGATCGCCTGCGCCAATTATGTCAATCTTTCCACGGCCGGAGCGATCAGCCGATTCCGCGAGATCGGGATCCGGAAAGTCATCGGGGCCGACCGGCGCCGCCTCTTCCGCCAGTTCATGGGAGAAGCGCTGATCCTGGCCGGTCTGTCGGCGATTCCCGCCATCGGGTTGGCCCAGATGATCCTTCCGATATTCAACACCCTGACCGGCCGAACACTCGACTGGGGGGAGATGAGACCGCTCCTCTGGCTGGGATTTGCCGGTTTTGTCTTGCTGATTGGCGCGGCCGCCGGAGCCTATCCCGCCTCGGTCCTGGCCGCGGGCCGGCCCGTTCAGGCCTTGAAAGGCCTGCGCGACCGTCAGCGGATGTCGACGGTGGTCATCCGCAAGGGTTTAGTCGTGTTTCAATTCGTTCTGGCTTCGGCTTTTATCATCGGGACCTTATTTATGACCCGGCAGATCGACTTTATCCGGAAAAAGGACCTGGGCTTTGACCGGGAACGGGTCGTGGTCCTGCCTCTGCCGCCGACCGGAAAAACGGGCGATTATCGGTCTTTTAAAGCCGAACTGCTCCGAATTCCGGATGTCCAGGGTGTGACCGCGGCCATGGACATTCCCGGTCGGCATCCCGGCCTCGGCATTTCCTATGCCCGGCCGGACGCCGAAGGGAACCCGATTCCCATGAATTTCACGTCCGTCGATGAAGACTTTTTCCGCTTTTTCGGAATGAAGATCACGGCCGGGCGGTCCTTCGATCCTTCGTCCTCATCGGACATCGGCGACGCTTTGATCCTGAACGAAACCGCGGCGAAAGTCATAGGGGAGAACGAAGTCCTCGGCATGGCGTTTCGAGATCAGATGGGAGAAGTGTCGGGGACGGTCATCGGCATTGTCAAGGATTTTCATAACGTCCCGCTTCATGAAGACATCCGGCCAGCGGTCTACCAGATCAAAACCGGGATGTTCGGGGCGATGATGGTCCGGATCACTCCGGGCCGGACGGCGGCCGTTTTGGCCGCCCTCAAGGCGAAATGGATGGAATGGGATCCTTATCAATTATTTTTTTCTTCATTCCTAGACGACGCCCTGGACGCTCAATACCGGGAAGACCGGAGAATAGGGCACGTTTTCACCTTCGCCGCCGTCCTGACAGTCGTGATCGCCTGTCTGGGCATGATCGGCCTGTCGATCTTCCTGGTCCAGCAGAAGGTCAAGGAAATCGGAATCCGCAAAGTGCTGGGCGCTTCTTCAGCGGGCATTGTCGCGCTTCTCTGCCGGGGCCTCGGCGGCCCGGTTCTCCTGTCCAATCTCCTGGCCTGGCCGATCGCATACGGCGCGTACGATCGTTGGCAGGCAAACTTCGCTTACCGTGCGTCCTTTTCCCCTTGGCCGTTTATCCTCGGGGCAGGCTTGATTCTGGCCGTTTCCCTGGCCGTGGTTTCGATCCAGACCGTCAAGGCCGCTCTTGCAAATCCGGTGGAGGTCCTGAAATACGAATGACGGACGGCCGCCAACGTCGGCGCCGCCGCCTAAAAAAAAGGACGCTCTTTCGAGCGTCCTTTTTTTTCGTCCCGCGGCCCGTTCAGGTCCGGGAGGCGGCGAATTCCGGGTTACTCGTCGATCATCTCGGGAACGAGTCCCAGGGTGTCGACGCCGGCGGCCTTGCAGATATCAATCAGGTCGACGACTTTGGAGAAGGGGCACTTCATGTCGGCGCGCAGGAAGATCGTCTTGTCGGTCTTGGTGGAATAGAGCCTGCGGAGCTCGTCGCCGGCCGTCGCGAAATCGGGGTAGTTCTGGTTGTTGATGTCGATCGTCAGGTCCTTCTTCAAGGTGACGACGATCAGGCCGGCGGGCTGGCCGGGGCCTCTTTCCGCGTCGGCCACCTCGGGCAGGCGGACATCGATGCCTTTTTGAACCATCGGGGTGATGACCATGAAGATGATCAGGAGCACGAGAAGAACGTCGCACAGGGGGACGACATTCGGTTCAGCTTTCGCCATATCGATTCCTCCTCGGAAATTCCAATTTCAAGGAAAACATTTTAATCCAAACCTCCCCGCGAAGTCAAACGGTGATTGAAAAGTCCCCCGGGGAGGGCTATCATGACCCCTCTCGGAGGCCCCTATGAACGTTTTGGCCGTTCTTGGCGTCGCCGCGGCCGCCTTTATCCTGGCCGGGCGATTCTATGCCCGATTCATCGCCCGCCGGCTCGGGGAGGACCCCGGGCGGCCGACCCCGGCCGTTACCCACCGCGACGACCGCGATTTCGTCCCGACCCGGGTGCCGGTCGTTTTCGCCCATCATTTCTCGGCCATCGCCGGAGCCGGCCCCATCCTCGGGCCGACGATGGCCGTCCTTTATGGGTTCGTCCCGGCTTGGCTGTGGATCGTCCTGGGGGGGATTTTCATCGGCGCCGTCCATGATTACACGACCCTGTTCGTCAGCCTGCGGGAGGACGGGCGGTCCATTTCCGAGATCGCCCGCCGGACGCTCGGCGAGCGCGGATTTCATCTGTTCATCTTCTTCACCCTGGTCATGATCGTCCTGGTGACATCCTCGTTCTTGAGCGCGACTTCGATCTCCCTGACCTCGCTCTGGCCGCTGGCCAAAATCGGAGTCAAGGAAGGGGAGACCTTTCTCAAAACAGTCTTTATCGACGGCATCCCCATGGGCCGGATCGGCGGCATCGCCTCGACCTCGGTCATCTTCATCACCCTTTGTTCGCCGCTTATGGGCTGGTTCATCCATAATAAACACCTGAAAATGGGCATCGCCTATCCCTTGGCCGCGGCGATCTGCGTCGCCTCCGTCCTGATTGGTATCGCCCTCCCGGTGTCCATGTCGCCGCAGGCTTGGATGATCATCCTTTCGATTTACGTCCTGTTCGCCTCCGGGACGCCGGTCTGGCTGATTCTTCAGCCTCGGGATTTCATCAATGTCCAGATTCTCTATGGCGGTATCGTTCTCCTGGTCGTCTCACTGATCAGGGTCGGGTTCAGCGGGGCCACCGTGGCGATCCCTTCGTTCAACCTGGCCGAAGGCGTTAGGAACCTGGGCATGATCTGGCCGATGATGTTCTGCATGATCGCCTGCGGGGCGATCTCGGGCTTCCATGCCCTGGTCGCGGGGGGGACGACGGGCAAGCAGCTGGCCAAGGAAAACCATGCCCGGACGGTCGGATTCAACGCGATGCTCTTGGAATCGCTCCTGGCGGTTTGCGTGCTCCTGGCGATCGGCGCGGCCTTAAGCTTCGGCGACTACAAGTCGATCGTCTGGCCGACCGATCCGGCCGTCAAATCCAATCCCATCCTGGGATTCTCTCTGGCCGCCGGGCAACTTTTCAACAGGGGGCTGGGGATTCCCGTCGCCCTGGGGACGGTCTTTGGAATCCTTCTTGTCGAGGGATTCGTCATCACGACGCTCGACGCGGCCGTCCGCCTTAACCGATACCTTTTCGAGGAGCTCTGGGGCTTTCTCTTCCACAAGGCTCCGGCCTTGCTCATGCACCATTGGTTCAATTCCGGCCTTTCCGTACTGATCATGTGGATTCTCGCCTCAACCAGCGCCTTCAACCTCCTATGGCCGATTTTCGGCACGGCCAACCAGCTGTTGGCGGCGATGAGCCTGCTGGCCGTCTCCGTCTGGCTGATGCTCCGCCGGAAACGGGCCCGGTTCACCGAGATCCCGGCGGTTTTCATGCTGCTCACGACGATCGCCTCGCTTGGGATCCTCTTCGTCCAGTACCTGAAAAAGAAAAGCTACATCCTGGCTGCCGCCGATGTCCTCCTCTTCGTCCTGTCGATGGGCGTGGTGATGCTGACGGTGAGGCTGTTCAAGCGGGAGAGGGAGCGGGAGAGGGAGAGGAAGTCTGCAGCCGGTGCCTGAGCAGCCGGAAATCAGCGGAGCGTCTCGTACGCTTTCTTGTTGGCGTTGGTCTGGAAGACCAGGAGGATCGTTGACTTGCCGGAGGAACTGGCATAGGCGGTCTCCACGTCGATGACCGCGTTTCCGAGCAAAGCTCCGACCTCGGCCCCCGCCCCGATCCGGTCGGAAATCTCGACGGTCAGGACCTGTTGGGACTTGACCTTGTAGCCAAGCGTCCGGAGGGCCGCTTCGGCCTTTTTGTTGTCCGACGTCAGAAGACGGAACCGCCCTTCCTGGTCGGCGGACGTGACGCTCATCGCCCGGAGGTTGACCCCGGCGTTGGCCAGCGTTCCCAGGACCCGGCCGAGAATCCCGGGCTCGTTGGGCGTGATCACTTCGAGTTCGGATTCGATCTTGACGTTCTGCACACTCGACCTCCCCGGAGAAGGGGATGATAATCGAAAAGGGCGGGACAAGGCAAGAAACTTCCGGGATATGTTATGATCAGGCCCCATGAAAAAGCCGGCGCCCTCGAAAATCGTCATCATCGACAATTCCATCGAGCCCGACATCTACCGGCCCGTCGAGCATTGGGCCGCCTTTCTTCCCCCGGGATGGAAGGCCTTTCGGGCTCCCGACGGGAACTTGCCGGAACGGAGGGAGGATTTCACCCATGTCATCCTGACGGGGTCTGAGGCATCGATCCTCGAGCCTGAGCCGTGGGTGGAAAGGGAGATCGATTTCGTCCGGGAAGCCGACCGGCGCGGCCGGGCGATTTTGGGAAGCTGTTACGGGCACCAGCTGCTGGCTCAGGCCCTGGCCGGACCCCAGACGGTCGGACCCTGCCGCGAGCCGGAGATCGGCTGGATTCCCGTGGAATCCCTGACGGATTCCCGGATTTTCGGGCCGCGCGGAACCCTCTCGTATACCTTTTCCGTTCATTTCGACGAGGTTCGAAGCCTCCCGCCGCGGTTCATCGTTCTCGCCGGCACCGCCCTTTGCCCCATCCA
>Ga0316628_100001033_pt1 | contig 19004 bp, 16 predicted proteins | sample OWC_Aug_M2_C1_D5_FD_207648 | JGI IMG/M metagenome (GOLD analysis project Ga0316628, IMG submission 207648) | Wetland soil microbial communities from Old Woman Creek delta, Ohio, United States - OWC_Aug_M2_C1_D5_C | ecosystem: Environmental > Terrestrial > Soil > Wetlands | place: USA: Ohio... | reverse complement strand
CAAGGACGCTTCGGACAGCTACGACGGCCGCAAGCGCCGCTGGGTGATCTTCAACGGCTATGCGGAGGCCTCGAAGGTTCCGCCCGACTGGCACGGATGGCTTCACCACACCTTCGCGGAGCCACCGACCTCGGCGCCCCTGCCGCGCAAGCGGTGGGAGAAGGAACACCTGCCGAACCTCTCCGGCACCATCTACGCCTACCGTCCCAAGGGCGCGATCGCCCGCGGCGGCGAACGGCAGAGGGCGACCGGGGACTATGAGGCCTGGACCCCGGAGTAGGCTGATCCCGGTGTTCCACGGCGCTCAAAAGACGTTCCGATCCAAAGTCCGTCTGGGGCTCGCGGCCCTGACCGCCCTGAGCGTTGGCGGCGCGGTCTCTGCCCAGCCCGCCGCGCAGGCCCTGCCGGGGACGAACTCCTCCACCGGCAACGCCACGGCCGGGACGCCCGCGCCGGCGCCCGAGGAAGCCCCTCCCGCCGTGGTGCCCACGCCCCAGCCCATGGCCGTGCCCCCCATCGACGAGAAGGAAGTCGCGCCCGCGCCGCCCGAGAACGCGACGGCGCCGGCCGAGCCGAAGGCCCCCGAAGCGCCGCTACGACGCGCGCGCTACGACGTCGCAGTGCTCCAGGCCCTGGACAAGGTGACTGCCGAGACCATCCGCTTCGAGGCGCCGGTGGGCCGGCCGATACGCTTCAAGACCCTGATCTTCACCGTCCGCGCATGCGAACGCTCCGCCCCGGATGAGCCGATCGAGGACTCGATCGCCTATGTGGAGGTCCTTTCGCAACCGCGCCCTGAACCGGGTCGTCCGCCGCTTCCGCCGCGCCAGGCGTTCAAAGGCTGGATGTTCGCGTCCTCGCCCGGGCTGAATCCATTCGAGCACCCGGTCTACGCGGCGTGGCTGATCGACTGCAGGGCCGCCGTGCCGGCGCCCGCGCCCGCGCTTGCGCCTGGTCCGGCTGTCGCGCCCGCGCGCTGAAAGTCGGCGTCCGTCCGGAGCGCCCGCTCGAGCCTCTTGCGGTACTCGCGGCGGCTGATCTCCTCGGCTCCGAACTGGGCCAGGTGCTCGGTCATGAACTGTGCGTCGAGCAGCCTGAATCCGCCCACGATCAGGCGGGCGACGAGGTGAACCAAGGCGACCTTCGAGGCGTCGCGGGCGCGGGAGAACATGCTCTCGCCGAAGAACGCACCCTTCAGTCCCACGCCGTAGAGGCCGCCGACCAGCGCGCCGTCCTGCCAGCACTCCACGCTGTGGGCGAAGCCTAGCTCGTTCAGGCGCAGGTAGAGCCGCTCGATGGGCCGGTTGATCCAGGTCTCGACCCTGCCCGGTCCGGGCGCGGCGCAGGCGGCGACGACCTCTGCGAAGGCGGTGTCGAAGCGGACCTCGTAAACATCCCGCCTCACGGTGCGGGCGAGGCGGCGCGAGATGTGGAAGCGGTCCAGCGGGATGACGCCGCGGCGCTCGGGATCGATGAGGAAGACCCGGGCGTCCTCCCGGGCGTCGGCCATCGGGAAGACGCCCCGGGCGTAGCAGGCGAGCAGGTCGCGGGCGGAGAAGGCCTCCATGCCCTCAAGCTTACTCCGAGGCGGCCGCCTGGCTCCTGATCCAGTTTTCCAGCCAATGGATGTTGTAGTCGCCGCGCACAATGTCCGGATTGACCAGGAGCTCCTGGAACAGCGGGATGTTGGTGTCGACGCCTGCGACCACGATCTCCGACAGGCAACGGCAGAGCCTCGCCACGCACTCGTCGCGGTCGCGGCCGTGCACGATCAGCTTGGCGACCAGGCTGTCGTAGTACGGCGGGATCGTGTAGCCGGCGTAGAGAGCGCTATCGAGCCGCACGCCGAGGCCGCCCGGCGCGTGGAAATCCGTCACCGTTCCTGGCGAGGGCGCGAAGGAGCGCGGGTTCTCGGCGTTGATCCGGCACTCGATCGCGTGGCCTTCGAAGATGACGTCCTCCTGACGGAACGACAGCGGCTCGCCGGCGGCGATGCGGATCTGCTCGCGCACCAGGTCGATGTCGGTGATCGCCTCGGTGACGGGATGCTCCACCTGCAGGCGGGTGTTCATCTCGATGAAGAAGAACTCGCCGTTCTCGTAGAGGAACTCGATGGTGCCGACGCCCAGGTAGCCGATCGACTTGATGGCGTCGACGACGACCTTGCCGATCCTGGCGCGGGCGGCCGCATCGATGACGGGGGAGGGCGCCTCCTCCAGCACCTTCTGATGCCGGCGCTGCAGCGAACAGTCGCGTTCACCCAGATGGCAGACGTTGCCGTAGGCGTCGGCGACCACCTGCAGCTCGATATGCCTCGGCGTCTGCAGGTAACGCTCCAGATAGACTGCGTCGTCCCCGAACGCCGCACGCGCCTCGGCCCGCGCGGTGGCTACGGCCTCGGAAAGGTCGGACTCGGTTCGGGCGACCTTCATGCCCCGCCCGCCGCCTCCGGCCGCCGCCTTGATGAGGACCGGAAAGCCGATGCGACCCGCCGCGGCGAAGGCCTCGGCTTCGGTCGTGACGGCGCCTTCTGAGCCTGGCACGACGGGAATGCCGGCGTCCTTCGCCGCCTGCTTGGCGGCGATCTTGTCGCCCATCATCCTGATGTGCTCCGGCTTCGGCCCGATGAAGGTGAAGCCGTGCGCGTTCACGATCTCGGCGAAGCGGGCGTTCTCCGAGAGGAAGCCGTAGCCGGGGTGAATGGCCTGGGCGCCGGTGATCTCGGCCGCGGCGATGATCGAAGGGATGTTGAGGTAGCTCTTGGCGGCGGGCGGCGGGCCGATGCAGACGCTCTCGTCGGCGAGCCGGACCCACATGGCCCCGGCGTCGGCCTCGGAGTGCACCGCCACCGTGGCGATGCCCATCTCCTTGCAGGCCCGGTGCACGCGGAGGGCGATCTCGCCTCGGTTGGCGATCAGGATCTTCTCGAACATGGCGGCCTACTCGATGACGACGAGCGGCTCGCCGAATTCCACCGGCTGGGCGTCCTCGACCAGGATCTCCGCGATCCGGCCGCCCTTCGGCGCGGGGATCGGGTTCATGGTCTTCATGGCCTCGACGATCATCAGCGTCTGGCCCGCCTGGACCGTGTCGCCCACCTTGACGAAGGGCTCGGCCTCCGGCTGCGGCTGCAGATAGACGGTCCCCACCATCGGCGACTTCACGACCTCGCCGGCGTGGACGGCGCGCGGCTCGGCGGCGGCCGTCGCCGAAGCGGGTGCCGCGACCGGCGCCGCCGCCAGCGTGACCGGGGCCGGAGCCGCCACATGGACCGGCGCCGCGGTGAGCGTCTTGGCCACGCGGATCTTCAGCCCGCCGTGCTCGACCTCGATCTCGGAGAGGCCCGTGTCGTTGAGGATGTCGGCCAGTTTGCGGACCAGACGCGCGTCGATCGGATCGGCGGACGCCTTCGGACTGCTAGCCATGAAACTCTGTCCTCGTTTGCTTCACTAGGCCGAAAGGCGCGCGGCCGCTTCGACCGCCAGTTCGTAGCTTGCGACGCCGAATCCGGAGACCACCCCGGTCGCAGCCAGGGAGACGTAGGTCTTGCGCCGGAACGACTCCCGCGCGGAGGGGTTCGACAGGTGGCACTCGACCACCGGCAGATCGACCGCCTTGAGCGCGTCCAGAATGGCGACCGAGGTATGGCCGTAACCGGCTGGATTGATCACCAGGGCGGACGCCTTTTCGCGCGCCTCCTGGATCCAGTCGATGAGTTCGCCCTCGTGGTTCGATTGGCGGAACACCACCTCGCGCCCGAGCGACGTCGCGCGGGCTTCGCAGGCCTTGCGCACGTCCTCCAGCGTCTGATGACCGTAAATCTCCGGCTCGCGGGTCCCCAAGAGGTTGAGATTGGGCCCACTCAGCACATAGATCGGTTTCGGCATTCGGCTCCGCCGTCGATTCCGCGCGTCTTGTAACGGTCGGCGAGGGGGCTCACAAGCAACGAGCGCTCATGACCCTGACACTGAACGGCGAGAGACGGAGCTTTGCGGGCCTGACCGACGTGGCAGGGCTGGTGGCCGCGCTCGGCTTGGATCCGAAGAAGGTGGCGGTGGAGCGCAATCTGGAGATCGTGCCCCGCTCGGCCTATGGTCGGACGCCGCTCGCCGATGGGGACCGGATCGAGATCGTGCATTTTATCGGAGGCGGCTGATGGACGGATCCGTCACGACCGAGGACACCTGGACAGTCGCGGGCCGCATCTTCCGCTCGCGGCTGATCATCGGCACCGGAAAGTACAAGGATTACGCCCAGAACGCGGCCGCGGCCGAGGCGGCCGGGGCGGAGATCGTCACCGTGGCGCTCCGCCGCGTGAACCTCTCCGATCCCAGCCAGCCCATGCTGGTCGACTACGTGAAGCCCGACCGATTCACGTTCCTGCCCAACACGGCCGGCTGCTACACGGGCGAGGACGCGGTGCGCCTGCTTCGGCTTGCGCGGGAGGCGGGCGGCTGGGACCTCGTCAAGCTCGAGGTGCTCTCCAACACCAAGCACCTGCTACCCGACATGGAAGAGACGCTCCGGGCGCTGAAGATGCTCGTGTCCGAGGGGTTCCAGGTGATGGTCTATTGCTCGGACGATCCGGTCTACGCCCGGAAGCTGGAGGACGCCGGCGCCGCGGCCATCATGCCGCTCGGCGCACCGATCGGCTCCGGGCGCGGGATCCAGAACGTCCTCAACCTGGGCCTGATCATCGAGCAGGCTACGGTCCCGGTGCTGGTCGACGCCGGCGTGGGCACCGCCTCGGACGCCTCCCTCGCCATGGAGATGGGCTGCGACGCCGTGCTGATGAACACCGCCATCGCCGAGGCGCGCGATCCGATCCGCATGGCCAAGGCCATGAGGCACGCCGTCATCGCCGGCCGCGAGGCCTTCCTCGCCGGACGCATGCCAAAACGCATGTACGCCGATCCCTCCTCGCCGCTTTCGGGGCTCATCTGATCCATGGCCAAGGTCAGGAAATCGATCTTCATCACCGGCGCCGCCTCCGGCATGGGACGCGAGACCGCTAGGCTCTTCGCCTCGAAGGGCTGGTTCGTGGGCGGCTATGATGTCAACGAGAAGGGGCTCGAGAGCCTGCCGGATGAGATCGGGGCGGAAAACTGCATCGTCCGCCGCCTCGACGTCACCGACCGGGAGGATTACCGCGCGGCCCTGGACGATTTCGCCCCGGCCGCGGGCGGACGGCTCGACATCCTCTACAACAATGCCGGCATCGGCCGCGGCGGGCCGTTTGCGGAGCAGCCGTTCGAGGACATCCTGGCCACCGTGCAGGTGAACTTCCTCGGCGTGCTGATCGGCATCTACGAGGCGATCCCGCTGCTCAAGGCGACCCCCAACTCGCTCTGCTTCACGACCTCCTCGTCATCGGCGACGTTCGGCATGCCCGGCATCGCGGTCTATTCGGCGACCAAGCACGCCGTGAAGGGCCTGACCGAGGCGCTGTCGGTGGAGTTCAAGGCGATGGGCGTGAGGGTGGCCGACGTGCTGCCGGGACTGATCGACACGCCGATCCTGCCGCCGGAGGCGGCGCAGAACGCGCCCAAGGAGGGCATGTTCCGACTGATCCCGCCGATCGAGGTCGCAAAGGCTGTTTGGGCGGCCTACCACGACGACCCGGAGCGGCTGCACTGGTTCGTGCCGCCGGAGATCGCCGAGCTGGACAAGGCTTCGGCGCTGACGCCGGAAGCCGTCCGCGACCAGATGGCCTCTGGCCCGCTCGGGTTCCTCACCGCCCAGCGCAGGGAGGATGCGTGACCCTGTAGGAGGTCATCCCGGCCAAGCCTCTCGCCCGAGGGCCGTAGAGCCGGAGCCAAGGGCGACCGCACGGCGCAACCTTCTGGGTCGGGCCCTACCGCGCCGCGTTGATCACCTGCACCTGTGTGAATTCGGCCAGGCCTTCCTCGCCGAGCTCGGTTCCGAGGCCGGAGAACTTCGCGCCGCCGAAGGGGATGTTGGGCCCGAGGTCGGCGTGCTTGTTGATCCACACCGTCCCCGCTTCCATGCGCCCGGCCAGGTCGTAGGCCTTGTCCATGTCGTGGGTCCAGATGGAGCCGCCCAGGCCATAGAGCGAGTGGTTAGCCCGGGCCAAGGCGTCCTCGGCGTCCCTGATCTTGATGACCGGCAGGACCGGGCCGAACTGTTCCTCGTCGACGAGCCTCGAGCCGTCCTCGATGTCGCGGACGATGGTGGGCTGGATGAAGTAGCCCTTGTCGCGAGCGCGGGCGCCGCCGGCGATCACCTTGCCGTCCTTCTTGCCGGCCTCGATGTAGCCGAGGACCCTATCGAACTGCGCCTTGTTCTGCAGCGGGCCGAGCTGTGTGCCCTGCTCGAGGCCGTCGCCGACCACTGCGGCGTCCGCCAGCTTGGCGAGTTCGTCGCACATCGCGTCGTAGATGCTCTCGTGCACGTAGACGCGCTTCATGGCGATGCAGACCTGGCCCGAGTTCTGGAACGCGGCGCTGAAGATCTTGGGCGCCGTGGAGGCGGGATCGACGTCCTCCAGCACGATGCCCGCATCGTTGCCGCCGAGCTCGAGGGTGACCCGCTTCAGGGCCTCCGCCGCCCCGGCCATCACCTTCCTGCCGGTCTCGGTCGACCCCGTGAAGGAGATCTTCCGCACGTCCGGATGCCGGGTGAGCTCGCCCCCGAGGTCGTTGGCGTCTGCGATCACGTTCAGCACGCCGGGCGGAAGGACGTCCTTGACCAGCTCGGCCAGCCGCAGCGTGGAGAGCGGCGTGGTGGCGGCGGGCTTCAGCACCACGGTGTTGCCGGCCAGCAGGGCCGCCGGGACCTTGAAGGCCATCAGGATGAGGGGGAAGTTCCACGGCACGATCGCGCCGACGACGCCGAGGGGCTTGCGGCGGAGCTCCACCTTCCGGGCGTCGCTGTCCTCGATCACCTTCGTCGGCAGGTCCAGCGTCGCGAAGTACCGGAAGAAGGCGGCCGCCCCGAAGGTCTCGCCCATCGCGTCCTGGAGGGGCTTGCCCTGTTCCTGGGTGAGTAGGCGGGCGAGCTCCTGGATGTTGTTCTGGATCACGTCGGCGATGGCGTTGAGCGCCTTCCTGCGCTCCTCGATCGGCGTCGCGCTCCAGGCGGGGAAGGCGGCCTTGGCCGCCGCCACGGCGCGATCGAGCTGCGCCTTGGAGGCCCGCGAACACTGCGCGACCGGCTCCTCGCTCGCCGGGTTGATGACGTCCATCACCGCGTCGCCAGCTTCGAGCTTACCGCCGATCAGCAACTTGAATTCGCTCATGGCCTTCCTCCGATCCCCCGCCGCGAACCTCGTCCCTTGACGCTGGGGCGGTCAAGCGAGCGGATCAGCCGAGCCGTTTGACGCCTGCGCCCTTCGCCTGGGTAATCGCGGCGCGAAGCGCGCCGATGTCGGCCCCAGGGACCATCGTGTCGCCGACCACGAAAGCCGGCGTGCCCTCGATCTTGAGGGATTGGGCCAACGCCCGCGTCTCGAGTAGCTGCCGATCGATGGCCGGATCCGCCGAGGCCTTGCGCACCGCCGCCGGGTCGAGGCCGACCGCCCGCAGGTCTTTGTCGAGTATCTGGTCGTCTAGCGCCTTCTCCGACATCAGGGCGGAATAGAGCGCGAGGCCTTTGGCCTTGCCCTCGGGAGTGAGTGCGACCTTGGCGGCCGTGTCGGAGATAGAGCCGAAGATCGGGAACTGCTTGAACACGAACCGCACGTCCCGGTCCTGCTGAGCGATCCTCACCACCTCGGGCGCCACCACCTTGCAATAGGGGCAGCGGTAGTCGAAGAACTCGACGACCGTGACCTTGCCGTCCGGATTAATGACCACGTCGCGAGGGTCGCGCTCGAGCTGGTCACGGTTCTGGCGGATCGCCGTCGTTGACGCCTTCGTTGCGGCCAGCTGCTCGTTCTCCTGCAGCTTCTGAACGGCCTCGCGGATCACTTCAGGATGCGCGAGCAGGTAGGCGCGTACGCGTTGGCCGAAGGCGTCGTCGCTGGTCTTTTGGCAGCCGGCGAGGGCGAGGGCGGCCATCGCCGCCAGTAGGATGGAGGTGCGTTTCATCTGGCCTCGAGATAGGAGCGTTCGGCTGATTTGCGAAGCTCAGTTGGCTTGGCGGCTGCTGATCGAGCCCTCGCGGGCGAGGTCCTTCAGGTCCTCGCGACTGGGCTTCGAGACGAGGACGATGTCGGTCGCGCGCCGCCATTCGGGGCTGTCTTTCGGAAGTTTCTCTCGCGCGCGCATCGCGAAGATCAGCGCGTCCTTCTGGTCGCCGACGTTGAAGTTGTATTCGGCCGTGGCCAGGCGGGCGAGGCCGTCCTTGCCCTCCTTGTCGTAGGCCTGGGCCAGGAGCCGCCACGCCTCTGCGTTGTCGTTCTCCTCGGTGAGCGCCTTCTGGAGCTCGGCCACGCCTTCCTGAACCTTGGCTTTGTCGTCGAGCGCGATCAGCGTCTGGCCGAGGTTGATCCTGAGCAACGGCGCATCGGGTTTGAGCTCCACGGACTTGCGCTGCGGCGCCTCGGCCTCCGGCGCGCGTCCGTATTCGAACAGCACCTGTCCCTTCAGCTCCCAGAGGTATGGGTTGTTCGGCTGGTCCTGGAGCAGGGCGTCGATCAGCCTCAGCGCCTTGTCCGGCTCCTTCATCTGGTAATAGGCGATCGCCCGGGCGTAGCGGGCGGGGTAGCTCTTGTCGGTCTCGCTGTACTTCACGATCGCGACCTGCGGCTCGAGAAAGCCCTCGAGCTTGGCTTTCATGATCTCATGCTCCGCCATGGCGGCCGAGCTGTCGGACTCGCTGTAGTGCGGCGCCTTCTCGACGCGCGTCTCCAGCGCATCGATCCGCTCAGACGAAAGCGGGTGGTCGTTGAAATACTGGTAGCGGCGCGCCTCGCTGAACACCTCCTGATACCGGAAGTTGTCGAAGAACTCGGCGAGGCCCCGGCCGGAAAGGCCGGCTTTCTCGAGCAGGGTCGCCCCGGCCTGATCGGCGCGCGCTTCCTGCTCTCGGCTGTAGCCGATGGCGCCCAAGGCGCCGAAGTAGCCGGCGCTGCTCACCAGCCCCGCCGCCGCATCCGGCGCGCCGGCGATCGCCGCCAGCACCCCCAGGCCCATAGTGAGCAGGAAGGGGCGCATGCCGGCCCGGGTCATCTCTCCGGAGCGGGCGCTGTGGCCGGCCGCAAGGTGGCCGACCTCGTGGGCCATGACGCCCTGGAGCTGGTTGGGGTTCTTGGTCTTCAGGATGAGCGCCGTATTCACGCCCATGACGCGCGGCCCAGCGAAGGCGTTCACGTCGTCCGGCCGTGACCCGATGATCACGATCTGGACGTCCTTAGGATTGATGCCGGCCGCGGTGAAGATCGGATCCGCGTCGTGGTGCAGGATCTCCTCGATCTCGGTGTCGCGGATCAGGGTTTCGCCGTTCGACTCCTGTGCGGCGGCCACGCCCGGCTGAATGGCGAGCCCCGCCGCGAAGGCAAGGGCGACGACGATGCGGGCTGCCGACCGGGCTGGGGACGCCATGCTAGACTCGCCTATCTCATCCCCCGCGCCCGGTCGGACATTAGCGCCTCAACCTCGGCGCCACCAGCCTCTGCGAGGCGTGGGCGGCGGGGCTGAGATCTCCGAAGCGTCCGGGCGGGCCCGGGCCGGGGCGGCTTCCGGCGCGGCCGCCGCCACAGCCAGTTCGGGCAGCGGCTCGGCGACGCGCTCAGATTCCGGCGCGGCGGCCTTCGCCGAGGATCTGCGGCGGCTGGGCTTCTTCGCGGGCGTTTCCTCCGCCGCGGTCTCCGCCTGCGCTTCGATCACGGGCTCGGGCTGCGGCGCGGGCTCCACGACCGCGGTTTCGGCCTGCGGCTCTGCGCCGCGTTCGCCACGACCCCGTCCACGACGGGCGCGCTTCGGCTTGTCCTCCCTGGCCGGCAGCTCGACCCAAATCTCCTCCTCCTCGGCAGGGGCGGTCCTGGCGACTGCGGGGGCTGGCGCGGCGGCCTCGGCCGCCACCGCCGGCGGGCGGAGCGGCTCGCGCGGCTCGTTCGCGGGGGTTGGTAGCTGGACCTTCTTGAGGTCCTCCGCCGGATCGTACCAGACGAAGGGATCGTCGCCGTAGGGCACCCAGGGCCGGGTCCAGGCGAACGCCTCGGGCGCATGGCCTTCCTCGCGCATGCGCCGGCCGCCGCGCCGGCCGCGCCGGCGACGGCGCGCATGGACGCCTTCCTCTTCCTCGCGATGGGCTTCGACCGGCCTGGGCGCAGGCTCGCGGAGCTCGCGGGGCTCGCGGTGCTCTTCCCCGCGCCGGCCGCGCCGGCGACGGCGGCGGCGCCCGCGGCCTTCGCCCTCCTCGTGGCGGGCCTCCTCCTCCTCGCGATCGCCGCGCGGTTCGGCCGCCTCGAGCTCCTCTTCCTCTTCCTCTTCCTCTTCTTCCTCGTCCTCGTACGCTTCCAACGGTTCGAGCTCGGGCGCAGGCTCGTATGCCTCGGCCGGCCGCATTGCCGCCGCGGCGTGCTCCGCCCGCGTCTCCATCGAGGTCCGTTCGATCTGGTGGTCGGCGTGCGCCATGCCGTCGTCTACGACGACTGTCACGAACAACCCGAGCTGCTGGTGCAGGCGGGCGAGGTGGGCGCGCTTCTCGTTGAGGATGTAGAGCGCAACGGCCCTGGGCGCAGTCAACGTCGCCTCGCCGCCGCCCCGCAGCGCCTCGATCTCCAGCGCCCGCAGCGCAGCGAGCGCGCTCGACTCTACCGAGCGCACGCGCCCGGTGCCGCCGCAGTGCTCGCAGACGTGGGTCGTGCCTTCGAGCACCCCGGTCCGGCGCCGCTGCCGCGAGATCTCCATCAGCCCGAACGGGCTGATCTTGCCCATCTGCACCCGGGCGCGATCGTCCTTCAGGCAGTCCTTGAGCTTCTTCTCGACCGCACGGTTGTTCTTCGACTCATCCATGTCGATGAAATCGATGACGATCAGTCCCGCGAGGTCGCGCAGACGAAGTTGCCGGGCGGCTTCCTCGGCGGCTTCCATATTTGTCTTGAGCGCGGTGGCCTCGATGTTCCGCTCCCGTGTGGAGCGGCCCGAGTTCACGTCGACGGCGACCAGGGCCTCGGTCTGGTTGATCACCAGGTATCCGCCGGACCTCAGCGGCACGACTGGCGAGTAGATCTGGCTGAGGTGGTCCTCGACCTTGTACCGCACGAAGAGCGGCGTCGGCTCCCGGTAGAGCTGGACCTTCTTCGCCTGGCTCGGCATCAGCATCCGCATGAACTCGCGCGCTTCACGGAAGCCGGCGTCGCCTTCAACCTGAACGGCGTCGATGTCCTTGTCGTAGAGATCGCGGATCGCCCGCTTCACGAGGTCTTCCTCCTCGTAGATCAGGGCGGGCGCGATCGAGTGCAGGGTGGTTTCGCGGATGTTCTCCCAGAGCCTGAGCAGGTACTCGTAGTCCCGCTTGATCTCGGCCTTGGTGCGCTTGGCGCCGGCCGTGCGGACGATCAGGCCCATCCCCGCCGGCACATCGAGACTCTGGACGATGCCCTTCAGGCGCTTGCGGTCGGCCGCCGCAGTGATCTTGCGGCTTATGCCGCCGCCGCGGGCGGTGTTCGGCATGAGCACGCCGTAGCGGCCGGCGAGCGAGAGGTATGTGGTGAGCGCGGCGCCCTTGTTGCCCCGCTCCTCCTTGACGACCTGCACCAGCATGATCTGCCGGCGGCGGATCACCTCCTGGATCTTGTACTTGCGCATCAGGCGGCGGCGCCGCCGCGCAAGCTCTTCCTCCATGACGTCGTCTTCGTCGTCGGCCGCGGCGGCTGATTCGTCGTCCTCGTCGTCCGGGGCTGCGGCGCGGCCTCTCGGCTCGTGCCTCTCGTCCTCCTCGTCGGCCTCGGCCTCCTCGCGCAGGAGGGCTTCGCGGTCGGCGACCGGGATCTGGTAATAGTCGGGATGGATTTCGTTGAAGGCCAGGAAGCCGTGGCGGTTGCCGCCGTACTCGACGAAGGCCGCCTGCAGCGACGGCTCCACGCGAGTCACCTTGGCGAGATAGATGTTGCCTCGTAGCTGCTTTCTGTTCTGGCTCTCGAAATCGAATTCTTCAACGCGGGTTCCATCGAGCACCACCACGCGCGTCTCTTCGGCGTGGGCGGCGTCGATCAACATGGTCTTCGTCATCAATCGAATCTCCGCGGCGCGCGGCGAGCCGAAGGCCCGGGCGCTGCCAGCTGGTTGGGTGGGCGCGCGCGAAGCCCGGGACGCCGGGTAAGGCGCCTGGAGCGGCCTTGGGCCGGAAAGGGGCGTGAGCAGCGCTGCCCATCAGATGTTTTCCTAAGGCGCCCCCGAAGAACAGATCCTGGGAAGGCGCGGATCGGACGGTGCGCCGCCGCCGATGACTCGGTCGGACCGGGCGCGGGCTTGAGGTTCGCGCGTCGTCGCCCTGCGGCGCAGAGGCGGGTAGTGACGCGCGGGCGGACTTTGCAACAGGCTGCCGTAAAAGGAAAGCCATGCGGCGGCGGGTAGCGGTGGAAATACCCCGTTAACCGTTTGTGCACCCGCCAAGCCCGTATATGGCTACTGGGTTCACGGGTGTGAAGTCCCGGCAGGGCGGGCGTTGGAGCGGTGCTGAAGCGGCTGGCGAGGGCGGATTGGACGACGCGGGGCGGCGTCGTCGTCGCGGTCGCCGTCATGGCCGCCGGCCTGATCGCCGTCGCCGCAACCCAGGCCGCCACGGCCGCCGGAGGCATCCTCAATGTGCGGCTCGGTGGCGACCAGGCCCAGACGCGCATCGTCATAGATCTCGACCACTCCGCGAGCGGCCGGCTGGCCGATGACGGAGCTGACGGCCGCGTCGTGCTCCTTCTGGCCGACGTCTCCGCCGCAGGCGGCCAGCAGGGCGGCGCCCAGGGCCTCGTGAAGCGCTGGGCGATCGACCAGGCCGGCGGAGCTGCGCGTCTGCAGATCGAGCTTTCCGGCGACGCCAAGGTCAAGCGACGGTTTTTGCTGCCTCCGGCCGACGGGATCGACCACTACCGCTACGTGGTCGACCTCGCCGCGCTCTCGCCGGACGAGGTACGGCTGACCCGGGCGAGCGGGCCCTCGAAGCTCGCGTTGCGCACGGGCTTTCTGCCTGCCAGGGCTCCGGTCCTGCCGCTGAAGAAGGTGGTGGTGATCGACGCCGGGCATGGCGGTCAGGATCCTGGGGCGCACGGGCGCCTGGGACTTGAGAAGGACGTCAACCTCGCGGCGGCCATGGCGTTGAAGGCCCGCCTGGAACGGGAAGATCGCTACAAGGTCGTGCTGACCCGCGACGCCGACGTCTACATCCCCTTGGCCGACCGCGTGCGCGTCGCGCAGCGCGCCGACGCGGATCTCTTCATCTCACTGCACTCGGACTCCGGCCCGAGCCCGCAGGTCCGCGGCGCCAGCGTCTACACGCTGTCGGACAAGGCCTCGATGCGCGCCGCGCGGTTCGTCAGCAACGACGACTGGTTCATGAAGGCGAGCCTCACGGGCGATCGAGGGGTGAGCGATATCCTCTTCGACCTCACCCAGCGCGCCACCAAGAACCGCTCGGCCGCCTTCGCCGAGACCCTCGTCAGCCATATCGAGGGCCGCACGCCGCTGCTCAGGCGCACCCATCGCGACGCCGGCTTCATGGTGCTGCTGGCGCCAGACGTGCCAGCCGTGCTGCTCGAAATGGGCTTCGTCTCCAACCCGGAGGACGAGGCCATGCTGCGCGATCCGGTCCGCCGCGATCAGCTCATGGACGCGGTCGCCGATTCCATCGACGAGTACTTCGCCGACAACACCCGCCTTGCGGCGCGCTGACGCGCGCCCGTTGGCGCCCGGCCCAACGCACGCTAGATCGACCGCCAGGGGAAGGGCGCCCCGGAGGTCGTTGCAAACTTGAACCCCCCCGCCAGATGGGTCGCGATCACGGGCGTCGCGGTGCTGAGCCTGATCGCCGTCGCGGGCGTCGCCGTCGCGCTCTGGGCCGCATGGCTGTTCCATGACATGCCCGACGCCGGCGACCTCGCCGACTACCATCCGCCCACCGCCACCCGCGCCTACGCCTGGGACGGCACCCTGATCGGCGAGTTCTCTCGCGAGCGACGCATCTTCGTGCCCTACGACAACATCCCGCCGACCCTGGCCCAGGCCTTCCTGGCGGCCGAGGACCACAACTTTTTCAAGCACGGCGGCGTCGACGTCTCCGGCCTGGGCCGGGCGGTCGCCAAGGACGCGGTCAACTTCGTCGAGGGCAAACGCTTCGAGGGCGGCTCGACCATCACCCAGCAGGTGGCCAAGAACATCCTGCTCTCCAATGAGCCCACCATCGGCCGCAAGCTCAAGGAGGCGATGCTGGCCCGGCGCATCGAGGCGGTGCTTTCGAAGGAACGGATCCTCGAGCTCTATCTGAACGAAATCTGGCTGGGGTACCGCAGCTACGGCGTGGGCGCAGCGGCCTACAACTACTTCGGCAAGTCGGTGACGGACCTCGACCTCGCCGAATGCGCTTATCTCGCCTCCCTGCCGAAGGGACCGGACAACTATCACCCGATCCGGCACAGGGCCTCGGCGATCGCGCGCCGCAACTGGGTCATCGACCAGATGGCCGACCTGGGCTGGGTCACCCGCGACCAGGCGGAGGCGGCCAAGGCCGAGGACCTCAAGGTCCAGCCGGAGCCGACGCGCGCGAAGTACCGTGACGCCGACTACTTCGTCGAGGAGGTGCGCCGCCGCGGCCTGGCCGCCCTGGGCGAGCGCCTGAACGAGGGTGGCTACTACATGCGCACCACTCTCGACCCGCGCCTGCAGAGCGAGGCGCGGACGGCGCTGATGGACGGCCTTGAAAGGTACGATCGCCGCCACGGCTGGCGCGGCGCCTGGGGCCACGTGACCACCCTGTCCGGCTGGGAGGACGTGGCCAAGAGGTCGGCCAGACCCGCCGAGCGGCGCACGTGGAGGGCTGCCGTCGTGACGGGCGTGGGCGGCGGGGTCGTGCGTGTGCTGACCATCGACGGGCAATCGGGCGCACTCGCCGGAGAGGACGTGGCGTGGACGCGCGCCGGCAAAGGGATCGGGACGGGGGACCTGATCTGGGTCGCTCCCGACGACAAGGGGCCGGCCCTGCGGCTGAAGCAGGTGCCGATCGTCAACGGGGCGCTGGTCGCCATCGAGCCGACGAGCGGCCGCGTGCTCGCCATGGTCGGCGGCTATTCCTTCTCGCTCTCCAGTTTCAACCGCGCCACTCAGGCGCTCCGCCAGCCAGGCTCGGCGATCAAGCCGATCGTCTACGCCGCGGCGCTCGAGAGCGGCGGATACACGCCCGCCAGCGTCATCATGGACGCGCCCATCAGCCTTCCCGGCGGCAACGGCACGGTGTGGACGCCCGAGAACTACGAAGGGAAGTACTACGGTCCGTTGCAGCTCAGGCGCGGGCTAGAGCTGTCCCGCAACACGATGACGGTCCGGATCGCGCAGGGCGTCGGCATGACCAAGATCGCCGATCTCGCCCAGAGGATGGGCGTCACCGACCACATGGACCACGTGCTCGCGATGGCGCTGGGCGCCGGGGAGACGACGGTCTTCAAGCTCGCCGGCGCCTACGCCTCCTTCGTGAACGGCGGGCGCAAGATCGAGCCGCACCTCATCGAGCTGGTGCAGGACCGCGAGGGCAAGACGATCATGCGCGCCGACCAGCGCGAGTGCGACCGCTGCAACGCCGGCTTCAACGGCGAGGAGAGCCCGCGCATCCCTCCGGCCGGCGCCCAGTTGATGGATCCCATTACGGCCTACCAGATCACCTCCATGCTGGAGGGGGTGGTCCAGCGGGGCACGGCGACGCAGGCTTCGGTTCTGGGCCGTCCGGTCGGCGGCAAGACGGGCACCACCAACGAGTACCGTTCCGCCTGGTTCATGGGCTTCTCGCCGAAGCTCGTGGTAGGCGTATTCGTGGGCTTCGACGACAACCGCAGCCTGGGTGACAACGAGACGGGCGCGGTCGACGCCGTGCCGATCTTCACCGCATTCATGCAGGAGGCGCTCAAGACCGAGCCCATGGACGACTTCGCCGTGCCGAAGAACGCCAAGTTCGCCATGGTGCGCGGCATACGCGAAGCCTTCCGGCCCGGCACCGAGCCGCGCCTGATCGAGACCTCGGCGCCGGGGCCGCTCGGCCCGATCCCGTACAACCAGTTGCCGATCAACCCGCCCCCGGTAGTCATCACGCCAGGCCAGCCGGCCGGGGCCAAGCCGAAAAAGCCCGACGAAGTCACCGGATTGTATTGAGGCGGGCGGGACGCTATCTCGCGCCCCCCACGAGGAATTGGAGTTTCCCATGAGAGCGGATGTCGAGGCCGCGAAGGCCGACATCGAGCAGTCGATCGAACTGCTCAGGAGGCGTCTTTGACTGGGAGCCCGCGCTCCGCAAGCTCGACGAGCTGAACGCCCGGGTCGAGGACCCGAGCCTCTGGGACGATGCGGCCGGGGCCCAGGCGATCATGCGCGAGCGCAACCGGCTCGCCGCACAGGTCGACGCCGTGCAGACCCTGCAGCGTGAGCTCGACGACGCCGTCGGGTATGCCGAGCTGGCCGACGAGGAGGCCGACGAGGCGTCGCTCGACGAGGCTCGCGCACAGCTCGCCGAGCTCAAGAACCGCGCCGCGCGCGCCGAGCTCGAGGCGCTGCTGTCCGGCGAAGCCGATGCGAACGACGCCTACGTCGAGATCAACTCCGGCGCTGGCGGCACGGAATCCAACGACTGGGCGCTGATGCTCCTGCGCATGTACAGCCGCTGGGCCCAGGCCCACGGCATGAGCGTCGACGTGATCGAGGAGACGGGCGGCGAGACGGCGGGGATCAAGTCCGCGACCGTCCAGGTGAAGGGAGAGAACGCCTACGGATGGCTGAAGACCGAGGCGGGCGTCCACCGCCTCGTGCGTATCTCGCCCTTCGATTCCAACGCCCGGCGGCACACGAGCTTCGCCTCGGTCTGGGTCTACCCGGTGGTGGACGACACGATCGAGATCGAGATCAATCCGGCCGACGTCCGCACGGACACGTACCGGGCTTCGGGCGCGGGCGGCCAGCACATCAACAAGACGGATTCGGCCGTGCGCCTGACCCACATTCCGACGGGCATCGCGGTCGCCTGCCAGAGCGAGCGCTCACAGCATCAGAACCGCGACCGCGCGTGGAAGATGCTCAAGGCCAGGCTCTACGAGCTGGAGCTGGAGAAGCGAGAGGCCGCACAGGCGGCCATCGAGGAGCAGAAGACCGACATCGGCTGGGGCCACCAGATCCGATCCTATGTCCTGCAGCCCTATCAGATGGTCAAGGACTTGAGGACTGACGTCGAAACCTCTGACACGCAAGGGGTTCTCAACGGAGACCTGGATCAGTTCATGGGGGCGGCGCTCGCCCAGCGCGTGGGCGCCACGCGCGGATCCACCGCCGAGGCTTAGCCCGCGCCGTTCACATAGGTCCCGGCGCGCAGGAACCGGTCGGGATTCATGGGCCGGCCGTTGAGCCAGACCTCGTAGTGAAGGTGGGTCCCGGTCGAGCGGCCCGTCGAGCCCATTCCGCCCAGCCGCTCGCCGAGCGCCACCGCCTCGCCGGCGTGCACGGCGATCGTTTGAAGATGGGCGTAGCGCGTCTTCAGCCCGCGCCCGTGATCCACCTCGACGACCTGACCGTAGCCCGCGCGCAGCCCGGTGTAGGCGACCACGCCGGGGCCGGTCGCGAAGACCGGCGTCATGCGGCCACCGGGAAAGTCCAGGCCGGGATGAAACGCCGGTCGATGAGTGAAGGGATCGAGGCGCACGCCGAAGCCGGAAGAGCGCTCGGGATCGCTGGTCGGGCGGGCGAATGGCAGCGTCTCGGCCGCCGAGGTCAGCACCTTCACCTCGGAGAGATCGTTGGCGGCATGCTGGATCCGCTCGGCGAATTCGGAATCCACGTCGAGCACCGCGGCGAGCGCGCGGGGGTCCGAGGACTCGATCAACGGGCCGCCCAGCCCGCCCGTGACGGGCAGATAGGCCGAAGGTGTGAGGCCGGCGAGCCGGAAGGCCAATCGGAGCCGCTCCGCGCGGCTCCTGGCGAAGGCGTCGGCGGCGTCGAGAAGCTGCTCCTGGCCGACTTCCACCCGGCGCAGGCGATCGTCGGGACTCGCGTCGGGCGCGGCGAGCCCGCGCGCGACGACCGGCGAGAGCGCCTGGGCCGCACCCGGCGCACCCTTCACCTCGGTGAGCAGCATCACCAGCGCAGCGTGCCGCTTTTCGACGGCCGCCGCGAGCTGGCCCGCGCCGCTGCCCGAGGCGTTGAGCTCAGCGACCGCCGCGTTCAGCCGCGCCTGCCGATCGGCGATCCACCGCTCGTACTTGGCCTGCGTGCGCGCGACTTCGCGGTCCGCCGCCGTCACGGACAGCGCGCTCGTCAGCATCGACGCCGTCGCGACACCCGTCCACACTGCGGCAGCGGCGATGCCCGCGGCGGCGGTCATCTGCCGCCTGGGCGTGAGAACGTAGGCCTTCATCCGGCCGCCCGAACGGACGTAGAGATGGCGTTCCGGAAACAGCTGCTCGAGCCGGCGGCGAAGCCGCGCCAGGCGTCCCTGCATTGCCTCGATGGCCCCCCGAACCACGGACTTCGGCGATATGCGGACAATTATTGCAGACGCGCAAGATGGTTAACGCCGCAGTGCGCCGCCGGCGGGCGGTCGAGCCTCAACTGAAGTGCTAGAGGGCTTTGACGGCTTGCAGCACCTGCTCGGCGTGGCCGGGAACCTTCACCTTGCGCCAGACGCGGCGGACCACGCCGTCCTTGATCAGGAAGGTCGACCGGTCGATCCCCATGTACTTGCGCCCATAGAGGCTCTTCTCGACCCATGAGCCGTAGCGCTCGACCGTTCCGCCGGTCGGGTCGGAGGCGAGCCTCACCTTGAGGCCGTACTTGTCGGCGAACTTCCTGTGCGAGGCGACGCTGTCCTTGGAGACGCCGACCACGGTCGCGCCCGCCTTTGCGAACTCGCCCGAGAGCTCG